>Ga0265316_10007026_pt1 | contig 10667 bp, 8 predicted proteins | sample 4522metaG_FD_202092 | JGI IMG/M metagenome (GOLD analysis project Ga0265316, IMG submission 202092) | Rhizosphere microbial communities from Carex aquatilis grown in University of Washington, Seatle, WA, United States - 4-5-22 metaG | ecosystem: Host-associated > Plants > Roots > Rhizosphere >...
CGGCGAGCGGCCCCGCACCCGTTGACACCCGCGCCAGGAAGCCCAGGAGCGCCGCCGCGCAAGCGAGCGCCAGCCATTTGCCCGCCGGCCGCATCAGGTAGCAGGCCAGAAACACCACCGCTAGGAATGCCCACGCGCTACCCCAAATGATGGACTCCTGGTATACCTTCCGTTCCGCCGAAACGAAAAAGTTCGTCGACCCGATGGCGACGCCCAGGATCAATACGCCCCGCAGCAGGTTCCGCAGCCGCGCGCCCCCGGCCAATGGAAAACGCGATTCCAGCCTTTGCATCAGCAATAGCAGTATGCCAAGCGTCAGCGTGGATGCCAGCAGCATCGACACCGCCCCCCATCGCCCATACATGTCCGGCAGCAGCAGTTCGAGCGGCAAGCGCATGAGCGCCGGAGTGGGACCAAAATAGCCGTAGGCCTTCCCATTGCGCATGAAGGCTTCGGTGCCGATGGCGTCCGGCGGAACGTCGATGCGCCCGTGCAGCAGGCTCTGCGCCTGCGCGTCATAGAAGCTTTCGAGAAAGCCCGCCTTGGGGAAGAAATCCCAATCCCCCCCGGTGACCAGCCAGGCCAGCAGCAGAGCCGAGAAGGCGAGCGCCAGCCAATCCCAGCGGATGCGGTCGAGCAGCGGCGCGGCCTTTGCAACCGGCTTCTCCGGCGGGGTCCTGGGTCTCTGCCGGCCCATTAGCGTCCACCCCGCGCCGCGCCGCACGTCACGCCTTCACAGTAACAAACTTGCTTCGGCCGATTCTCCCGCCGGGCGCGCAGCCAGACTGCTCACACTTCCAATTCGTGGCTGTGTCCGTTTACGCCGGACACTTCCTTGATCACGTCCTCGACCACTTCCGGCGAACGCTGCGATTCCAGGTCCGCGGCCATACGGCGCAGCGCCACCCCGATAATGTCGCGGTGGTGCAGCTTCGCGCCGGGGCCCTTGCCGCTCAGCGCCAGCCAGAGCCGATGCGCCAGCTCGATATCCTCCGGCCACAGGCGCGGGGGATGTGGTCCCAGGTTGAAGAAGACCACGTCTTTCTGGTTCTCCAGCACGATCTCGAGTGAGAGCGCGGGCCGCGGCTCCGGCAGTTGCTCCCAGTAGCGCCCCACCTGCGCACCCTGCTCGGAAGTGGTGAAATTGGGCGAAAGCCCCATCACGATGCGCGACGACCGCAACAGCGCCGCCGTCTGCACCAACGCTTCGTACGGGTCGGACCCTGGAACCACCATCAGTTCCACGTGCTTGCCGGCTTTCTCGGCGAGCGTCACCACGCGCGTGAAGACATTGGTCTCGTCCTCGGAGAAGAGCTGGCTGCTGTCCAGCGCGTGCTCGCCCGAGCCCGCCTGCGTCACGCGGCGGACCGAGAGCACCACGATATCCATTTTGCGCGTATCGGTCTTGGCGAGGATGCGGGCCAAGTGGTGCAGCCGATGAGGATTTCTCACCGCCACAATGACGCTGCCGGGCCGGATGCTGAGCGACTTCGCGGAGACGTCCGAGTGCGTATCCAGCCGGAACTTCTCCTGGTCCTGCTGGTGGGCCTGCTTGTGCTTGCGATTGTAAATGTCCGAGAGTTCGAAAACGATGAAGAACAGGATGGTGAAGGTGACGCCCGAAATGGTCGCCACCTCCTTGGTGAGCACATTGATCACGGCCAGCGCGAACAGCACCACCGTGATCGTCATCAGGCCGAGCGGGATCTCGGTTTTGCCGATGTGGAAATTCAGCGGCACCTTCCATTCGCGCGCGCCCGGCTGTTTATAGCGCAGCACCAGCACCGAGAGCGCCTTCATGGCGAAACTCCAGACCACGCCGAAGGCGTACGCCTCGCCCAGCATGATAATGTTGCCGCGGCTGATGACGATGGTGAGCAACTGCAGCCCGACGATGAGGTTGATCAGCCGCGAAGTGGTGCCGAATTTCTTGTGCGGATGCCGGAACCAGTCGGGCAGCACGCCGTCTTCGGCCACCCGGTTGAGCACGCCGTTGGACCCGATGATAGCGGTATTGACGGCGCCCGAAAGAATCAGCGTTCCCACCAGCACCACGAACCCATGGAACAGCAGACGAACCGAAACCGGCCCCACCAGGAACATGGAAAGCCCGCCGATCAGGTTGTCCAGGAAATTTTGGCGCGCCGCATCGGGGATGATCATCACCGCGAAAAAGGAAACCAGCGACGTAAACAACATGCTGTAGAGGAAGATCACGAACCCGGCGCGCTCCAGGTTCTTCAGCTTGGGATGCGCAATCTCGCGGTTCACCTGCGCCAGGCTCTCCTCGCCGCTCATGGCCAGCAGCGAGTGGCCCAGCCCGATCATGATGGCGATCACCGTAATCGAAGGCGCCACCGTGCCCTTGAGCCATCCCAGCGCCGCCGGGTCGAACCTCAGATTCGATGGCACCGGTAGCGGCACGGGCTGATACCCGTTCTTCAAAATGGTGACGATGCACCACGCAATCAGGATCACCACCATGACGGTGGTGACCTGCATGATGCGCAGCGCCTTCTCGCTCGATTCGTGAATCCCGATGGTGTTCTTGCGCCAGAAGTAGAGCGTCACGACCACGGCAAATGCGGCCGCGAAGTACGGCGGATAGACGTGCACCTCCGGCATATGCAGCCGCTCGCCGATTTCGTCGATCAGGCCGCCCAGGTACAGCCCGGCGCTGACCGCGCTGATGGGACCGGTGAGCACGTAGTCGAACATGAGGGCCGAAACGGAGAACTTGGCCAGGGTGCCGCCCATGGCCTCATGCACCACCCGGTACACGCCGCCGCGCACGAACATGGAGCAGCTTTCGATGTAGATGGCGCGCACCGCGTAGGAGAACAGCATGATCGCCAGGATGAACCAGGGAGCCGCTTTTCCGATGGCCTGCTCGGCGATCCCGCCGACGTAGTACGCCGAGGATGCCAGGTCGCTCAGTACGATCGCGGCGGCGCGCCAGAAGGAAATGAACGACAACATCACAGTGGTGGCCACCACCACTTTGACCGCCGCCGGCCGCTGCTCACTTGTCACTTAAGAGTCTCCCTCGCTTGTCATTTCGCCTATGCGACGTGCAGTAACGCCACTTTGTGTCCGTCCTTCGCCAGAACGCGTGCCAGCCGCTCCTCGCGCGTCTGCCAGAGGCACTTCCTGGTTCCGACGAGAACCGTGGATTCCTCCCGCAACAGGAAGCGGAACCCCTCTTCCCGGTAGCGCGCCATCACGACGTGGGATGTTACGGGCAGGGAGCATTGGCCGGCGAGATCCGCCAGTTGTCCAACCAGGTGAGCGTGCGACGCGGACGCGCTGGCGAACGGGGCGGGAAACGGAACCGCATGGACGGCGATGAGCAGAACCCTGGCATTCAGGCCGGACACCAGCGCGGCGGCGCGTTTGAGCACCGCGGCGGTCACCGAGGGTTCCGAATGGACGACCACGATCTGCATCTCCGCCTCGGCGCCGAGCCGTTCGAGCGAACCGGGATCGACTGTGACTTCCCCTCGCGTGTTCATGGTGTACCGCTCAGGGTACGCGACCGCGCATAAAGAAGTCGTAAAGATTAGATCAGGTTTATATCAAGAGCGCGGTGGTTCCAAACGTCCGGTTCAGCGCGATAAACCCCGGCCGCCAGGTAGGGGCCGGGCATGCCCGGCCCAGCAACCACTGAGCCGGTCGCGAAGTAAGGCGCCGAAGTTGCATCTGATTACGTTCAGCCCCTGCCCTTTGTTCCTGGCAGCACACCTTGCGTATAGGCGAAGAAAAAGCGAAACTAAATGTATGGCACTGGTAGGCATCGCGCGCCTGGCATTCGAGAGCCAGTTGCTGGAAGCCAAACGCGGCGTCGAGTACTTCGAGATGGCGGCGCGGTCCATACTCAACCGCACCACGCCGCGCATGCCGTTTCAGTGGACCATTAACCCGTACCGGGGGTGCGAATTCGGATGCAAGTACTGCTTCGCGCGGTACACCCACGAGTTCATGGAAATGGACGCGGGCGATTTCGAGGAGAAGATCTATGCCAAATCGGCGGCGGCGCAATTGCTGCGGCGGGAATTGGCACGCGTGAAGCGGAAGGACCACATCGCCATGGGGACGGCGACCGACCCGTATCAACCGGCCGAGCGCCGGTTCGGAAAGACACGCTCGATTCTCGAAGTGTTCTTGCGGGAACGCGGGCGGCGGCTGGGCATTACTACGAAATCGGATTTGATTGTGCGCGACCTGGAGCTGTTGCGGGAGGTTGCGCGCGGCAACGTGCTGCACGTGAATTTCACCATCACTACGCTGGATGAAAAGCTGGCGCGGTTGCTGGAGCCGCGCGCGCCGCGGCCGGCACTGCGCCTCGGGGCGCTGCGGAAGCTCGGCGAGGCGGGGATTGCGGTGGGCGTGTTTGCGAACCCCGTCATGCCGGGTCTGACGGATGGCGAGCGGCATCTCGACCGGCTGGCCAAGACGACGCGCGACGCTGGGGCGCTGTGGTTCGACGGCGCACCGCTATTCCTGAAACCGTCGGCACAAGAGGCGTTCTTGCCGCTTCTGGAGCGGGAGTTTCCCGAGTTGGCGGCGCGCTACCGGGAGTTGTATGCGCGCAGCGCATTCCTGGGCGGTGCGTACAAAGAGACGCTGCGGGGGCGGGTTGCCAAGATTCGCGAGCGGTACGGGCTGGAAGCGGGGCCCATCGGGTACCAGCCGCAATTGTGGGACGGGGAGGAGCAGGGGGAGCTGTTTCCGCTACAGTGAAGGCTGAGATGGATCTGGCGGCCTTCGATTACGAATTGCCCACCGAGCTGATTGCCCAGGAGCCGCTGGCGGATCGCGCAGGGGCGCGGATGCTGGTGCTCCATCGCGCGGAGGGGCTCTGGGAAGACCGGCGATTTCGCGATCTGCCTGCGTTCCTCGGCGAAGGGGATTGCCTGGTGCTGAACGACTCGCGCGTGTTTCCGGCCAGGTTGTTCGGACGGCGCGCGGGCGTGCACGCGCTGCCCATCGGGAAAAAGAATCCCAAACGGCGCGAGTATTTGAGCGGAGAAGTGGAAGTGTTTCTGCTGCGTGCCGTGAGCGAGGATGGGCGGGATTGGGAGGCGCTGGTGCGGCCGGGACGCAGGATGCCGGTGGGGGAGCGGGTGGGGTTCTCGGAGGGGCTGGAGGGTGAGGTCATCGCGCGCGGGGAATTCGGGGAGCGCACGGTGCGGTTTCACGGGGACGTGGATTTGTTCCAGGAATTCGAGAAGATCGGGCACGTGCCGCTGCCGCCGTATATCAAGCGGGCGGACGAACCGGCGGATCGCGAACGATACCAGACGGTCTTCGCGCGCGAAAAGGGGTCGGTGGCGGCGCCCACGGCGGGGTTGCATTTCACGCCGGAGGTGCTGAAGGCTTGCCGTGCGCGCGGGGCGGAGGTGGCGTACGTCACACTGCACGTGGGGCTCGGCACCTTTCAGCCGCTGCACGCGCAGCGGGTGGAGGACGGGCAGCTGCACGCGGAGAGGTACCAGATCACGGAAGAGAACGCGGCCAGAATGCGAGCGGCGGCGCGCGTGGTGGCGGTGGGGACTACCAGTGTGCGGACCATCGAGAGCGCGTGGACAGAGGGACGGATGAGCGGGGAGACGGACATCTTCATTTATCCGGGGTTTCCGTTCCGAGGGGTGGGAGCGATGCTGACCAATTTCCACTTGCCCAGGACCAGTCTGCTGCTGCTGGTGTGCGCGTTCGCGGGGACGGAACTGGCGCTGGCAGCTTACCGGCACGCGGTGGAAGCGCGGTATCGGTTTTATTCGTACGGGGACTGCATGTTGGTGGTGTGATGGCCCTGGCCGCGGGAAACATGCGGCGCGAGGGCGAGGCATATCCCGGCGCGCGCCCCCGTCGCGAAACACCGTGTGGCACGCCGCCGCGTGGACGCATCCGTCAGTCCCCTGGTTTTCCGGCCCGCGCGGGCGCTACGATGACCGCGGCCGACAAGCCCGCGGTGTAGGGGCCGGGCATGCCCGGCCAGAAGGGCGAGGAACTAATTCTGCGATGGGCGCGTGATAGCGCCTTCGGAGGCCGAGGAGACTAGCGCGCAGTACTTGGCGAAGACGCCGGTCTTGTAGCGCGGGGCGCGGGGCTTCCAGGCGGCCAGGCGCTGGGCTAGCTCGGCGGCGGGAATGTCGATATCGATTACGCCTTTGTCGGCATCCACCGTGATCGAGTCGCCTTCCTCGACGACGGCGATGGGGCCGCCGTTGAAGGCTTCGGGCGAAACGTGGGCGATCATGAAGCCGTGGGTGGCGCCGCTGAAACGGCCGTCGGTCATGAGCGCCACGCTGTCGGAAAGGCCGGCTCCCACAATCGCTCCGGTCACGCCGAGCATCTCGCGCATGCCGGGACCGCCGCGCGGGCCTTCGTAGCGGATGATCACCACGTCGTTGGGATGGATGTGGCCGTGGGTGACGGCTTCCATGGCGTCCTCTTCGCGATCGAAGACGCGGGCGGGACCCTGGTGGACCTTCTTCTCGTGGCCGGCCAGCTTGATGACGCAGCCTTCAGGGGCGAGAGTTCCACGCAGGATGGCGATTCCGCCGCGCGGCTTGAGAGCCTTGTTTAATGGCAGAATCACTTCCTGGCCGGGAGTTTCGTGAGCATCGGCGGCTTCCTCGGCCAAGGTGCGGCCGGTGATGGTGATGGCCGAGCCATCGACCAGCTTGCCTTCCACCAGGCGCTGCGCGATGACGCCGATGCCGCCGGCTTTATCGACGTCCGCGGCCATGAAACGGCCGCCTGGTTTGAGGTCGACGAAGATGGGGGTGCGGGCGCAGACGGCGTTGAAATCGTCGATGGAAAGCGGCAGTTCGGCTTCGCGCGCCATGGCCAGCAGATGCAGCACGGCGTTGGTGGAGCCTCCCGTGGCCGCCACGCTGGCGATGGCGTTGTCGAAAGCCGCGCGGGTGCAGATGTCGCGCGGGCGCAGATCGTTGCGGACGGCATCCATGATGATTTGGCCGCAGCGGTAGCACACATCGTCCTTGCGCTTATCCACCTGTGGCACCGCGGCCATGCCCATCGGGCAAAGTCCGATGAGTTCCATGACGGTGGCCATGGTGTTGGCGGTGAACTGGCCTCCGCAGGCGCCCGCGCCGGGGCAGGCGTGGTCTTCGATATCGAGCAACTCGGCGTCGGTGATGCGGCCGGCCGCGTTGGCGCCCACGGCCTCAAAAACGTCGCCGACACTGATATCGCGGCCCTTGTACTTGCCGGGCAGGATGGAGCCGCCGTAGAGCACCAGGCCGGGGACGTTGGTGCGCAGCAGGGCCATGGCGGCGCCGGGGATGGTCTTGTCGCAGGCGACCAGGGCCACCACGCCGTCGAACATGTGTCCGCGCACCAGCAGCTCGATGGAATCGGCGATCACCTCGCGGCTGACGAGCGAGGTCTTCATGCCCTCGGTGCCCATGGTGACGCCGTCGCTGATGGCGATGGTATTGAACTCCATGGGAGTGCCGCCGGCCGCGCGAATGCCCTCTTTCACCTTGACGGCCAGTTCCCGCAGGTTGTAATTGCAGGGCATGGTTTCGATCCAGGTATTGGCCACGCCAATGATGGGCTTGGCGAGGTCCTCGTCGGTGAAGCCGATGGCTTTCAGCATGGCGCGGGCGGGCGCGCGGTCGCGGCCCTGGGTGATGGTATAACTTTGGAGTTTCATAGGGGAAATAACCAGTGTACATCGCCCGGTCACCGACCTGCGCTACAACAACTACAAGGACAGCACGTTGCGGAACATTTTTTACATTCTGCGGCAGCGGCTGGATGAGCCGGGGCTGGCCTTTTACTCGCTGGGAATGGATGTGTACGAGAACCGCCCGGTGGAGATTGTGGACATCACGGACGCCGCCAACCGCACGGTAAAGGTCTACTTCGACCAACTCACCAAGCTGCCCACACGGCAGGCATTCAAACGCCGCAACCCGGATTACACGGACTTCGACACGGAGGTGACGGTTTTTTCAAACTTCCGCGATGTGGGCGGCGGGGTGCGGTGGCCGGGCGCCACTGTGCGCGAGCGCAATGGAGAGAAGATCCTCGAGGTTTATTCGGACTCGGTGGTGATCAACCACGGCCTCAAGGACGATTTGTTCGCGTTGCCGGGGAACCTGAAGATTCTGCCCCAGGAGAAGTAGGGTATGATGAATCCCATGCGGTGGAGAGGGAGAGTGGATTCGGCCGGGGGTGTGACTGCAAGAAAGCTCCGTCTCGCGACGGTCGCTATCCTGCTCCCGCTTGTCCTCACAGCAGCAACCCCGCAGGTCTGGTTTTGCCCCCTCGATCCTCTTTTCCGACCCGAGGTCAACTACGGCGGATCGCCGCAGTACTTGAGCCTGTTCACTCCAAGCGCCCCATGGACACAAGCCGCTTCGCACGTAAACGTATTCAAAATCTACCCCCAGTGGATCGGCTCGGCAACCGACAGCGATCTGCGCTACCGTATTTCCGTTCGTATTTCGGCTACGAAACCCCAAAATTCAAATCGGTGAGAGGAGCGGAGTTTCGAGGTTGCGTAGCCTGTCACCGAAATGAAATAGCTGTCACCGAAATAGCTGCGGTGCCAACGCTCACCTTTGGCTGATGTATCCGCTGTGAGTCTCGACGTGTAGACGATGGCCGTCGCCGCGGATGGTGATGAGGCCGTCCTGGTCGGTGCGGTAAACCACGGCGCGATGCTGGCGGAGCCGCTCGACCACATCGAGGTTGGGGTGGCCGTAGCTGTTATCGACGCCCACTGAGATCATCGCGAAGACCGGCTCGACGGCGCTCACGAAATCCTCGGTGCTGGAAGTCCGGCTGCCGTGGTGCGCCACCTTCAGAACATCGGTGCGCCGGATTTCACGCTTCGCCAGCATGTCGCGCTCGATGGGACGTTCCGCGTCCCCCGGGAGCAGGAACCCGTTGCGCCCGTAGCCCACGCGCAGCACCAGCGAGTCGTTGTTCTTCGGGGAGTCGGTCGGCACGTAATCGGCGGACGGCGCCAGCACCTCGATCTCGGCGCCGCCGTAGGTGAAGCGGCGCGGAAAATGCATGGGAACGATTTGGGCGCCGATGGCGGTGGCCTTGTCGCGCAGCGTCCGCCAGATGGGGCTGTCGGGGGTGGCGCCGGTCCACAACTCCTTGGGGTGAAAATCGCCGACCAGCGCGGGGAGGCCGCCGATGTGGTCTTCATGGGCGTGCGAGAGCACCACCACGTCCAGGCTGCGGATGCCGCGGTCCCACAGGTAGGGAGCTACCACGTCTTCGCCGATATCGAGCTGCGACCTGGATTGCTGGCCGAAGGTGGGAATGCCGCCGCCATCCACGAGCATGCGTTTTCCATCCGGGAAGACGACAAAAATGCTGTCGCCCTGGCCCACGTCGATGGCGGTCATCTCCAGTTCACCGGGATAGACGTCGGGCGGGAAGGGATGCCAGAGCAGCAGCGCCAGAAACACGGCAACGGCCAGCGCCGTCCCGGTGCGCCACCAGCGGCCGCGCGCGATGGCGGCGGCAATCAGGGCGACGGAGAAGGCCACACCCAGCCACACCGGCGGGGTGGGAATGCGCCAGGCGGGCTCGACACCGGCGTGCCAGTACACAACTTTTTGCGAAAGCCATAGCAGCACGCCCGCGATCTTCGCCACCCACGCCCAGCCGGTGAAGACGGCGACGAATCCGAGTGGCACCGCCAGGCCCATCAGCGGGACCACGAAAGCATTGGCCGAGAGGCCGGAGATGCCGATGCGGTGGAAGTAGACCACCATGGGCAGCGCCAGGCCGGCTTGAATGACGGCGGAAATGACCGTGATTTCGTAGAAGAACAGCAGCAGCCGGCCGGTAACGGCGACCACCAGCAGACCGGCGCGCGCCGGGAGGTGCGCCACGCGGCTCACGGTCTCGGCGAGTTGGCGCATCTCGATTCGGAACTGGGCAACGCGCGGAGCGGAGTGAATGTCGCGGGCGGTATCGGCGAGATCCTGGAGGCCGCGCGCCAACGGGCCGGACGTGGCGCGGATCAGCGGGGTGGCGAAGGCTCCCAGAAAGGCCACGGCCAGAAATGTGAGCTGGAAGCTGGCGTCGAACAGTTGCTCCGGGTCGAACACCAGGAAGCCAAGCGCCACTGCGGCCAGCAAGTTGAGGGGCCTGCGTTCGCGGTAGAAATAGCCTGCTATCAAGACCAACGTCAGGCCCGAGGCGGCACGCGTGCACGGCGCCAGCCAGCCCGTCAGCAGGGCGTAGAACCACGCCGCCATAACCGTGAGCAGCAGCGCCACGCTCTCTGGAACGAAGCACACGCGCAGGAAGAAGAGGAAAAAGGCGGCCAGGATGGCCACGTGCGTCCCGGAGATGACCAGTGCGTGGAAGGTGCCGGTCTCGCGATAATACTGGGTCCAGACTCGCTCGAGCTGGAAGGACTGGCCGATCATGAGGGCCTGCATCATGCCGCTGCGGTAGGTGTCGCCGGGGTAGAGGCGCTGGATGCGGGCCAGGACCAGGGCGCGCAAGTCCATCACGGCCTTGTGAAACCGCGAGCCGCAGCGGCCGGGCAGGACGCGGACCGTCGAGGCGGCGCCGGATGCGGTCCAGTAGATGTCCTGGCGCGCCAGGTAGCGGGCGTAGTCGAAAGCGCCGGGATTGCCGTAGTTGCGCGGTTTCCGGAC
>Ga0265316_10007028_pt1 | contig 10664 bp, 7 predicted proteins | sample 4522metaG_FD_202092 | JGI IMG/M metagenome (GOLD analysis project Ga0265316, IMG submission 202092) | Rhizosphere microbial communities from Carex aquatilis grown in University of Washington, Seatle, WA, United States - 4-5-22 metaG | ecosystem: Host-associated > Plants > Roots > Rhizosphere >...
GCCGGTGCAGGGCGAGGCGTGGGGATTAAGCTACTGTGATGGCTTCACCGGGCCCAACTATGGTGCACTTGGTGCGTGGAATTACTTTCCGACCGCCAACGTGAGATGCGTGCGCTGAAGGACTGGATCTACTCGGTTGTTGCGCAGGAGCGCTTCGATGCGTGCCCACGACTGCGGAAACAGACGTCGTAGGACCAGGAGGAAGAAGCCGAGTTGCGCCGACACCACGATGCGTTCGACGCTAATCAGCACACGAAGCAGTAGGCGCTTCTTGACATCCTCGGTGAGGGTATCGCTAGAGCCGCTCAGAGCAGCGGGACGATCTTCTCAAGCAGAGTATCGAATTCCTGTCGATCCGCATCGCGGGTGGCTTGTGCCGCGCAGATGGAACGGATCGCGGGCAGGAAGGTCTTGTCCGCGTAGGGACTGCCCTTGAGAATCTCGGCCAGTGCTGCCACGGCCGTGGCCCAGCGCAGATCCTGATCCGCGACGTCGAGCCAGGCCTGGGGCGCTGTCGCCGGTAGAGTCGTCGATACCTCCAAGGCAGGCGTGAGGTCGGTGGCGTCGACGGTCTTGTAGCGTACTTTGACCAGCGCCAGATCCGTGGCCGCAATCTCGCGCGCCAGGGTCGAGGGTGGCCCGTCCTCCGGCGTCGGGGCGCCGGTTCGGCTCGGGATCGTGTCGCCGGCCAGCACCAGCTCATAGAGTGCGGTCACGCGGTGGCCGGCCCCTACCTCACCGGCGTCGATGGTGTCGTTGCGGAAGTTGGCGTCCGCGATGTCGCGATCTTCATATCCGAGCAGGCGGTACGCATAGACCAGATCGGGATTGAATTCGACCTGGATCTTCATGTCCTTGGCCACATGGACAATGGTGGCCAGCAACTTGTTACGCACGTACTGCTGGGCATGGTCGCTGTCGATGATGACGCTGTACATGCCGTTGCCGGCATCGGCCACGGATTCCATCATGGCATCGTTCAGGTTGCCGCTGCCGAACCCCAGCACCGTCAGGGTGATGCCCGTCTGACGTTCCTGCTTGATCAGGGCGAGCAGGTCCGAGGTGCTGGACGGCCCCACGTTGAAGTCACCGTCGGTGCACATCACGATGTGATTGATCCCGTCGGGGATGAAGCCATTCGTGGCCTCCTGGTAGGCCAGACCGATACCATCCGCACCGGCCGTACTGCCCCCTGCGGTCAGGCTGTCGATCACGCTTACGATGCTCTGCCGGCTGGAAACTGGCGTCGGGGTCAACCTGACCGTCGCCGTGTCCGAGTAGGTCACCACTGCCACGGTATCCGTAGGATCCAGAACGTCGAGCGCCTGCACCATCATGGTCTTGATGAGAGGCAACTTCACCGGGTCATCCATGCTTCCCGACACGTCGAGCAGGAAGACCAAATTGGCCGGCTTCTTCGTATAGGGCGGCGGGTTGGTGGCCTGGATCCCGACGCGCAGGAGGGTGGTCGGCCGATCGAAGACCTGCTGGGCCGCAGCCAGTGAAATGTAGAAAGGATGGGGCCCGTCCACGGCAGGCGCCGGGTAGTCGTAGGAGAAGTAGTTGACGTATTCCTCGAGTCGCACCCCAGCGGCTGGCGGCAGGGTACCCTGCTGGGCGTACAGGCGGAACACATCGTAGCTGGCGGTGTCCACGTCGGCGCCGAAAGTCGAGAACGGGTCGTGCGCGGCGAGCACGAACGGGTTGACACCTGGAACTGTGACGGGTGGGGGAGAAACTACGTCAGACGCAGTTGATGGAGCGCTGGCGGCGGGCGCGGAGGACGACCCGCCTGATGGGACGACGCCGGACACGTAGGTTGGCGATGATCCAGGGGAGTAGGTTGCGCCACCTGCGCCTATCATTCCGGAGGTTGAGCCCCCCGCTGCGTAGAAGTACCCGCCCCCGGAGGCGCTAGGCGCGGTCGTGTACCCAGTCCCGCTGGGGCCGTTGCCGTTTGCACCCCCGATGGCCGGGGACATGTTCTCGCCATTGGAGAGGCTTGAACCGCTGCTGTTACTGCACCCAGACAGCACAGCGCCTACCAGCCCTAAGAGAAGCCAAGAAGTTGCAAGCTTTGCCATGGTCGTTCCTCCGCGGACCACCCAAGCAACATGCGTGCCGCCAACCGCGGCCGGGAAATCCCGCGCTTTTCGAGGGTTCTCCACGGTTTTCTGAGACTCGAGCACGACATGACCACGACTTTCCCGCCCGGTTTCTGGGGGTCTGCGGTTCCACTGGCTGAGGTAGACTCATTCGGTGATTGCCGCAGTCCACACCCTTCGCGCCTCTTGTGATGGTGTGGGCCGTCTCCGCCATCCGCCGCGCGTGGGCCTGTTCTGCTTTGCCTGCTTTGGCTCGCTTGTGGCCTGTCTCTCTATTGCGGCGGCTGCCACACCAGACGCACGCGAGACCAAGGTTGCTTCACAGAGGCTCCCTGACCGCCCGATTGTCTCTTGGCTGCAGCCCTCTTCCACAGGCTGCGCTTGGTCGTTCTTCGACCCCACACAGGGGCAGACCCGCAAGCTGGCCGACACCCCGAATTGTCCCAGCCGAATTCTTTGGGATCGTCGCGGCCGCCGGGCCCTGTTCGAGCGCGACGGAAAAGTCTGGGAACTGGCCTGGGATCGACCCGCTCAGCCGCGCGATATGGCGCCTGCCGAAATGCCGATGACCGTTCCGGAAGGAGTGGACGCCGAAGCCGCGACTGAAGTTGTGTGGTGGATCTCGAGCACAACCGGGCGTCTGCGCGCGGGACGCTCGCTCCCGCTGGTCGGTGAAGATGCGTTGGGAGATGAGGCCCCCCGCAACGTGGAGTACGAGGGGAAGTCCTACCCCATGGCGCCCTTGCCGTTTGTAGTACGCCACCCGATCTTCGGCGCCCAGACCACCGCGATCGCGCTGGTGTGGGAGCTGTCGCCCGACCGGGGGTGGCAGCGAATCGCGGCGCTCGGAACCCGCATTGGCTTTCCCCACATGGACCATTGCGAAGACGTGGATTGCGGCGGCCGCAACATCATTCGGCGGCGCGCGCGTTTCGCCGACGGACTCTACGCTGTGGGCGCGACCCGCGATCCGCGGTTTGGCGTCATTGACCCTGGCGCGGTGGCAGCCGCCGCCGAGTGCGATGTGTCGGGGCATTGCCGGCCCGACGACATGAATCTGGGCGAGAATACGCGCGTCCTCTTCGACATCACCTCCGTGCCCGACCACACCCTGGTCGGCGGCCGCGTGGCGATCTGCCGCGTCCCCCGGCGGTTGCGGCACCGGGAATGCGATGAATCGAAGTGCGAGGGTTCCGCCGAGCTGGTGCCCGGTGCGATCGCCTGGTCGCCCGCCCTTCTGCGATCCGGACCCTACGCGCTCGTGGTTGACAGCCGCAACGCCAGCCGGCCGATGCTCGTGGCCGCAGGCAGACTCGGCGCAGTGTGGTCGGCGCCCAATGGAAAACTCGCCACGTGGCTGCCCTGGCACGAGTTGTGGCAGGCGGCGCACTGACGAAGGATGCTGTTCCCGTGCCCAGCATCCATGTGAAGTAGTCGGTCAGGGCTTGAGCGCCCGATAGAGGAACGGCAGACTCCGGTCCATCCGGTAATCGACGTCGGAGTGGTCGTCGTCGAATTCCTCGTAGGTGTGCCGGATGCGCGCCAGCGCGAGCCGTTTGGACAAAATGCGGGCGCCGTATTGGATGTGATACTGGTCGCGCCAGCCGCAATCGATGTAGATGCCGGAAAGCGACTTGAGATTGTCCCGGTATTTCGCCACCAGGTTGATGGGATCATGCGCGCGCCACTTGGCCCAGCGTTGGTCGATGACTTCGCCTGATTCAAGATTGAAGGGGACGCGAAAGCCGAGTGGCGCCGTCACATCAGGATCGTAGGTGGCCGCCATGCAAAGGTTCATGATGCAGTGGCCTTCCCCGCTGGTGAGTTTTTCCCTTTTCCACACCTCGTGCAGGAAGCGTTTGATGCGGCCGTCGTCCAGGCCCTCGGCCAGGCCCTTGCGGCCGGATTCGCCCTGCGCATCGTAGTCGCCGGGCCTGCGCCTGGGCCGGCGGTGCTTGGCCAGTTCGTCGAGCGTATTGGGCCAGTCGTGCCCATAGACAAATTCGAAATAGGCATCGCCTGAATGGTCGGCGATCGCGCCCCAGGTCTTTGGGTGTTTCATGCCGTGAAGGATGGCCCCGTAGCCGCCGGATGATTTGCCGAAGCAGCCGCGATGCTCGCGGCTCGCGAGCGTGCGGAATTCGCGATCGACAAAGGGAACGATCTCGCGCGTGAGATAGTCGGCGTAGTTTCCGATGGCGGACGAATTCACGTATTGGTTGCCACCCAAGGCGGTAAAGCAGTCGGGAAAGACGAAAATCGCCGGGCCCATCTTCTGCTCACGAATGAGCCGTGCCGCACGCTCCGGCACGTTGTCGCCGAATGGCTTCCAGTTGGTGTGCGCCAGGCCCGAGCCGGTGAAGCCGACCAAATCGTAAAGCACTGGGAATCGCCGCCCGCCTCCGCCTTGGTCGTATTGCGGCGGCAGCCACACCGCCAGCTTGCGCAGATGTGGATCGCCGAGCGGATTGTTCTTGAGGATGCTCGACGTGTGCTCCAGGACGATCAGCGTGCCGGAGCGACCTTGGGCGCGCTTCAGTGCCATGGTTTCTCTCGCGTTTGGTGACTTTGCGGCATTGAAAGCCCTGTCAGCGCAGGCGCCGACGGCGGCCTATTGCCGCCGCAGTCATAAGGGCACTCAACAACAGCAGGCCCGTCCTCTGATCGGTGTTGGGATTGCCCAAGCTGCACGAACAGCCGGAAGACCGAGTCCCGCCTTGTCCCGTGTTGACAGAGGATCCATTTTGACTGCTTGCAACCGTTCCCCCTGGTCCCGGTATCCCGCCGCTTGCATTGGTACCGCCGATGCCAGCGACCCCACCTTGGGCAAGACTAGTATAGTTGGTGCCACCGCTGCCAACCGTCCCACCCGAGGCGCTGGTTCCGCCGCTGCTCGTGGTTCCACCCAAAGCGGCGGAAACGCTGCTAGCGGTCGTGCCCCCCGTGCCACTGCGGCCGCCACTGCTCGCGATTCCACCGGTGACGCCGGTGCCACCGCTGCCGCTGATTCCACCGCCAGCCACACTCCCTCCGGTGATGACGACGCCACCGCTGCTCGTCGCTCCGCCCGAGCGACTGACGCCACCGGTGCCGCTGACTCCGCCTCCACCGACACTCCCACCCGTGCTGGTAACGCCACCGCCGCCGGTTCCGCCCGCGCTGCCGCCCGCACCCCCGCTGCCACCCGTACCGCCGGTGGCGGTCGTGGTTATTGTGAGGGTTGCGGGTGGCAAAGTGCCGCTGGTCACTGTCAGGTCAATCGTCCCAGGGGTCATGGTCGATTGAATGACGATAAGCACCCTGCCGTGATACAGCTTTCGGCTGGTGGCCTTGAACGGCTCGGCGCTCGACCAGTCCCCGCTCGCGATTCCCAGGCTCCTTCCCGCACCGGTCATTGTGAACTGGACCGTGTCGGTGGCGGCATAGATGAAGTTGTTGGCGGTGTCCACGAGATTGACCTCGATGTTGGACACGTCGTCGCCGTCTGCGTAGAGCGTCGTCTTGTCCGGCTTGAGCAATATCTTCGCAGCAGCCGCGGCGGTGTTGATGGTGTCAACCGCGACCTGGACTCCGCCCTTCATTCCCACCGCCTTGATCGTTCCCGTTGTCCAAGGGACGCTGGGCCACACCATAATCATGTTGGGGAAATCGCTCAGGTTCTTGGTCCCGATTTTTGTCGAGTTCACGTACAGGTCCACACTGTCGCAATTGGTGTAGGTGGTCACGTCGACCGAACCGGACTGGTTCCAATCTTCGGCAAGAGGAGGCATTGTGCGCCCGCTTCCCGAGCCATTTCCAATCGTCACATGCACCATCGGAGCGTCACTCCATTGGCTCTGCTGGTAGTAGAAGTACGATTTTCGAAATATGCAGTTGTCGAGATAGCCGTAGGCCGATCCGAGCGGCGGCTTTTCGCCGAGATAGTCCCACGCCGTCCAGATGTGATGGCCGACGACGTAAGGCGTATTCTTGACTGAGAACCAGGTGGGCAGAAGGCTGCCTGGGATCGTATAGGGGTCGTTCTCGGTCCCCATGACGAGAACATTCGGGTCGAGCGAATGGATCTGGGAATAGATTGAGTCTCCGTAGTTGATGCCGGCAAAGTCGTCCTGAATCTTGGCCAGGTTCACGTAGCCAGCCGCATCCTGCACGTTGCAGGCATGAAGCACCGGGCGCGATGAGCCTTTGTCGAGAGCATGCACATAGGGGACCAGTTGCCCCATGGTGGTCGTGATGTAGGCAGGAATTGTGCCTCCATAGTAGACCTCATTGCCCATGCTCCACATCACCACCGAGGGATGGTTGCGATCCCGCTCGATGAACGACTTGACGTCCTTCTGCCAATTGGCATCCCAGTTCTCGTAGGTCACGCCGCCAGCTGAAGCTGGTTGAGACCATTTGTCGGTGAACTCATCCAGCACCAGCATCCCTTGCTCGTCGCAAATATCGTAGAATTCCGGGCTATACGGATTGTGAGAGGTCCGGATGGAACTGGCGCCCGAGGCCTTTATTTCCTTGATGGCACGCTCCCACATGCTGTCGGCCACTGCGGCACCTGCCGGCACCAGGGTGTGATGGATGCACACGCCCTTCATCTTGGTGGACACGCCATTTATCGTCAGGCCTGATCCGGGCGTGTATTTGATCTCGCGGATGCCAAAGGGGCTCACGTAGTCATCGGCAAGAGCCGTATTGTTGAGCAGCCGAGAATAGGCGTAGTAGCGCACAGGCGTTGACGGCGACCACAACGTGACTGACGAAAGCGTCAAGCTCTGCGTGGTTGTAACGGTACTGCCGGCGGCGACCGTGATAGGTGTGGAGGCCTTGGTCAACTCGCTGCCTGCCTCATCGTAAATGACAGTTTCCAGAGTGCGCGTTTGGTCGGTCGTCAATTCGTTCACCACGTCGGTCTGCACGCTGATCTGGGATTGCGCGACCGCGACCGTCGGCGTGGTGACGGCCGTTCCCCAGTTCCTGACATAGACCTTGTCCGTGGCAATGAGCCACACGTGGCGATAGATGCCTGTTCCCGAATACCAGCGTGAATTCCTGACCGTCAGATTGTCGACAAAGACCGCGAGCACGTTGTCACCTGTTGCGTTCAGGTACGGCGTCAAATCGCAGATGAAGCTGACATAGCCGTACTGCTGGCCGCCGACTTGGGTTCCGTTCAGGTACACCTTCGAGTCGTGATAGATGCCGTCGAATTGAACGATGACTTTCTTGCCGGCGAAACCTGCAGGCAGGGTGAAGTGTTTGCGATACCAGCCGTTCGCGCCCGGATCGTTCGATGTCGGTTTGACGAGTGCGATGCTGAAATCGTGCGGAACATTCGTAACCGTCCACGTCGAGTCGTCGAAGGCCGTAGCCTGGGCCCCCGAGGCATTTCCCGACTGTATTTTCCAGTTTTCGTCGATCCGCATCTTGATGCGGCTCTTGAGGAATCTCCCTTCAAGCCGCTCGGTCATGCTCGCGTCCGCCACGCGAGCGACGGTGGCCACAGACGCGACGATCAGCACCGAGATCAGCTTGGATGTCTTCATGGCAGCGTCCTTCTCGGGTACCAAAGTTGGGAAGAGCGAAGGCTACCACGCCCAGTCATTTTCCGGACCTCGATCGCCCGGCAGCGAACATTGTTGAGCCTGCGATGAGTCCGGACGGCACCTTGTGCTGGAAACGCACCGGAAGTTCCACCTCCAGCCGTTGAGGATGATCATGCCCACCATGCGACGCTTCTTGCCGTTCCCATTGTTCACGCTCGTCGGACTGATGGCCTGCTCGGGAAGCAATTCCGAGGGACCGCAAGGTGGGGCCGGAACGACTGCTGTGGCACCGACGGCCGGCACGCCCACAGGAGGTACCACGACGCCTGCCGGCGGAACAACGGTCCCCGCGACGACCGCCCCGGCTGGCGGCACGATAGTTCCGGTGACGACCGCCCCAGCTGGCGGAACAGCGGTGCCCGGCACCACCGCCGCAGCCGGCACGACGGCCGCGGGTGGCAGCGTTAAGCCCGGTGGCACCACGGCCGCTGGCGGCTCCGCTGCTGGTGGAAGCACTCCCCCAGCCGGTGGAAGCTCTTCGGCCGGGGGAATTGTGGGCGGCAAGGGCGGAATCGCTGGACCGGCAGGCGCCTCAGGATCAGCGGGCAAGACAGGCACAGCAGGGACAACCGGCTCGGCCGGATCGAGCGGCGGAGGCGCGGCAGGCGCAGCAGGCGCGCCAGCGCCGGGCAGCATCCCGACGGGATATCCCACGCCGACCGCGGACAACTACGCCAAGTGCAAATCGTCGACCGTGTCCAGCGGCCTTTGTCCCGGCGGCGGCGCTGGGCCAGTCTGCATCGAGTGTCATTTTGGTGGCTCGGCAGGGAACTATGCTGTGACTGTCACTCTCGGCGGTCCCGCTGCGAGCCAGACCTATGTGAGTTGTGAAGCGAACCGGGGCCTGTTGAAACCGGTGAGCATCGCTGCCGGCCAGTCCCAGACCTACGCTTTCGCGGTCAACGTCCGAACCAAGGAGAGCGAACCCGCGGAAAGCGTGAGCGCCGGTACCCCTGGGCTGGACATGTACTTCTCTGGCCCGACCGCAACTCCCCCAGCCGTCAGCGCCATTGGATATGCCTTGGTTACAGCGGCCACGAAACCCATCATGGTATGGATTGCTGGCGATTCCACGACCTGCGACCAACCCGGTTCTGGCTTTGGCGGCTGGGGCCAGATGTTCCCGGAGCACTTCAATGCTCCCATTGGGATCGCCAACTATGCCGATAGCGGCGAGAGTTCCTCGTCGTTCTACGGGAACTCACTGCTGTGGGGTGCCATCAAGTCGCAATGGACCGCGGGCGACTGGGTGTTCATCCAGTTCGGTCACAATGATAAGGGAGTCGCGGACGCCACGGTCCAGGCAAACCTCGAAAAATATGTGACTGACGCCCAGGCCGCGAAGGTCAACGCAATCCTGGTCTCTCCTCCCGCTCGCGTCAGCAGTATTCCAATAGGCGATCAATCCAGCCTGCACGCAATATCGGCGTCCGGAGCCGCGAAGGACAAGGGCGTGCCCTTTGTCGACCTCACCGCCCTGTCGACTGCTTTCTACGACGGTCTTGGTCTCGACGCGACGGCAGTGAAGGCGAAATACCACGCGATGGGGACAGACGTAACCCACACCAGCATCGCAGGCGCAGAGGCGCTTGCGGATCTGGTCGCCGCCGAAATCCAGAAGCAGAACATCGCCGGACTGGTGGAGTACATGAGGTAGCCGGCGCACCCTGGTGGCGTAGCGCCGCGAAGAGACCTACGGCTTCTTCGCGGCGGCCGCGCAATGGGCAGGGACAATCAGGACGCCTCCACCGTACCAGCCCTCTACGTCGAGGCCCTCGCCCGGGACCTCGCACTTTGGCCGCACACCCTTGCACTTGGCCCAGTGGATGAAATGGCCACTTGGCCAGGCCCAGCCTTCCGAACGTGTGCCAATGCGAACGCAGACGGGCGGCCCAGCTTCTCCCGCGGCCGGGGATTTGCCGTCTGCCGTCGACGCGCCAGAGACGCCTCTACCCCAGGGGCCAGGCGACGAAGCCGCTTGGGTGACGCTGAACATGCCGAAGAGAGCGATGATCAAGACCTGCGCGGCCGCCGCCTGTGTTGGGCCAGTCATGGGGTGGCTTGCGTCACCGGCAACCGATAGGTGGCGACGCCCCCTGCTTTCAATCGGCCGCGCATAAGAGCGAAGTATTCACCCGTGTACAGGTTGACGAGGCAGAGAAGGGCATTCATGGCACTCGTGGATCCCGGCGGTGTGCAGTCTACCCCATCGCAAGGCGCCTCGCGCGGGCCCTCGGACAGGGCCCTGCGCGAGGGCACGTGCGAAGCGCGCGACCGATACGCGCCTAGGGTTGCGTGCAGGTGCTGGTGTTCACCGTGACCGTGGTCCCCGTTGCCTGGGTCACGCCAAGATCGACAGCCCCGGCACAGCTTGTCGAGGTCTTGAGCGCGCCGGGGTCGGTGGCGGTGCAGTCCCGGTTCGCGAACTGGTTGCCCACCGCCGCGAGCGCCTGCGCGCCAGCGCTCGCTGGCAAGTCCACGCACAGACCAGCGCCGCTGTTCGGATCGCTTCCAGCCACGGTCTGCAGCACGTTGTTGCCGGCATTTCCAGCTCCCGCCTTCCCCAGATCGATGTCCGCAAGGCTGTTGGTCGCGCCCGCGCCTCCAGCCGGGTAGACGTGGATGCCGTTCCCGATGTTGGCCTGGAACACGCTGTTGCGCACCTTGACCTTGCTGCCGGCAAGAATACGCAGGAACAAGTGCCGCAGGTGTGAGGTGCATCGGCTTCGCACACCAGGCCCGCCTTGGCGGTCGTGCAGTCGTTGCTGGTGTCGTGGCAGTCGCCCTGGGCGCAGAGATTGCATTCTTGATCACACAACAATCAGATTGGAACAGGTTCGAACAACGAAGGTCCTGTGGCTAACCCTTGCGTGACAGCGGCAACATCACAACCGCGGCCAGGGCCAGGCCCGCGCCGGTGAGAAAAGCGGTGGCCGCTCCCAGACGCTGGTAAAGC
>Ga0265316_10007030_pt1 | contig 10663 bp, 7 predicted proteins | sample 4522metaG_FD_202092 | JGI IMG/M metagenome (GOLD analysis project Ga0265316, IMG submission 202092) | Rhizosphere microbial communities from Carex aquatilis grown in University of Washington, Seatle, WA, United States - 4-5-22 metaG | ecosystem: Host-associated > Plants > Roots > Rhizosphere >...
AGTGGAGGAGCTCTTCTCGGCTCCGCCCGCGCCCGCGCCCCCGCCCACGCCATCTCCCGGCGCGCCCAGCGCCGTCACGCCCGTCGCGGCGCCGCTGCCGCCATCCGCGCAGCCCACACCGGCCGCCCCCGGGGGACGCTCCGCCTGGCAGACCCTGTTCTTCGGGGTGGATCGCGCGCTCAAGACCCTCGAGCGGCTGCCCGGCGCCGACCGGCTGCGCTCGGCGGCCGTGAAGCGCGCGGCCGCCTGGATGATCGAGCGCCTGGCGCACTCCGACGGGCTGAGCGCGATCCTGCCGGCCATGGCCAACTCGGTGATGGCCCTCGATTGCCTCGGTTACCGTGCAGATCATCCGTTGATGCGCGAACAGCGGGCCCATCTCGATGGACTGCTCATCGCCGACGAGGTCGACGGCGAGCGCCGGCTGCGAATGCAGCCGTGCCTGTCACCGGTGTGGGACACGGTCCTCGCCAGCCACGCGCTCGGCGAGGCCGCCGTTCCTCGCGACCATCCGGCCCTGCGCCGCGCCGTGGGCTGGCTGCTCGCGAAGCAGACCCGGTTGCCCGGCGACTGGTCGCACCGGAATGCCGCCCCCCCGGGAGGTTGGTACTTCGAGCACCGCAACGAGTTCTACCCCGACGTGGACGACACCTGCATGGCCCTGATGGTGCTTCGCCGCAACCGCCTGGATCCGCCCGACCCCGCCGCCGAGGCCGCGATGGCGCGGGGCCTCGCCTGGATGCTCGGCATGCAGAACGACGACGGGGGATGGGGCAGCTTCGATCGCAACAACCACAAGGAATGGCTCACCCACGTCCCGTTCGCCGACCACAACGCGATGATCGATCCGAGCACGGCCGACATCACCGCGCGGGTCCTCGAGTGTCTCTCGGGCTTCCCGGAGTTCAAGCCGGCGCCCGGCAATCAGCGCCCGGCGCAGCATCCAGTGATCTTGCGTGCGCTCGGCTTCCTGCGGCGGGATCAGTGCACCGACGGGAGCTGGTACGGCCGCTGGGGAGTGAACTACCTGTACGGGACCTGGCAGGTGTTGCGGGGGCTCCGCGCGATCGGCGAGGACCTGCAGGCGCCCTACGTCCGGCGGGCGGCGCGCTGGCTCCTCGATCACCAGAACGCCGACGGGGGATGGGGTGAGAGCATCGCGAGCTACGACGATCCCGCGCAGAAGGGCCGGGGAGGCTCGACCCCGAGCCAGACCGCCTGGGCGCTGATGGGCCTGCTCGCGAGCTGGCCGGCCGGCGACGGGGCGGCCGATCCGATCCGGCACGCGGAGACCGAAGCCGCCACCCGACGGGGGGTGCGCCATCTGCTCGACCGGCAGAGCGCCGAGGGCACCTGGCAACAAGCCTCGTGGACCGGGACCGGCTTTCCCAAGGTCTTCTACCTGAACTATCATCACTACCGACACTACTTCCCGCTCATGGCCCTCGGGCAGTACAGGGCTGCGCGCTTCCCCGCGGCTCGGAGCCAGACCGCCAGCCTCACCAGCGACGGCAGCGCCCAGGCGGACGGGGCCGCGGCAAAGCCGTCTACTTGAGCCCCAGCTTGGCGCCGAGCTCGGTCGCCTCGCGCTTGACCCGACGCTCCTCCGGGGCGTCGTAGCGTCCGACCGGGGCGCTCGCTATCTCGCCGAGCCGGGTCCGCGCCTCGGCCGGGCGGCCGGTGTCGAACAGCACCCGGGCGAGATACAGGCGGGCGCGCAGGCTGTCCGGGTTGATGCGCAACGCCTGGGTGAGCTCGCCCTCCGCCTGCTTGCGATCGCGCTTCGGCCAGGGGACCTCGAGGTGGTAGGCGGCCCAGACCACCGGGATGTTGCCGTGGTCGTAGCCCGGATCGAGCTCGGTCGCTCGCTGCAGGTGGCGCTTGAACTTGCCTTCGATGCCGCTCGCCAGCGCATTGAGGATTCCGATCCCCTCGGCGTAGCTCCCGATCGCGAGCGCGGCCCAGTAGTGACCGCCGGCGCTCCGCGGATCGATGGCGACCGCCCGCTCCGCCAGCTCCCACGCCAGCTTTCCGAGTTGCGAACGCTCGGCCTGCGCCCGGGCTGGCTCTTCGCTCTGCGTGAAGATGACCCGGGCCCCACGCCACAGGAGCTCGGCGTCCCTCGGCGCCGCCGCCACCGCCGCGTCGACCAGCGCTCTGGCCTCCTCCAGGGCCGCCGGCTGATCGCGCCGTTCGTGCAGGCGATCGAGCCTGGCCAGGATCCCCTCCGGCGTGCCTGCCACTCGTGCCTCGGCCCCGGCCGTTGCCACCAGAGTTGCCACCAGCAGCGATGCGGCGAGCGGCGTCACCGCGCGTGGAGAGGCTTCAACGCCGTCCCCCAGGCGACCACCTGGTCGAGCATCTGGTTGACGGAGGCCTCGTGCTGGGGACCTGGCTTGAAGATCTGGAAGCTCTCGAAGTCGGTGAAGAGCGACAGCGCCACCTGCGCCCGAACGTCGGCGATCTGGATCTCACCCATCACCTGTCGCAGCTGCTCCACCGCCCGGATCCCCCCGCCGCTGCCGTACGCGACGAAGCCGGCGGCCTTGTTGTTCCACTCCCGGTAGAGGAAGTCGATGGCGTTCTTGAGGGCCCCGGATGGGCCGTGGTTGTACTCCGGGGTCACGAACACGAAGGCGTCGAGCCCTTCGATCTTGGCGGACCAGGCCTTGGTGTGGGCGTGGGTGTATTGCCCGCGCGAGGGCGGCACGGGCTCGTCGAGCAGGGGCAGCTTGAAAGTCTCCAGGTCCACGAGCTCGAACTCGGCGTCGCCGCGATCGCCGCGTCTCTCGGCGATCTCCTTGACCCAGCGTCCGACAGCCTCGGCCTTGCGTCCTGGTCTGGTGCTTCCCACGATGATGCCAACCTTGAGCATGTGATGTCTCCGTTGCGTGCGTCGCGTCGCTTGCTTGTTTCGACCATCCGAGCGGTGCCGGTCCTCAGCGAGTGGCGGAAGAGGCCGCCGGCGCGCCGAGTGTAGCCCCGGCTCGCGTCCCCGGCGAAGCCGGCGCCTCGGACAGCAGCGCCCCGAGCCGGCGGCTCTCCGGGCGCAGCGCCCACGAGGCGAGCACGAGGAGCAAGATCACGAGGGGGGTTGCGACCTTGCCAATCGGGTCCCCGCTCGATGCGTGCGAGACGGCCGCGCCGGTCAGGTCGAACATCATCCCCGCGTAGGCCCACTCCTTGAGCCGGGGGAACCTGGGCACCGCCACTGCGACCGCGCCGAGCAGCTTCCAGACGCCCAGGATCGCCGCGAAGTACAGCGGGTAGCCGAGGTGGGCCATCCCGGCCGCGATGTCCTTGCCGCCCTTCAGGTCCGTCACGCCGCCCAGGGCGAACGCGAGGACGGTCAGGCCCGTGGTCACCCAGTATCCGATCCTTCTGGTCTTCATCTTGGTCTCCCTGTGTCGAAGTTCCCCGGCTCCATCCGGGATGGCCGGTACGCGGGTGAGACTGACCGCCAATTCGATTGGAATCAATGTGTCAACAATGGGCTTGATATGATACGTTTTGATCCATATGTCCGACCCGCTCGAGACCTCCGAGTTGCTGGCCTTTGCCCGGACGGTGGAGAGCCGCTCGTTGTCCCGCGCGGCCAGCGAGCTGCGCGTCCCGCGCGCCACCGTGAGCCGCCGCCTGGCCCGCCTCGAGGAGCGGCTGTCCACGCGTCTGCTCCGGCGGACCACCCGGAGCATGGTGCTCACCGACGCCGGCGAGGCCCTGTACCGGCACGCGCGCATCGTCCTCGATGCGGTCCAGCACGCCGAGGCCAGCGTGCGCCGCACGGACCAGACCGTCCGTGGCGATCTGCGCGTGTCGGCGCCCCCCCTCATGAGTCGCAGCTTCCAGGCGATGATCTGCGCCTTCGCGCAACGCTATCCCGAGGTGCGGCTGCAGGTGCACCTGTCGGCGCAGATCGTGGATCTGGCCCGCGGCGACCATGACGTCGCCATCCGTGCCTCCGGCCAGATGCAGCCAGGTCTGGTGGCCCGGGTGCTCTCGCGCGATCCGGTCATCGCCGTGGCGTCGCCCGCGTACCTCGCGGTTCACGGAACGCCGCGGACCAGCGCGGACCTGCGCCAGCATCGCTGCCTGATGGCCTTCGGCGGGCGGGATGTCCCCGAGACCCACTGGACCTTCACCGCCGGCGGCAAGCCGACGAAGATCCAGGTCGACGGCACGTTCTTCTCCAACGATCTTACCCTGCTGTGCGCCGCCGCCGTCAACGGCCTGGGGATCGCCGTCCTGCCCATGGTGCTGGTGCGCCGCTTGGTCGAGGAGGGGACGCTGGTGCAGGTGCTGGGGGGGCTCCTCGAGTGGAAGTCCCAGCTCGCCGTGGTCTATCTCGAGCGCGAGTTCGTTCCGCCGCAGGTGCGCGCCTTCGTCGACGCCGCCGTCAAGTGGGCCGAGACCGAGCTCCCCGGCCCATCCGACTTCGACTGGACCGCCCCGGCCTCTCCCAGGCCGAAGCGGGTCCGGAGCCGCGCGGCTACATCCGCTCGGCGCGCTTGAGCTTCCCTGCCGCCGTGGCCAGCACCGGCATGGGCTCCTCGAGCCCCTCGATGCCGCCGCTCCCGTGGGCTCCCCCCTCCTCCGGGTGATACCCGGCCTCGCCGTGATCCGCGAGATCGAGCCCCTCCTCCTCCGAGTCGAGCGACGGTCGCAGACCGAGCACCACCTTCAGCCCGAGCCCGAGCACCACCGTGGCGCCGATGGACAGGCCGAGGGTGAGCCCGATGGCCTCGAGCTGCTGGATCCACAGCCCGTTGCCGACCAGCCCCCCGAGGTTGGTGTTGAGGTTGCCGTTGACGTCCGGCGTGGCCAGGAAGCCGGTGAGGAGCGCGCCCATGGTCCCTCCCACCCCGTGAACCCCGAAGGTGTCGAGGGCATCGTCGTACTTGAAGAACGCCTTCAGCTTCATGCACGCGAAGTACGGCACCACGCCCGCGAGGGCCCCGATCAGCACCGCGCTCGACGGGCTCACGAACCCCGCCGCCGGGGTGATCACCACGAGCCCCCCCACGGCGCCCGAGCAGAATCCGAGCACGGTCGGCTTACCGCGCGTGACCCATTCGAGGAGCGGCCACACGGTGGCGCCGACCGCCGCCGCCAGCGTCGTGGTGGTGAACGCGTTCGCCGCGATGCCGTCCGAGGCTACCGCGCTCCCGGCGTTGAACCCGTACCAGCCCACCCACAGCATCCCGGTGCCAATCATGGTGAGGACCAGGCTGTGCGGCGCGAAGACCCGCTTGCCGAAGCCCGAACGCCTGCCGAGGATCAGGCACAAGGTCAGCGCCGACCAGCCCGACGACATGTGCACCACCGTCCCGCCCGCGAAGTCGATGGCCTTGATGGCCGCCTTGGCGTTCCACACCCCGTTCATCAGCCCATCGACCCCCCACACCATGTGGGCGAGCGGGAAGTACACCACGAACATCCACAGGGCGATGAAGGCCATGACCGCCGAGTACCTCATGCGCTCGGCGATGGCGCCCACGATCAGGGCCGGGGTGATGATCGCGAACATCAGCTGGTACATCGCGAAGATGTTCTGCGACACCCACGCGGCGTAGTCCGGGTTGGGGGCCGACGTGACCCCCTTCAGAAATGCGAACTTGGTCCCCCCGAGCAGCGCCGTTCCTGGCGCGAAGACCAGGCTATAGCCGATGGCCCACCAGACGATGGTCACGAAGCCCGCGCACCCGAAGCACTGGGCCACCACCGACAGGACGTTCTTGCGGCGCACCAGGCCCCCGTAGAACAGCGCCAGCCCCGGCAGGGTCATGAACAGCACCAGCGCCGCGGAGGTCATCATCCAGGCGTTGTGACCCGGGCCCGGCGTGGCCAGGACCTTGGGGGTGCCGTTGGTGATGTAGGCCTCGAGGTCGGCCACGCGGGTGGCGAGATCCACCGGCGCGGCGACACCGGCACCGGGGACGGCACTGGCACCGACGCTGGAAGCCGGGGACTCCGCCAGCGCCAGGCCCGAGCCGAGGCAGAACAGCAATGCCAAGAGCCCGGCCGTTCCGATCACGATGCGATGCCTTCTGAACACGCTCATTCGACGATCCTTTTTTGGGGGTTCTCGGTTGAGATTGCAGGTGGGGCTCGGCGCTGCGCTTTGCGAACGGCTTTCCGGAGCCTTCCCGATGGCCTCCGCGCGCCGAACCCGTCGGCCGGACCCCTTTGCAGGCTCCACGCCAACCTGCGATCGGAGGGCTGGCGACCGCCCCGCCTTCTTACCATCGCCTGCAATTACAGGATCTTACGGACTTACGCAACCTGGACGACTCGCGGCGGAAACCCGGAGGAAATTGGCGAGATACGTGCTGGATCCTGGGAAGATTCCGGGCATCGGCGAATTGCCAAGGTGGTTTCGCAAACTGCGAAAACCTCCCGTCAGAGCTTCTGCTTTTCCCGGCGATAGAGCGTGGAGAGGTCGATGCCCAGGATCTCGGCGGCCTTCGGCTTGCTTCCGCCCACCTTCTGCAGGATTCCCTCGATGTAGCGGCTCTCGAGCTCCTGCAACGTCATTCCCTTCCGGACCACCGAGGCCATGGGATCCGACTCCCGGATCGAACCGAGGGCGTGCTTCACGTCCGCGAGCCGCGCCAGCGGCATCGAGGTCGTGACCACCAGGCGCTCGATCAGGTTCTCGATCTGGCGGACGTTGCCCGGCCATCCGTAGCCGGTCAGAAAATCGAGGGCCTCGGGCTCGAACCCCACGAGCGGCGCGGACGTCGCCAGGGACGATCGGGGAGCCCGGTCGAGGCTCTTGCGCAGGAGGTGCTGGATGAGTCCCGGGATGTCCTCGGCGCGCTCGCGCACCGGCGGTACGGCGATCCGCAAGACGTCGAGGCGGAAGAAGAGATCCTCGCGAAACTGCCCGCCCTCGACCAGCGCCGACAGGTCCTTGTGGGTGGCGGAGACGCAGCGCACGTCCACCGTCCGCACGGTCTCGCTGCCGACGGCCCGCACCTCCCCCGACTGCAGGACCCGCAGCAGCTTGCCCTGCAGCGACAGGGGCAGATCCCCGATCTCGTCGAGGAACAGCGTGCCCCCGTCCGCCTCGAGGAACAGGCCGCGTCGGTTCTGGGTGGCTCCGGTGAAGGCGCCCCGGGTGTGACCGAAGAGCTCGCTCTCGAGGAGCTGCTCGGGCAGCGCCGCGCAGTTCATCGCCACGAACGGCCGCTCCGCCCGGGGGCCATCCGCGTGAATGGCCAGCGCCACCAGCTCCTTGCCGGTCCCGGTCTCGCCCGAGATGAGCACGGGCGCCGACGCGCCCGCCACCTGCTCGATCAGCGCCCGGAGCTGGCGCATGGCCGGGCTCTCCCCGACCAGCCGTCGGGCCGCGACGCTGTCGTTCAGCGTCCGCCGCAAGGCCGCGTTCTCGAGCACCAGCTTGCGCTCGCGGCAGGCCCGCTCGACCAGTTGCCGCAGGGCCGTGAGCTCGAAGGGCTTGGTCACGTAGTGAAATGCCCCGCGCCGCATGGCCTCGACCGCGGTCTCGATGGCCCCGAAGGCCGTCATGATGATCACCGGGACGCTGGGATCGATGCGGCGAACCCCGTCGAGCACGTCCATGCCATCCAGGTTCTTCATGCGCAGATCGGTGACCACCACGTCGCTCGGGTCGCGCGCGAAGCGGTCGAGCGCCGCGCCGCCACCCCCTGCGACCTCGGTCTCGAAGCCGACCGCCTCGAGATCGTTGGCGATGGTCTGGGCCATGTCGGCGACGTCGTCGACCACCAGGGCCCGCAGCTTACGCATGCGCCCCCACCTTCGACGGGCCCGGGCCATCGTCGGACGCCGCCGCCGGGGCGTCTCCCTGGCCGATGCCGCTCGCGGCGGTCGCGGTCGCCACCGCCGTGGCGAAGACGGGCCAGACCAGCGACACGGTGGTGCCGCGCTCGGGCGCGCTCACGAGGTTGATCTCCCCCGCGTGGTTGCGCACGATGCTGGCGGTGATGGGGAGCCCGAGGCCGGTGCCCTCGCCGGGCTTCTTGGTGGTGAAGAAGGGATCGAACACCGCGTGCAGGTGCTCGGCGCCGATCCCGCAGCCGCGGTCGATGATGTCGATGCGGACCAGGCCCGCGCTCACCCGGCGCGCCGACAGGGTGATCCGCTGCCCGGGCGCCGACGCGTCCGAGGCGTTCCGCAGCAGGTTGACCAGGACCTGTTGCAGCTGGTCCGGGTCGGCGGCGAGGGGTGGCAGGTCGGCCGGCAGGCCAAGCTCGAGATCGTGTTCCTTGGCGTCGAGCTTGAATGCCAGCAGCCCCTGGGCGTGGGCGACCGCGCCGGGCAGCCCGACGGCCTGCCGGACGATGGGTTGCCGGCGCGAGAAATCCAGGACCTGGCGAATGGTGGTCGAGATCGAGTCGATGTGCTTCATGATGACCCGCAGATCCTCGGCGCGCGCGGGATCGCTCACGTGACGCAGGACCTGCTCGGCGCGCCCGCGGATGATCGCCAGGGGAGAGCCGATCTCGTGGGCGATGCCCGCCGACAGGACCCCCACCGTGATCAACTTCTCCGCGCGCACCAGGTGATCCTCCAGCTTGCGCAGCTCCGATTGGTCCTCGACCAGCGCGAAGGCACGCACCCCGAGGGCCCGGTCGCGGACCGGGACCACCCGCACGTGGAACCGCTGGGAGGTGGTGGTGAGCGCCCGCGTCTCGGTCGCGCCAGTCGCGCCGGTCGCGCCGTTCGCGTCTCCATGGGCGCCTTCACCCCGCACCGCCGCGGTCAGGGCCGGGCCGAGCTCGGCGATGAAGGAAACGCCGGCGCCCGAGAAGGCCTCCTCGAGCCGGGCACCGACGCGGATCTCTCCCAGGCGCTCGCTGAGGAAGCGATTCGCCAGCACCACCCGCCCGCTCTCGGAGATCCCCAGCACCCCGAGCGGGGCGCTCTCGACGATGGCCTCGCTGGTGGCGCGCGCGCTGACCAGCGCCTGCGCGTAGCCGAGCGCCGTCTCGAGCCCGACGGCCTTGCGCTGCTGGCGCAGGATCACGAGCCCGACCCCCGCGACCGCGATGGCGGTAGCCATGGTCGCCGAGACCAGCCGGGCCAGCCGCCCGCGCTCGCGCTCCACGATGGCCTGCGACGAGGCCACCCAGGTGACGGTCCATGCCCCGGTGGGCCCCTCGACCCGCTCGGAGATGCGGATGGCGGCGGTCGGCGCCAGGTCGGCCACCTCGGCGGCCGCCGCCCGGCACCCGCGCGACGTCTCGCAGCCCGCCCACGCGGTGCCCGCGGGGTCGCGCACGATCAGCCGCGCGCTCGGGACGGGGGACCAGGCCATCCCGCCGAGGAACAAGGCCACGTCGCTGGCGACCACCACGGCGCCGCCCCCTTCGCCCACCGGGGTCCCGTAGAGCACGAAGGCCCGGTCTTCGAAGCGGGTGGCCGATCGGGCCAGGGCCTGGGCCTTCCTGCTCGACACCTCGATGGCGAGGAGGCGACTCGGCGCGGCCAAGGCCTCGATGGTCGGGCGGGTCTCGGTGGGGTCGACCGCCAGCACGTCGAGGGTCCCGTCGGCCTCGAACAGCCCGATGGCCCGGTACTGCGGCACCACAGTGGCCAGGGCCTGGAAGGCGGTGGTCCAGGTGCGTCGCTCGGTCGCCAGATCGAGATCCGTGTTGCGCCGGGAGCGCTCGACCAGGTTGATGAGCAAGCGGGTATCCTGGTCGAGGGCATCGAGGCGCGCCGACAGCAGCTCGGCCGAGGCGTGGGCCTGACGCTGGGTGGCCACCGCGAACTCGTCGAGCAGCCGTCGCTGTTCGCGCACCGCGCTCCAGACCGACGACCCCACGATGGCGGTCACGGCGAGCACGATCGCGGCAACGCTGACGGGAGTCTTCACCGGAGGTCATCCTAATCCAGGTCCGGAGGGGCCCCCGTACGAGCGCGACCCGCGCCGCGGCTCGTCGCGATCCCATGGGCCGCCCGGCCGCGCCCGGCGGCCGGGCGCCGCTTGCCAAATGCAACCGGTTGGGCAATCCTCCGCGTTTCCGAACGGAGAACATGCGGAGCGATTCCATCAAGAAGGGCATCAATCGCGCGCCTGCGCGGGCGATGCTGAAGGCGACCGGGTTGACCGATGCGGACCTCGACAAGCCGCTCATCGCCGTGGCCAACACCTGGTCGGACGTCACGCCCTGCAACATGCACCTGCGGGAGCTCGGCCACAAGGTCAAGGAGGGCATTCGCGCCGCCGGTGGGACCCCGGTGGAATTCAACACCGTCGTGGTCTCGGACGGCATCTCGATGGGCAGCGAGGGCATGCGCGCCTCGCTGGTCTCGCGCGAGGTCATCGCGGACTCCATCGAGCTCGCGGTGCTCGGCGCCCAGTGCGACGCGGTGGTCACCCTGTCCGGCTGCGACAAGACCATCCCCGGGACCCTGATGGCGCTGGCGCGCATGAACCTGCCCGGGCTCATGCTCTACGGCGGCTCGATCATGCCGGGGCGCTTCCAGGGCAAGGACGTCACGATCCAGCAGGTGTTCGAGGCCGTGGGGGCTTGTGCCGCCGGCAAGATGTCGGCCGCCGACGTGCGCAAGCTCGAGGACGTGGCCTGCCCGGGCGCGGGCGCGTGCGGTGGGCAGTTCACCGCCAACACCATGTCCATGGCGGCCGCGCTCCTCGGCCTGTCTCCCATGGGGC
>Ga0265316_10007032_pt1 | contig 10660 bp, 10 predicted proteins | sample 4522metaG_FD_202092 | JGI IMG/M metagenome (GOLD analysis project Ga0265316, IMG submission 202092) | Rhizosphere microbial communities from Carex aquatilis grown in University of Washington, Seatle, WA, United States - 4-5-22 metaG | ecosystem: Host-associated > Plants > Roots > Rhizosphere >...
CCATGTCGCCGTCGTCGCGGAAGAAGTGCTTTGGCCGTGTCGCGGTGATGTGACCGCCGGAGATGGTTGCCTGGAAGGTAGTAACGCCGGGCCATTCCTCGACGGTGTCGACCAGATCTGCGGCGGTAGGATTGGTGAAGGCATAGGTCATCTTGTCGAGGATGTCGTTGGATCCGACAAGATGAACGACGGAGGTCGGCTCAGAGGACCAGAAGCCTTCGAAGCGGCCACGGTGGGCGTTTTGGCAGCGAGCAAGGAGGCCGTGAAAGTGCTCGGTGAAGATTGGGAAGTTGCCGTCCGGGTCGTGAATGCCGGTGTGGATGTGTTATGGGCAGCGTGGAGTTATGCGGAGTGGGGAATGGAGGTCGACGAAATTGCGGGTTCGACGACATGGGTACTTCGCATAACTGAGAGGCTGCCTCCCATGGAGGTGGCCCATGATGAGCAATCGAATTCGACGACTGTGCCCGCGTTCCCCTTGGGAGGCGACGGCAACAGACCGGCGCTACACGCAAAATGTGATCGCGAAGACTTCGGCTCCAAACCGCCGTGTCCTTGGCGAGTTTGTCCGATGGTTGGGAAATGCCCGGCAGGCTTCGCTGGGTACGATCACGGTCCGAACCGGTTCGGCCAGGGTGTTCCTGGAAACTCTCTGAAAGTACCACCGGAAGGGGATCCGCAGAGACGGGTAATCATGTAGTCACGACCGGGCACGACCTGGCGAGAGAGTGTCATGCATGGGTTTTCGGAAAAGCCGGAAGAAAGTTGCGCGGAAAGTACCATCGGAAGGGGATCCGTGGGGATCCGATCCGGGGATCCGCAATCCGGCGAAAAGTACCATCGGAGGGGGATCGGGGAAAATTACCATCGGAGGGGGATCCGATCGGGATCCGCAATCCGGCGAAAAGTACCATCGGAGGGGGATCCACAAGCTCTAGCTAGAACGTCCGCCGCTGCTCGTTGATCCGCCTGCGCTCGGCACGGGTGAACTGGTCGTCGAGCGGCCTCGCGAAGGGCATGAAGTGGTGCCGGGCGCGCGCGCCCAGCGACTGGCGCATGACATTGAACCCGCACGCCGTGATCACGCGCGTTGCTTGCTGGAAATAGCCTGCTGCCGGGAACTCGGGAAGCCACGGGTGGCTGCCGGATTCGGCGCCCGCGGGGCCGACGACTCGGAGTTCGGCATCGACGCCTTCGCTCGATTGGATGTCGCGGCCGTAGGCAAGAAGCTCTGCCACCTCTTCGCGCGGCCCCGAGTGCAGCACCACCCAGGTGTCGTCGGGCAAGGGCGGTGGAAGCGGCGTCGGCGGATCCTGGAGGCGAAGCTCCTCGACCTGCCCGCAGACGGCAGCCATCGCGGCCTGGTGATCCGGGTGCAGGGGTTCGACCAGATAGGCCATGTCGAAGTTGGCCAGGGGAGCCCTCAGTCGGGTTTGGTATTCCGGCCAGCGGAGCAGGCGTCCGACGTAGCAGAGCTTCGTGCCGGGTTTCCACAAGGGCCGGCTCAGCTCTCCCAGTAGCCCGCCGGGAAAGACATCCACGAACACCGTCTCGGCAGCCAGCTCGTGCAGCGTGCGCTCGAGCCACTGCGCGAGTGCCTCCGGGGTCACGGCGCACTCCTTGGGTGGCACGTGCGCGGCCAGAGGACCCAAGATGCGGGGATCGCGGGCATGGATCGATGCGCTCAACACATGGCCGTCGCCCTCGAGCCCGAGCGTGGCGAGCACGGCCCGTGCGCGCACCAGGTGGCCGAGGCCCCCGCCCATGGCGTAGTACGCGACAGGTGCCACTACAGCCCGCGGGCCAGCATCTCGGCGGAAAGGATCAAACGATCGGTCGGCGTGAGGTCGGGAACGAGCAACAACGCGGGAAAGGCCGACCTGCCCGCGCCCTCGAGGGTGAACAGGGTTTCGCCGCCCGCGTTCTCCACGTTGCCACTGTCGTCGGAACGTCGGAACACCCCGACTTCCTGCTCTTTCGGATTCTCGACCTTGACCTTGCCCTCGTGCTTGAGCGAGATCGTCCAGGATTCCCGGTTTTCCTCGTTGTTGCTGAGCTTGATCTTCTCGCGGCTAAAACGCAGCTTCCAACGAAGTTTGCCGTCGGGCGAGACCAGCTTGATGGCGCCCTCCTCAGGGGACGCATCGTCCCTGTTGAACTTGAGCTCCGCGACCGCGGCCCCGCTTGCGGTTCGGCAGCGCGACTTTCGCGCGTCGTGGGACTGGCAGGTAATGGACTCCATCCCGTCGGCCGAGAGTAGCCAGGCACTGTCCTGGCGTTCGATGCGGCCGGCGGTCGCGCCTTTGGCTCGAATCAAGACGGTCGTCGCCACGGCGCTTGGCGGCTGTGCGGCCACGGGTTGCGATGCAGCTGGCTTGGCGGGTGCAGGACGCGACTTGCATCCGGCACTGCTTGCGGCCAGCGAGAGCAAGGCCAACCCGTACCCGATGTACGCGGTTTGGTTTTTCATGCAGGTTCGACCTTTCGTTCGATCCGCGCGTCCACGGCGCAGGGCGAGCGCACCTCGGACAGGACGCGCAAGTAGCGGGCGACCTCGTGGCTGACGTCGAATTCGGTCAGGGCGCGCGCGCGGGCTTGCGCCGCCATGGCCGCAAGCTCGGCGGCGTCGGCCTCCGCGGCGGTCATCAGGGCTCTCCGGCAGCCGGCGGAATCTCCGGCGGGAAACAGCAGGGCGGAACGCTGTTCGAGCACGTCCGGCATTCCGCCGGCGTCCGAGGCGAGCAACGGTCGGCCGAGCGCAACCGCCTCGAGCAGCACGTTGGGCATCCCGTCGTAGAAGGACGGGATGGCGATCAGATCCGCAGCGGCGTAGTAGGGCAAAAGTTCGAAGCGATCGCAGAAGGGAAGGTGCGTGACGGGCAGGACCGCCTCGTGCTCACGCAACCATTCGCCGATGGCCGGCTCGAGGTCGCCGATGACGAGCAGGGCAAAGCGTTCGGCCATGCCCGAGCCCGCGAGCGTCTCGAGGAAGAAAAGGGCGCCCTTCTTCTGCTTCAGCTGGCCGAACATGCCGATGAGCCGCCGGCCCGGCGGTACGTGGGCGGCCCGCCAGTCCTGGCCGCGTCGTGCGTCCTCGGGCAGCAGTCGCCACTCTTGGTGGTCGATGCCGTTGGGCGTGAACACGACGGGTATGGAGGGAAACAAGGCGCGCACCCGGTTGGCTTGCTCGCTCGCCACCGTGCAGACGCACGCCGAGCTTTGCACGGCCGTGCGGATCACGTCGGTCCGCTTGGGGCTGAACACGCCGAGATCGAAGTCGTTTCCACGCAGTAGGGTGACGAGCGGCACCCCCAGCCAGGCGGCGAAGGTCGGGCCTGCCAGAAGCGGCGTCTGCCCGCCGAAGGCCACCACCTGCGTGTAGGGCGCTTCCGCGTGCCGGCGCCGGGCCAAGGCCCACAGCCGGTTGAGCGCGTGCGCGGGATCCTCATCGAGCGGTCCGGTGAGATCCGCGCCACTCTCGCGCAGCTCGATACCGAAGCGGTTGGCTCGGCGGTGGAGATGGGCGACGTCGAGGTTGACCCCGGCGCGGCGCAAGTGGCGTACGATGCGATCGCAAGACTGCGCCATGCCGCCGCGGTCCGGGGGATAGGTCTCGGTCAGCCAGAGCGGGCGCAAACCGGTCGCGCCCATCAGCTGTCCATCAAGCTGGCGGCCACGTCTTGGTCGGAGCCGTCGTCGGTGACGATAACGTGGTCGTGATGGTGGTGGTAGTGGAACGACCAGACGTCGTAGCGATCGTAATAGGGATCGACCACCACGCCCCAGTACACGGGCCGGTGGGCGTGGGAGCGGTAGAACTCGTCGCGGCGGCGGTAGAAGCTGCGACCGCCGAACGAACCGCCCGTGGTCGCCTTCGCGGGAGGCAGCCGGCCTTCCTGCTCCTCGATGCCGGCGCATTCGACGCAAAGGCCGCCGCCTGGAGGAGTCCGGTCGAAGTGGCGGCTGCACACGGCCCGCCCGCACTTGCTGCAATTGGCGGTGGCTGCCTGTTCGCAGTCGCGCAAGGTGAAGAATCCTTCTCGGCACTGGCACTTGGTCATGTTGGCTGCTCCGCGGCTGGCTTGGGCGCCGCCTGCCGGTAGGCCGACGCGACGGTGGCGATGAGATCGTCGACATTGGCCGGGGTCAGGGAAGCGGCGGCTGCCACGTAGGACACGCGTACGACGTTGCGCTTTTCGCCCGGCTTCACCCGTACTTTTTCGATGCCTCGCGATGCGAGCTGTCCCAGGGCGAAGGAATCGGCGGGAAGACCGAGGGAGACGTCGTACTTGATCGATTGCTTGAGCTTTCGCTTGGTCCTGCCCTTGCTCTTGTGGGTGGTGTGCTCGCGGATATGCGTGACCGCGTCCCAGTGCAAGCGCGCGCCATCCGCCAGGGTCGCCCGGCCGGAAAACCAGGGGTGATGGTATTGCTGCCATTGCTTGCCGTTGGCGATCTGGTCGGCGATGCGCTGGGACTTGTCGTGCGCCTCGTGCAGGTCGAGCTTGAGGGTGACGCTTCCGTCGGCCTCCATGTCGGCCGCCAGGATGCGCAGCCAGGGCAGAACGAAGAGGCGGACGTCGTTGGGAATGTCGATACGGCCCAGGCGGATTACGAGCACGGCGAGCACGATGGCGGCCGCTCCGGTGAGCAAGGCGATGGGCGCAAGATCGGCGATCAGGAGAAACGCGGTGAGGACGACGCCGATGATGGCGAAGATCTTGAAGAGCTTGCGCCGCCGGTCGTTGCGTTCGTCGAGCGTGCCGAGGGCATTGAACAGCTCGACTGCTTCGTTGATGGGGAAGGTGCCTTCGAGCGAGCGCGTGCGCAGCAAAGGCGAATTCTTGGACAGAAGCGTTGCCTTGTTCACGCTGGGTCTCCCTTTCCGAGGAGCTCACGGTACACCTCGTCGCGCAAGCGGCGCAAGGACAGGTCCCAGGTCAGCCGCCCCTCGATGGTCCGGCGGGCGTTGCCGCCCAGGCGCGCGCGTAGCTCCGGATATTCGATAAGGATGCGCAGGGCGCGCGCCAGCTCGGCCGGTCGATCGGCCGCGACCAGCTTGCCATCGTGGCCGTCGGTGATGATCTCGCGTACCGCGGGCATGTTCGAGGCGACCACGGCCACGCCATCCGCCATGGATTCGAGGATCTTGAGCGGCGCGCAGCCCTGGCTCAGGTTGCGGGCGCACTCGCGCAGTGGCGCCACCGAGGCCAGCGCATGCGCTCGAATCGGAGCCAGCTCGGCCTCCTCGAGCGCCGTTCGCCAGAGCATGCGGCCGGTCAGGCCCAGGTTGTCGGCCATACGTTGGTAACGGACCATGGCGCGGGTGGGATGCGACACGCATACCACCAGGCGCAGCCCGGGAAAATCGCCCAGCCGGGTGAAAGCGCGCAACAGCACCTCGAATCCCTGCCAAGGCTGCAGCGCGCCGAGGTAGAGAATGTAGCTTTCCGGCAACTCCGACGGTCGCGGCGGTCGTGGGCGGATGTCGGCGCCGTTCGGAATGGTCACGATCTTTTCCGCCGGGCAACCCAGGCGGATGAGGTTTCCGGCGATGGTGGCCGCGGGGGTGACGATGCGGTCGGCGGCCTCCCAGCACAGCCGCTCGTCGGTGCGGATCTTGTCCAGCGTGCGAGCGTCGAGATCGGGATAGACCTGCGGCAGCTCGATGGAGGGCAGACCGTTGACCTCGTACACGCAGGCGTAGCGGCGCGGACGGGACACGATGGGAATTCCGGCCCACGGATCGCGAAAGTGGCAAAGCGCGAGATTGTCGCCAACCTCGTCGAGCAGCGCCTCGAGATGCGCGCCGAAGGCCAGCGCCCGCGACAGGTAATTCTCGACCGGTAAGGAAAAGCGAACGATCTCGATGTTGCCTTCCTGCTGGTAGGGCGGCAGTCCCTCGCCGCCCAACACGTAGAGCAACCCGCCCCCAGCCGCGGAGAAGAGCGTGCGCGCGAAACGGTCGATATGGATCGCCGCCCCTTTGCGGGTCGGAAAGCGATCGAAGGCGGCGTAAAGAGCGCGAGGCGAACTACGAAGCAAGCGGTCACAGACTAGAGCACCCAATGGTGTGGGGCGAGCGATTTTCGGATAGGAGGCGTCGATCCGCGCGAACGGCCAATGTGGTAGACGGAACCGGGCAGAAGAACAGTATGGCGATCAACTGGTTTCCGGGTCACATGGGCGTCGCGCGGAAAGCGGCCGCCGAAAGCATGCGAAAGATCGATCTGGTGATTGAGGTGCTGGACGCCCGCATACCGCACTCTAGCTGCAACCCGATGTTCGAGGCCCTTCGGCGCCAGGGTCAGCGCCCGGCCCTCAAGCTGCTCAACAAAGCCGACTTGGCCGATCCCGAACATACCCGGCGCTGGTTGCAGCACTACAACGCCCAGCCGGACGTCAAGGCGGTTTCGCTGTGCGCGAAGCGGCCCAAAGAGGTCCAGCGCATTCTGAGGTTTTGCCAGGCCATGCTTCCCGGGCGAGGCACGCGCCTCAAACCTCTGCGCATGATGATCCTTGGTGTTCCCAATGTTGGCAAGTCGACGTTGATGAATGGCTTGCTTGGCCGTCACGTTGCTGCCGTGGGCGACGAGCCCGCTATCACTAAAAATCAGATGCTGCACTCGCTTGGGACCGGAATGACCCTGATGGATACGCCCGGCATGCTGTGGCCTGGAATGACCCAGGACGCTTCGTACAGGATCGCAGCAACCCACGGCATTGGTCGCGCGGCCTACCAAGACGAAGATGTTGCCGTGTACCTGGCAGCTTACCTCGTCAGCCACTACCCAGCCTTGCTTGCCAAACGCTTTGGCCCGCTGGCTGAAAGCGGCGGCGGCCATGGGCTGCTCGAAGCCATCGCAAAGGCGCGCAGCCTGGCAAGAAAAGCCGGCGGGCTCGACCTGGCGCGGGCGGCGACCACACTACTGAACGAATTTCGCAGCGGTGCGCTTGGCCCCATGTCGCTTGAAACGGTTGAGCAGATTGCGCCTTCCCTGGCATGACATCGTCATCCCTTTCTCCTCAGTTTCGAACCCTTGGCCTGTGTGATGCGCTAGTTCGCGCCACACGCGCGCAGGGCTATCAAGAGCCGACACCAGTGCAGGTAGCGACGATTCCCGCGGTCTTGCGTGGCAAGGACGTATGGGCTTCGGCAAGGACCGGTTCAGGCAAAACCGCCGCCTTCGTGCTGCCACTTCTGCAGACGCTGGGCGCGCGCGGCCGCCACCCGCGACACCCAACCCCTGTCCATGGCCTGCTGCTGGTGCCCACCCGCGAGCTGGCGCTGCAAATCGCCGAGGCGGTCTCCGTTCTCGGTGCCTATCTGACTTCGCCACCCAAGATCGTCGTCGCCGTAGGTGGCGTTTCCATCAACCCGCAGATGCTATCGCTGCGCGGAGGCGCCGATGTCGTGGTGGCAACGCCCGGGCGTTTGCTCGATCTGGTCGACCACGGAGCGCTTTCGCTCTCCCATGTGCAGTTCTTGGTGCTGGACGAAGCGGAGCGATTGCTTGCTCTCGGTTTCGCAGCCGAGCTTGCGCGGGTGATGAGGCTGCTACCACCCACGTGCCAGAAGTTGTTGTTCTCGGCAACCTTCCCCCCAGCCGTGCGCGCCCTGGCCGAGGTCCTTCTGCACGAGCCGGCCCAAATCAACATCGACGCGGGCGAGATCCCTGATACCAGCGCCATCGTTCAGCGCGTGATCGAGGTGGATACCGGGCGCCGCACCCTGCTGCTGAGACATCTGCTGCAGGAACATGGTTGGTCGAGCGTCCTGGTCTTTGTCGCCACCAAACACGCAGCCGATCATGTGGCTGTCAAACTGCAGCGCGCCGGGCTTTCGGCCGCCGCCTTGCACGGAGACATGAGCCAGGGCAGGCGCACGCAGGTCCTGGCAGATTTCAAGGACCAGCAACTGCAAATCCTGGTGGCCACCGATCTGGCCGCGCGGGGCATCGACATCACCGACCTGGCGGCCGTGGTGAACTACGATCTACCGCGTTCGCCCGCAGAGTATTTACACCGCATCGGCCGCACTGGCCGCGCCGGCCACAGCGGTGTTGCGCTGAGCTTTATCAACGGGACCACCGCACCCCACTTCGACCTCATTGAACGTCGACACCGTCTCTCGCTAACTCGCGAGGTGATCCCAGGATTTGAGCCAGTCGACGAGGCCTTACCACCCAGCCATCCCCACGGCGGCGTGAAGGGCAGGCGGAAGAGCAAGAAAGACAAGCTGCGCGAAGCGGCCGCCCGAGATTCCCTCGCCGGCAAGCGCGAGGATTGATCCAAGCTACCCCAAGGGCAACCTCAGCGCTCAGGTAGCCCGGATTGATCTATTCCCGCGTCCGTCTTTCCGGCCTCGATAAGTTCCGTCCCGATGCTGCAATGGCCAGGTAGTTTTGGGGATTGCCGGTCACATGAATATCTTGGGAACACACGAACCGCATTCCGAATCCACGCCGTCGATGCCGGCGACGCTCTCCGCCTCTGCAGCCTTATTGTCGGCCACATTGGCATCCGCAGCAGGATGCCCCGAGCGCATCCCCCCCGCAGGAGGCACAAAGGTAAATACCGATTGTGACGTGCAGGATCTTCATCGCTCTTTCTTCTACTCCCAATTGGAAGGGACCCAAAGTGGATGGCTCTACGTCAAACGAGGAGGGCCTCCACTGCCACCTTCGCGCATCCCATGGACGCCACGACGTTCGCGGCGGGGCGCAGTCGCGCGGCCACCCTGCCGCCACCCAGGCGAGATCAGCCTCATGCCGCGCGAAACTCGTGATCTGCACCTGGAAGCCGTACTTCCATGATGCCTATGCTCCCTGTGCTCCACCAAGAATTGGAGAGGCAGTTCCAAAAGCGCGACGACTACAGTGCCCTCTACGCTTCGCCGCCGGGACGCACACGCGACGTGAGATTCTGCGCTGGCACGAGCTGGTCGCGACTTGGGAATCCGGGGGGAAGCTTGCCTGCACCTTCCGTGAGCCCGGCCAGTCCGCGACGGCCGCGAACGGCGTTGTTGAGGAAGACCTCGAGCCGGCGGTTCTGTCCGCCGCTGCCGTCGTAGAGCAGGCTGACGATGGGCATGTCGACGTCGGCCGAAACCCGACCAAAGATCGAGGTCGCGACGGTTTCTGGCATGCAACCGAAGGGCGCGCAGTTTACGACCATAGCGGCGCCTTGCTGCGCGTATTTGATGGCGCGACCGACCGACAACTTGCCCTCGCCGCCCAGGTAGAACGGAATGTAGGGCGTGGCCAGTTCCAGGTATTCCTGGAAGCGTGGCTCGTGCCGGTCATCCAGGAAGGTACTGGCCGCTTCCATCAACTTCTTTTCCCAGTGCTTCATCCAGGTGTACGTGACCCAGGTGTCGGCTTTGTCCCAAGAGAAAATGGTACCTGGGAACTCCTCTTTGTAGTTTTCGAGCGACGAGGTGCGTTCTGCGTGGATTGCCTTTTCCCCCACGTGCCCGCCCGGCAGTACGTACTCAGCGTCCCGTACCCGCTGCGCTTCAAGATGGCCTATTCCGCCAACGCTACCAGAGTGGTGCTCGGCGCATTCATCAGCGCCATCAACTCCGACCTGCGCCGCCGCGCACGGAAGCGCAAGCTGCGCGGCCGGCTACAAACCGGAAGTCTGACCGTCGTGCAGCGATTTGGATCGTCGCTGAACCTGAATGTTCATTTTCACGCCTGTTGCGGATGCAATTCGGTGAAGGAAAAAATGGCGCACTGTACCGCCTATGCTCCCGCCTATGCTCCCAAACACCCTTTGAACACAGCACCCACGCCGACAAGTTCATCTACGAGGCGGAGCTGCGCACCGGGACGGGCGCGCATTTCCGCTACGCCGAGCACCTGAGCGCTGCCCTGGCCGAGTTCTTCAAACAGGTCCCGGAGGCGAAAGCCTGGGTTAGCGAAGGCACCGCCGAGCCGGAATAGACTCCGCTACCCGCCGTACAAACCGCCCACTGATCGCCGTCGCGAATGGCAGCGCGACCGGTCGAGTTCAGATCGCGCATGGCCCAGTCAAGTGCTCGTTGTCACGCCAGCCACAGAGCTGGCAATGGCACGAGCCATAGTTTGTCGCCAAAGGGAACCCACTGGTCGCCGGTGTAAAGCACAATCCCGGCGCGGAATTGTTTGCCCAGTTGATCGCGCAATTCCCGGAGCGCGGCGAAGTCAGACGTGCCAACGGTGGCTCTGGCCTTGACCTCCACTCCGGCCACCGTGCCGTCGGCCTTTTCCAACAGAACATCCACTTCCGAACCGGCGGCCGTGCGGAAATGGCAGAGCGCGGTGTGGGGATCGGCCCAGGAAAGCTGCTTGCGGAGCTCGCCGACCACGAAGGTTTCCAGCATCCGCCCCAGCAGGGAACGGTCTTCGCTGAGCCGCCGGTGGTCGGTGCCGACCAATTGGCAGGCCAGACCGGTGTCCACCAGATGCAGCTTGGAGGCTTTGACCAGGCGTTTGCCCAGGTTGGGAGACCAGGCCGGCAGGCGATGAACGAGAAATGCGGTCTCCAGCAAGGCCAGGTAGCGGGTCAAAGTGGTGTGCGGCAGGCCGGCGTCCCGGCCCACATCGGCAAGGTTCAACAAACCGGAGGTGCGAGCAGCCAGCAGCTTGAGCAGGTTGGGCAAGGCATGCAAGCCATC
>Ga0265316_10007033_pt1 | contig 10660 bp, 10 predicted proteins | sample 4522metaG_FD_202092 | JGI IMG/M metagenome (GOLD analysis project Ga0265316, IMG submission 202092) | Rhizosphere microbial communities from Carex aquatilis grown in University of Washington, Seatle, WA, United States - 4-5-22 metaG | ecosystem: Host-associated > Plants > Roots > Rhizosphere >...
CTTCTTGTCAAGCCTTTTCTGGCAGGTTTTTCTGGCAGGAATTTCGGGCAGGATGAACCGTTTCGGAATTGCCAGAAGGTCGGAACCCAGGCGGGCGGAGCTGACTGGAATTGCCGGGCAGGTCGCAGTATCTGCCGCGTGTCGAGTGATGGCGGGCCGTGGTGGATAGCTTAATGGTGGCCAGGGGCTTTGGATATCCGTGTTTCTGGAGAAAACACCTGCATATTGACACATGGAGCAAAAAGGGGTTAAGCTACCAACTGTTATAACAGTACAATTGGAAGGCCCTGGTGCTGGCCCAAGTCCGGATCAATCGCGCGCCTTCGCTGGATATGCGAAGCCTCTTGCCTGGTAGGTCGACTCCGGCGCCGTGGCCGTGCCGGTTTGCCTGGGCACTCACGATCCCGACCGGTATTTAGTGAATGAATCATGGATCTAACTAACAAGGTTTGTCTCATTACGGGCGGAAGCGGAGGCATAGGCTCAGCCACCGCAATCGAGTTTGCGCGCCGAGGTGCGGGCATCGCAATTACAGGTCTGCCCACGGATACAGATGCAGCAGAAGGAGTCAGAGTAGCCGTGGAGAACCTTGGGGCATCGTGCCTGTGCATCAGCGGAGACGTCGGCGAACCCGGCGAGGCCGCGCGTTGTGTCCAGGAGACTGTCGAAAGGTTCGGCCGGCTCGACGTGCTGGTGCACTGTGCTGGAGCGGCGGCGCCAGGCGGATTGATGACGGTCCGCCCGGAAACCTGGTACCGTGCGTTTGAGGTTCATGTTCACGCCATCTTTCACCTGTGCCGCGCCGCCGTGCCATACATGATCGAAGGCCAGGAAGGCGCGATCGTGTTGATATCGTCGGCGGCCGGTTTACGGGGTTGCGCCGGCGCCATCGCTTACGGAGTGGCTAAAGGAGCGGTTCCGCAGTTCGCTCGCAGCCTGGCGCGCGAACTGGCGGAACACAACATACGAGTGAATGCGGTCGCACCGGGCGTGATTCGAACGCGTTTTCAAGAGTACCTGACGCCTGAACAGGTGCTGGATAATATTGGGAATCGCATTCCCCTGCGCCGGGAAGGAAAACCGGAAGATGTCGCAGCCGCAATCGTCATGCTGGTAGAGAACGACTTCACCACGGGCGAAACCCTGGCCATCGACGGCGGAATGACAATGCGGATCGCGTGAGTATGCGGCAACTGTCGCCGCCACGCGTGAGGGCAATCGGCGGATACTAGAGTCATGAGAGGCAAGAGAGACCGGCTCCAATCATCCGACAGCCTCGGGGAACGCGCCTATCAGCAGATTCGAGACCGAATCCTGCGCGGTGAGTTCCCGCTCGGCGCGGCGCTGTCGCGGCGCGAGCTGGCGCAGGAATTGGGCATGAGTTTCGTGCCCGTGTCCGAAGCGCTGCAGCACCTCGAACGCGATGGCCTGGTGGAGAGTGCGCCGCGCGCGGGCACCCGCGTTCGCGTGCCGACCCCGGACGATATCCGCGAGCGCTACATACTGCGTGAAGCCTTGGAGTGCCAGGCAGCACGGCTTTTCGTCGAACTGGCCGGCGACGACGAGAAAGCCGAACTCCTGGCGATGGGCCGCCGCGTCGATCAGTTGTATTCCTTTCTCCCGGAGGCGGACCGCGAATTCGTATTCTCCGTCCATGCGTATCACATGGCCTTCCATATGCGGATCGCCGAGGCCAGCCGCTGTAAGCTGTTGCGCGACGCCATCGAGCGCCATCAAGTGCTCATCTTCAACTGCCTGTTCGATACCGCCGCCCACCAGCGCTCGTTTCCGTCGCACTCCGAACTGGCCGAGGCCCTTACCGGCGGCGGGGTCATGGAGGCTGATGCGGGCATGCGCCGTCACATCCGATTTGGGCTCGATCGAGTGCTGGCGGGGATCCGGGCGCCGGCGGCGCCGAACAGTTGGCGGCGTCGAAAACGGCTCCCGAAGCCAGAACTGCAACTCGTGGGAGCAAGGGATGGCGGCTAGGCGCGGCTAATTTCGAAGGAGGCGGCAGACACATGAACCGAAGGATTTTTCTCATGGGAGGAGGCGCCGTGCTGGCGGCCGGGGCAGCGCCGTCGGATCAGATTGTTCTCGGCGTGATCGGCGCTGGAGGGCGCGGCACGTTGGTGATGACGACCTTCCAGAAGGACCCGGCGGTTCGGGTAGGGGCCATCTGCGACGTCTACGAACCGAACCTGGAGCGCGGCGTCTCGACCGCGAAGAAAGCGCAGGCCGCGGCCCCCACGGCGTACCGCAACTACAAGCAGCTTCTGGCCGACAAGGACATCCAAGCGGTCCTCATTGCGACTCCCGAGCACTGGCACGCGCAGATGGTGCTGGACGCGCTGGCGGCGGGAAAAGACGTCTACGTGGAGAAGCCGCTGTGCCAGACGCCGGAGCAGGGCGTGGCCCTGCTGGAGGCTGAGAAGAAGACGAAGCAGATCGTCCAGGTGGGCATGCAGCGCCGCAGTTACGACCTGTTTCTCGCCGGCCGCGATATCGTCGCGTCGAGCAAACTCGGCAAAGTGCGCATGGTGCGGTCGTGGTGGCTCAATAATTATCTGGGCGGACGGAAGGCCACCAATCTTGACGGGGTGCTGGATTGGGAGCAGTGGCAGGGTCCGATGAAGAAGCGCATTCCGCTCGATCCGGATGTTTTCCGAAATTGGCGCTACTACGCCGATTACGCCGGCGGCATCGTGGCCGACCAGGGTGCGCACGTCTACGACGGCATCCATTTGCTTATGAACGCCAGCTACCCTGTGGCGGTGACGGCCGCCGCGGGCAAGCCTCACCGGGAGGGTTTCGACACGCCTGAATCCGTGGTGGTCACTGCCGAATATCCGGAAGACTTCATCGGCGTCTTTACCATTAACTACGCCGCGATGCGGTACCTGACACGCAACGATCAGATGAATCACCTGGACGGCGACAAGGCGCGTATGGATATCGGGCGCGAAGAGTGCAAGGTGTACCTGGAAGGGGCCGAGGAGACCCCGGCGATTTCCACAAAGTCGGAGAAGGGCTTCAATTGGGCCACGGATCTGCACGTGCAGAATTTTCTGGAGTGCGTGCGGACGCGCAAAACGCCGACCGCGCCGATGCATTTGGGATTCCAGGCGGCGCTGGTGGTGCAGATGGCGAACATATCGCTCAAGACCGGCCGCCGTACGAAGTGGAATGCGAAGCTGAACAAGGTCGAGTCCTAGGACGACTATGATATTCAGATGGGAATGTCTCGCCGCGGGGTGCCGCTGATGGAATCCAACCTCTTCGATCTCACAGGCAAGGTCGCCCTGGTCACCGGCACCAGCCGGGGTCTGGGCCAGTTCTTCGCCCGCGCATTGGCCAAGGCAGGCGCGGACCTGATTATCACCAGCCGCCAGCCCGCCACGCTTGGTCCGTTTCAATCGGAAATCGAGGCGCTGGGCCGCCAGGCGCTGCCGCTGGCGCTGGATGTGCGCGATTATGACAGCATCCAGAACATGGTGGCCTCCGCCGTGGGGCACTATGGCAAGATCGATGTCCTGGTGAACAATGCCGGCTGCAACGTCCGCAAACCGGCGCTGGAAATTGCCTGGGAAGACTGGAACACGGTGCTCGATACGAACCTGCGAGGGACGTTCTTCGTGTCTCAAGCAGTGGCCCGCCATATGATTCCGAGGAAATACGGGCGCATGATCAACATTGGCTCGGTCACCTGTGTGTCCGGCTATGCCGGCTTGGCGCCCTATGGTGCGAGCCGCGGCGGGGTCAAGCAACTGACCATGAGCCTGGCCGCCGACTGGGGCGTCCACGGCATCACTGTGAACTGCCTGGCTCCGGGGTGGTTCAAGACCGCGCAAAATGCCGTGCTGTATGAAGACCAGGAATGGGTGGATTACCTTTGCGAACGCATCCCGCTCAAACGCCCTGGCCAGCCGGGCGATTTGGATGGAGCCATCGTCTTTCTGGCTTCCGATGCCAGCGAGTATGTCACCGCCCAGACCTTGCTGATTGACGGCGGCATCTCGGGGGGCTCCCTCCGGGCGATTCCGAAGAAGCCGCGATGACCGGCAATACGAACGGTGGCTCGGGGGATGAGGCAGCCCTGGAGGCGAACCCGCTCGGCCTGCGTTGGCTGATGATCGGCTTTGCGTTCTCTGCCACGATCATCAATTACTTGGATCGTCAGATCCTTTCCGTCGTGGTCACCTCCCCGGACTTCAAGGCGGCCGTGCCGCTGACCCAGGAAGGCTACGGTTACGTCGCTTCGGCGTTCATGCTTGCCTACGCGGTCGTGAACGGCCTGTCGGGTCCGTTCATCGATCACGTCGGCACCCGCGTCGGTTATGCGTGCTGTATGTTTTGGTGGTCGGTGGCCGCCGTCCTGCACATCTTTGCGCGGGGCGTGCTTTCGCTGGGCTGCTTCCGTTTTCTGCTGGGCGCCGGCGAGGCGGGTAACTGGCCGGCGGCGGCTAAGCTGGTGACCGAATGGTTCCCGGCAAGGGAACGGGCCTTGGCCTCGGGCATTTTCAACAGCGGCGCGTCCATCGGCTCGGTCGTTTCCACACCGATCATTGCCTGGATTGTGCTGCGCTACGGCTGGCGGAGCCCCTTCGTCGCCATGGGTGTGCTCGGCCTCATGTGGTTGGTGACGTTCTGGTTTACGTATCGCGTGCCAGCGGATGTCGAGGCGGAGGTTCGACAGGCGCCGGTGCCGGCCTGGAAGCTGCTCTCCACGCGCTTCGTACTGTTCTTCACGCTCTCGAAAGTTTTCATGGACCCCGTGTGGTATTTCTTTGTCTTCTGGTTTCCCAAGTACTTGAGCGAGGTGCACCACTTCAGCCTCAAGGAAATCGGCTGGAAAGGCTGGATACCGTATTTCACGGCCGCGGTTGGCAACATTGCGGGCGGCGCGCTGACGGCGGGGCTGATTCGCCGCGGCATCGCCGTGCCAACCGCGCGCAAGACCAGCACGGCCGTCTTCGCGTTGTTGATGCTCAGCACCATCCCCGCCATCCTGACCTCGAGCGCGCCGCTGGCCATCGCGCTGCTATCGCTCACCACCTTCGGCTACACCGGTTACACGGCCAACACACTGGCATTTCCCGCGGACGTGTTTCCCAAGAACAGCGTGGGTTCCGTATGGGGCCTCGCGAGTATGGGAGCGGGATTTGGCGGCATGCTGTTCATGGGGCTCTCGGGCTGGCTGATCGGCCGTGTCGGATACACGCCGGTGTTCATCGGCTACGGCATCAGTCCGCTGATAGCCCTGGCCATCGTCCTATTCTTGATTGGGCCGCTGAGGCCCGCTGGACCAAACGAAAATGAAAGCGCTAATACTCAAGGAATATAAGAGATTCTGCATCGAGGATGTGCCGATACCAGAGCTTGGGCCTGAAGACGTGCTCGTTTCAGTCAAAGCCTGCGGGATTTGCGGCAGTGATGTTCATGGCATGGATGGCAGCACGGGCCGGCGCAGGCCGCCGGTCATCATGGGACATGAAGCTGCCGGCGTCATCGCCGAAGTTGGGACCGAAACTACGAATTGGAAGCCGGGCGACCGGGTAACATTCGATTCCACGGCTTACTGTGGCCGTTGTGACTTCTGCCGAAGAGGCCAGATCAACCTCTGCAATCAGCGCCGTGTGTTGGGGGTATCCTGCGAAGATTACCGGCAGAACGGCGCGTTTGCCGAATACGTGGCCGTCCCACAACACATTCTCTATCGGCTTCCAGAAGCGCTGACCTTCGAGCAAGCGGCCTTGGTCGAGCCCTTGTCCATCGCTTTCCATGCTGCGCGGCGAACACCCCTGGTGCTTAACGACACGGCTGTGGTGGTTGGCGCAGGGATGATCGGCCTTACCATTATCCAGACGTTGCGCGCGGCAGGGTGCGGACGCATCATCGCGGCGGACATAGCCCAGGACAAGCTGGCCCTGGCCACGAAACTGGGCGCGACTCACACCGTGGATTGTGCCGATGGAGAGGCTTTGGAGAAGATACTTCAGCTTACTCGCGGATGTGGAGCGGATGTCGCCTTTGAGGCCGTCGGCGTTGCTGCCACTGTGGATCTGGCGGTCCGCTGCGTTCGCAAGGGAGGCGCGGTAACACTGGTCGGCAATGTGTCACCGAACGTCCCACTGCCTCTGCAGGTGGTGGTCACTCGCGAACTTACGCTCAACGGTTCGTGCGCATCGGCAGGTGAATACCCGGCGTGTCTGGACATGATGGCGCGCGGTGCGATTCAGACGGGACCGCTGCTCAGTGCAGTCGCACCGCTGGCCGAAGGAGCTACTTGGTTTGACCGGCTATACGCCAGGGAGCCAGGATTGGTGAAAGTCGTTTTGCGCCCCTGAATTACACCCGAATCGTGAACGGTTCGAGAGCGCTTGCCGCTCGCGCGCGGTCGCCGCCACTGGGGGTTCCCAAGCCTGGGCAGCCGAGCCGGGAACCGGCTTCCTCAGAACGGTTAAACACCCTGCCAACAAAAGCCCGCAAGCGGTGGTGAATTGGGCTACAATCTTGGGCTGACATGGGGGATTCTAGATGGCTGGCAACCGGATTAACCGACGCGATTTTGTGACCGGCGGGGCATTGGCGGCGGGGGCTCTCGCCGGCGGTCTCGCGGAAGCTCAAAACAGAGTTCCTGCAAAGGGCGGGGCGCCTGCCCCGGCCAAGGCTCCTTCGACGAGGAGCATTCTGAATTACAACGAGAACATGGAGTACCGCAGGCTGGGAAGAACCGGGCTGATGGTCTCCGCGATATCGCTAGGAGGGCACTGGAAGCGGATCGAAATCGAGCTCGGAAAGGACAAGACTCCCGCGCGGTATTCCGATAGCGACTTCTCCTATCCCAAAATTCCCGGGTTCCTGCAATCGCGCGACCGCGTGCTCTCGCACTGCATCGACGTGGGCATCAACTACCTGGATGCCATGGCGGCGCCGGAGGTGCTGGTCTACGGGCCCCTTCTCAAGGGGCGGCGGGACAAGTTCTATTTCGGCTATGCGTGGTGGCAGAAGGAGCCGCGCATTCCGCAGTACCGCACCGCCAACGCGCTGCTCCAAGGGCTGGAGGAAAACCTGAAGGCGTCGCAACTGGATTACGTCGATTTGTGGCGGATCGCGCTACCCATGGAAGGCGTGCCGGACCTGAGCGAGCTCGAGCGCGTCGAAGAAGCCACCATCGCGGGGCTGGCCAAGGCCAAGCAGCAGGGCAAGGCGCGGTTCACGGGCGTGTCTTCGCACAACCGCGTGTGGCTGAAATCGCTCATCGAAGCCTACCCCAAGCAGATCGAAGTAGCCATCTTCCCCTACACCGCAAACAGTAAGGAACTCCCCACCGACAGCCTCTTCGATACCATCCGGGAGAATGACGTGGGGGTGTTCGGCATCAAGCCGTTCGCCGATAATTCGCTGTTCGCGGGGGACAGTTCGCCGAATGGCCCGCATGCCGCCGACGACGACCGGCGCGCGCGGCTGGCGCTTCGATACATTCTCTCTAACCCCGCTATCACGGCGCCGATTCCCGGTCTGATGAGTATTCACCAGGTGGATAACGCCGTGCAGGCGGTCAAGGAACGCCGCCAGTTGGATGGGAAGGAGAAGGCCGAGCTGGACGAGGCCGGCCGGCGGATGTGGGCGGGACTGCACCCGGGGCACGAGTGGCTCAGGGATTGGGAGTACGTATGATGCGCGGAATTCTGTTGGTGCTTCTGTGCGCGGTGAGCGCCTGGGCCGCCGACATCAGCGGCAAGTGGAAGGGGGAATGGACTGACTCCAGGGACACGCCGCCCTACACCTTCACGTTCAAACAGGACGGAGCCAGCCTGACGGGGACCGTCGGCAGCGAAGGCGGCGGAGATCAGCAGATCCGCGACGGCAAGGTGAACGGGGACAGGGTCACATTTGTCGTGGTTCTCAACGTGGGCACCCGCGAACTGACATCGAGCTACAGCGGGCGGGTCGACGGCGCCGAAATTACATTTAAGGTGTCGCTGCCTGGTTCGGAGCGCGACTGGCATATCACGGCGAAGAAGGTGCAGTAGCTTGCCGGGAACACCAAGGAGAATGCCTCTATGACGCGAAGAGAAATCCTGGCCATGGCGGGGGCGGCCCCGGCCTGGCTGTCGGCGGGATTCGCGCAGCAGGGAAAGACCCGGCTCGGCGCCGCTCGGGCCGCTTTCAACGTGCGCCAGCAGGCCGAAGGCCGGATCTGGGGTTCATCCCCCATGGTCGAGCACTGCCATGCGATAGGCTTGGGCGGCGCCCAGACCACGCTTGAGGGCATTGAGTTGGAGCCTGCGAAGGAACTCCGCAAGAAGGTGGAGGGCTATGGCATGCAACTCATCCTCAACGTGCCCACGCTGCCGGGCGGGGAGGACCAGGCGTTCAAGTTCGGGGTGGCGCTTGAGGCGTGCAAGGCGGCCGGAGCCTTTTGTCTCCACGCCGAGACCTCGATGCGGCGTTGGGAACAATACGACTCGCTCGACGCCTTCCGCAAGGACTTCCAGCGGGTGCAGAATTCCGTTGCCACGGCCGAGCCGGTCCTGCGCAAGTACAAGATCAAGCTGGCCATCGAGAATCACAAGGACTGGCGCGCGGCGGAGCAGGTGGCCTGGCTCAAACGCCTGGACAGCGAATGGGTGGGCGTGTGCCTCGACCTCAGCAACAACATTGCGCTGTGCGAAGATCCCATGGACACGGTGAAGATGCTGGCTCCGTACACCATCATGTGCCACATCAAAGACGTGGGCCTCGATATGTATGAAGACGGTTTCCTGCTCTCCGAGGTGGTGATGGGCGAAGGAATCCTCGATCTCAAACAGATCGTTCAGATTCTGCGGAAGCAGGACGCGGACATGCCCTTCTACCTCGAAATGGTCACGCGCGATCCGACCGAGATTCCGGTATTTACGGACAAGTACTGGGCGAGCTTCGATAATACCTACAGCCCGCTGCCCGGCCGGGACCTGGCGAGGACCCTGAGTCTCGTGCGCAAGAACCCGCCCAAGAAGCCGCTGCCACGTGTCACCGGGCTGAGCCAGGAGGCGGCGGTGAAGTTCGAGGACGAGAACATCCGGAAGTCGATCGAGTACGCCCGGCAGGTTCTGAGTATCTAGAAATCCACCATGAGCGATAACGATTTGACCCGGCGCGATTTTGTGATCGCGGCCGGGGTTGCGACGGTCGCGAGCGCGGCGAGCAACCAGGTGGTTTACGGGGCCATCGGCACGGGCGCGCAAGGCACGTACCTGCTGCACCACATGTCGGCCTTGCCGGGCTGCCGGTGCGCGGCGGTGTGCGACACGGATGAAGCGAACTTGAAGAAGGGTGTCGCCGCGGTGGGGACGAACCCGCAAGCCTACAAGGACTATCGGGACCTGCTCGCGCGCAAGGACATCGATGCGGTGGTGATCGCGACTCCTCTGTCCACGCATTTCCCCATCACAAAGGACGCGCTGGCGGCCGGCAAGCACGTTTTCTGCGAGCCGCCGCTGGTGTTCAAGCCGGAGGAAGTCCACGCGCTTCGGGCGTTGGCGGAAGAACGGCCGAAGCAGGTGATTCAGACCGGTTTGCAGCGGCGCTACAGCAAGTTCTACCAGGTGGCGCGGATGATGGTGGCCAAGGGCCTCATCGGCAATGTCACGCACATTGCGGCGCAATGGCACCGCAACCCCGGCTGGCTCATCCCGCCAGATCCCGCCAGCGAACGCAGCCGCTATTGGATGATTTTCCGGGAGTACTCTGCCGGCCTCGCGGGCGAATTGGGATCGCACCAGATCGATGTCGCCGGCTGGATGTTCAACGCGCAGCCGGAGTTCGTCATGGGCATGGGCGGCCAGGAATTCATCCGGGATGGGCGCGACATCTACGACAATATTCAGTTGCTCTATCGTTATCGAAAGGGTCAGAAGCTCAGTTACAGCGCGATTAGCACCAACCAGCACTTGCCGCTATTCGGCGGAACGCGCGCGGAATGTGGCGAGACCATCATGGGCACCGGCGGCACCATCGAGATCGCGCTGGGTTCCGACAAGGAGCCTTGCATCGCGCTGTGGTACTACGAACCCAGGCCGCCGCTGGTAAGCCGGGGCGCCAATTATCAAGAGCCGCCGGTGATTGGCGGCGCCACGCTGGGGAGCATGGGAAACGGGAGGAAGGGTTTCCCGCTGCTGCTCGAGAAGGACCAGTTTCGCGACGGCGAATCGTTCCTCGGAAGGGAATTGAAGTACGCCCGGCGCTGGCTCTACTCCAAGGGAGTGACTCTGCCCGAGGAAGATCGCAATCCCGTGGACGTGCAGATGGAAAGCTTCTTCGAGTGCTGCCGCACGGGCGACGCACCCAAGGCGGACGTGGAGGCCGGACTCAACAATTCCACGGCCGTGATTCTCTCCAATCTCGCCATGGACCAGGAGCGCCGGGTCTACTTCAACGAGATCGAGAAGATGGGCCTCAACGCGAAACCCCGCGGTGAAGGCTGATCTCGCGCCTGTTCCCCTTAGGCCGCATCCCGCACGTCGATCGTCAGCCCTTTGCCGAGCGCGTGGAAGGCAGCTTCGATCTGCTCCAGACGGGTGTGGTTCTTGAAGTCGAACAGCCGGTCCACGTTGGTGGTCGGAATACCCAGCTTCCGCGCCAGGGCGGTCCTGGTGATACCGGAAGCCTTGAA
>Ga0265316_10007037_pt1 | contig 10658 bp, 9 predicted proteins | sample 4522metaG_FD_202092 | JGI IMG/M metagenome (GOLD analysis project Ga0265316, IMG submission 202092) | Rhizosphere microbial communities from Carex aquatilis grown in University of Washington, Seatle, WA, United States - 4-5-22 metaG | ecosystem: Host-associated > Plants > Roots > Rhizosphere >...
ATAATTATTCACAACGATAAAATAGTTGTAGACGAACCTTCAATAGTGGCCATAGACACTAAAACCGGTAAATTGATTGCTATTGGTGAAACTGCGAGATTGATGCATGGTAAAACCCACGAAAACATTAAAACCATAAGGCCATTAAAAGATGGTGTAATAGCTGACTTTAATGCTGCTGAACAAATGATTCGCGGGATGATAAAAATGGTAAATAAGAAAAACCAGTTGTTTAATCCTGCATTGAAAATGGTCGTTAGTATTCCTTCAGGGAGCACTGATGTGGAAATTAGAGCTGTACGCGACTCTGCCGAACATGCAAACGGGCGGGAAGTATATATGATCTACGAGCCCATGGCCGCAGCTCTAGGTATAGGAATAGATGTAGAAGCCCCGGTAGGAAATATGGTTGTAGATATTGGAGGTGGTACAACTGAAATTGCAGTTATAGCATTAGGTGGCATTGTATGCAACCAATCGATTCGTATAGCTGGTGATGGTTTTACCGCTGATATTCAGGCATATATGCGCCATCAGCACAATATTAAAGTTGGAGAACGAACTGCCGAAGAAATTAAAATTGTTGTAGGTTCTGCATTACCGGACCTCGAGGATGCCCCACCAGACTTTGTGGTAAGGGGTCCAAACCTCATGACAGCTATGCCTATTGAAATACCTGTTTCATACCAGGAAATTGCCCATTGCCTTGACAAATCGCTTACTAAAGTTGAAGCTGCTGTTGTTGCGGTTTTGGAACAAACTCCACCTGAACTTTATGCAGATATAGTAACCAAAGGTATTGCACTTACTGGTGGAGGTGCATTGCTTAGAGGATTAGATAAAAGGTTGACCGATAAAATACAGATACCTTTTCGCGTTGCCGATGATCCATTGCATGCTGTTGCCAGAGGAACCGGTATAGCATTAAAAAACATCAATCGCTTTTCGTTTCTGATGAGATAAGTAAGTTCCAATAACTGGTGGACCGGTTGACGAAGAATATTTTCAATTTGATTTAGCGATCAGATAACAATTTTGATAAAACTATAATTCAATATTAGGCTATTTTGGAAAACAGTTTCCGGAACTTAAATATTGAATGTGTTTAAAGATATATGAGGAACCTTCTACGTTTTATAATAAATTATCAATTTACTCTGCTATTTCTTATAATCGAAATTATTTCTATTACTCTGGTTGTAAGAAGCAACAAATATCAACAAGCCAGGTATATTAATTTTTCTCAAAACATTAATGGTTATTTTTCAAGGAAGATTGGAAATTTTGTTCAATACTTCTCTCTAAAAGAAATAAACTCACAGCTTTTTAATGAAAATGAAGAACTCAAAAATGAATTAGAAAATTATAAACAGTTAAGTAATTCGAAAACAAATAGCAAGATTCAATTTAAAGATACTTTATACAAACAGCAATATACTTATATTATTGCTAAGGTAATTAACAACTCAATCAATAAGCAATACAATTTCATAACTTTAGATAGAGGTAGTAATGATGGTATACAACCTGAAATGGCTGTAATTTCTCCTACTGGTATTGTTGGTAAAGTCGAATCGGTAAGCGCACATTATTCATTGGTCATGTCGGTTTTGAACAGAAATTTAAAAATCAGCGCAAAAATTAAGAAGAACAATTATTTTGGTTCCTTTGAATGGTCAGGTATTAATTACCGTACCGGAAGTCTGGACGAAATACCCCTTCATGTTAAATTCGCAATAGGTGATACAATAATTACAAGTGGATTTTCAGCGATATTTCCTCCAGGGATTTTAGTTGGATATATTAAGGATTTCTCAGTACACGGAGGTAGCTTTTATAGAATTGACGTACGTATTGCCAATGACTTTAAGAACCTTTACTACGTTTACATTGTAACCAACCATCAAAAAGACGAACAACAATTATTGGAAAATTTATACAAGCATGATTAGATCATTTCTAAAAAATATTATTTTCTTTTTTCTGATAATTTTATTGCAGGTGTTTGCGTTTAACAACATTCAACTTGGCGGATTTATCAATCCTTATTTCTATATAATTTTTATCTTGCTTTTGCCTTTTGAAACACCGGGTTGGACTTTACTGGTTTCGTCATTTTTTTTAGGTTTGTTTATGGATATGTTCTCACAAACTTTAGGCATGCATGCATCAGCGTGTACTTTAATGGCATTTCTCCGGCCATCGGTTTTAAAAGCATTTTCACCCCGTGATGGTTATGAATTGGGAACCTTGCCCAGAATACAATTTTACGGATTTACCTGGTTCTTAAAATATGCGTTGGCGCTTATATTTGTGCATCATTTTGTACTTTTTTACCTTGAAATGTTTCGTTTTACAGATTTCTTTTACACACTTTTCCGTGTTATTCTAAGTACTTTATTTACTGGATTATTTGTAATTCTGAGCCAATACTTTATTTTTCGCAAATAATCAAATCACAGATTGGGACTTGTTCGCGAGGTAAATGATTAATTAATTAAATTGAAGTGAATCAATATTCTACAAGACAATATATAATAGGAGCAATAATTGTATTGGTTGTATTTGTATACTTGTCACGCTTATTTTATATTCAAATTATTGATAGTGAATATAAATATTCCGCTGATAACAATTCACAACGGTACGTAACCCAATATCCGGCAAGGGGTCTAATATTGGACCGGAATGGTAAATTGCTTGTATGCAACGAAGCTGCATATGACTTGAATTTAAACAGACAGGAATTAAAGGCTTTTGATACCGCCGAACTTGCCAGCATAGTTGGCCTCGATATAGAACAATTCAAGAAGCTCCTGAACAAGGTTAAGTCGAACAGGGAATATATTTTTAAGACTGCTCCGTTTCTAAGTCAAATCTCTGATTCTACTTATGCCCTGCTGCAGGAGAAAATTTACAAATTTCCCGGTTTTTTTGTCCAACCTCGTACATTGCGAAAATATAATAAAAAAATTGCTTCCCATCTATTTGGTTATGTAGGTGAGGTTGATTCAGCCATAATTAATAAGAACTCTTACTACCGGATAGGGGATTATATTGGGATGAGCGGTATGGAAAAAGCATATGAAGAAGAATTAAGGGGCAAGAAGGGTGTGTCAATTTTCCTGGTCGATGTGCATAACAGAGTTAAAGGGTCATTTCAAAATGGCAGGTTTGATACCATATCAACTTTTGGCAAAAATATTACTTCAACAATTGATGGAGATTTACAGGAATACGGCGAGAAACTGATGAGAAATTTTAAAGGTAGTATCGTTGCGATTGAACCTTCTACAGGGGAAATTCTGGCAATGATTTCATCACCAACCTTTGATCCACAATTGCTTGTTGGGAGGGTACGTTCAAAAAATTACAACATGTTGAAACAAGATCCCCGGTTGGTTTTATTTAATCGTGCCATTATGCCCAAATATCCTCCCGGTTCGACATTTAAATTGATTAATGCTATGATCGGGCTAAAAAAAGGTACAGCAAATCTGGTTAGCACTTTTCCGTGTTATCTTGGTTATACCGCGGGAAATATTCATGTAAACTGTCATGCACATCCTTCTCCTTTGAATTTAATTCATGCCATTCAATATTCATGCAATGCATATTACACAAATGAATTTAGAAATATCATAGATAATCCTAATTTTTCCAATGTAGCTGATGCCTTGAACGATTGGAGATATTACGTGATGAGTTTTGGTTTTGGTCACAAATTGGATACTGATATTCCTAACGAAGTGGCCGGAAATATTCCAAGCTCTCAGTATTATAACAAGATTTATGGGAAAAACGGTTGGAGATCATTAACTATTTTTTCATTAGGTATCGGACAAGGTGAAATCGGTATAACACCATTACAAATGGCTAATTATGCTGCAATTATTGCCAATAAAGGTTATTATTATATACCTCATACAGTTAAAAAAATTGAAGGTTGTGATACTATTAATCACCGTTTTTATCAAAAACGTTATGTTTATATTGATTCCAGTTATTTCGAACCAATAGTGCAGGGAATGGAAATGGCGGTAAATGGTCCTAATGGTGGAACAGCAACCGGAGCAGCAATAAAAGATATAATAGTATGCGGGAAAACAGGTACTGCCCAGAATCCCCGTAACCAACCTGACCATTCAATATTCATTGCCTTTGCACCAAAGGAAAAACCTAAAATAGCAATAGCTGTTTATATTGAATTCGGCGGTTTTGGTGCTACGCATGCTGTCCCGGTTGCAAGCTTGATGATCGAAAAATACCTGACTGATACAATTGCCAGAAAGTGGTTGGAAGATTATGTATTAAATTCAAAAATACAATACAATGAGAAGAGCCATTAATGTTTGGGCAAATCTTGATTGGATTACCGTATTCCTGTATTTGCTCCTTATATTTATGGGATGGTTAAATATATATGCTGCCGTATATTCAGAACAACATAATAGCATATTCGATTTTGATATGCGCTATGGCAAACAAATTATCTGGATTGTAGCAGCTATATTAATAGCAGCTATAATCATTTTTATTGACACAAGATTTTACTCGTTTTTTGCATACGCCATATATGCTATAGCCGTTCTTATTTTGCTAGCGGTTATATTCTTAGGGAAAGAAGTCAAGGGAGCCCGGTCCTGGTTTGAACTTATGGGATTCCATCTTCAACCGACTGAATTTGCTAAAGTTGCCACGTGCCTTGCGGTGGCTAAATATCTCAGCTCCTATTCAGTTAAAATTGAAAAATTTAAAACACTTGTAATTGTCGGAATTATCATTTTCATCCCGATGTTTTTTATAGCATTACAACCTGATTTTGGTTCTTTGATAATTTTTGTTGCTCTAGTTTTTGTCTTGTATAGGGAAGGTTTCCCGGGATGGTTCATTTTCTTTGGATTTCTACTGGTAAGCTTATTTGTCCTGGCTTTATTGGTCGGCAAAATGCCAATTTTATTAATACTTATTATTATCGCATTGACATCTCTGGCGCTTACTACCAAACGATATAAGGAATCTATTCAAATGGCCCTATCATTTATTGGATTTTATTTGCTGGCAATTGGGTTCGGTCATTTATTTCATATCGCAATTTCGCATTATTCAGCCCTACTAATTTCTGCCGGTATTACAAGCATAGGTTTTATTATTTTGTCAGTGGTGAAAAAAATGTCTGGTTTGATGTGGATAGTAATATTTCTATGGGTTGCTGTCAGTTTCACATATTCTGTTAATTATGTTTTTAATCGTTTTCTTGCTCCGCATCAACAACATCGGGTAAATATTCTTTTAGGAATTGAATCGGATCCGGGTGGCGCCGGTTATAATATTAACCAAAGTAAAATTGCTATAGGTTCGGGTGGATTTATAGGTAAAGGATATCTTCAAGGCACACAGACCAAATTTAATTTTGTTCCTGAACAAAGCACTGATTTTATTTTTTGCACTGTTGGCGAAGAATGGGGTTTTCTCGGTTCATTTATTGTATTATCATTATTTACAATTTTACTTTTGCGACTTATTTTTCTAGCGGAAAGGCAGCGTTCCTCTTTCAGTCGTATTTATGGGTATGGGTTGGTATCCATCATGTTTTTTCATGTAGCAATTAATATTGGTATGACCATTGGTCTGCTGCCGGTAATTGGAATTCCTTTGCCATTTTTTAGCTATGGAGGTTCTGCTCTTTGGGCCTTTACCATGCTTTTATTCATTTTCCTCAGGTTTGATGCCAGCAGGCTTGAACTATTTTAAAAGTTCTAAGAGCAGAGATTATCGATTATCGATTTTTGATGTATGAAATTGAAGAGGATTTTCAAAGAAAATTACTTCTTAAATCAAAGATCAAAAATCTTTGTTCATAAATCGAATTGGGATAAAACCAGATGCATAACTTAAAATTTTTGAAACTTTGAATCTTGAACTTTTGAATTGCGATTTTTGAATCTTGAACTATATCATCATGGCTTTAATTAAAACTGTCAGAGATTTTACTCCTGTAATTGGTGACAATTGTTATCTTTCTGAAAATGCTACTATTATAGGAGATGTTGTCATTGGCAATGATTGTAGTATCTGGTTCAATGTTGTAATCAGGGGTGATGTAAATTCAATACGAATCGGAAATAAGGTCAATATTCAGGACGGAGCAATACTTCATTGTTTATATGAGAAATCGAAAATTAACATCGGCGACAATGTTTCCCTGGGTCACAATGTAATTATTCATGGAGCAACTTTGCATGACAATGTTCTTGTTGGAATGGGGGCCATTGTCATGGATAATTCATTGGTTGGAGAGAACTCAATAATCGCAGCCGGTTCAGTATTACTGGAAGGTACCATTGTTGAACCGGGTAGTATTTATGCCGGTGTGCCTGCTAAATTCATCAAAAAAGTTAACCAGGAACAGGCTTCTGAAATGATCAAGAAAATTGCTGATAATTATGTAATGTATGCCGGATGGTATAAAAAAGGTTAAAGGGTTAAACGATAATAAGATTGATAACTTTTAGTTTTTTTTAGTTTAAATAAAAAAAAACATTATTTTTGCACTCCTTAAGATTTGAAAAATTGTAAGTTAAAAAGTTTAAAATAAATTTCAATGAAAAGAACATTTCAACCTTCGAACAGGAAAAGAAAAAACAAACATGGCTTTCTGGAAAGAATGGCTTCAGCCAATGGCCGTAAAGTTTTAGCTACACGCCGTGCAAAAGGAAGAAAAAAATTAACAGTTTCTGACGAGCATAAGCATAAAGCATAATTTTAAAAACAATCCTATGAAAAAGGCTGTTCTGTTTAAAGACAGCCTTTTTTATTTTATATTAGCACTAAAATAGTTATTAGGCATTAGTTGTTTGGCATAAATGATTGGGTGTTAAAATTGGGTATTGTTTTTAAACACACCGAACTATACTCTATGCAATTGAATTTACCTATGATCAAGATTTTAGACATACTTGAAAAATTAAATAATAAAGATATTCGTCATATAGCTGAAAAAGTGTTCAATAGTCAGCGCCTTGACTTCGAAGATGCTTTGTTGCTATATGAAAAAGCTGATCTGGGATTGTTAGGTATTTTGGCTAGTCATGTCAGAAAGATGAAGAATGGAACAAATGCCTATTTTAACCGTAATTTTCATATTGAGCCAACAAATATTTGCCTTTACCAGTGCAAATTTTGTTCTTACAAACGAAAAGAAGGTGAAATAGGTAGTTGGGAATATTCGCCTGAAGAAATAATTGAAAAAGTTAAAACTTATATTGGAAAACCAATTACTGAGGTTCATATTGTCGGTGGGGTTCATCCCCGAAGAGATTTATATTATTATGGACAGATAATTCAAAAAATTAAAGAAATTTTACCATGTGTTCATATTAAAGCATTTACAGCAATTGAACTCGATTATATGATTGGCCTTACTCATTTGAGTCTTGATGAAGGTTTTAGAATATTAAAGGAATATGGACTTGATTCCATTCCGGGAGGTGGGGCTGAAATTTTTGACAAAAATATAAGAAATCTGTTATGTCCTGAGAAACCAGATGGGGATAAATGGCTCATGATCCACAGGGCGGCCCATAATGCAGGGATATCTTCAAATGCCACCATGCTTTACGGACATATTGAAAATTATAGGCATCGTTTGGATCATATGCTGCAACTCAGGAACCTTCAGGATGAAACTAGAGGCTTCAATGCATTTATTCCTTTGAAGTATCGAAAAGAAAATAATCTTTTTTCCAATCTTGGTGAAATCAGTGCGGTAGAAGATTTAAAAAATTATGCGGTTGCAAGGTTATTCCTTGACAATTTTCCTCATACAAAAGCCTACTGGCCAATGATTGGCAGAGACATAACCCGCACAGCTCTTGCTTTTGGAGTTGATGACGTTGATGGCACAATAGACGATTCGACCAAAATCTATAGTATGGCAGGAGTAAATGAGAATAATACCATGAGCCCTGAAGAAATGATTGCGCTTATTAAATCTGCAGGAAGGGTGCCTGCTGAAAGAGATTCGCTTTATAAAATAATTAATGCTGAATTCTGAAAATCAATTTCATGTTGTTTAAATAATAAGAAATAATTAAAAGACTTTTAGTGTAATTTGGTGTTTTTGTGCTTTGGTGGCAAAAGAAAATATAGCCACAAAATCACCAAAACACTAAAATCCACCAAAATTTCATGATACAAACAAATTCTTTATAATTTTCAAAATATAAAATAAACAAATGACTCACAAAGCTGGATTTGTAAATATCATTGGGAAACCAAACGTAGGTAAATCAACACTAATGAATATGTTGATAGGAGAAAAACTATCTATTATTACACCTAAGGCACAAACCACCCGCCACCGCATCCTGGGAATTGCCAATGGTTGTAATTACCAGGTTGTTTTTTCCGACACTCCGGGAATTCTAAAACCGAAGTACAAGTTGCAGGAAAGAATGATGAATTTTATTGAAAATATATTCTCTGATGCCGATATTTTGCTCTTCATGACTGATATCGATGACAAATTTGAACATATCGAAATTATTGAAAAAATTAACAAACTCGAATTGCCAATAATTTTGGCAATTAATAAAATTGATCTTTCCAACCAGGAAAATGTAACCGAATTGGTAAATAAGTGGAAAACTCTTTTTCCCCGTGCCGAAATATTTGCTATGTCAGCATTGCATAACCACAATATTAAAGAACTTTTCGATCGGATACTCGAACTGTTACCGGAAAATCCGCCATTTTATTCAAAGGAGGACCTTTCAGACAGGAACACACGTTTCTTTGTATCTGAAGTTATCCGTGAGAAAATTTTAATGCAATACAGCCAGGAAATTCCATATTCTGTTGAAGTGGTTATAGATGCTTATGAAGAAGGGAAAAAGGTAGATAAAATACAGGCTGTTATTTATGTTGAACGGGATTCACAAAAAGGAATAATCATTGGACATAAAGGCGAAGCTCTTAAAAGAGTTGGAATGAATGCGCGCAAGGATATAGAAAAACTTGTAGGCAAACAGGTATTTCTAGAGCTGTTTGTAAAAGTGAAAAAGGACTGGCGCAACAATGAAAATATGCTCAAAGGCTTCGGGTATTAATAGCCAATATTTTTGAGTATCTTTGCAGCCCTTGAAAATAATAAAATGGGCAATATTGTAGCCATAGTTGGAAGACCAAACGTAGGAAAATCAACCCTTTTTAACCGGCTTACTGAAAGCCGTGAAGCCATTGTTGACGAGACAAGTGGCACAACACGCGACAGGCATTATGGGAAAGCTGAGTGGAACGGTGTCGAATTTTCTATTATTGATACAGGAGGCTATGTAATTAATTCTGATGATGTTTTCGAGGAAGAAATTCGGAAACAGGTAATGTTGGCAATGGATGAAGCAGATTTTATCTTTTTCCTGGTTGATGTAACATGCGGAATTACTGATTTAGATGCTGCATTCGCAGCAATACTTAGAAAATCTAAGAAGAAAGTGTTCCTGATTGTCAATAAGGTCGACAATAACGAACGTATAAATGATTCTTATGAATTCCATAAATTCGGATTGGGTGAAATTTATTGTGTTTCATCTATAACTGGCAGTGGTACAGGTGAACTTCTTGATGCTTTAGTAAAATCTTTTACCAAAGATTCTTCAATCGCCATTGAAGATTTGCCCAAAATAACTGTTGTTGGCCGTCCTAATGTTGGGAAATCATCATTGATTAATACTTTAATTGGAGAAGAACGTAATATTGTAACGCCTATTCCGGGTACAACCCGCGATGCAGTCTTTGTTCGATACAACAAATTCAATCATGATTTTTACCTGGTGGATACAGCTGGACTTCGAAAAAAAACAAAAGTTACCGAAAATATTGAATTCTATTCGGTAATGCGTTCGATTCGTGCCATAGAAAGTTCAGATATTTGCCTACTGATGCTCGATGCTACTCAGGGAATTGAAGGTCAGGATTTAAATATTTTTCAACTTTGCCAGAAAAACAAGAAGGGCATTGTAATCCTGGTAAACAAATGGGATCTCGTTGAGAAGGACAACCATAGTACTCAGGATTATACCAGGATAATACAGGACCGAATTTCGCCTTTCAAAGATGTTCCTATTATTTTTATATCGGCTATCACCAAACAACGGGTTCATAAGGTTTTGGAAACTGCTATTGAAGTATATAACAACCGGAAAAAACATATTGCTACTTCCAAACTTAATGAAGTTATGCTTGAAGCTATTAGTGCTTATCATCCTCCAGCCATAAAGGGGAAATTAATTAAAATAAAATATGTTACACAATTACCAACACCAACGCCTTCTTTTGTATTCTTTGCCAATTTGCCTCAATATGTAAAAGAGCCATATAAAAGGTACCTGGAAAATAAACTGCGTGAAAACTTTGATTTTACAGGAGTACCTATTCAGATTTTTGTCAGACAAAAATGAAAGAAAGCCTCCCCTTTCCCTCCAATGGAGGGGTGAAGCTGTAACCTTCTAGCGGTTAGGGGTCAATAGCTATTTAAAGGATTTAATAGCCAAAAATGGTTGGTAAAAACCTTTGTAAGCTATATAATATATGAATTTGACAGAAGCTATTTGAAACTAATTTCAAATAGCTTCTTTTGTTTTATGAAAAATGTAAAA
>Ga0265316_10007041_pt1 | contig 10656 bp, 6 predicted proteins | sample 4522metaG_FD_202092 | JGI IMG/M metagenome (GOLD analysis project Ga0265316, IMG submission 202092) | Rhizosphere microbial communities from Carex aquatilis grown in University of Washington, Seatle, WA, United States - 4-5-22 metaG | ecosystem: Host-associated > Plants > Roots > Rhizosphere >...
CAGGGTGTCACCTCCTTCATCCTCACGCAGTTGCTTTCGAAAGAGGCGCAACGCCTGATCGCGGAGCTGCGGCGCAAGGTGCAGGAACATGTGGGCCGCCTGCCGGTGGCGTACTACGATTCCAACAAGACCGGGGTGCTGGTTTCCCGCATCATGACCGATGTGGAGGGCGTTCGCAATCTGATTGGCACGGGCTTGATCGAGTTCGTAGGCGGGATTCTGACGGCGTTGATTGCACTGGTCCTGCTGCTGCTCATCAGCCCGCTGCTGACGGGGCTGGCCGTGCTATTCATCGCGGCGTTCGCGCTGGCGTTGCGCCAGGCGTTCGGGCGCATCCGGCCGATTTTCCGCGAGCGCGGCAAGATCAACGCCGATGTCACCGGCCGGCTCACCGAGTCGCTGGCCGGCGTGCGCGTGGTGAAGGGGTATCACGCCGAGGCCCAGGAGGCGGGCGTCTTCGCGGCCGGCGTCAAGCGCCTGCTCGATAATGTGCTGCGCAGCCTGACCGCCATCTCGCTGATGAGCCTTTCCGCCACCGTGCTGATGGGGCTGGTGGGCGCCACCGTGATGTACCTGGGGGCGCGCCAGATCCTCGCCGGAACGCTGACCATAGGTGGGTTCATGGCTTTCACCGCGTACCTGGCGTTCCTGGTGGCGCCCATGTTTCAGGTGGTGGGGATCGGCACCCAGATAACCGAGGCGCTGGCGGGCCTGGACCGCACGCAGGAAGTGCTGCACGAGAAGCCGGAAGACGAGGACGCGCGGCGCACCGAGGCCATCGGCGCGATCGAGGGTTACGTGTCTTTCGAGCACGTGACGTTTGAGTACGACGCCGCGAAACCGGTATTGCACGACGTGAGCTTCGATTCGCCGCCGGGAACGGTGACCGCGCTGGTGGGGCCGTCGGGATCTGGGAAATCGACAATCATCAGCCTGATCGCGGCGTTTCACGAGCCGGTCCAGGGCGCGGTTCGCGTGGATGGAACGGACCTTTCCACGGTCCGGCTGGACGCTTATCGCACGCAGCTTGGCGTGGTGCTCCAGGACACGTTCCTGTTCGATGGAACCATTCGCGAGAACGTGGCGTTCGCGCGGCTGGCCGCAACCGAAGAGCAGGTGCTGGCGGCCTGCCGCATCGCGCGCGTGGACGAGTTCGCCGAAAGGCTCGAGAAGAAGTACGACACCATCGTCGGCGAGCGCGGCGTGAAGCTCTCGGGCGGCCAGCGGCAGCGCGTCTCGATCGCGCGCGCGATCCTGGCGGACCCGCGCATTTTGATCCTGGACGAGGCCACCTCGAGCCTGGATTCGGAATCGGAGTCGGCGATTCAAGAGGGACTGGCGTACCTCATGAAAGGCCGGACGACGTTCGTAATTGCGCACCGTCTCTCCACGATTCGCCGGGCAGATCAGATCCTGGTGGTGGAAGACGGCCGGATCGTGGAGCGCGGCACGCACGAGTCGCTGTACGCCGCGCGGGGCCGGTACTACGATCTGTACACGCGGCAGCACGGCATCGACGCCAACCTGTTCCTGGCGCCCGGCGAGGGCGGGAAGGAACCGGAAGCGGAGGAGAAGCCGGGGTTGGCGCCCGGCGCGGGCGTGGCTGCGCCTACGGCGGCCTCACTGCTGCGCGGCGGCATCGCGTAGCGGAGTGAATTCTCCAGGACCACGCGCCACCGAATGTGCGCTACCAGATCGTTTGAACCTGGGAGGTCCGGATCTTCCTGTCGCGACTAATGAGAGGCGCTCGCAAAGCAACCGCTGCGGCGGTCACAATTCGATCCGGCAGATCCGGAACCTCAAGGCGGCTCACGAACTCGAGGGCATCGGCGACCGCGCGGTCGAGGGGCGCTAACCGGCACGGAATTGCCGGGTCATCCAACGCGTGGATCAACCGTTCACGTGCCGCGACAGGCAAACGGCCCTTCTCGACCAGGTAGGTTAGTTCCACGAGACAAATCGAGGGGACATGAATGCGCTCCCCAGCGGCTGTCGCGGAGTCGAGAGCATCCGCCGCATTTGCCGATAGCCGGGGGTCGGCCGACAAGTACCAAACAATGGTGTGTGTATCGACAACGACAGCAGGCATCAGATGTCTTCCCTGGGAAAGTTTCGCCACATGTCCCGGCGATTTTCCTCGATCTCCTCCGCGGACAGTGAAATACCGAGGTCTGCCCACAACCCTTTGACACTCTTGAAGGGGATCTTGCCGCCTGCTTCGTCACGGAGTCTGGCGGCGTGATTCAGAACTTCCTGCTGTTTCTCGGCCGGTAACATCCGGACGGCTTCCAGGATCGCCTGTTCAAGCGACATGATAAACCTCAACTTCATTATCCGCCGCAGCGCTGGCAATGAAAAGCGACCTCAATCGCGCGCCTTCACGGTCGCGATTCGCGCGCAGGAAGTCGTGGATTATGCGCGCGATCGCTTGCAGCTTGATCTCTCGCTCTTGTTATCCTGGCCACATGCGCATCAGGATACTGGCGCTGCTAGTTGGCGCCTCGCTGGCCGGCGCCGCGGCGGCCGACTGGAAAGGACTTGTGAAGCGGGAGGACTGGTTCGGTCTGCGCGATGCCGCTTCCCTCCACCCAGCTCCCAGCTTTTATGCGGGCGCCATCGCCGCTGCTTTCGACAGACGGGCGGACGCCACGCGAATCCTGGGGACGGTCATCGCCGGTTCTCCGGCGTCGCACGAAGCAGACATGGCCCGCGAGCGGCTCATCGATGTCCACTTCCGCAGCGGCCATTATCGTTCCGCGCTCGACGAATTGAAGCTTCTGCTTGATCGCCACCCCCGAGTGCGCAGTTTGCTCGAGGCTCGATCGCTATTCACCGCCCTGGCCCAGCAAGGCGACATGGAAGTGGTCGCACGCGCGCCCGCCCACGCCTCCTGGCATATCGAGGAAGGCAACATGTTTGTCCCGGTCGTGGTAAACGGCGTCAGCGGAGACTACCTGCTCGACACCGGCGCCAATACATCCGTTCTCAGCGTCACGGAAGCCCAGCGGCTCGGTCTCAAGCTGCAAGGTCAGGGGCCGGGAAAGGACTACGCCGGGAATAATCTCGCGTTCCAGGCCGCCATCGCTCCGGAACTGCGTTTTGGCCCCATCGTTCTGCACAACGTCCCGTTTGGTGTAGTCGCGGATAAGCAGGAACCTTTTGTCCACCTGCCAGCGGGCAAGCGCGGAGTCCTTGGCATCTCGATCCTGCTTGCCGTCGAAACCTGGCGCTGGTCCAAAGACGGAACCATCGAGATGGGTTTTGCGTCAGCCGGCTACGTGAAAGGCCGCGAGAACCTGGCATTCGACGGCTCCACGCCGCTCGTTCTCGCCGAGTTCGCGCACACGCTTCTGACCTTTCATCTGGACACCGGGGCCGGACACACCGACCTCTGGCCTGCGTTCGCCCGCCGCTACCCTGCCGGGCTCTCCCGACGTGCCAAGTCCACGGTCACTAGTATCGGTGGAAGCCGGGACATTTCGGCTGCCAAGCTGGGAACCTTCGACCTCCTGATCGACGGCCACCAGCTTCAACTCCACGATGTCATTGTGCTGCTCAAGCCCCCCGGCTCCAGCCGCCGTCCGTATTACGGCAACCTGGGGATCGATCTCCTGGAACAGGCACAGCGCGTTACTCTCGATTTCACTGCCATGCGCATGACGGTCGAGTGAGCTTTCGGCGTCGCGCCCGGCGCGGGCGCGGCCCCGCGGCGGGATTGCGTGGAAGTTTCTTAGTCCACTTTCTGAAACCGCACGGCCATGTAGGGCTTAGCTGGCAGTCTCATGTTGAACTTGCCTTCGAATGTGCCGGCCACCGGCGTGATGGTCATTTCCCATGGGTCGATCATGTCGGCCCGATATCGCACTCCCTTGGCGAGGTCGAATTCGTATTCCGCGGGCTGGTTCACGTCGAAATAGAAAAGGTAATAGCGGCCCGCCTGCCCGGCGCCCAGATAGTAGGTCGAGAGGTTATTCAAACCCTCTGCGGGCGCGCCTTCGAGTATCTGACGCAGAAACGCGATGCGGCGCGGGCTTTCGCCATGCAGTACGCCGCCCTTCGACCACCACAGAATGTCGTTGGGGTCGAGGTAAGTCTCTCCGTGACCCACGTAGGCTCCGGAAACCGTGCCTAGCCAGAAGCGCCGCACCATCTCCTGCGCTGAGATGTTGCCCCACCGCCGCGGGATGTCGCCTTCGTACTTGCACTCGTCGTAGATCAGCGGTTTGCGGTAGTCGGCCACCAACTGCACGGTCTTCTCGAAGTCCGAACTTTGCAGGCTTACGTGGGTGACCCAGGGTTTGGAATGGTCGTACGACACCACGCTGTGGTGTATCGACCGCAAGTGACGGTAGGGGTCCTTCTCCTCGACCAGGCGAAAGAACCGGTCCCAATCCGCCATGGTCTTGCTCTTTAGCAGGTCGAATTCGTTGGCCATGGACCACCAAACATTGCGGTAAGCCGACAGGCGCGCCACCACGTACCGCAGATACCGGTCGTCCGCCTCGGCCCCCATGGTTGCGTAACCCCAGCGGTCGTAGGGATGGAAGAGGATCAGGTCGGCCTCGATGCCCAACGCCTGGAGGTCGCGCACGCGCTGTTCCAGGTGACGGAAAAACGCCGGGTTGAAGCACGTGAAATCGTTGCGGCCAGCGGCATTCCGTTCGAACGGGTAGTAGACGGGCTCGTTCTGGTTGTAGACGTAGCTTTTGGGAAACACGCACATCCGGATCTTATTGAAGGGAGCGGTTCGCAAGGTAGCGAGCGTTCGCTCCTCCAACTGGCCGCCCTGGTGGACCCAGGCGTAGCACGTGGTCCCCAACGGCACGTACGGCGCGCCATCCTCGTAGGCGAAGTGCGTAACATGGCGGACGCGCACCGGGCCGTGATTGCCCGCCGCTGGCGCGGTGCAGGTGAAACGTCCCTGCCGGCCGTCGAGCTCCGCAGCGTTGCTGGAAGTCCGGTAGCTCCACTCCCCGATCTCGTCGGGCATGAACCGCACGCGGTAGACGCCGTCGCCGTCGTAGAACCCATCCACGTCGACCGTGCGATCGCGATGTTGGAACTGCGCCCGCAACTGAACGTCGACGAAGGGATTCCCCGCGCGCGGCCCCTGGAGTGCGACTTCGTACATACCCCACCGCTCCGCGCTGTCGGTGGCCCGGAGCGGAGCCAGCGCGCTCAGGCCGCAAACCAGCCAGATCCACCATGTAGTTCGACGCATCTTTGGTTTCCCTCGCCACTATATTACCCGGCGCCCAGCGCGCGGGGGATCTGGATACTGATACGCTGTGTGCAGAGGAGACGTGACATGTTGAAATGGGTGCGGCCGGCGATGCTGGCGGCGGCGATGCTGGTGGTTTTGCCTGCCAGCGCGCTGAACATCGATGCGAAAGCCGATGTCCATCCCACGGCGGTCCTGATGGGGAACATCACCGTGGGGGCCTATACCAGGATCGGGCCGAAGGTGGTCATTGAGGGCGATGTCACCATCGGACACCACGTGAATATCAACGGGAATGCGGTGGTCCACGGCGACCGGCTGACCATCGGGAACTACGTGCGAATCGACTACGGGGCCCGGGTTCTCGACGGGCGGCCGGCCGATGAAACGTATATCCGGGACAATTGCTGGGTCGGGATGAACGCCACGGTGCGCGGCTCTCGCATGGAAGAAGGCTCGGCTGTCGGCAATGGAGCGGTGGCCGATTTCAATACCCATCTTGAAAAAGGGGCCGTGCTGGCCCACGGAGGAATCACGCTCCACGACACCGTGATTCCCGCCAACGCCCTGGCCGAAGGGCTGCCCGCACAGGTCACTATAGCGACCGTGACCGATAGCGACCGGCAGCGAATCTTCGGACTGATCCCGTCGGTGTGGATCCGTTATGAAAACGACCGGATCGCCGCCGGCATCGATCGGAACCCGCCCAAGCGGCAGGAACGCTATCCGGGAATTGCCGGGAGGCCTTACTGGACCGGAAGCCCGAAGGTCGATCCGACGGCGCAAATCCATCCCACCGCCATCCTCATGGGGCGGATCACCATCGGGCCGTACACGCGAGTCGGACCGAATGTGATCATCGGCGAGAACGCCACCATCGGCAGCCATTGCGATATCCGCGCCAACACCAACATCCGCGCTCCCACCGTGATCGGCGACTATGTGCTCATCGGGGAGCGCGTGCACGTCGGCGACAGCCGTACGGGCGGTTCCGACAATCCACTGTGGATCAAGGACTACTCGTACATCGGGCCGGGCTCGGTGGTTCACGCCACCAAGATCGATGCGGAAGTTTACTATGGCGCCAATGTCACGAGCGATTATGGCTCGTACGTCGGCGAAGGTTCCATCGTCATGAGCGGCGCCTCGGTCCGCCACGACGAGCGGATTCGCGATCACATGGTGTTTGAAGGCAATCCCGGACTGGCGGGAGCACAGCCCGGCATTCCCGATGCGATGACGATGCAACTCCTGGGCTTCCGGCCCAAGCAATGGCTTGCCGAGGTGATGGGCCCGGCCCTGGAGAAGCGCCAGACTTACGAGGCTCCGCTGGATAAGTGGGAGCACACCAATAAAGGGATTGTGAAAGGCACCGTGAATCCCGCCGCCATCCTTGTGGGCAACGTGAATATCGGAGAGGGCAGCAGGGTCTATCCGGGAGCGTATCTGGAAGGCAATATCACCATCGGAAAGCGCTGCGATGTGGTGGTGGATGTGATGATCGTCTCTCAGGACGCGGTCATCGGCGACCACTCCCACATGTACGACAAAGCCATCATCGTGGATGGACGCCCCGCCAAGACCGCCAGCACGACGAACGCCCAGCCCGACCTGGTGCGCCTCGGCATTTTCTCCTGGATTAACCACCTGGCCGCCTTGCAGGGAACCACCACCGAAGATTTTTCGCTAGCCAACATCGGAGTCAGTGCCGCCTACGGGACCCACATCGGCGCGGAGGCCTTGTTACTCAATAACTCGGCTACTTATGCCGGCCAGCAGCTTCCCGCGCGGTCCATCTCTTATGGCAATCCCGCCAAGGTCCGGGTGTTGGATTCGACGATGCGCGAACGGGAGTTCTTCTTCTATGGCAAGAGCTACCCCACCTGGGAACGTCAGGCTACGGCGGAAGAACTAAAGAGCTACACGATACCGAAGTAAGAAGAACCGATCCCGGCTTCCGCCAGAGCCAGCATGTTCTCTCTGGACATTCCCGGGCTGACCCCGCCCCCAAGCGAGAGTATCAGGCCCGCGCCGCCACTCTTCGCCAGAACTTCTCGCGCGGCTTTTCTTACCATTTCCGGCGTGCCGCGAACCCCCACCTCCAGCGGCGGCACGTTTCCCATCAGGCAGAGACGTCCGCCGGTCTTTTCCCGTGCCTGTGCAACGTCGATCTTGTGACTCCAGTTCAGAACGTCGAATCCCGTGTCGGGTAACTCAGCCAGGAATGGCCGGACGTTGGCGTCGTTGTGGTACACCTTGACCCATTCGGCCGGGAATGCGTCGCAGATCCGCTTAAGATAAGGATGCGCGAATTCCCGATAAGCGTTGGCCGAGAAAAAACCCACGATGTCATCGAGGACCAGAATTCCCTCGACCGTATCTCCGACAGCCTCAGCCTGCGCCTTCAACCAGTCGATCACGGTCCGGGTGGTCACAGCGAGAAGCTTGTGCACCGCCTCGGGGTTCTCGACGGTATCGACCATGAATTCGGAAACGCCCCGCAAAAATGCGGCCAGGCACAGCGGGCCGCGGGCGGCCACAATCGGGATGGTGTAGCCTGCATCGAGGATGCGGGGCCGGTGCATGCGGTAGAGGTGCAGCGCCAGAGGCATCAGCCCGTCGGTCAGCGGGTTGACCGCTGGGATAGAGTCCACATCTTCGAGGCGTTTCAGCATGGGCGACTGCGCGGGCGGCTGGTCTTGCCAAAAGTGAATCCGGTTGCCGAACGCCGATGGTTCGATCGCCATTCCGTACTCCACCCACCAGGAAGGGATCAGGATGATTTCTGAGAATTCGCGTACGATCCGCAAATTCGCCTGGAACCAGAGTTCCGGGTCCAGGTAATAGTCCAGGTGGCTGACCCCGATGTATCCGGGGATCCAGGGACTGTCGACGATCAGCGCGACAGGTGTCGTGGCGGGGTGCCCTATGGGCCCGGCGCGCTTGGCCGCCCTTTTGAAGCACTGCCATTGTTCGGGACGCATGTATCCATTGTCCTATTCCGCGCGAAGAGCTCGTGCCGGATCGATCCGCACGGCCCGCCATGTCGCCGGAGCCGCCGCCATCGCAGCCACCAACCCGACCAAAACCACGACAGAAACGACAACCGTTGGCTCCCAGGAACGAACGTCGTACAGAACGCGGCGTATCCACACGGCTGCCGCCGCGTAGGCGCAGAGGCCCACGGCGACGCCCGATCCAGTCAGCAGCAGCACTTCTCCCGAAAGAAGGCTCGCAATTCGCGCCGGCCGCGCGCCCAATGCCATGCGCACGCCGATCTCGCGCGTGCGGCACTTCACGGCATAATCGAGCGTGCCGTACAGGCCGATGCTTGCCAGCAACGCGGCGATACCGCCGAAGATCGTCGAGAGCCAGGCCAGGAGACGCTCCTGCCAGAGCGACGCTTCCACCTCCTCCCGCAGCGTCCGCACTTCGACGATCGGCATTTCGGGGTCGAGAGAACGCAATATCGCGCGAACCGGCGCGATCATCGACTCCGGGCGCAGGGGCGTGCGCACATGCAGATTGAACTCGGAATCGAATCCGTCGGCCGCGGGACTATAGACCGTGGGAGGGACCGGCTCGCGCAACGAGCGATATTTCGCGTCGCTCACCACGCCGATGATTTCATACTCGGCTTTGGCAACGCCGCCCGGCCCCGCGCCCCCGAAGCGCGCGCCGATGGGGTTCCTGCCCGGAAAGAAGTGTCTGGCGAACATCTGGTTTACGATCTCGCCGCGCGGCACTCGCCCAGCCCGGTCGAACCAGTTGAAATCGCGGCCCGCGACCACGTGTATACCCATGGCCGCGAAATAGTTGGGCGTGACGGCGTTGACGCTGCAGTTCAAAAAATCGGTGGCGTTGATGCGCGTCCCGGCAGCCCCAAGAGTGGTCTTCATGCCGGTGCCGCGCATGAGTGCCCGCGAGGCCATTCCGGCCGCGGCAACCGCCGGCAGCACACCCGTTTTCTCTAGAAGCGCCTTACTCAATGCGCGGCTCTGCTCCGGCTTGTAACCCCTCAGACTCGGGTCGATGGTGAACGTCACCACGTGGTCGCGGTCGAAACCCGCGTCCATGGAACGCATGCGATCGAGCGTCTCGACCAGCAGAGCCGCTCCCATCAGGATCAATGTGCAGACGCCCACTTGGGCCGTGACAAGCATGTTCCGCGGCTGCAGGCGCCGCGTCGTCGTGCGGCCGCCTCGCAACGTGTTCGCGACGTCGGCGCGCGCACAGCGCAACGCCGGCGATAGCGCGAATAGAACCGCGGTGAGAAACGTCATGAAGACGGCGAATCCAAGCACGCGGAGGTCAATGGAGATGTCGACGGCCAGCGGTTGCAGTACCGCCGCCCGGTCGCGAATCGGTGGCAGAGCGCGAACCAGCAAAGGAAGGCACGCGCGGGTGAGCAGAATCCCGGCAACACCTCCGAGCAACGCCAGCAGCAGCCCTTCGGTGAGAAGTTGCCGTACGATACGAGCGGCGTTCGCGCCAAGAGCCAGGCGGATGCCAAACTCCGGCGCCCGCGCGGCAGAGCGTGCCAGCAGCAGACCGGCCACATTGGCGCACGCGATCAGCAGAAGCAGCGCCACCCCGGCCATCAATACTTCGAGTCCACGGCGGAATTGCGCTCGCAGGGTCGATACGCCGTTGACCACCGACTCCAGTCGCAGGCGGGAATCGATCGCGCTCTTTGCCGACGCCGTCCCCTTGGCCGGCGGAAAGATCCGATCAAGCTGGTCCTCGTAAACCGCGCGCAGCAATGCGTCGGCCTCGTTGCTGGCGCGCGCGATCGGGACACCCGGCCGCACGCGCGCGAAGATCTGCGCGAAGAGTAGCCTCGCAGCGGGGTCCACATCGGCGACCGAGCGAGCCACGGCGCCGGGAATGCGAATGTCGGGGCTGGTATCGACCGTCAGGCCGTTGAAGGCTTCGGGCGATACTCCAACGACCGTGAACGGGTGCCCGCCCAGCGTGATGCGCCGGCCCAGAATCGACATATCGCCCCTGTACCGCCTCTGCCAGAAACCATAGCTCAGCACGGCGTTCATGGCCGCTGTGCGGTCGTCTTCCATGCCGAGCACGCGGCCGAGATAGGCGTGCACGCCCAGGGAAGAAAAGAAATTCGGTGAGACCAAATGCACCCGCACACGTTCGGTCGAGGTCCCATCGCTCGAAGCCAGATCCGCCTCGCCCTGGCAGATCACCTCCGACAAGTCCGCGTCCCTGCCGGCCATGGCATCGCAGACGCCGTAGGGGAGGCGCCACGTGATGAAGTCGTTCGGATGGACCTCGACAAGACGTACGAGGTTCTCCGGATGCGACACCGGCAGCGGCCGGAGCAACAGAGCGTCGACCACACTGAAGATCAGCGTATTCGCGCCGATGCCGATGGCCAGCAGCAGCGCCGCCGTGGCGGCAAACACCGGGCTCTT
>Ga0265316_10007042_pt1 | contig 10655 bp, 9 predicted proteins | sample 4522metaG_FD_202092 | JGI IMG/M metagenome (GOLD analysis project Ga0265316, IMG submission 202092) | Rhizosphere microbial communities from Carex aquatilis grown in University of Washington, Seatle, WA, United States - 4-5-22 metaG | ecosystem: Host-associated > Plants > Roots > Rhizosphere >...
TGGGGATTGCGGCGATTAATACTCATTATTTTCTGTACGGTTTAAGCAAATCCAATAATTTATGATCAACCTGACTTCCTAATTATATCCTGCCCCTATTGGACGAAATATGCAACTGGATATATACAGAAGAGACGAATAAACTGTGCTGATTTTTTCAGTTACCTTAGTGGCTCAACAACCTGATACCCCTGTGAAACATGTTTGTAGTAAACATCGTTATAATTATAATAAATATCTCCATTGATAATAACCTGTACAGCATGCGGAGAGATTAAAGTAACAATAATCCCAATGGGAGGCGGAACAGCCAAATAACCTCCTGTCTCTTGTAAATAAAATACCCGGTGATCGTAATAATACACTTGCCCATCAAACAGAACCTCAACACAATCCGGAGAAAGTTCAACCGCTGAAACAATATTTACATAAGGATAAAAATGATACAGGTGATCATAAAAACTATACCGAGGATGCCAATACTTATGGTGTTGACGATTAAACAGCCGCTTATTCTCAACAGGCGAAGACAAAACAACAGCATGAACGCGAGGGGTTATTCTTTCCTGATGAGCGGGCTGAGCTACATGGGTTTGCGGTGATGCCTTATGAATGACTTGGGGAGCACGTACAGATTCAGCGCGCGGAATAGCTTGATTGTTACGGACATTGGAAATATGTTGAGCAACAGAAGTATGGGGAGCGGGTTGGTTCAACTTTTCAGAACGCACCGAATCTTCAGGTCGCTTTGATTGAGCAGTACACACTATCAATACAAAAATAACAAATAAAAAACTTTTTATTTTATTAACCATGACCCACTCCTTTTTGTAATATTATTTTATTCCGATCAAAAACCCTCTGCAATATATTCTATCACAGAGGGTTAGGAAATCAACTGCGCGTGTTGCTATAAGTAATAACAGTATCTCTTAATACTGATAGGCTAATTATATAGGAAATTGGGCTAATATCAAGAAATTAGGCGCTAGGAGAAATAAATTTCAAAGTGTGACTATGGTAGTTTGTTCAAAATAGCCTTAGGGGATAACGAGCAAGATCTCGTGTCATCTCTAAAGAGGACGACATATATCAAATGGGGCTATCTATTTTTCACAGGCAGAGGAATCGCAATTAAAATCAAGGATTGCCAATCGCCGTGCGATTGCCGCACCGAAAACTTAGAAACGTCCAGTGACCCTCGCCGTCGCCTGATTAGCGGAGTAACCATCATGTCTCAAGTAATAGTCATATCCAACTTCGAGCGACAATTTTGTCTTGCTGCACATACACGAGAGTAACGCTAGGCTGGTGCCGGCATGAAACGTATCGGGAGACGTCTTTAGCCCTGGCGTTGTAAATGACTCCGAGCCTACGGTGTAATCCGCAGTCTGTTTCAGCGCTGGGTTGGAGAGCTCATGAAGCCACTCAAGATGCATCTCAGGAACAAGCGTCAAGCTATGAAAGATAAAGTCACGTTCTACCTTAGCTCCCAAGCCGGACTCGAGGAAATCGTAACCCTGGGACTTCACATGCAAATTGGCATCACCAGCGCCCTTGTCCGTGTAACTATCTATATTCACACGGCTGTACTGGAGTGAAACAAACGGCGTGATCTTGAATTTCATAGGAGCGGAGAAGTGATACCCGGTGTTCACAAAAGTGGTGTAATCCTGTCCGCTATACTCGGCGTTCGCCGTACTGTCCATACCAGGAAACACAATATGCCGCCTGTCTGAATACTCATTCCAGCCAAATGACGCACTACCATGGACGAACCAGGGCCCTTGGTCATGACCAATGTAGGCCGTTGTTTGATAGGTATCGAAATTGGTGTTGGTGTCGTACGTATTTCCATCTATTGTGGTTCGTGCATAGCCAAATCCCAAGCCCGCGCGTGTATCTTGGCCAAGAGGTACGTCATAAGCAACCATAGTGCCGGCAATTGTAGAGCTATACCCCGGGAAGGCTCCTCGGTCATTTTGCTGGCCGAAATATCCAAAGCCTTTAGCCCACCAACCGCTAGTAGCTTTTTTTCCTTCACAGGTCGACTTCTCTTCATCGGGCGTGCTGACTTGACCGCACATATCCAGATAAGACAACCAAATATTCTGAAACTCTCTAGCCCCCTGGAATGTCACCAAAGGCGCTACCAGAGACGGAGTCGATGGAGCAAGTTGTGCTTCTGCATTAGCTACCGCGTCTGCGGTAGTAAGATTATTAATTACAAGCACTACAGGAGAGGTCACTGGAAGAGTTAATAAAGCATCCGCTACTGCAGCGGCTATCGGCGCAACAGAATTAGTAGAAAGTGTCTCTGGCTTTATCGGGGTACCAGTAGATTTTATTTGTATAGAACCCGTGCTGGTAGGAGTAGCAGTGAACGTATAAAGCGGATTGCCACTTACGTTTGTCACTGTGACAGTTTGTCCCGTTGTCCCGGCGCCATTATCATTGACGATATTGAACAAAGTTCCAAGCGGAATGTACGTCCCCGTGGGGATAGTCACATTGACCTTGGGATCTCCAGTATAAGTGAAACCTCCGGTGGCATTGATGTTGCCGTAGACCGTCGCGCTGCCCAGTGTCGTATTGATCCCAGTCCCAAGGGTCAATGTAGGAGCACCGACAATCTTCAACGTATTTGTCCCAAGATCAAATCCATAGGTGGACACCGCGCCGGTGATTTGCGAGGTCACTCCAGCAGTACTGCCATTATTGACTTGGATTAACTTAAGCGCTTTCGCGCCGCCTACTGCTCCAGTCCATTGATCCACGCCAGCAGCCGCACCCATAAGATTCAATGTACCCTGGTTCGCCGTGCCCCCATTCATACTAAGCGTGCTTGCGACTTTCGTATTTGCAGCAACGGTGATCGTGCCGTCACCATTAAAAGTCGTGTCCGTAAGGACGTTGGTCAAAGTCCCGCTGCTGAAATCCACTGTACCAGCTCCGACAAGCAATGTGGTTCCAAGAACAGTTCCATGAAAATTTACCGTAGTGCTAGTGCCGCCGCCAGCGGTGATGTTAAGAAATTTATTTGAAGCACCTATGGTTCCATATACATTCGAGCTGCCTGAGAAATTTACGTCGGCATGACTGGCACTTTCGGCGGTAATAGCACTTTTGGTGTAATCGCTACCTGGCATGCCAGCTGCGTTATCGGTAAAGATATTGTCACCTGCAATAACGTGCAAGGTCCACTCAACGCCTCCAGTATTTATACTGTAACCAGCCGCATTACCAGTTGTATCTGTGTCACGAGGACTACCTCCAGGACCAACACTCTCCGCCGCAGCAAAACTCGGCGTACACCAAACTGCCATAGCAGCAATGAAAATAACGAGAAAAAGTATTCGCTTCATAGAACTACCTCCTTTAATTTCCTATCCCTATTGTATGGAAAAGTAACAATATACATAATTGTACCCCCCACCATTAGTCAATATTTATTTCTTTTATTCTTTACCTTAAGTTTTAATTCCGCTATTTTTTAGTATTATAAAAGAAAGTGAAAATATAATCAATTATACTTAGGTATAATACCGGATTTTGCTGTATTAACATGCTGGAAGATTTTATCTTTAAAGTGGCTAAGAAAGAACTGGTGCTTAAGAGGAAGTAATGCCTATTGTTTGGGCGAAGCGGTTGAATTCCGTTCAATAAGAACTTAATCTCTTAATGGTTACAAGCTAATTATATAGGAAATAGGGCTAATATCAAAAAATTAGGCGCTAGTAGGGATATATTTCAGGGTAAGATTATAGCATTTGGTTCGAGATATTATTTAAAAGAGTACAAAAATTACATCTTAGAGCCACTTGCTGAGCCAAGTTAGAACCTAAAAAGTTGTCTTATTCATCCCCTTCTACCTCAAAACGACAACCACATTTGTTACAATCAAATACCAGCATAGCATCGCGAGGTTCAAGAAGTCTTGTATCGGTGCTACCACATTTAGGGCATTCAGCCGGCTTATTTGTTTTATACTTTCGCTTTGGCATCTTTAACGCCTCCTTTTATAAAAATTTAGAGATTACGCTCATTGTAGCTCCCGCAGCTAATGCAATAGTCAAATTATCATCTACATGTAGCGGCAAAAGCTCTATAATAGTCGCGGAAAATGCGCCCAAAATAAATACTACAGGAGCAAGGTGTATTTTTGTTAAAGCAAGTACCGAGCCAATTGCTAAACATGTAACCAAAAATGCCAAACTCCCTTCTATACTTTTATCGAGTATCCTCTTTTTTCCGTGTACACCTACAATCGCGGAAGCCGCATCCCCAAATATCGAAAATAGCATCGCGGTTATCGCAATATCTTTACGAAATAATAATACGGTTATTAAAAATGAAAGTAAGAAAGTTGTTGTGGTAAATAACCTTTTTTTCTCAGTTTCCTTAAATAAATATCCAAAAATAGTAATTAATCTTTTATTTAACGCGGGGATCGTAAAACGCAATAATTCAATAAGTAGAAATGCGCCTAAAAATAGAAATATTGCAATTAAAGTTACTGTCTTGCTGCCAAAATAATATGCAAGGGGAAAAATTATTCCGCAGAAACGCCAAGTTTTGCGTAAAAATAATTTAGACATCAATTAACCTTATCGCTACGTAACAAGTGAATTACCCTTAGGCCCATTATCTTCATAACGAAATTAAAATCCATATTAAAAATATTTTTTCATTCGGTTTTTTCTGAATTTTCTTCCTCCGCCGCATATCCAGGAGGTGTCTTATGCCACTTATATCCGTTGACCGCATCATCATATCCACGCTTAAAAAGCCTCTGCATTTCTTTTTTATCAAAGACCTCTTTTGGATGAGGCTTAAAATCTTCCGGAATATACGCTAAATTGAAATCCAAATTCCTTTTCTGCGCGAAGGCAAAGAGCCTGTAAATATCCCCGTTATACGCCTCTGCCTCTAACGTGTTAAAAGAGCGCACGCCTATATCTACCAGATTGTCTTTTACCTGTTGCCTATTCGGCGACATATAACTGGTAATTAAAATATAAATTTTCGGCCTGTATTTTGAGAGGTCAACACCAGAAACCCTAGCCGCTCCTACCATATTCTTTGTTAATTGGTCAATATAAAATACCTCTCTCATGGCCCCGCCATCGACATGCATCTCATCATAAAGCTCTCCGGTTGCAGAAGCAACTTTAAAATATGTCGGAGGAAACATCATTGGCATGGCGGTCGAAGCCAAAAGTATTTTCCGAAACATTTTTACCGAATCGGGACCACCCTTACAAGCAAGCGCTCCCATATCCCAAACAACAAATTCCTGCGCGTCAAGATTTACGGTACCTATAAATAGCCTACGGCCGCGCCTGTGTTCTTCGGCAACCCTTGCTATTAATTTATCATCCACAATGGCCGAGATCTTTTTGGCTAGCGGAGTGGAACTCATAAATGAACCTCCGAATAAAATGCCCAAGAAAGTATTTTTTTTCATTATATCTTTGGTTGACATCGTGGTAAAAAATTTCTCAAGTTGGCCATCGTAGTCTTTTCCTAAAAACGCACAGCAAGCTATGATCGCCCCGCTGCTGACGCCTGTAATTACCTTAAAGCGAGGCCGTGAGCCTTCCTTAGACCACCCTGTTAAGAACCCTGCGCCATAGGCGCCATTAGGCCCGCCGGCTGAGACGGCCAGTACAGGATATATCTTTATACCAAGCGCATCAGCAGGATAATCATCTTTACCTTCTTCTTTAAATGAACCGATCAAGCTCTTCTGTATAACTATTGAATCGGGGTTATCAATATCAGAGCGGATATCCGACATACCGCTAATAGTAACTTTTCCGGAAAAATCTATCGGCACTGCATGCCGTGGCCGCATGGTAGTACAGCCCTGGATTGATAACACGCTCATCAAGAATATGATTATAAGAAAACCTGACATCCATTTTATTCTTATGACTCTCATGTATCCATCCTTGCTCCCTTTAATTATTTTTATTCCCAACATATATCTCTACAATCTTATTATAGTGAGCTACAGAATTAAGTCAATTATACCTAAGTACAGTAGTAGAATTTTACTATTCCCCGTAGTAAGATTGTATAACACTACACGCATTTGCTAGATTACCTTTACTAAGCTGTAATTTAGAGATAAAGAGATAAGCTAGCGAGATTTATTCGGATTATTTTTGCGAACCTGGAACAGGATTAGAATTTAATAATCATACCAGCAAAACAGTGAAATAAATAATCTCCTAACTCTTTGACACCTCGAGACATAAAAAATTTCCTGACTAGCGCTGCTAATCAGGGTTACTTTTATCTCTCCATCTGGAATTTGAGAGATTTATTTGGCTGCCCCTATTGGATGAAATATGCAACTGGCTGTATACGGAAGAGACAGAGAAACTGACCAAAGAGTTTGCTTTTATTACTTAAACTGCCCCTTAACTGTAGGACGAGTGAAGTAATAAATAACTCCTCCCTCAAAAGCCAAAGATATTAAAGTAAGCATTAGCATTATTGAAGACAGAGGTATAGATATTGAAAAATTCTTAAGAATAACAGACATACTTACAAGAATATTATTAATAATTATCACCGCACTTATAACCAGAATAGTAATACGAGCCCATTCTTTTAATTTTAGTAAAAAAACCGCAGCAATAATAGACGAAATGGAGATAATTAAAAGAAGATAATCCCTTATTCCCACAGTATTATGAGGATACATTAGAGTGGAAAGATTGCCCAAACAAGGAAATAACATTACTGCAGAGCTAACAAGTATTATCCACGCAAAAATTGTAATGCCTTTAGACCTTTTATCTCCCATATTTCCTCTCTTTGTTATTATACAAATTCTTCTGTAATATATTCTATCACATAAGGTTGTGGAATCAACTGCCCCTATTGGATGAAATATGCAACTGGCTGTATACAGAAGAGGCGGAAAAACTATACCCAGAGTTAACTCTGGTTACTTAAACTGCTCCATTGCTTTGGGACGGGTGAAAAACTATTCCCGTTAGCTATTCTGTCTTTCCAGATATGATTTAGCTTTTTCGCGAATTTCTTGTTTTTCGTCGTTCAATCTATTCTTTAGCGCTTCAATTATGCCTGATTTGAACTTGCGATTTTCATATGAAAGCTTACTCCCCAAGTATATGATAGCTGCGTATCGGACTTCCCAGTCTTGGCTACTTGATGATTTAATCAAGACAGGTATCAATTCTTTTTCATAAGCATCCATTCCCCCAAAAATAGACATCAGCTTAAACTCGTGCGGTTCTGCTTTCTTAGCAACCTCTTCGCTAACTTTCTCCGCAGAAACACCACTTACTTTTTCAAGATCGTCTAAAAATTTAACTTCCTTAGTTACTACTTTAAGAAGACTGTATATGTCCTTTTCGCTACCCATATTGCATATAGCTTCCGTTGTATAGATAACCAAATTGCCATCTTCGTCATCAAGAAACTTAAAAAATAATGGAACAGCACTAGTATCTCCGGTACCCTCTAAAGCGACAAGAATCCCGTGGATAACAAATGTCCTGTTAGTATAGTGTAGGGAACCCGCCTGAATATCATCCAAAACCTTTACCAGGGTTGGAACAGCGGATTTACCCATTTTACCTAAAGCATACACGGCTTTTTGTCTAATTTCTTTATCGTTACTTTGTAACAATTCTACCTTTTGCATGATATCGTTTGTCGTTTCAGCGCGAAGATAAACAATAGAAAATGAACTAAAAAACAATATTACTAATAAAATAAATATTTTTCTCATTCCACTTCCTTTCTTATCCCCTGATTCAGTATTAAGACTATAAAGATAATAAATGAAAAATAAAAATTACGCATGTCATTATCAACTGCCCCTATTGGATGAAATATGCAACTGGTTATATACAGAAGAGGCAGAAAAACTGAACGAAGAACTGGCTATAATTACTTAAGCTGCTCTTTTACTTTGGGGCGAGTAAAGGTTATATACAAAAATAAATTATAGCCTATTGACAACACTGTCAATATACTCATAATTATTATATAGCCCCAAAAAAGAATAAATTTTGGCATTACAAGGAGTTCTATATAATTTACAAAAGCATACATAAGTAACCATATAATGCTCGCTGGTATAGTTACATAGACTAATTTATTTAACCAAGGAGCGTGAATAAATATCCCAATTGACGAAATTAAAAGAATAATACCAAAAATAAAATTTAATATTTTGGATAACATAAATAGATAATGAAAATTGGCAAGCTTCTTTGCATTATCTTTTAAAACTTCGGGTTGTAAGCATCTCTTTATTTCTTTTATCTCTGAATCTGCATCGGCTTGTTGGCTATCAAAAAATTTCTGCATTCTTGGGTCTGAAAAATTCTTCCTATTTTTCTCAATCATTGCCGGTAATATTCGCTCTTCTTTAGTCAACATTGTATTTAATTCCCATTTCAAGTCTTCTTCATACCCATATTGTGCTTTTGATTTCATAAAACCTAAATTATTAAAGGTACTAATAATTCCGGCGATAAGAATTAGAATCCCTAATATTGTTATCCCTACTGACCTTTTCTGCTCCATCTTCCATCCTTTCAACTAAAAACCTTCTGTAATATACTGTATCGCATAGAGTTAAAAATTCAACTGCCCCTATTGGATGAAATATGCAACTGGATATATACGGAAGAGGCGGAGAAATTGTGTCAAGAATTGGCTACGGTTGTTTAAGAAACTTCTTATAAAAATACATAGTGTTTAAAATTTTTCTAACTTAACAAACTTCCACCATATATAGGAGTAAACAATAAGAAGCACTGGAAATATTCCCGCCTTAATCCAATCTTTTGAATCTTTAAGAAGGAGCACAAGTGGAATGTATATAGCAATAAAACATAAAGAAGGTATTAAGTTGCTTCCTGTAGATATAACATACTCAGAACCACAATATGGACAAGCACAAATCTTTTTATATGTTCTAAAAAGATTTCTTAAGAAATTGTGAGTTATTGTAGAAAGGAAAGAACCAAAAAAAGAAATTTCTTTTTCGCAATTTGGACATTTAGCCATTTTTTGTCCTTTCTTAAATTAATAAAGAAACATCTTCAATTCCAAACTGCCGTGGTTGGTATAGGTAATAACTTTATCCTGCCCCGCATGGAATCGAACCATGATAGTCAGATCCAGAATCTGAAGTCCTACCAATTAGACGACAGGGCAATAAAGGAGTGATTTCAGTTATTCCCCGAAGGGAACAACTTGATTATACCTGAGTTTTAGAAAGCTGTAAAGCGGGTTTTCCTAAGTCTGCCCTTTCCTCAAAAGATTTGCGCGATTTCCTACAAATATCTCGATATGATAACAGCAAGGTGATTAAAACCACCTTATTCATATTGTTTTTCATGTAGTCATTTAACAGTATCTGATTTTATTAATTCCGATAGTTCGGGTGGAATATTATAGCCAAGCTTAGCTGCGGCTTTTATATATTTATTCATCAGTTGATACTGGTGGTCAAAATGACATGCCATTATTAAGTTATAATATGCTCGGGGCGAATTGGGGTCTATAGAAAGCACCTTCTGGCTAACTTCTATTGCTTCTTTATAACCGCCTAAATTACCCAAATAAGATGCAAGGTTATTGTATGCCTCCACATTATGAGGATCTATAATTATCGAATTAAAAAACAGGTTTTTTGCTCCATTTTTAAAGCCTAGCGTGATAAACTGCACGCCAATAAAATTATAAATTTTAGAATAGTTATGATCAAACGTTGACAGCTCTTTATACACTCCCCTGAGATCATGTTTTAAGCCAAACTTATTATTATACAATAGCAAAGCTTTGCAAAAATCAGTCACAGCTTTATCGTGCTCATTTTTAAACGCATAAGCTTCAGCCCTATTAAAGTAGGCAACCGAAACATCATAATCATTTAGAACATTGCTCCATAAAATTACGCTGTTACGCCACACCTTACACCTGTTGTAAGTCAAAATAGAGAGTATCCCAATGATGCAGGCTATAATGACCACAAGCATGGGCTTAATTACATGGTGAGTGGATATTCTACTGTAAATCCAGTATATAAAAGTTGCTAAGATGAAAAATATCCCTATGGAAGATATATAGGTATAGTGGTCAGCAACAATGATCTCTCCGTTAGGTACAAATTGCAGTGCTGGCAGGAGAACAATCAGAAAAAAAGCTGCGCCAAAGAGTATCTTCCTGGTGTATTTAATAGACAAAGCTACGAGAATACCTAAGAGTATAACTGTAATGATGCTATATAGGTAGGTAGAGTTAAACTGGAAGTCATAGTAAGGATACAGGCAGGATAGTTTTATGGGTAGGAAGAGTTTGCCTAAGTAGAAGACGATGCCGTAGGAGGCAACTGAGAGCATGCTTAATAGGCTAAAGTGAGCTTCAGAACGAACAATATTGCCTGAATATACACCAAGGATGGCAATAATACCGAAAGTAAGCGATAAACAAAAATAAGGTATCTTATCCAGTATGAGCTGTTTGTTTGGTTTTCTTTTAAGGTAGTAATCCATTAGGAGCAGGACCAGAGGTAAGGTAACTGCCATGGACTTAGAGAGTAAAGAGCAAAGAAAGAGAAAAAGCGAAAGAATGTAGTATTTTGATTTATTCTCTTTAGT
>Ga0265316_10007046_pt1 | contig 10653 bp, 9 predicted proteins | sample 4522metaG_FD_202092 | JGI IMG/M metagenome (GOLD analysis project Ga0265316, IMG submission 202092) | Rhizosphere microbial communities from Carex aquatilis grown in University of Washington, Seatle, WA, United States - 4-5-22 metaG | ecosystem: Host-associated > Plants > Roots > Rhizosphere >...
CGAAAAAAGCCGATATTCTCTTTTTAGCCTTACCGCATAAAACGTCATTTAACATAGTTCCGTATTTATTGAAGGCAGGAAAGATCGTTATCGACCTCTCGGCCGATTACCGGCTGCGTGACCTTAAGGTTTATAAAGATTTTTATCAGGTTGAGCATGCTGATCCGGCAAATATCGTAAAAGCGGTTTACGGCATGCCGGAATTTTTCCGGGCCAAGATCAAAAAAACAAAATTTGTCGCTAACCCCGGTTGCTATCCTACGGTCACCACATTAAGCATTGCGCCTTTAGCTAAAGAGGGTTTAATTAAGGATATTGTAGTTGATGCTAAATCGGGGATCACCGGTGCCGGGCGCAAGGCTGCCCTTGAGTATCACTTCGCTCATTTAAACGGCAATATGTACGCTTATAAAGTTTTTGGCCACCAACATGTTCCCGAAATCGCCCAAACGTTAAACGATATTTGCGGCAAGAAAATCGATTTTCGTTTTGTGCCCCATGTTATCCCCGTAGAAGTTGGGATCATGGCAACGATACATGTTAAACTTTCCAAAAAAATGGACAAAGAAGGCTTGCTCAAGGTTTATGAAAAGTATTACGGCAAAGAGCCGTTTGTGCGCATCTTTAAAGACAAGCTTCCTCAACTTAAAGATGTTGCGAATACTAATTTCTGTGATATCGGAGTCGAGACCGACGGAAAATACGCGGTCATCATCGGCGCGATCGACAACCTGATGAAGGGTGCAGCATCGCAAGCCATACATAACATGAATATCGTCTGCGGGTGGGAAGAAACAACGGGTATTTTATGAGGGTTCCCGCAGGGTTTCAATTCGCTTCGATCAATTGCGGTCTGCGTAAAGAGCGTAAAGACCTTGGGCTTATTTATTGCGAAAAGCCGGCGGCGTGCATCGGTTTCTTTACATCCAATGCCAACACGGCTTATTCGGTTGATTATTGCAAAAAAAATATTAAAAACCCTATTAAAGCGGTTTTGGTTAACAGCGGCAACGCTAATTGTTTTTCTCACAGCCAAGGATTACGCGATACTACCGCGTTGATGAAAAAGTTAGCAACCAAACTTAAAGTCAGTGAAAAAAGCCTTTTATTCGCTTCGACCGGGATTATCGGCATTAAGATGCCGTTCGATAAAGTGACTGGTGGTTTTGATTCTTTACTAAGCGGCCTTAGCAATGATTATATGGGATTTGCCAAAAGTATTATTACTACCGATAAGTATGAAAAAGTTTCTTATGCCGACGCCGGGAAAAACGCTTCGATATTAGGAATTGCCAAGGGCGCCGGGATGATCTGCCCTAAAATGGCGACGATGCTGGCATTTGTTATGACTGATGCCTGGATCGAAGATCATAAATTTAAAACTATTTGCCGTGAGGCGATGGAAGAAAGTTTTAATTCGATCAGTGTCGATGGCTGCATGAGTACCAACGACACCTTATTTATTCTGTCGAGCAAAAAAGTAATTTTGAAAAGTTCGGTTGAGATAGCGAAGTTTACGCAGGGCATAAAACAAGTTTGTCTTGATTTAGCGAAGATGATGGTGGCCGACGGCGAGGGGGCGAGTAAGCTTATCGAAATTAAGATTAAAAACGCTAAAAGCCGTGAAGAAGCGCGTTTAGGCGCTTTGGCGATCGCCAATTCGAATCTCTTTAAGTGCGCAGTCTACGGGCAGGATGCCAATTGGGGACGGATTATCGGCGCTTTAGGCCATGCCGGTATTGCCCTTACGCAGGATGCGAAGATCATGGCGAGCGATTTAACCAAAAAAGAAGTGACGATCACCGTGGATTTGAAACGGGGCAAAAGCAATTGGCGTTTTTTCACTTGCGACCTGACTCCTGAATATATCAAGATAAACGCCGATTATAATTAATCGGGATATTTTATGATTGATACTGCAATAAAAAAAGCCGATGTTTTGATTGAGGCTCTGCCGTATATTAAAAATTTTCGCGACAAAACTTTTGTGATCAAATACGGGGGTTCGATACTCTCGGAGAAGGCCACCCGCGAGGGTGTTCTCGAAGATATTGTATTTCTGCATTTTATGGGGATCGATGTTGTCTTGGTACACGGCGGCGGCCCGAATATCAGCGATAAATTAAAAACCCTCAATATCCCTTCGGAATTTTTTGAAGGCGTGCGGGTAACCGATGAACCTACCCTTAAAGTAGTTGAAGATGAGCTTGGACAGCTAAACCGCATGTTGGTAAAAGAGATCGCCGATCATCAAGCCAAAGCCGTGGGGCTTGACGGTAAAAACGATATCATTTTTGCCCAAAAAAAAGAAGCCGCGCGCGATTTGGGATTTGTGGGTACGGTAGTCGGTGTCGATAGCGATAAGCTTAAAAAATTGATCCACGATAATCATATTGTTATTCTCTCGCCTTCCGGTGTTGACCGCCGGTTCGGTACGGTTTTTAATGTCAATGCCGATGAAGTCGCGGCGTCGGTCGCCGGCGCGCTCGGTGCGGAAAAATTTTTATTTTTAACCGATGTCAAAGGTGTGATGCGCAATATCCATGACGAAAATTCTCTGATATCGAGCATGAAGGAAGACGAGGCAAAAAAGCTTATTGCCGACGGCATTATTTCCAAGGGGATGATCCCTAAAGTCATTGCCTGTACGGAATCTTTGGACAAGGGCGTTAAAAAAGTACACATTGTCGACGCTAAAATACCCCATGCAATTTTGCTGGAAATTTTTACCGACAAGGGTATCGGCACGGAGATCGTTAAATGAGCGTAACAAAAAAACTTTTTGAAGATTACGTTTTAAATACTTATAACCGCCGCGGCCCGGTTTTTGTCAAAGGTAAAGGCAGCTGGCTCTGGGACGAGCAGGGAAAAAAGTATTTAGACTTGTTTCCCGGCTGGGGAGTTTCTGTTTTAGGCCATTGCCACCCGCGCATCGTGAAAGCTTTAATCGTCCAGGCAAAAACTTTGATTCATCTGCCGAATAATCTTTTTTTCTCTGAACAAGCGGTATTGGCTAAAGAGATCGTAAAACGTACCTTTAATTCTAAAGTATTTTTTTCCAACTCCGGGGCGGAAGCCAACGAAGGTGCGATCAAGCTTTCCCGTTTGTATGGCAAAGGCACGCGCCACGAGATCATCGTTATGAAAGATTCGTTTCATGGCCGGACTTTTGGGGCGCTCTCGGCTACTGGTCAGGCAAAATATAAAGAGCCATTCAAGCCAATCCTTGAAACTTTCCGCGAGGTCGAATTCAACAACATTGCAGAGCTTAAAGCCGCGGTTAACCCTAAAACCGTAGGTATTTTACTTGAACTTGTCCAGGGCGAAGGCGGCATCAACCCGGCTACGCGTGCTTACATCGATACGATTCTTGCGCTTTGCCGAGAAAATGACTTATTGTTGATGGTCGATGAAGTACAGACCGGCATGGGGCGCTTAGGCAAGCTTTTTGCATTTGAGCTTTACGGTATCACTCCCGACATTATGACGATCTCTAAGGGGTTGGGCGCCGGAGTGCCGATCGGCGCGATTGTCGTGAATAAACGCATTGCCGATATTATCAAGCCCGGGATGCATGCTTCGACCTTCGGCGGTTCGCCGCTGGTCACAAGGGTTTCTCTGGAGGCGTTTAAAGTTATTAAAGAAGAAAAAATACTGCAAAACGTGAAAAAGATGGGCGCTTATTTAAAAACACGCTTGAATAAAATGCGCGATAAATTTTCTTTCATTAAAGAAGTGCGCGGGGAAGGTTTGATGCTGGGCGTGGAGCTTGAGTGCAAAACTTTCCCTATCTTCGAAGAGGTCTTTGCGCGAGGAGTGATCATTAATTCCACGCACGATACGGTATTGCGTATTATGCCGGCTTTAAATGTCACGCATAAAGAAATAGATCACGGCCTTCGTGTGATCGAAGAAGTTTTTAAGGGGGTAAAATGAAGAGTTTTATATCGTTGGCAGATTTTGACGCGCGGGGATTAAAGGAATTAGTCAAATTGTCGTTTAAGATGAAAAAGAACCGGCTGCTTTATAAAAGCTCTTTAAAGAGTAAACATATCGGCGTAATTTTTCAGAAGCCGTCGTTGCGTACCAAGACCGCCTTCAGTGTAGGCGCAGTGGAGTTGGGCGCTGATGTTCTGTATTATGCGCCGGATGAAGTGAAGATCGGTAAGCGCGAAAAAGTCTGCGACGTGGCGCGTACCCTTTCGCGTTATTTGCACGGTGTTGTTTTACGTACTTTTTCGCACGACGATGTTATTGAGTTTGCGCGTTTCGGCACGATGCCGGTCGTTAACGGTTTAAGCGATATGGAGCACCCTTCGCAGGTTTTAGCCGACATCATGACGATTAATGAGTATAGGGGTGATCTGAAAAATCTTAAGGCGGCGTATATCGGCGACGGCAATAATGTTTGCAACTCGCTGATCCACGCCTTTTCAATTTTGGGCGGTAATCTTTTTATTGCTTCGCCCAAAGGTTATGCGCCGGACCCGGCAGTTTTGCTTTATTCGAAAAACCTTGGGCTTGGTAAGGTGACGGTGGTCGAGAATGCGTTTGAAGCGGCGAAAAACGCCGATGTTATTTATACCGATGTTTGGACATCGATGGGCATGGAAGAAGAGAGCGCCAATCGTAAGGAAATCTTTAAAGATTTTCAAATTAACGATAAATTATTGAGCCGAGCGCAAAAGAAATGCATCGTAATGCATTGTTTGCCGGCGCACCGCGGCGAAGAGATAACCGACAGCGTGATCGACGGTAAAAATTCGGTAGTTTTTGAACAGGCTGAAAACCGTTTGCATACGGCCAAGGCAGTATTACTTACAATAATCAAGAAGGGTGGGAAGTAAGATGAAAAAAGTAGTTTTAGCTTATTCAGGCGGGTTAGACACGACATGCTGTTTACAATGGCTGCGCGATAAGGGGTTTGATGTCATTTGCTTTTCCGCTAATTTAGGAAGCGAATTTTCGCCTGGCGATTTAAAAAAACGTGCCCTTGACGGCGGAGCTTCAAAAGTATATGTTGAAGACCTGCGCGAAGAATTTGTGAAAAATTATATCCTTCCGGCGCTTAAGGCGAATGCGGTCTACGAAGAAAAATATGTCTTGTCAACAGCTTTGGGCAGGCCCTTGATCGGTAAGCGCCTGGTCGAGGTAGCGCATAGAGAGAATGCTCAGTACGTAGCTCATGGCTGTACCGCCAAGGGGAATGACCAGGTGCGTATTGACTTGACGGTCAAGATGCTCGATCCGAAGCTCGAGATAATCGCACCATTGCGCGTCTGGCACTTATCGTCACGCGAATCAGAGATCGAGTATGCCAAAGAAAAATGTTTAAATATCAAAGCGACCAAAGAAAAGATTTACTCAATCGATAAAAATATCTGGGGTGTGGCGATTGAGGCAGGGATCCTTGAGGATTTAAATAACGAACCGGCGGAAGATGCCTATATTTTTACTAAGCCTTTAAGCGCGACACCGGCTAAACCCGAATATGTAGAGATCGAGTTTGTGCGCGGGGAGCCGGTAAAATTGAACGGAAAAAAAGTTTCTTTGCTGAACATTATCGAAAAATTAAATGTTGTCGGCGGCAAACACTCGATCGGCCGCAGTGACCTAATCGAAGACCGTACGGTGGGGATTAAATCGCGCGAAGTTTACGAAGCGCCGGCGGCGTGGATTTTAATTAAGGCGCATCAGGAGTTAGAGAGCCTTGTTCTGGATAAAGACGTTTTACATTTTAAACGACTTTTGGCGCTGCGCTACTCTCAGTTGGCTTATCAGGGGCTTTGGTTTTCGGCGTTAAAAAACAGCCTTGATGCTTTCATTAACGAATCTCAAAAGTTTGTGAATGGGAAAATAACCTTAAAATTGCATCATGGGAATATTTCAATCGCTAAACGCGCCTCGGGTAATGCGCTTTACAGTGAGGCATTGGCGACTTACGGAACAAAAGATACCTATGACCGCGATAACGCCAAGGGGTTTATTAACATTTTTGCGATGCCATACATACGGAGGGATTGATCATGTCCGAGAATAAAAAACTTTGGGGCGGCAGGTTTAAAAAAGAGATGGATAAAGATTTTTTTGAGTTTCAGAAGTCGATCCAATACGATTACAATTTAGCGGAGTACGATATTTACCACTCGATTATTCATGTGCAAGCGCTGAGCTTGGCGGGTATTTTAACTAAAAACGAGGAGGAAAAATTGCTGGGGGCGCTGCGCCAGATCCTCTCGGAAATTAAGCGTTCCGATTTCATGCCTGATTACGATTGTGAAGATATCCATAGCGATATCCAAAACCGCGTTAAGGAAAAGGTGGGCGAGCTGTCGTTAAAACTTCACACCATGCGTTCTCGTAATGACCAGGTAGTTTTTGACGAGAAGATGTATATTCTTGACCAATATATTGAGATATCTCAGCTTTTAAGTAATCTCTTAGAAGAGATTTCTTTAAAGGCGCAGGAGTATAAGAACCGCTATTTCGTAGGCTACACCCATACCCAGCGCGCACAGGTAGTCTACTTCAGCGATTATATCTTAGCTTATGGCCATATGTTTATGCGTGACTACGAGCGTCTGATGCGTTTTGAAGAAGGCCTGAAGATATCTACCGGTTCCGGTGCAGTTGCCGGAAGCCCCTTGGATTTTCAACATTATCAAAAGGCGATTTCGCTTTCCGGTGTCGTTAAAAAACACATGGATGCGATGTTAAGCCCGATCGATCATGTCGCGAGCCGCGATTTTATCGTCGAGTTTTTAAGCATTCTATCAATTGCGCAGATGCATCTGTCACGTTTGTCCGAAGATTTTATTCTTTATTCTACCAAAGAATACAATTTTATCGATTTACCGGAGGAGTTTTGTACCGGGTCATCGCTCATGCCGCATAAGAAAAACGCCGATTTTCTCGAGTTGGTGCGCGGTTACACCGGAAGAGTCTACGGTAATCTCGTATCGCTTTTGACTACGCTTAAAGGGTTGCCGATGTCTTATAATCGCGATATGCAGCTTGACAAGGAACCGTTATTTTCTTCGGTCGATACCGTCAAATCGGAGTTAAAGATTATGGCGAAGTTCATTAAAGGCGTGGCGCTTAAAAAAGGCGCGATCGAACTCGCTTTGGAAGATGAATCTCTTTATGCCACCGAGATCGCGCAATATCTGGTCCTTAAAAAACATACCGCCTTTAAGGACGCGCACGATATTGTGGGCCGGCTCATCCGTTATAGCGAAGAGAAGGCGATAAAGATCAAAAAAATAAGTGATAAGGTTTTAGCCGGTTTTCATAAAGGGTTAAACCGTAAGCTTCTCCTTAAGATCATGACCCCGGCTTATGCGGTTTCAATGCGCCATAATGCCAAACAAGCGTTGCCTAACGTGAAACTTCACTGATATGCATTATTTCGCATATAAGAAGAATAAACTTTTTTGTGAGGATATTGAGATCGAACACCTGGCAAAAACCTACGGTACGCCGCTTTATGTTTACAGTGTACGCACGATATTGGAACACTTCGATAAGCTTAAAAGTGCATTAGCCGAAGTTAATCCGCTGATCGCCTATTCCGTCAAAGCTAATTCCAACCTTGCAATTTTAAAGCTTTTGGTAGATAACGGCGCGGGCCTTGATATTGTTTCCGGCGGAGAACTTTTCCGTGCGAAAAAAGTTCGCTGTCTGGGCAGCAAGATCGTTTATGCTTCAGTAGGAAAAACTGAAAGTGAGATCCGGGATGCGATAAATTACGGAGTTTTGATGTTTAATATCGAATCGTTGCCGGAGCTTGTGAAGATAAACGATATCGCCGGTTCGATGAATAAAAACGTCAAGGCGGCTATACGCATTAATCCCGATGTCCAGGCAAAAACGCATAAATATATTACTACCGGGCAAAAGAGTAATAAGTTCGGTATCGATTTTGAAACCGCGTGGGAGATTTTCTTAAAGCGCGAAAAATATCCTAACGTTGCTTTGGCCGGGATCCATATGCATATCGGTTCGCAGATAACCGAAGGCGGCCCGTTTGTGAAAGCATTAAAGCGTGCGGTGAGATTTATCGCTGATTTGAAAAAAATCGGGGTAAAACTTGAATATTTAAATATCGGCGGCGGCTTAGGGATAATTTATGCCAAAGAGACCCCGCAGACCGCTTTAGAGTTTGCGGGAAAAGTTTTACCCGATCTTAAAAAAACCGGCCTTAAGATAATTTTGGAGCCGGGTAGGTTTATCGTGGGGAATGCGGCGGCGTTGGTTGCCCGTGTTACTTACGTCAAAGAGGCTAAGAGCAAAATTTTTGTCGTGGTGGATGCGGCGATGAATGACCTGATACGTCCGGCACTTTATAATGCGTGGCATACGATTTTAAACATTACCAAGGATGCCAAAGCGCCGCGTAAGCCGGTGGATATCGTAGGGCCGGTTTGTGAGTCCGGCGATTTTTTGGGGAAAGACCGTACTTTAGCCGCCAAAGAGGGCGATTATATCGCGGTTTTAGGCGCCGGAGCGTACGGTTTCAGTATGAGTTCGAATTATAATTCGCGCCGCCGGGCCTGTGAGGTGCTGGTGGATAAAAATTCCGTAAAAGTGATTCGCCGGCGTGAAACTTATGAGGATTTAATTAATAGGGAAATATTATGAAAAAAATAAATTTTTGGAAATTGCAGGGATCGGGCAACGACTTTGTCCTGGTCGACGCGCGCAAAGGCAAAATTGGCGACTATAAAAAAATGGCTTTGAATTTTTGTTGTCGTAAGTTTGGTATCGGTGCCGATGGGTTGTTGGTTATCGAATCGTCAAAGACGTCTGATTTCAAGATGCGCATTTTTAACTCCGACGCCAGCGAGGCTGAGATGTGCGGTAATGGCGCGCGTTGCGCGGGGTTATGGTGCGGTAAGAAATATGCTCGTTTTGATACCTTGGCCGGTACGATCGAAACGAAGCTTTTAATTGGTGGCGCGGTAAAAACCCGCTTTACCGATCCTTTGGGCATAAAGCTCGATATACCCGTAAATGTTTTTGGGCGGGTGATCAAAGTCAGCTCGATTAATACCGGTGTGCCGCATGCCGTTGTCTTTGTTGATTCGTTGGATGAGATCGATGTTAAAGAGGTCGGCCGCGAAATACGTTTTCATGAGGTTTTTTCTCCTGCCGGCACGAACGTTAATTTTGTCGAAGTAACGGATAAAAATTTTATCCGTTTACGCACTTACGAACGCGGTGTCGAGGATGAAACGCTGGCTTGTGGTACCGGATCGGTTGCGTCGGCGCTTATTTTTGGCCTGAAAAACGATTTATCGGGAAAGATCAAAGTAAAAAATAAGAGCGGCGAAGTAACGACAGTTTATTTTAGCCGTGAAAATGATAAGTTTTACGATGTTTGGCTGGAGGGAAAGGCGTTTTTAACTTTTACCGGGAAAGTGGAGGTTTAGTTTATGCTTAAGGGTAGTATTGTTGCGCTGGTCACTCCGTTTAAAACAAGCGGTGAGATCAATGAAGAGCGTTTACGGTTTTTGATCAATTGGCATATAAAAAATAAAACCGATGCGATTTTGGTTTGCGGCACTACCGGCGAAAGCCCCACGTTGTCCCATGCCGAACACCGCAGAGTGATCGATATCGCTGTGGAAGAGGCAAAACACCGTGTACCGGTTATCGCCGGCGCGGGATCGAATTGTACCGAAGAATCGGTTGACTTAGCCGTGCACGCCCAGAAAGTCGGGGCTGATGCGGTATTGGTAATCACACCTTACTACAACAAACCTACGCAAGAGGGGATGTACCGCCATTTTCGCGCTGTTGCCTCGGCGGCAAAAATACCTCTCATCATGTATAACGTGCCGGGCAGGACCGGGATAAATCTTTTGCCGGAAACCGCAGCGCGTGTTTACAGTGACCAGGATAATGTGATCGGCGTAAAAGAAGCCAGCGGCAATATGGACCAGATTGTGCAGCTGATGTCACTGGTTGACCGTAAGTTCCTTTTATTTTCGGGAAGCGACGAGATCAACTTCCCGATTTTGGCGATAGGCGGAGTTGGCGCGATTTCGGTTGCGGCTAATATAATCCCCAGGCCTATGCACGATATGGTGGAGAGTTACCTTAAAGGTAATCTGGAAAAGTCTCGCAAGTTACACCTTGATTATTATAAATTGATCAAGGCGTTATTTATCGAAACTAATCCTATTCCGGCAAAGACCGCTTTGGGGTTAATGAAGCTTATTGAGCCGTACCTGAGAATGCCGTTATGCGCGATGAGCGAGAGTAATGTGTTAAAGTTGAAAGCGGTCCTGGAAAAATACGATCTTCTTTAATTATTTCGGGAGGTTCTATGAAGATTTTGATCACCGGGATTACCGGGTTTGTAGGCAGCCACTTGGCCGAATATATTGTAAACCTTGGGGAAGGCCACGAGATCTACGGCCTTTGCCGCTGGCGTAGTCCGCGCGAAAATCTTAAGCTTGTTTACAGCAAGATTACCCTGTGCGACGGCGATTTATGCGATTTAAGTTCACTGATCCGCCATCTCGATACGATTAAGCCGGATATTATTTTTCATCTTGCGGCACAAAGCTATGTTTTGACCAGCTTTGACTCACCGTTGCATACATTATGGACCAATGTATTGGGTACGGCTAATCTGCTTGAGGCGGT
>Ga0265316_10007047_pt1 | contig 10651 bp, 13 predicted proteins | sample 4522metaG_FD_202092 | JGI IMG/M metagenome (GOLD analysis project Ga0265316, IMG submission 202092) | Rhizosphere microbial communities from Carex aquatilis grown in University of Washington, Seatle, WA, United States - 4-5-22 metaG | ecosystem: Host-associated > Plants > Roots > Rhizosphere >...
GGCGGCGGGGGCGCGGGCGATCCATTTTCCCCTTCAGTCTCTCGGCTCGCCGCCGCATCTCGGGGGTGTCCTCGATGGCCAGAGCCCGGCTGGCCATCTCCAGCGCTGCCGCATAATCGCGCGCGCGGTGTTCGTAGTGCTTGGCGAGTTCTTCGAGCGCGCGCAGGTGGTAGGGGTTGCGCGACTCCGCCAGTTCCGTGACCGCGGCCAGCGCGGCGTCCTCGCGGCCGAGACGCTTCTCGATCACGCCGATATCCCACAGCGTCTTGAATAGCAGGTCGTCCGGCAGACCCATCTCCACCGCGCGGCGAAACAGGGGCAGCGCCTCTTCGAGCCGGCCGGCCTGGAGCAGCCAGCGCGCCAGGCCGACGAGGTCCGCGCCATGGCGCAACGCCGCGCCCTCCGGTTGCCGGAAAGCGAATGGCACGATGGCGGTCAGGCACGCCAGCGAAAGAATATCCAGGGCGTTGTGATGGAAGATGGGGACCAGGCGGAAGGCTTGCTTCGTGCGCAAATATTCGAAGTAGCGGTAGGGGATCATCTCGCCGGGCAAATCGCCCTGGCGCTCGACGCCGAGGATCTGGGTTTCCAGGTCGACCAGGCGGCAGCTTTCCAGACGGAGCTTCCATAAGCGGCGCGCGCCGAACAGCAGGTCGAGGTGCTGCATGCGGTCGAATGGATGCTGGGGCGCCCGCGCCATGCGGTAGCGCGTTTCGAGCAGCGGCTGGTCGTATGCCTTGCCGTTATAAGTGATGAGGACGTCGAACTGGGCCAAGTGCTCGGAAAGACGCCAGAGCAGCGAAGCCTCTTCGCCGTAATCGCGCATGAAGAACTGGCGCAGGCGGAAACCCGCGGGGTCGATGGAGCCAACCCCGACCAGGAAAGCGTAGGTTCCCGTGCCGCCCGCCAGGCCAGTGGTTTCGGTATCGAGGAAAGCCCATTTCAAGGGGTGCGCACGTTCGACCGCGCCGGCTGAGAGCGGGCCCAGCAGATCGTCCGGCAGGTCCGCCAGGCCGGCGATATCCACGCTGCCGTGGCGGCGATGGCGCTCCCAGAGTTTCCCTGTCTCGAAGTGCTGGCCATGGGGCGTGGCGACAACATCGCCGCTCATGAGCTCTTCGATGAAGTAGCGGGAGGGCCGGTCGTCGCGCGGCGCGGGCGCGGCGGGCACCGCCCCCGCGTACTTGCGGTCGATGTCAGCGACGCGGCGGCGAAGAGCGGCGAGTTGTTCCTGGATGTCCTCCATACTTCGCTTTTTCTTTGCCCAATATAGCGCAAAACGAGGGGCCTGTGACTAGAGAAACCGGGAAACGTGGCGTCTGTCACCGGGTTTTGTCGTCACCGGGTTTTGTCTCGCTCACTGATATATTCAAAAGGTGATCAAAAGCGCGGTTGTTCCAGTCGCCGGGCATGGGACCCGGCTGTTGCCGGCCACCAAGTCCCAGCCCAAGGAAATGCTGCCGGTGGCGCGCAAGCCGATCGTTCAATACGTGGTGGAGGAGTTGGTGTCGAACGGCATCCAGCAGATCCTGTTCGTCACCGGCCGTGGAAAGTCCACCATCGAGAATCATTTCGACCACGATCCGGAGTTGGCGCGCACGCTCACCGCGGCCAACAAACAGGAACTGCTCAAGGAACTGGACTTCGAAGCGCTGAAAGCTAACTTCTTTTACACCCGCCAGCGGCTCCAGAAGGGCCTCGGCGATGCCATACTGTGCGCCGAAAACTTCGCGGGTGAGGAGCCTTTCCTGGTGGCGCTGGGCGATTCCATTCTGGGCCTGCACGCGGTGTCGCGGGCCGTCACCCGCATGGCGGACGCGTTCCAAACGAAGCGCGCCAGTTGCGTGATCGCGGTGGAGGAAGTACCGCGGGAAGAGACTTCGCACTACGGAATCGTGCAGCCGGAGGACGGTGAGGACGACGTTTTCCGCGTCGTGAACCTGGTGGAAAAGCCCGCTCCGCGGGATGCGCCCAGCAACCTGGCCATCGCCGGCCGCTATATCTTCTCGCCGGTGATTTTCGACATGATCCGGCAGGTGAAGCCCGACCAGCGGGGCGAGATTCAACTGACCGATGCCATCCAGTTGATGTGCGAGGAAGGCCGGCGCGTGGTGGCGGTGAAGCTGACGGCCGACGAGAAGCGCTACGACATCGGCAATTTCCCCAGCTACTTTGAAAGTTTCGTGGAGTTTGCGCTGGCCGACCCGGACTACGGCGCGGAGTTCCGCCGCGTGCTGGAGCGGCTGCTGGCGCGCTCCACTGTAACGGTTTGACCAAGACCCGGTGGTTCTTTGTGCTGCTGTTCGCGCTGCTGTTGGCGGCGCGGATGTGCCACGTCGAAATCCTGTGGGAAGGCGACTCGCTGCCCCTGGCGACGGCCGGGCAGATGCTCGGCGGCAGGACCATTTACCGCGACATCTGGTACGACAAGCCGCCCCTGGTGCCTTCCGTGTGCCTGCTGTGGGGGGCGCGCGCCGGCTGGCTGCCGCGGCTGGCCGGAGCCCTGTATGCCCTGCTGGCTTGCTGGATCGCGTATCGATTCGCGCGCGATATGTGGTCCCGGCGCGAAGGCCTCTGGGCGGCGGCGCTGCTGGGATTCTTTCTCACCTTCGATTTTGCCTCGGCGGTGGTCCCGCTGGCTTCCGATCTGCTGATGCTGGCGCCGCAACTGGCAGCGGTCTGGCTGGCGTGGAAGCGGCGCCCGTTTTGGAGCGGCGCGCTGGCCGGCGTAGCGTTTCTGATCAGCCCCAAAGGCCTGCTGGTGGCGGCGGTCTGCGCACTATGGAACCCGGCCGCGGCGCTCTGGATGGCGGCGGGCTTCGTTGCCGCCGGCGGCGCCGCGGGCGCCTGGTTATGGGGCGCCGGTGCACTGGCGGCCTACTGGGACGAGGTGTGGCGGTGGGGACGCCTTTACGCCGGCAGCACGTTTGTGGCGGACCCGCTGCGCAACGGGATGGTCAGGACGCTGGACTGGCTGGGGTTTCATGCGGCGTTGGCGGTAGCCGGCATAGCCCTGCTGGCCCGCCGCGAAGTTTCGTTGCGATGGATCGGCTGGATTGTAATCTCGCTGGCCGGCGTGGCCGCCGGATTACGTTTCTTTCCGCGCTACTACTTTCAGCTTCTGCCGGTGATGGTGCTGATGGCCGCGCGCGGCTTTACGCTTCTGGGACGCAAGGGCGCCCTGGCCGCCGCTCTCTTGCTGCTCATCCCGCTGGGGCGCTTCGGCCCGCCATACGTGACGGCCCTGAGAGGGGCCGAGTGGCGCGACACCGCCATGGACCGCGACAGCCGCGCCGCCGCCGCGCTCACCCGGCAACTGGCTAAGCCCGGTGACACGCTGTTCGTGTGGGGATACCGCCCCGAGATTTTCGTCTACACCCAGTTGCCGGCCGCTACTATGTTTCTGGATTCGCAGCCGCTGACGGGCGTGCCGGCCGACCGGCACCTCACCCAATCCGAGCCGGTGGAAACCGAAGCCGCGCGGGCGCGGCGCATCGAGTTGGCGCGCACGCGACCCACATTCGTGGTGGATGGCCTAAGCGCCTACAACCCGCGCCTGGCCATGGCGAATTACCCCGAGCTACGGCAGTGGTTCGCGAACTACCGCGAGGTGGCGCGCACCACCCAGACCGTGATCTATCATCGGCTGCCGTAGGGGCGAGCCGCACTCCCATGACCCCCGGTTCAGCTCAATATCCGGCTTCGCGTCCGTGGCGGACCGCCAGAATCACAACCTGCTTCCCGTCGTAGTGATACAGGGCGACGTAGGCCCCGTGGCCGAATTCAATCACCCATTCGCGAGATTCCAGCGACAACTCGTCTATAGGACGGCCAATCTCCGGGTTCTTGCTGAGAGCTTTCACACCCTGCCGGGTCGTCTTGACGGTGCGCTCGGCGGCTTCAGGGCTCTTGGGAGCCAGAAACCTATGGAGACGGGCCACATCCCGCGCTGCCGGTGGGGACCACCTCAGACGTGGCACTTGGGGATGGCGGCACGCTTGCCGGCTTCGAGTTTGGCCAGCCAGGCGTCGGCTTCCTCGGCCGTGAGGTGCAACCCGGTCGTCTGATAGCCGGCCCATGCGGCAAGCACGTCCTGCCGGAGTTGCTCGCGTTTCTCCTCGCGTTCCACATACTGCTCGACGGCTTCGCGCATGACCCGGTGCGGCGACCGGCGGCGCGCCGAGGCGAGTTGGTGTACACGTTCTTTCATCGCGCTATCGAGCTTCAGGGTGGTCGTCGAAAGAGCCAACGACGTGTTTCCTAGAGCGGCTTGCCTGTTTCGAGCAAACTCTTGAGGCTCGAGAGGATCATAGGCCATCCGCCCGACACCGCCTCGATGAACTTCGAGCCGGGTCGATCCATCTCATGAATAATCGTGAGCTTGACGGACCCGCCCTTCTTTTCCAGTTCATAGGTCCCGCGCGAGTACCCTTCCTCGCGCAGTTCGGGTTTGAATTCGTTGCGCCAAGACACGACGAGGCGGTGTGGAGGGTCGATCTCCAGAATCTCGCCGCTGTCTCCAACCCGCCCGTCGGGAAGCATGATCCGCCAGGGTGTTCCCGCTTTCCATTCGGACTCCTGCCAGCATCCGAGCCAGAATCGACGGGTGAATTCCGGATCGGTCAGGGCCTGCCACAGTTTCTCAGGCGTCGTGCGGATGTAGGTCACGTAAACGAATCGCGAATTAGAATCAGACATAGGAATCCCTCTAACAGGTTTATCTGAGTTCGGGTGCTTGTCAAGCGGGGGAGGATCGAAAACTCCGGGGGGCTACGCGAGCGGCTCTGGCAATCGCGAACGAAGCGGTCTGGGTGCGCCTGGTAAGCGGTAGTACAGAGCTACACTGAAGTACACATGGCAAACCAGACGGTAGGGCTGGTGGTCGACGCGGTCGGCACCACCGGCGTGCTGCACCAGGTGAGCGGCGTGATCGCGCGGCACCAGGGCGATATCACGTCCGTGGATATTCTGGCCAACCGCCCGGAAGAAGCTCGCACCTACTTCGAAGTGATTCTGCCGGGGGACGTGGGCGCCTTGATCGAGAGCCTGCGGGAGCTTCCCATCGTGCGCGGCGTCGAGATCGTCAAGACTCTCCAGGCCGTCTACGGCAAGCGCATCATCATCATGGGTGGCGGCGCGCAGGTGGGGCAGGTGGCCATCGGGGCCGTCTCCGAAGCCGACCGGCACAACATCCGCGGCGAACACATTTCGGTGGACACCATCCCGCTGGTGGGCGAACAGAAACTGGCCGATGCGGTCCGCGCCGTGGCCCGATTGCCGCGCGCCAAAGCGCTGGTGCTGGCCGGAGCGCTGATGGGCGGAGAAATCGAAGCGGCCGTCAGAGAAGTGCGGAGTAAGGGGCTGCTGGTCATCAGCCTGAACATGGCCGGCAGTGTCCCGGACGCCGCCGACCTGGTGGTCACGGACCCGGTGCAGGCGGGCGTCATGGCCGTAATGGCGGTGGCCGACACGGCCAAATTCACGCTGGAAAGGCTGAAACGGCGGGTCTTCTGAGTGGGGCGAAGTTCGGGGACAGGCAGCGAGTTTCGCAAAGGCGGCGAAACTCGAAGCCTGTCCCCGCAACATCTACCCCGCGCTCGTGTTATAGTCTTCAAAATTGAAGGTATTGGTGCGTAACCAGACTCGAAACACCGTTCTGGCTCGCGCCGCCGAGGTGGCTGATACCAGCGCCAAGCGGCGTATCGGCTTGCTAAAGCACGAAAGACTGGAGCCGGGCGAAGGCTTGTGGATTGTCCCTTGCGAATCTGTCCATACATTTTTCATGAAGTTTCCGATCGATCTGGTGTACCTGGACAGACACCACAAGGTTCGCAAAGTCAGAAGCGCGGTGCGTCCGTGGAGGCTCTCCGCCTGCCTGCTGGCTCATTCCGTGCTCGAACTTTCAGCCGGGACCGTGAAACAGAGCGGCACGCAAGCGGGCGACGAGTTGGCGATTGACAAGTCATGACACGACGACTCTGGTGGGTGGCGCTGGCGTTCTCCATGGCGAGCTGCGTCCAACACACCCAAGTCGCCAAGGCCCCGCCCGCTCCGCTGAGCGTTTGGGACCGGCAGATCCACAACGCCATCGACGCCGGCGACGGCGATTACCAGTTGCGGGCGCTGCGCCAGAAACTGGCGGTCGACCCCGACAACATCCCCATCCGCCTGGAGATGGCCAACGCCTATCGCGATCGGGGATACCCGGACGTGGCCCTGGAGATCGGCCGGCTGGCAGCTGCGCGCTTCCCGGAATCCGGCGAGGCCCAACTGGCGCTGGTGCGCGCCCTGCGCGACATGAACCGCCGCACGGAAGCTATCGACGGTTTGACGTCGTTTCTGAAGGCCCACCCGCAGACCGGTCCCGAGTATTTCTCATGGCTGGGCATTCTGCGCGATGAATCGGGCCTCTGGCCGTTGGGTGAGCCGGCTCACCGCAAGGCCCTTGAGCTGGCCCCATCGCTCGACTATCTGCACAACAACCTAGGGTATAACCTATTGATGCAAAAGAAGTACGCCGACGCCGCCGGGGAGTTCCGGGAGGCCTTGAAGTTGGACCCCCACTCGGCCATGGCGCGCAACAACCTGGGCTTGGCTCTGGCCAATCTGGGTGAAGCCGATCAGGCCGTGGCCAACTGGCAGTCCGCCTCAGACCCAGCCACGGCGCACAACAACCTGGCGGCCGTACTTATGGAAAAGGGGAACTACCCTACGGCCCGCAAGGAATTAGATGTAGCACTGAGCTACAATAACGCTTACCCAGCGGCGCTGAGGAACCTGGAACTGGTGTCCCGCCTGGACGGGCACCCGCCCACGCTGGCCGTGAAGCCGGCCGAATCGCGGTGGCGGCGCTGGAAGATCACTTTTCGCAGGCTGTTTGTAGGGCCTTTGGAAGATTCGCGGACGCAGCCAGTCAAGACTGCGACCGCCCCATAACCGGAGAGGAACGATGAGAGCATTGATCGTCCGTTTTATTCGCGATGAACAGGGACAAGACCTGGTCGAATACGCGTTGATCGTGGCAGCCGTAGGGCTGGCCCTGATCACCACCGTGAACCAGCTTTCGCAAGGCGTCGTCAGCCTGTACCAGAGCATGACGGGGGACTTGGCGAGCATTGGCACCACTGGCGCGTAGCTTCGGGCATTCGATGTGCGGCCGGTGAAGGTGCTCGCATGGCTGGTGCCTGATCTGGCGCTGGTCGCCGCTTGCGTCACGCTGGTCTATTGCCTGTTCCTCTTTCAGGGCTACCGGAAGTTGTTTCGCGATTCCGATGCCGGATGGCACATCCGAGCGGGTGAGGCCATTCTCTCCACTGGCGATTTACCGCGCACCGATCCCTATTCCTTCACTCGAGCCGGCCAGCCCTGGTTCGCGTGGGAATGGATGGCGGATATCGCTGTCGGCGCCGTCGATCGCGCCGCCGGGCTCTCCGGAGTGGCGCTTTTCTATGCCGCCGCCATCGCCGCCGGCGTCTGGCTGTGGTTCCGGCTCCAGTGGACGCTCGATGGCAATTTCCTGCTGGGCTGCGCCATGGCGCCCCTGCTGCTCTCCACCTGCAACATCCATTGGCTGGCCCGGCCGCACGTACTCAGTTGGCTATTTCTGCTGGCGGCGCTGCTCTATGCCGAGCGAGCGCGCCCGCCATTCCGCTTTCGCCACGCCCTGGAAATAGCCATCTTCACGGCGTTGTGGGCCAACATCCATGCCAGTTTCTTTTTTGCGCCGCTGATCGCGTTGATTTACGCGGCGGGCCACGCCATTCGCCGCGGCGCCGCGCGCTGGTTCCTATGGGCCGCGCTGGTCTCCGCCATTGCGCCGCTCGCCAACCCATACGGCTGGCATCTCTGCGCGCACGTGTTTCGCTACCTCACGGATTCGGAACTGCTTTCGCGCATCGGCGAATTCCAGAGCTTCGATTTCCACGCCGCCGGCTCATGGCCGATCATTGCGACGCTGCTGGCCGCCATTGCCGGCGGCACGCTGGCCCTGCCGGGCAAGCGGTTTGAGCATTTCGCGCTGGCCATGCTGATTGCCGCCCTGGCGTTGCGCTCCGCCCGGGCACTGCCGCTGGTAGCGCTGCTGATCCTGCCGCTGGCCAACGCCGCGATCACGGGCGCCCTCCGCCGCGCCGCGGTGCTGGATGGTTTTCTGGCATACTCCGCTCGCCTGCGCGCCATCGACGCGCGCTTCTGTGGTCTGGCGCTGGCGCCCCTGGTGCTGCTCGCGTGCTACGCCCTGCTGCGGACCCCCGCCATCCAGGCGGCCACGGGCTTCCCGCCCGACCAGTTTCCGGTCGAGGCATATTCTGAGGTTGCCCGCCTCCCCGCCACCGCGCGCCTGTTCGCCCCCGACAAATTCGGCGGATACCTGATCTACCGCTCCGAAGGCGCCCGCAAAGTCTTTTTCGACGGCCGCAGCGACCTCTACGGCGCGGATTTCCTCAAGCAATATGCCCGCATGGTCCAGGTGCGTCCCGGCTGGCGCGAGTACTGGGAGTCTTTCCACTTCACCCACGCGCTGGTCCCCAACGATTACCCGCTGATCCCAGCCCTGGAGCAACTCGGCTGGAAAGCGTTATATCGCGACGGGACGGTGACGCTGCTCGGGTGGGGCACGCCAGCAGATGCCCCTTCCTCTCCGTAGACAGTGCCACTCAGCCGCAGGCGCTGAGGGTGCCCACGACGAAGCTGGACGATCTTGGCCCTTCGGGCCAAAATGGGGTATGGTAAGGCGGTTGGAAGAGGAGATCCAAAAGGTGCCGGTTCTCGTTCCCAATTTAACCATGCTGCTGCCCTATTTAGAAGACGCGGAACGTGTCCAGATGGCGCCGGATACGCTCACTTGTCGCGTGGATCGCGGGGGCGCGGTGCTGGTGTCGTTCTTCGGCGGACTCGGCCTGGGACAGGTGGCGGAGCGCGACCAGGTGAAAGGGATGGCACTCCACGTGGCGTCCCTACTGGATATTGCAGGGACCAAGATGGCGGTGGTGCAGAAACGCGCCGAAGCCAAGGACTACCTCGACATCGACGCGCTGCTGCGGCATGGCGTCGATCTGCCTACGGCCCTGGCCGCGGGGAGCGTCGTCTACGGACGCAGTTTCAATCCGCTCATCACGCTCAAAGCGCTCAGCTTTTTCGACGATGTGCCGATGCTCTCCGGCGAAGTGAGAAGACGGCTCGGCGCCGCGGTCGAAGCTGTCGATGTTACCAACCTGCCCGCATTGACGGCCTACGCGCCGCGCGTGAAAAGGGTGTGAAGCCATGAAGGCGCTGCCGGCGACATCGGAATTGCTGTCCGTGGCTGAGCGGGTGGTGTGGTTCAAGGCGCCCTTGGAAGCTCTGGCAGACCCGGTGCATTTCCTCGCGCATGTGATGACGTATGGAACGGTGGAAGACCTGCGCGCGCTGGAAGGCGTGGTAGGCCAGCATGAATTCAGAGAGGCGCTGGAACACGCGCCGCCGGGGATCTTCGATGGGCGTTCCTGGGCGTACTGGAATCTGAAATGCGGCCGCGTGCCGGCGCCTCCCTTGCCGGTGCGCCACGGGGTACTCGATAGCTTCAGTGGGTCGAGGGGGGCGGGACGTAATCCGGGGGCAGGGCCGCGCCTTCGCCAAAGAAGTACTGGTCCATCTGCTGGATGAGGAACTCCTGGGCTTCCCGGTTGCCGAGGTTGAGCCGGTACTCGTTCATAATCATCTTCATGCGGTCCACCCACATCTTCCAGGCTTGCTTGGAAACGTTGTCGTAGATCTTCTGCCCAAGCGGATGGCCGTCGAACGGCACTTCGTCGAGGCCCTCCATTTCGCGCTGGAACTTCACACAGAACACCTTGTGGGCACCCTGCGGAATCGGCTCATCTGCCATAACGAATCGAATCTCCTCAGACCAGGATACTACGGGGGGCAAGAGCTACGGGGCGAAGCCAACGGCTGTTAGCACGATGCCTAACTCACGGGTGTCGGGCGGGGCCAGGAACGTCTGGTCGATGGAGATCTCTACCATGGCTACCGCGGCGGCGGGACGCACGGGCGGGGAATCGAGAGTATATGTGCCGGGCGCCGCGTAGGTCTGCGACGCTACCTGGCGGCCATCGAGCAGCAGCGTGACGCGGCGCGCGCGCGCTTGCGGCGGGATGGTGAAGATCGCGCGCAGTGGCAGGGGGGACGCGGGAGCCGCGAGCGCCACCAGGGCGGAGCGCGACATCCAGCGAAAGCGGTTATCTTCGAGAGAGAAGATGCCGCCGACGATCTGGTCCGCGGCTTCCGGGGCGTTCATGGGCAGGTAGGGGAGCGTGGGATGGCGCTCGGCGACTTCGCGGGCGCGCAGGCGGTCGATGGGGCCGGCGGAAATGCCGAATGGCCAGAAACCCCGCGATACCGTGGAGTAGCCCGAGTGCGATTCCAGGCCGATCAGGCGCAGCGGAAGGGCGGGGCGGATTTCGGCGGCGCGGAGCGGAGCGAAGGGGGCGACGGGGTTGACGGAAGCGCCCAACTCGCTCGAAACCACGATGTCGCCGGGGCGCAGGCGCTGGGTCTTTTTCAGCGGCAAAGCGCCGTCGGATTCGAGATAGAAGCGCAGGCCCCATTCGCCATCGACCCAGACGCGATGGCCCGCCGCGAGGCCGCGCAGCGATTCGGCGAACTGGCGGTA
>Ga0265316_10007048_pt1 | contig 10651 bp, 7 predicted proteins | sample 4522metaG_FD_202092 | JGI IMG/M metagenome (GOLD analysis project Ga0265316, IMG submission 202092) | Rhizosphere microbial communities from Carex aquatilis grown in University of Washington, Seatle, WA, United States - 4-5-22 metaG | ecosystem: Host-associated > Plants > Roots > Rhizosphere >...
CTGGGCCATTCTGACCGGCGACGAAATTCGCTCCGTGAAATGGAAACTGTGGTACGATCAGATGCATCAAGCTATTGATCGCCTCGAAAAGATCGTGGGAAATTTGACGATCCAACCTTGCCACACAGACGCAACCGACAAACGCCTCCCCGATATCGTGCAGCCCTTGCTCACCTGGGTTCGTTCAAACCAGAGCGCTATCGTTAATTCCGGGGCGCGCCACCGATCAGGTCGCCGGATCGCTTCGTCACTCGCCGAATCCGCTGTTGATTCCCTTGTCGCCCGACGCTTGCTCAAAAGCAGCAGATGCAATGGTCGCTCAAAGGCGCGCATCGTATGTTGCAAGTTCACGCGGACGTCCTCAACGGCAATCTGAGCGCATGTTTGACTTGGGAGCCCCCGGAGCCGATCCATCGATATCATTTGGCCTGGATGTTCGAACCCACGCCGCCATCGCTGCGAGCCTCATGAAACCCGGCTAATTTATCGGTCCCGCCACCGACCGGGTGGACGATCTCGATCGCATTGGCGCAATGTCCGGACCTATAGGCTGCACGACCCGGGGCGCTGGAAATATCATCGGATTGGCGCCTATTATTTCAACGGCCGGATTCCGCCTCCGGCACGGAGTCGCTTTGATGGCTACGAAAAAGCAAATCCTGCTCAACGCCTTCAACATGAACTGTGTGGGCCATATCAACCACGGTCTCTGGACCCACCCGCGCGACCGCTCGCCTGAATACAACACGCTCGCCTACTGGACCGATCAAGCCAAGCTGCTCGAACGGGGGCTGTTCGACGGGCTATTCATCGCCGATATCATGGGGGTCTATGACGTCTATGGCGCCGGCGTTGACGTGACGGCGCGGGAGGCTGTGCAGCTTCCGGTCAACGATCCGATCCTGCTCGTCTCCGCGATGGCGGCGGTGACCGAGAATTTGGGCTTCGGCATCACGGTGAACGTGCACAATGAAGCGCCCTACAGCCTCGCGCGCCGATTCTCGACTCTCGACCATCTGACGCGAGGCCGCATCGGCTGGAACATCGTCACCGGCTATCTGGAAAGCGCGCATCGCGGGAAGGGCGACAAACAGCTCCCCGAGCACGATCTACGCTATGACTATGCCGAGGAATATCTCCAGGTTCTCTACAAGCTGTGGGAGGCAAGCTGGGACGCGGATGCGGTCCGTCGCGACCGGGCGGCGCGCTCCTTCGCCGACCCTGCAAAGATCCGGCCGGTCTCGCACCATGGCGAGTTTTTCGACGTCGAGGCCTATCACCTCTCAGAGCCCTCGATCCAGCGCACGCCGGTGCTCTACCAGGCCGGCGCCTCGCCGCGGGGCCGAGCCTTCGCCGGCCGGCATGCCGAGAGCGTCTTCATCTCCGCCCGCGACAAGGTGGTGGCGCGCGACACCGTCCGCGCGTTCCGGGCGGAGGCAGTGCGGGCCGGCCGGCGGCCGGAGGATATCAAGGTCTTCGTCGGCATCGCCGTGGTGCCCGGCCGCACCAAGGCCGAAGCAGAGGATAAACGCGACGAATACCTCCGTTACGCCAGTCCCGAGGCGGGACTGGCGCATTTCTCCGCCTCCACGGGGATCGATTTCGCTCGCTACGGATTAGATGAGCCGATCCCCTACGCGCCGGGCAATTCCATCCAGTCGGCGACGGCCGCCGCCGCGCAAAAGGGGCTCACCAAGCGCGATCTTCTCAAGGAACTCGCCCTCGGTGGGCGTTATGCCGCGATCACCGGCGACGCCGTCGCCATCGCCGACGAACTGCAATCCTGGATCGAGGAGGGCGAGATCGACGGTTTCAACCTCGCCCGCATCGTCATGCCGGAGAGCTACGAGGATTTCATCGACCTCGTGATCCCCGAGCTGCAGGACCGCGGCCTTTACAAGACCGCCTACACGGAGGGGTCGCTGCGCCACAAACTGTTCGGCCACGGCGATCATCTGCCCGACCGGCATGCGGTGGGCGCTTTCCGACCCAGCATCCGCCGCGTCGAACCGGTTTGAAAAAAGGAAGACTCAATCGCTTCGGGCAAGGAGACGGCTCAGGATGAGCCCTTCCAAAGCGACAAATGCGGCGTCCCCGCGTTCCCGGGGCCGCGCGAGGTCGACAGGGAGGTCGAGCGCGGCGACGCCGTCCTCGACAACGACCACGCGGTCGGCCAGCGCGATCGCTTCGGCCACGTCATGTGTGACAAGAAGCCCGGTAAACCGATCGCGTAGCCAAACGCGCTCCAACAGTCGCTGCATTTCAATTCGTGTAAGCGCATCCAAGGCGCCAAGCGGCTCATCGAACGCCAGCAACCGAGGGCGGCCGACAAGCGCACGCGCGAGAGACACGCGCTGGGATTGACCCCCGGAGAGCGCGAGCGGCCAGTCGTTTGCGCGGTCGGCCAGCCCCACGGAATCGAGCGCTTCGATGGCGACAGACCGTTCTTTGAACGCGGCGCCAAATCCAATTTCGACATTCTCCACCGCGCGCGCCCATGGCAACAGACGCGGTTCCTGAAACATGATGCGGGCGTGGCTCGCATCTCCTGCATCGAAAGCGATGCGCCCGCCGTCCGGCTTTTCCAGCCCCGCGACCAGACGCAGCAGAGTGCTCTTGCCACAACCGCTGCGACCGACAATCGCAACGAATTGTCCCGCCGGCACGTCGAGACTCAGTCCGCGGAAGATCACCCGGTCGCCATAGGCCTTCTTCACGCTCCGAAGCGTAAGACCTGCCCCGCCCGCGCGGTGCTGACCAGACACAGCTTGCACATTAAATCCGATGCGCGCCTTGGACATGCTCATGGCGCTGTCACTCGCGCCTTAGATCGAGACGCCATGGGAGGTAGCGTCGCTCGAGCAGCCGCGCCGTCACATCGGCCAGCTTGCCGAGCAACGCATAGATCAAGATGCTGAGAACCACGACGTCGACCAGCATGAATTCGCGCGCTTGCATCGCCATATAGCCAATTCCCGATTGCGCCGCGATTGTCTCGGAAACGATCAGCGTCATCCACATGACGCCGAGCGCGTAACGAAGTCCGACGAAAAATGACGGAAGCGCTCCAGGCAACACGACGAGGCGCACAAGGTCGCGAGTCGGAAGGCCGTAGCTTTTCGCCATCTCGACCAGGCGCGGATCAACCGAACGAATTCCATGAAGCGTGTTGAGGTAGACAGGAAAGAATACGCCCAGAGCGACGAGGAAGAGTTTCGCTTCCTCCTCGACGCCGAACCAGAGAATGACGAGCGGGATCATCGCGAGATGCGGAATATTTCTCAGCATCTGCAGCGTTGTGTCGGTCAGGGTTGCGACGATGTGCGAGAGGCCGTTCGCGAGACCCAGCAGGAACCCAATGCCGCCGCCGAGCAAGAGTCCGCCCATCGCGCGGCAAAAGCTGACGCCGATATTGTAGGGCAGCTCTCCCGTCAATGTTAAGCGCCAGCCCGCCATGATGACGGCGGTAGGCGTCGGCAGAAGGTTGGACGGGGCGATTCCGTAGCTGCACGCCAACTGCCAAACAATCACGATCGCTGTGGGAAAAATCCACGGGACGAGGGATGCGCCCGTGAAGCGGCCCAGGAGACGTCGCATGAAAATCTCGGCAGGGCCGCTTGCGGGGGATTGGGCGGTCGAGGGACGCGCGGCGCGCTTGCTCATGAACGTCGCCTATTGTCCGCTCGCGCGAAGCGGAGCGCCAATTCCATATTCACCGACGGCGGATTCATGCAGTCCCTTTTCGGGGGCGGCTATGCCCAGCTCGGGGAACAGCAGTTCCGCGACATTGTACGCCTCTTCGAGATGGGGATAGCCCGATGCGATCACCGTTTCGATTCCGAGCGACTGATATTCGCGAAGCCGCCTTGCGACGGTTGCGGGATCTCCAACCAGCGCGGTGCCTGCGCCGCGCCGGAGCAGACCCACTCCCGCCCAGAGATTGGGGGCGATTTCGAGTTGATCCCGGCTTCGGCCCTGGTTCAGGGCGCTCATACGCCGCTGTCCAACCGAATCCGATTCCTGGGCAAATTTTCGTTGCGCTTCGGCGATCATTTCGTCGGAAACATGTTCGATAAGCCGGTTCGCAGCGTCCCAAGCCGCGCGTTCGGTCTCGCGGACAATCAGATGGATTCTGAGACCGAACCTCACGCGCCGCCCGCGCGCCTTCGCGCGCTTTGTCACCGCGGAGATCTTCTCGGCCACTTGCTCCAGCGGTTCGCCCCAGGTGAGGTAGACATCGGTGTGACCGGCGGCGATGTCGATCGCGGGTTCGGATGATCCGCCAAACCAGACCGGAAGCGGCCGCTGCACGGCGGGAAAAAGCAGGCGTGCGCCGTCGACCGCGACATGCCGCCCCTTGAAGGTGACGGTCTCGTCGTCGAGCAGCCGACGAAATACGGAGAGAAATTCCGCCGCATGTTCGTAACGCTCGTCGTGAGTAAGGAAGATGCCGTCGCTTGCGAGTTCGGCGGGGTCGCCGCCCGCCACGACATTGACGATGAACCGCCCATCGCTAATTCGGTCGATCGCCGCCGACTGTCTCGCCCAATGCGTCGGCGTGGCGAGAGCTGGCCTCAGCGCGGCGAGGAAGCGCAGGCGTCGCGTGTGCGGGGCGAGCGCTGCGGAGAAGATGAAGGGATCTTCGCAGTATTTTCCGACCGGCAGGAGCGCGCCAGAGAAACCGAGATGGTCCGCGGCGATCGCGATTTGTTTGAGATAGTCGAAATTTGCATGGCGAGCGCGGGCGTTGGAGCCAAAATAAGCCCCGTCCCCGCTCAAGGGAATGAACCAGAACAGTTCCAGCGGCCTATCCGTCATGGCGCGAAATTTCCATCGTTGGTGGTGGAGTTCAGGATTTCGTTCTGGCGCCCAGAACATACTCCCTCACGTCGATGCTCGCCGATATCAGACCGAGACGAAGGTAGCGATCGGCGACTGCCTGTTGGCGAGCGATAAGGCTTTCGTCGAGCGGCGCGACGGCGAAATGGGCGCGCGCGACCGACGTCCTCTGCGCGTCCAGTGGAACGCCTGTTGCTTCGGTATAAAGCGCGGCGACATCATCCCGATGCTTTGTCGCCCATTCGGACGCCGATTGAAGGTCCTCGTTCACGGCCTGAATGACCCAAGGATGCTTGCCCGCGTAAGTTCGATTGGCCAGAAAGAAACTGCTTTGCGTTGAAGCGACGGGATCGAGTTGAATTTGCCTCGCGCCCGCTCGCGCTTCGGCGATCGCCAGAAACGGATCCCAGATCGCCCAGGCGTCGATCGCGCCGCTCGTAAAGGCTGCGGCGGCGTCGGCGGGCGCGAGATAGACTGGCGAGATGTCGCTCCAGGCAAGTCCGGCGGCCTCCAGCGCGGCGATGAGCAGGCTATGTCCACTGGAGGCCTTTGCGACCCCGATCTTCTTGCCCGCGAGGCCGGCAACATCAAAGATCGGCGCGTTCGTCCGCACGACGACGCCCTGCGCATAGGCCTTCTCCGGAATGGCCGCCGCATAAACGAAATCGGCTCGAGCGGCCTGCGCGAATATCGGAGGTGAATCTCCCGTGTAGCCGTAGTCGACGGCGCCGGCGGCAAGCGCTTCCAGCAAGGGGGGGCCGAAGGCGAATTCGAGCCATTTGACGGATATTCCTTGCGGCTCGAATCGGCTTTCCAGAATTCGGCGGGCCTTGGCGACCAACAGGACGCCCAATTTCTGATAGCCGATCCGCAACGCTTTGGGCCTCTCCGGCGACTCGGCGCGCGCGTCGGCGCCCGCAGCAACAGCCAAGCCGCCCAGAAGGTTTCTGCGTGTTACGCCGGATGAGTTCATGACGGCGTCAGTTTCGTGAGCTGCCATTCCGCGATCACAATCTCTATCTCGTCACGGGAGATTGCGAGAATGTCATGAGAAATCGATATTGTCTATCGATCTAGTATCATATAGCTTTCTTCGCCTACGTGCTTGCTCGTGGGCGTCCAGGCTTTGACGTCGTCTGTGATCGATCCCGGGGACAGCATTTCTTTGGGGAAAACAATATGGAATATCGACGCCTCGGACGTTCCGGTTTGCGCGTGCCCGCTTTGAGCTTTGGCACAGCCACCTTTGGCGGCAGCAATGATTTTTTCAAAGCCTGGGGCTCCACGGACTCTGCCGGCGCGGCTCGATTGATCGACGTTTGCCTCGATCACGGCGTGTCGCTCTTCGACAGCGCCGACGTCTATTCGGACGGTTTAGCCGAGCAGATTCTGGGCGAGGCGATCAAAGGCAAACGCAATCGTCTGCTCATCTCGACCAAGGCGACTTTCCCCAGTGGGGATGGACCGAACGATTACGGCTCATCCAGGCAACATCTCATCGAGGCTGTCGAAAGCGTGCTGCGGCGTCTTGGTTCGGACCACATTGACCTCTTCCAGTTGCACGGGCAGGATTACAACACGCCGATCGAGGAGACGCTTTCGACGCTCGATGCGCTGGTGCGATCGGGCAAGATTCGCTACATCGGCGCCTCCAACTTTTCCGGCTGGCACCTGACGAAGTCGCTCGCGATCTCGGACCGCTATGGCTATCCCCGTTATGTCGCGCATCAAGCCTATTATTCGCTGCTCAACCGCGACTATGAATGGGAGCTTCTGCCGCTCGGCGATGACCAGGGCGTCGGCGCGCTGGTCTGGAGTCCGCTCGGATGGGGCAAGCTCACCGGCAAAATTCGCCGCGGCCAACCCCCACAGCCCGGCACGCGCGCACATGACATTGCGGGGACAGGACCGCATTACGACGAGGAGCGCCTGTTTCGCATCGTCGATGCGCTCGCGATCGTCGCGCAGCAGGCTGACAGAACCATTCCGCAGGTTGCGCTGAACTGGCTGCTTGCCCAACCAACCGTTTCCAATGTCATTATCGGCGCGAGGAACGAGGCGCAGTTGATCGAAAATATCGGCGCGGTTGGCTGGTCGCTTACGAAGGATCAGCTCGCGGCGCTCGATGACGCCAGCGATACGCCGGCGGCCTATCCGGTCTGGCACCAACGCGGCTTTCCTTCGCTTTATGAAAAAGCGCGTAGACGATGAAAAGAGAGAGGCGCGGGCGCCGGGCGAGGGGACGCGTTTCCGCCTCGCGGCTTCCTGCCGCAGAGAGGCTCAGCCGCGTCCCCTCGGCGGGAAACAGGTTGACAACATACTAAAATAGTATGAATATAGACTTATCCGCTTGCCCTCCAAGTCGCAGCGAGCCTCGGAGCGGCTTGGGCGCACGCCCGGTAGGGCGCAAATAAAGTCGATAGATTCTGGATCGTCCATCCGGCGAAAGTCGCGGGTTCGGTCCTTAATTGCTGGGGGCTCGCAATGGGCAGGACGGCGGCGCGTTGGGCTTATCTTTTGCTTTTGAGCGCCACAGCGCTCGCCGGCGTGGCAGCCGCCCAAGAGGCCTCGGAGAGCAAGCCCGTCGCGCTCGTGCGGCCCCATTGGTCCTATCAACCCGTCCAAAATCCGCCTGTTCCCGCGGTGACGCAGACGAGCTGGGTGCGCAGGCCGATCGACGCATTCGTCCTCAGGGCGATCGAGGCGAGGGCTTTGACGCCGTCGCCGGACGCCGATCGAGCCGCTTTCATTCGTCGCGCGACTTTGGATGTCTGGGGCGTGATCCCGACGCCAGAGGAGGTTTCGGCCTTCGTCAATGACGCGGCGCCCGACGCCTATGAGAAGCTCGTCGATCGCCTTCTCGCATCGCCGCGCTATGGAGAGCGGCAGGCCCGGCGCTGGCTGGATCTTGCGCGCTACGCCGACAGCGCGGGATTTCAGGGCGATGAAACGCGGCCCAATTTCTATCGCTATCGCGATTATGTGATCAACGCGTTCAATGGCGACAAACCCTTTTCGCGCTTCGTGCAGGAGCAGATCGCCGGTGACGAGCTCGCGCCGGGAGATCAGGACGCCCTCATCGCCACGGGATTTCTCGTCAGTTTCCCGGAGAATGTGAACGCGCGCGATCTCGTCTTGAGAAAATACCAGGTTGCGACCGACATAACCGACACTGTCGGCTCCGTCTTTCTGGGCGCGACGATCGGCTGCGCCCGCTGCCACAATCACAAGACCGACAAGATCAGCCAAAAAGACTATTATTCCTTGCAGTCCTTCTTCGCCAATGTGAGCGTCGACGAGCGCGTGCCCGTCAAGACGCAGGGCGCTGCGGAGCTTCAATTCAAGGCCGCCCAGGAGAAATACGACGAAGCCACAAAGGCCATCAAAAACAGACGCAAGGAAATCGTCGCGCAATTCAGGGACGTCTTGTCCGCCTTCAACAAGGAACGGTACGAGCCGAGCAGCCAGCCGCACATTCTGAAGCCCGAAAAAGAATGGGACGCGTTCGATCGCTGGATCAACAACCGCGTAACGATCAACTCCACCGATGATCGACTCGGAATATTCCTGCGCAATCTGCCCGACGATGTCTATGCTCGCTTCTCCGTGAAAGGTCCGGACGACGACCTTCCTGGTCCGAAGATCACGCTGTCTCACGACGAATTCCGAAAACTCGCCGACGAATACAAGCGGCTGACGGAAGATCTCAAGAAATTCGATCATCTCAAGCCGACGGGATCGAACACGCTCACAGCGGCGACTGAACTCGGACATGCTGATGCGCCCCCCACACATGTGTTTTTCGGAGGCAATCACCAGCGGCCGCTCGAGGAAGTGCAGCCGGCGTTCCCGGAGGCCCTTGCATCCGAAGCTCCTGTGATTACGCCGACGGCGACGTCCTCCGGCCGCCGCCTGGCTCTCGCCAATTGGATCGCGAGCCCGAGCAACCCCCTCACGGCCCGTGTCTACGTCAATCGTGTGTGGAACGAATATTTCGGCAAGGGCATTGTGGGCACGGTAAGCGATTTCGGAAAGGCTGGGGACAAGCCCACAAATCCTGAATTGCTGGACTATCTCGCTTCGAGTTTTGTCCGCGACGGCTGGAGCGTGAAAAGTCTCCACCGGCAGATATTGCTGTCGAGCGTCTACCGTCAATCTTCCGAATTCCGCGAGGACGTGTTCAAAGTTGACCCCGACAATAAGCTCCTCGCCGTGTTTCCGCGCAAGCGCCTGGATGCGGAGCAGATCAGGGATTCGCTCCTTGCAGCCTCCGGAAAGCTCGACGCTCGCATCGGCGGACCTGCAGTGTTTCCGCCCATCCCAGCGAATCTGAACGCAAGATCGGCATGGGACGTTTCGAAGGACGAACAGGATCAAAACCGTCGCAGCATCTATGTCTTCTCGCGCCGAAGCATCCCCTATCCGCTCCTGGAGACCTTCGACCTCGCAAACGCTCAACAGGTGCACAGCAAACGCGACGTGACGACGACGCCACTGCAAGCGCTCACTCTGTTCAACGCGGATGTCGTGTTCCAGTGGTCGCAGGCGCTCGCTGGCCGGGTGATCGGCGAGGCCGGCTACGACGAGTCCGCGCAGTTCGACCGTCTCTATGAAATTCTGTTCGCCCGCAAGCCCGACGCCTCCGAGAAGGCGGTCTTGTCGGAGTTCCTTGACGCTCAGCGCAAGGTGCTCGCGGAAAAAGCGACGAATGGAAAACTCACTCTCGCGCTTCCGGTCGGCAAGGACATCCGCACGCCGGACCCGGTTCGGGCCTCCGCCTTCGTGGACCTCGTGCACTCCGTCGCGAATTCAAACGAGTTTGTCTACCGGTTCTGACAGGCCGATCTAGTGCTCACATACAGGAGCGGATTCATGGGTAAGACTTCTCGTCGTGACTGGCTCTACGGCACGGCCCGCGGCCTCGGCGGCCTGACTCTGAATGGTCTCATGCCTGACGGCGGCATTTTCTCGATCCCCGGCGCGCTTGCCGCGTCGACGGTCGATCCGCTATCGCGACGAGAGCCGCATTTCGCGCCGAAAATAAAGTCGGTGATCTGGCTACACATGGACGGCGCGCCAAGCACGCTTGATCTCTTCGACTACAAGCCCGACCTAATCAAATTGGCAGGGCAGGATGTGCCGGAGAACTTCCTCAAGGGAATCAAGACTGCCGGACAAGGCGGCGTCGGCAAAATCTTCGCGTCGAATCGCACCTGGAAACAGCATGGACAGAGCGGCGCGTGGTTCTCCGATCTTTTGCCGAATTTGGCGGAACATGCCGATGAATTGGCGTTCATCAAATCCAGCGTCACCGTTGGAGCGACACACGATATCTCAATCCTCAAGCTGAACACCGGCGACGTCAGTCCTGGGCGGCCGTCGCTGGGAGCCTGGATTTCCTATGCGCTCGGTTCCGCCAACGCCGATCTTCCGCCTTATGTCGTGCTCTACGCCGGCGAAGCGGAGCCGAGAGGCGGCTCGGTGAACTGGAGTTCCGGGTTCCTGCCCGCCGTTTATCAAGGGACGGCGTTCCGTTCGGGCTCCTCGCCCATTCTTTATCTCGATCGTCCTGAGCTGGTTTCGTCGTCGGAACAACGCGCGAATCTCGACTTCCTCCGCCGGCTGAACGAACGCAAGTCGCAAGGCTACCCGGAGGACACCGAGCTTGCGGCGCGCACGCGCTCTTACGAGCTCGCTTACCGCATGGAGGCCACGGCCCCCGAGGCCGTCGATCTGAGCAAGGAGACCGAGGCCACCAGAGAACTCTATGGATTGAACAACGAGGCGACGCGGGAGTACGGCACGATTTTGC
>Ga0265316_10007049_pt1 | contig 10650 bp, 11 predicted proteins | sample 4522metaG_FD_202092 | JGI IMG/M metagenome (GOLD analysis project Ga0265316, IMG submission 202092) | Rhizosphere microbial communities from Carex aquatilis grown in University of Washington, Seatle, WA, United States - 4-5-22 metaG | ecosystem: Host-associated > Plants > Roots > Rhizosphere >...
TGATTCCCGGGGCCGTCTTGACGATGGTGAGTGCGGCGCGCAGGACTTTTGCCGTTTCACTGTCCGCGCCCGAGACCATCGCGTCGGCGCGGCCCTTGCGCATCATCATGGCTCCCCAGTGCTGGGTGTCCCCCATGAAGACTTTCTCCGCATCTTCACGGCTGATGCCCTTGCTTTTCCGCAGCTCAAAATAATCGTCCACGTATTCCTTGCGCAGCGGTGATGCTGCGGGCTCTTCCACGCGGAGACCCTTGAGGCTGACGCCCTGTTTTTTTGCCTCGGCTTCGATCTGGGAGACGGTTCCCAGGAGGGTGACCTCGCTCGCCAGGCCTTCGTCAAGAATGATCCGGCCTGCTTTCAGCGTGCGTCCCTCGTATCCCTCGGGGAGCACGAGTTTCCTCGGATCGGATTTGGCCTTTGCGCGCATTTCTTCGATGAAGTTCATCAGACGGCTCCTTTCCGGGAATGCGAGAAATCTCCCGGGGGAGCAAGTATAGCTTTTTCCCTGAAAACTGCAATAATCGCGCTCATGACAATCGGTGTGTACGGCCTCGGGAGGTTCGGCTCTTTCTGGGCTGAGCTGCTTGCGCGCTCGGCTCCTGTCTGCGTCTACTCCCGGTCTGCTGAAAGGGCGACCCCACCGGGCACGCGAAGGGTCGGTGAGGCGGAGCTTCTTTCCCAGCCGGTGATAGTTCTCTGCGTGGCAATCTCCGCTATGGAGGAGGTCCTGGGGCGCACGCGCGGCAGGCTCTCCTCCGGGGCGCTCGTGATGGACACCTGCTCTGTGAAGACACACCCGGTGGGTCTCATGGAACGCCTGCTGCCCGCCACCGTCTCCATCCTGGGCACCCATCCGATGTTCGGCCCGGATTCAGCGCGTGACGGCGTTGCGGGGCTTCCAATGATCCTGTGTCCCGCGCGCCTCCCTGCCCGCGAGATGGAGAAATGGCGGGAGTTCTTCACCTCCATGGGGCTCGCCGTCACCGTCATGTCTTCCGATGCGCATGACCGGGAGGCGGCTCTTACCCAGGGGATTGCACATTACATCGGCAGGGTTCTGTCCGATCTCGGGCTGCGCCAGTCCCCCATTGCCACCGTCGGCTACAAGAAACTCCTGGACATCGTCGAGCAGACATGCAACGATCCCTGGCAGCTTTTTCTCGATCTTCAGCGCTACAATCCATACACGCGGGACATGCGGACCCGGCTGGAGAAGTCTCTCCGCTCGGTCATGCAGGCAATCGATGGTTGACATGCCGGGCAGGCATAGGTAACGTAACCACGGATAGCTCACACCACGGAGACGCCTATGGCTGAAGTACACATAAAAGATATGGACGAGCACGAGATCGATACGATCCTCGCGGAGGACATCGATTTCGAAGGGCTCCTCACCTTCAAGAAGCCCCTTATGATCAAGGGAAAGTTCAAAGGCGAGATCAAGTCCACCAGCTCCCTGTACATCGGTGAGAAAGCTTACGTGGAAGCGAAGACCGAGGCTGATATCGTCTCTTCACGCGGCCGGCACAAAGGGGACATCGTGGGACACTCCCGGGTGGAATTGTTCTCTACGGCGCAGGTGGAGGGAGATATATCCACGCCGGACTTCGTCGTAGAGAGCGGGTGCAAGTTCAACGGGTATTGCAACATGGGCGGGGTGAGGAAAGACTCCCCCCAGCCGCAGCCCGCTGCGGCGCATCAGGCCGCAGCCCCCAGCGGGCAGCCCGGCGGCCAGCAGCCTCAGCAACAGCAGCATCCACAGAAACCCGGCAATCAACAAGGGCCAGGGCAGGGAGGCAGTCAGCAGACACTCCCATTGCCGCAGCCGGGGAACCAGCATGCGCCCCAGCAGAAGCCGCCCGGACCGGCATCCGGCCAGGGAGGGCCGCAAAGATGAAACGCCGCCTCCCCGTGGCCGCGCTCATTCTGGCTGTTGTGGCCTCCGCTCCCCTGTTCTCCCAGGACAAGCCCGACGCCCTGGAGCTGTATCGCGCGAACAGATTTGCGGACGCGGTCAGGGTATGCCAGCAGGAGCTGGCAGTGTCACCGAACAATATCGACTCTCACGTTGTCATGGGGTGGAGCTACCTCAGGCTTCAGCAGTACCAGGACGCGCTGGACATCGCTCGCAAGGCCGCCATCATCAACCCCAACGATCCACGGGTGGAGCAGATCATCGGGGAAGCTGACGTGTTCCTGGGCAAGATCGATGACGCACTCAAGAACCTCAAGAAGTACGTTCTGGATCGTCCCAACGGAGACCGGATTGCGCGCGTGTACTGGCTCATGGGGGAATGCTACATCCGCCTCAAGGAGTACCAGAACGCGGACATCGCCATCTCGACCGCCGTTTATTATGAGCAGAACAATGCGCTGTGGTGGGCGCGGCTCGGGTACGCGCGGGAACTGGCAAATGACCTGAAGTGGGCCTCAGAGGCATACGCCCGGGCGCTCAAGCTGGACCCCGGCCTCGGTGATGCCCAGCGGGGCAAGGACAGCGTGGACAAGAAGCTCAGAGGCGGTTGAAGCCACGGAGTGCCGCCAGGATGCCGCTGCGTACAATGACCGCGGCCGCAGGGTCGGGTTTCACACCTTCGGGTGCAAGCTGAACCAGTTCGAAACCGAGGCTCTTGCCTCCTCGTTCAAGACCCAGGGTTTTGCGATTGTCCCTTTTGAACAGGAAGCCGACGCCTACGTGATCAACACCTGCACGGTGACCTGCCGCGCGGACCATAAGGCCCGCGCCCTCATCCGCAGCCTCGCGCGCAGCCGCTCACGCTCCCTCCTCATTGTCACGGGCTGCTCAGCCGAGCTGAATGGGGGAGAGCTGTCTTCGCTCGGGGAAAATGTTGTTGTGGTCCCCCAGTCTCAAAAGGCACGCCTTCTCGATTTGCCGAAGATCCTCGGTCCGCGGGGAGAGAAGCGTGGGCATGCAGATCCCGCGCCCTGTGCGGCGGTCACGGTACCCCGTGACATTTTCTCGGCGGTCACGGTACCCCGTGACATTTTCTCACTTACTGCCGGCGTGCAGAACTTCCGCACTCGGGCCTATCTGAAAGTGCAGGATGGCTGCGATTCACGGTGTTCGTACTGCCGCGTACCTCTGGCGCGAGGTTCCGCAGTCAGCCTCGGTCCGGGGGAAGCGCTGAGGAGGGCGCTGGAGCTCGAAGAGCTGGGCTACCGCGAGGTCGTCATCACTGGCGTCAACATAGCTTCGTATAACGCGGAAGGCATTGCCCTGCACAAGCTTCTGCGCCTGCTCCTGGACGCGACGCGGCGCATACGCTTCCGGCTCTCCTCCCTGGAGCCGGAATGCATTACCGAGGCTCTTGGAACCGTGATTCGCAGCCCGCGGGTCTGCCCGCATTTCCACGTCCCGATTCAGTCAGGCTCGGACAGCATCCTGGCCCGGATGAACCGGCGATGCCGGAGCGGCAGGATACGGGAGGCAGTGACCCTGCTTCGTTCTTCGAAGGAAGATCCCTACATGGCCGCGGACATTATCACGGGGTTCCCCGGTGAGACTGAGGCTGATTTCGCGGATACACGAGACCTCGTGGAGGAACTGTCGTTCGCGGCCCTGCATGTTTTCCCATTTTCGCCGAGACCGGGCACCGCAGCTTCCGGCTTCAAGCCGTCGGTGCCCGAACGCACACGGCATCAACGAGCGCGGGAGCTTCGCGCTCTTGGCCGCCTCTATGCGTCATCCTACGCGCGTTCGTGGGTCGGCAGGGACGTGGAGGTGCTTCTCGAAGGGCAGGACGGCGCGAAAGCCTGGGGCGTCTCGGGGAATTATCTGAAAGTGGACGTGAACGGCGTCCCTGCCGCTGATGAGGTCGAGGGCAGCATTGTGAGGGCGCGGATCACATCGGCGCACGGGTCATGCAGGAGCCTTTTCCTCGGAATCGGCTGATTTGCTGGTTTTGAGGGCCTTTCCGCGCTATACTCTTATTGGCATGCGGCAGCCACAATTGTCCCATGTTTGCCATACCCTTGAGACGGAGGTACCGATTGTCGAGCATGAAAGCCACTGCGCTTCTGCTGGTCCCGCTTTTCCTTCTTGCGGGATGCTCGGCGTTTTTTGGCTTCAATGCATTCAAATCCTTAGATGAACCTCCCGCGCCGAGTCTGAGCGACTATCAGGGGGGAAGCAGCGGGCTTGCGAAACTGGCAGCGGATCTTGGCTCACCCGCAGTAGTTGACAAACTCAAGGCGGATTCGGCAACCACCCTGGCAGTCGAAACGTACCTGTACACGAATTACCTCTCGACGGGACCTCTCGGCTCTTCAGACAAGCAGTCCGCCGCGATACTCTACAGTGATCTCTATTTGAAAACCACCTCCGGCAGCGAGCTTGTGAACAACATGGTCGCCTCCCTTGTCACGTCGACTCAAACAGGCAACATTTCGTCCCTCATTTCAGCCATCATCCCGGTTGATGTTGCGGGAAACGAGGCAGCTTTCACCGCCATGATGGCGGGCCTCCTTCAGGCAAATGCGGCCTACCAGGCGCTGGGAGCCGAAACCCCGCCATACGGTGTTCCATCTGGTATGAACATGGGAGACGTAGCACAGAAAGCAGCGGTGGCGTACCTCATCTGGGCGGTCGTGGATGCCATCGAGAGCCAGACCGTCTCTACCACGCCCCAGGAAGCAATTGCGCAGATGTACCTGCTCACGAGCAACCGGGCCAACGGAATCGGTTCCGTGAGCGTCCCGGACCCGTTCAGCCCGCTCAATGCGCCTTTGAAAAACATCTTCGACGCGGCCGGCGCGACCTATCCAAAGTGATGGCCGCCCAATGAAGAAGACGCTTGTCATCGGTGCGCTGATCTTCCTCCTGGGGGCCGGGATAGCCTTCGCAGGGACCATCGCCGAGATCCCTTTTCTTCCCATGAGTCCACAGGTGATGGGAATGGGCGGGTCGTTCATCGCGGATGCGCACGGCTATGATTCCTTCTTCTACAATCCGGCTGGATTCTCCCGCAGCGGAGGTTCCTTCACTCTCCTGTCGGCCACGACGTGGGCGTACTCGCGTCCGGATGAGCTGTTCGCGTTGGGTCAGAAGTTCAGCGCAGGGACCGGCTCTTCGTCTTCCACCTTGAGCTTCCTGAACAACCAGGTCACTTCGGGGGGCTTCGGCATCGGCGCCTCCGCCGGCATCGGCTACGTTGGAAACGGACTTGGCCTCGGCATGATGATCATCGAGGATTCCTACCTGCACGGATCCACCCTTCTGGGAGCAAGCGGTGACCTCACCGCCACCATCGGGTTCATCGGCGGTCTTTCCGTTCCGTTTGACGTCCTGGGATTCAAGGTCCACCTGGGCGGAGATATTCGCCCCATGATCAGGATACATGCGCCCATTTCCAACGGTGTGGCCCTCGGCATGATGACGGCCCTTGCCGACGGCCAGGACCTGCTTTCTCCACTCAACAGCGCGGATGCGCTCTACGGGGTGGGCGTTGGCCTCGACCTGGGCGCAATTGCTGAGCTCGGCTCGTTCACGTTCGGGCTTTCTGTGCGTGACCTGGGGGGCACCCAGTTCAAGTACAACAAGAGCACCTTTGGAACTCTTTCGAGCACGTTCGGGTCCACACTGAGGTTCCCTGGCGGCAGCTCCGTGACCGCGGACCAGTACGTGATCCCCATGAATGTGGGGCTCGGCGCGGCTTTTCATCCTGACCTGGGCGCCGCAAAATACTGGATCGACCCTTCGGTCAGCGTCGACCTGCAGGACCTCGGAGGGGTCCTGGGTGGCAGCAACTCCCTATGGTATGCTCTTCACGCAGGTGCCGAGCTCAAGTTGATCAGTATGTTTGCGCTTCGGACCGGGCTCAACCAGGGTTATTTGACATTCGGAGCCGGCGTGAAGCTGCTTGTCCTGGACGTGAATTTCGCACTTTTCACGCAGGAGCTCGGCGCGCACATCGGAGACCAGCCGCGTGCGGGGGCAACGCTGGACGTTTCGATTCGCTGGTAGAGAAAGGCCGGCGGGCATAGCGGAAGGCGGAAAATCGGGGGAAGTTTGAGCAGATGAAAGAAAGAAGAAACCTGCGCGCTCCCATAACCCTTTGGATCCTTCTTGTTCTCATGGTTCTGGCAGGCTGTCAGAACATATTCACGTACACCCCGTTGAAGGGGCTTCAACGTGACCCGTCCACGCTGTCCTCCGAGCAAAGGCTCGTGTATGCCCAGGATGCCCTTGCCAGCGGAGACCGGAACGCGATGCTCGCTGCATACAACGCCATCAAGACCGACACAAGCCCTGACGCTGTTCATCTCACCGCAGAGCTCGGAATCGAGCTTTCGGCTGTGCCCGCCCTGGTCAACGACGCCATAACGAACCAATCCGCGTTGACGGGAAGCGGAACAACCGTGGCCGACTATATTGCCTCTCATCCGGGGACGGATCCTGCCTTGATGATCGCCGGCGGACAGAGCATTAACGCCCTGGCGGGAGCAGGCTACCCGGTGACCCCCAACGACCGGCTTCTCGGCGCCATTGGTCTTGCGATGAATGCAGCGCAGACAGTCAACTCGAGCTACGACCTTTCAGGCGTTCCTGTAGCCAATCCCGATATTGCGGCCGCGATTCTCCTTATCGCTCCTTTGGTGGCAAGCGGCGACACATTTGCCGCCTCGCTCAATACTTATTTGAATAACCCTGCACGATGAAAAGACAATCAGTGCGCGGAACACGGCTGGCACTGATCGCAGTCCTCACCCTTGTGTCCTCCGCCGTGCTTCCCGCAGGCTCCTTTGTGTTTCCAGGTGTGGAGTTCTCCTCGGCGCGCCTGGATGCAATGGGCGGGGTGCATGTCGCTCTCGCGGACGATATTTCAACCCTCTTCTCCAATCCCGCCGGCTTCCGCCAGGCGGGACCTCAGCTTGCCGTATCTGAGCTTACGCTGCATCTTTCCGGTCCTGTTTTCAGCATCGCTGATCTGATGCTGAGGGTCGCGAATGGCGAGAGCCCGACTACACTCCTTTCAGATCCCAAGGTATCGAGCCTCCTCACAAGCCTTCACGCCTCCGCGGGGCTGAACGGGCCTCTCTCTTTCGGGTATGTAGGCAATGGCTTGGGGTTCGGATTCTTCAATTCATCAGACGTGACATTCGAAACGGAGGGGACCCTCCCGACTGTAACGACCACTGTGAATGAAAACCTGATGTTTGTCGGCGGGTATGCCTTCGGCATACCGCTTCCCCCTTCTCTCGACAGTACTCTCGATCTTGGTGTCTCCCTCAAGGTGAGCGCGCAGGGGAGCGTCGTCTCCGACCAGGCCATTTCCACGCTTCTCTCGTCGCCGAATCTCAGCATTCTTTCGAATGCACCGTTCGACCTGTACGTCGGTCTCGGGGTCGACGCAGGTGTCCTCTACACGTGGAATAAGACACTCTCGGTGGGGATCGTGGGGCGCAATCTCTACGCGCCAGTCATGAAAAACTCGTACACGCGGCTGACAAGTTTTGGCGGGAGCGCACCGAGCGTCTCTTATGGATACACTCCTCTCGATCTGTCCGCGGGAATACTCTTTTCACCCAGGCTTGGCCTTCTTGAACGCTACATCACAAACCTGAAGCTCATGCTCGACTACAGCGACATCCTCGATTTCGTGACCCACGCGAGCACGGCAACGAACCCTGTCCTGCATGTCGGCCTGGGCGCAGAAGTTGTGGTCCTTCAGATCCTTGCCCTGCGTGCCGGCTTCAACGAAGGCTACTTCTCCGCGGGCCTCGGGCTGAACCTGACCTACTTCAGCCTCAACCTCACCATGTTCGGGAGCGAGCTTTCCACTGAACCGGGGCTTCATCCGGTATACAACCTGCTCGTGGGGCTTGTTTTCAAGTACTGACCGCCCGCCCGGCGTCTCCTTTGAATTGACAAAAAAAAACCGACCGGTTATTGTACTCCCGCGTGAAACGGGCCGCTAGCTCAGTTGGCAGAGCATCAGCCTTTTAAGCTGTGGGTCCCCGGTTCGAGTCCGGGGCGGCTCATACAGACGGCAGGGCGGGAGCAGTGATGGGTGGGGAAGGGATGACCTTCGAGTACGTGCCGAGAGGCCCCTTCGATTTGTCCAATCAGAACAGATATTTCGGCGGGTGGCCCACTCTCGCACGGGACCCGGCAGCGATTGTCATGACTTTCCCGGTCGAAGGCTGGAAAGGCTCGGTCGCGGTCGTCCTGAGGCAGCTGGCTGACGGAAGACTGACCGGGAACATCCACGGTCCGGCCCTCCTGGCCGACAAGGCGCGGCACCAGGTTCTTGCCTGTCTCTCTCTCGATGTCGCGGCCGAAAGCTGGCCGGAGGTCGGCGTCAGAGATCCGGTGATCGGCGGGCTGCAGGTCAAATACGGATTCCTGCGGCCGATTCTATTTCACTCGCCCTACGAAGCCGCTGCGGGATTTGTTATCGGTCACCGCATTACGATCAGGCAGAAGCAGGCCCTGGTGCGGCGCATCGCGGATGATCTTGGTGAAGCGCTTTCGATCGATGGGGAAGTCTTCCACGCATTTCCGTCCCCCGAGGTGCTGCTGACTCTCTCCGCTTATAAAGGGCTGAGCGAGCAGAAAATTGAACGCGTGCATGGAATCGCGCGGGCCGCAATCGAAGGCGTTCTTGACCGGGAAAGTCTGAGGTCCTTGCCTGTGGCAGACGCCATCAGGCGTCTTGAAGCCCTTCCGGGCATCGGTCCATTTTTCGCACAAGGCATTCTGCACCGAGGGGCGGGACTGGCCGATGAGGTCACGAGGGATGATATGACTGAATATGCGGTAAAGACCGCCTACAATCTAGAGCAGACTCCGGACCATGCCCGGGTGCTCGAGATTGCCCACCAATGGCGGCCTTTTCGAATGTGGGCGGTGGTCCTGCTGCATGTCTGGATTCGCCGCGAAGTCGGTCTGCCGGGCAGACGGGGTCACTGACCTATTTTCTTCTTGCCGTTTCTGTTCTTTCCCTTTTTCCCCCGGCTCTTCTTTCTCATCTTGATGCTCCACGTCCGGTTCCAGCTGACCTTCGCCATACGGCCTCCTGCAATGTTGTGACGCGTATCCTACACCAGGATGCCCCTGCGCGTCACCACCCCCCTGGGCGCCTCCAAACCCTTGACAAAAACAGCCTCGGAGGCTATACGTGAGCCCGCAACCTGGGTGTGTCTCCTTCGTCTAGGGGTCAGGACACTGGGTTTTCATCCCGGCAACAGGGGTTCGAATCCCCTAGGAGATAGAGGGAGCGCGAGAGCGCTCCTTTTTAATTCTTACGCTGTGTAGAATTTGGAAAATTGTTGCATCCTATCCAGCGGAGCTTTTCGGGCCAGTCCAGTCCCCCTAGACAAGAGTCGTTATTTTTTTATCACATACTTTGCAAGAAAATCCCTCGTTAGAGTGATTGCATTAGAGGTCGCTTCGCGATCGTACTCGACATGGTGACCCGGGTAATTTACTCCCCCCACTGGGAATGTCTCGAAATCAAAAGCATGAGTTGTGTTCGCGTAAACCTTCAAAGAGAATTCCGGTTTCCTCTGACTTGGATAATCTTTAGAGCCAACAGCAATTGCGCTTTGTCCAAAAACGGCGTTCATTGGCAGCATCAAGAAAAGGGAGAATAGGGCTCCGAGCCGAATTGACTCTTTCACGATATCTGCTCCTTGTCGATTGCAAAAATCGCGATATGCACATGAGATGTGTGATATTTCAGCCACGACGAAGTATTGTCATTACACTTTTACCCCGAGAACGTCGTCCGTCTTCAAGACGGCCTGAGCGTCTGCGAAAGACCGGAGCGGAATCATTGCGTATTCCTTGGGAGGTTGCAATGTCGAAGAACCAGATTCAGGCGGCGCGCAGTCTTTTCGTCGGACTTCTGTTTGTGTGCGCATCATCGAATATTTTTGCTCAGTCTCTCGAGGGGGCTCACGCCATCGTGGTTGGTTCCACGAGTCTGCAGGCCCAGAACTATGCGGACAAAAGTCCGCAAGGTACGGTGAATGGCACTCACGCGAATCTCCAACTCATCTTCACTGATATGACCAATGGACAGACGATTACCGTTTTTTCAGACGAAAAGGGGCGTTTCTTCTTCCTTCCCAATTCCGGGGACAGATACAGGCTGGCGAAGATCGTCTACACTTCAGGCGCCGCGAATGTAAGCGTATTCCCCTCATACATTATTTTCGATACCGACATCGGGGTAGACAATCTCGGTCACATAGAGTGGGTCACTGATGGGAAGGCAAACGAGAACCGCGTGATGCAAGTGAAGGATTTCTGGTCTGTCAAGGAAAGCTTCCAGTCAGTTCCTCCCTTGGATTCCCTTGAATGGATTGATGTCAGCATGTTGGTGCAACATCCAGGGACTATGAATCCACCGCCCCCATATCCAATGCCACCGAACCGGCGGCCCACGGTCGACGTACGCGCCTCTGAAGGTCAGGAGAAGAGGCAGCTTTCAAGTGACCTAACTCAGATTGTCGGCTCCGGGAGCGTTTCCGAGCTGGAAAATGCGATGGCGAGGATCGACGTGAAACCCGACCCGACGCGCGGAGGATGGACGTGGCTCATGACGGCAGCGCAGTCCAACACGGACCCCGACGTGGTGACGGCGTTGCTCCGGGCAGGATCGGACGCACGCGCACACGCAAGCG
>Ga0265316_10007050_pt1 | contig 10648 bp, 11 predicted proteins | sample 4522metaG_FD_202092 | JGI IMG/M metagenome (GOLD analysis project Ga0265316, IMG submission 202092) | Rhizosphere microbial communities from Carex aquatilis grown in University of Washington, Seatle, WA, United States - 4-5-22 metaG | ecosystem: Host-associated > Plants > Roots > Rhizosphere >...
GCGGCTGGTTCTTCGGGTCGTTCCAGTTCTCGCGGCCCGGCATGCCGTCGAGCGTGCTGAGGAGCGACCACGTCTTCGCGCCGTCGCGGCTCTCGAAGATCCCGGCATTCTCGGCGCCGGCGAGGATGCGGCCGTGCGCGACCGTGAGGCCCGAGACTTTCGAGAGCTTCTGCCCGCCGTCGTCATACGCGAGACCCTCGCTGGAGAGCTCCCACGTCTCGCCGAGATCGGTGCTCCGCCAGACGCCCGCGCCGTGCCATTCGCTCGCCGCTGCGGCGTAGATCGCACCGGAGTCTGCGTCGTGCACCGCGTGGTAGACCGGCCAGCCTTCGCAGTACGGGCCGCGCACCTTCCAGTCGCGACGATCCGTATCGCTCTCGAGGATGAAGCAGCCCTTGCGTGTTCCGACGAGGACGACGGTCAGCGGCATCGGTTGTACCTCCAGGGTCTGAGAGAGGGTGAACGACTCATACGGTCTCGACGGCGGGTTGTTCGGGGGCACGCAACGGCTCGCGGATGAACAACGCTCGCGCCGCGACGCGCGGCATCCACCAGTTCCAGCTGCCGAGTAGCCGCATGAGCGCGGGCACGAGCAGCGCACGGATGACCGTCGCGTCGAAGATGATTCCCGCCGCGAGCCCCACGCCGAACTGCTTGATGTCGACGCCGGGACCGGAAGCGAGCACGAAGAACGCGAACATCAGGACGAGCGCCGCGCTCGTGACGAGCTTCCCCGTCCGCGACAGGCCGAGGGCGATCGCACGCTTCGTGTCGCCGGTCTCGTCGAAGGCCTCACGCATGCGGGTCAGCATGAAGACCTCGTAGTCCATCGAGAGACCGAACAGGAACGCGAAGATCATCAGCGGGATCCACGGGATGATCGCGTGCGTTGCGTGCACGCTCCAGATCGCCTCCGAGCCGTGTCCGAGCTGGAAGACGATCACGATGATCCCGTACGCCGCCGCAAGTGAGACGAGGTTGAGCACGACGGCCTTCAAGGCCAGCACGAGCGAGCGGAACGCGCGCGAGAGCAGGATGAACGTCAGCAGCACGACGAAGCCGAGGACGTAGGGGAAGTTCGAGTAGACCGCCTTCACGAAGTCGCGGTCCTCGGCTGCGACGCCGCCGAGTGTCCCGCCGGTTCCGTCGAGGACCGCGCGCACACGTTTGATCGTCGATCGCACCGGCTTCGACGCGCCGTCGGTCGTCGCGAACGCCTCGACGATGCTGCTCGAGCCCTTCCGCCAGTCGGGCGGCGCGACTGCCCCCGCGATGCCGGGCGTCGCGCGAAGCTTGGCGACGATCGGCGCCGTGCTCCGGCCTCCTTCGACAAGGATGTCGAAGGGCTTCATCACGCCGGCGGAGATGCCGGCATTCGCCAGGGTCGCCCGGCCGACGATCGCGTCGCCGCTGCCGGGGAAGTCCTTCACCTGCGCTTCGCTCGGATTCAGCTGGACGCCGTAGAAGACGAGCGTGCCCACGATCGCGACCCCGATCACGGCGACCGGGAGTGGCCGGCGCATGACGAGCGTGGCCCAGCGGCCCCACCAGCCGTCTTCCGGGTGTCCGCTGTCGACAAACCGCTTCGGCAACAGGCGCACGCTGTTGATCCGAGTGCCGAGCGTCGCGAGCAGCGCGGGGAGCAGTGTGATCGCCGCGGTCACGGACACCGCCGGGATCAGCATGCCGCCGATCCCGATCGACCGGATGAACGGCAGCGGCAGGATCACCATCGACAGCAGGCCGACCGCCACCGTGGAGCCGGAGACGATCACCGAGCGGCCGGCGTGCGTCATCGTCTCGACGAGGGCGGTCTCGACATCCTCGCCCTCGCGCAGCTCGTCGCGGAAGCGGAAGATCATCAGCAGCGCGTAGTCGATCGCCACGCCGAGGCCGACGAGCGCGATCAGGAACTGCACGATGACCGACACGTTTGTGATGTAGGTGAGGATCCAGACGAGCGTGAATGTGTTGAGGATCGACGCGATCGCGATCACGATCGGCATCAGGACTGCCGGCAGGGTGCCGAAGACGAAGAACAGGATCACGAGCGAGCCGAGGCCGCCGATGATTCCTTCGGTCAGCACGCTCGGCCCGTTGCTCCCGCCGGAGGATGCAGCGACGAGTGCATCACGCCCCGTGAGTGAAGCTCGGACACCCGGAGGTGTGGCCTTCTGCAGCGCGGTGCGCACCTGCTTGATCTGCACCGACGAGTTGAAGCTCGGGTTGCCGGGCGGATACAGCTCTGCGAACGCGGTGTGCCCGTCCTTCGAGACGTAGGCGCGGCTGCCGGTCGACCAGAACGACGAGACGCGCGTGCCCTTGTTCACCTTTGCCGCCGCGGCGATCGCCTGTGCGACCCCGGTCGCCTTCGTGATGTCGCCACTCGAGTGGAAGACGGCGACGAGCGGCGCCTGCTCGCCGGTGCCGAAGGTGTGGAGCGTCCGCTGGTTCGCTTCGTAGGCCGAGTAGCCGGGAATCGAGAAGCTCTCGAACCAGCGCTTCGACACCTGACTCGCGGAGAACATGCCGAAGATCGTGAGCACGACCCAGACCGCGATCACCGCGCGCCGTCGCCGTACGATCTGGTGCGCGAAGCGCGCGAGCAAGGGGGTCTTTTCGGGCGTGCTCATTGTGTTCTCCTCCAGCCGGGGTCGGCGTTTCGGTTTGTTCGAGAGGGTAGACGGTGCGGCGGCGCAGAACTCATCGGCGCCACACGATTCGCCGGCGGATCCATTCTCCCCGAGTATTGCGATCGGCCGATGAGTTCTGCGGCGGATCGCGGTCTCCATCGGCATGACCGCGAAAACGCGAGCTCAGGCTGCTCCGGGCGTGGCAGGATACGGGGCGATGGCGAGGCTCGAACCGACGACCCAAGGCTCCGGAGATCTCGAGCTCCAGCTCGAGGCGCATCGCAGGGAGCTGACCGCCTACTGCTACCGGATGCTCGGCTCGGCGTTCGAGGCGGAGGACGCCGTCCAGGAGACGATGGTGCGGGCGTGGCGGAGTCTCGATCGCTTCGAGGGACGAGCTGCGCTGCGCACGTGGCTCTACCGCATCGCAACCAACGTGTCGCTCGACATGCTGAACGGGCGAGAGCGCCGCGCGCGCCCCATGGATCTCGGGCCGGCGTCCGAGCCCGTCGCCGACCATCTGAACACGCTGCCCGAGGTGACCTGGATCGAGCCGATCCCCGACGGCCTTGTCGTGCCGGACGGAGATCCGGCGGACATCGCCGTCGCGCGCGAGACGATCCGCCTCGCCTTCGTCGCCGCCCTGCAGCACCTTCCCCCGCGCCAGCGCGCCGTGCTGATCCTGAGCGAGGTGCTTCGCTGGCAGGCGACGGAGGTCGCAGAGCTTCTCGACTCGAGCGTCGCGTCGGTCAACAGCGCGCTGCAGCGGGCCAGGGCGACGCTCGCGGCCGGAAACGTGAGCGCGTCCGATCCGTCTCCGCCGCTCAGCGCGGAGGACAGCGCGCTCCTCGCCCGCTATGTCGAGGCGTTCGAGCAATACGACATCGACGCCCTCACCTCCTTGATTCGGGAGGACGCGACACAGTCGATGCCGCCGTTCGACATGTGGTTGAGCGGCCGTGACGACATCTTCCGCTGGTGGCTCGGGCCTGGGATCGGCTGTCAGGGCTCGCGCGTGATCCCCATCGGCTCGGCGAACGGCTCGCCTGCGTTCGCGCAGTACAAGCCGAATCCGGACGGTGACGGCCACGTGCCGTGGGCGCTTCAGGTGCTCGAGCTGTCGGAGGGCCGGATCGGCGAGTTCACGTTCTTCCTCGACACGGCGAGACTCTTCCCGCTCTTCGGCGTGCCGCTCAGCGTGACCTAAGCACGCGCGGAGTCCGAGCCCAGCGGCCCCCGCAGGCCCATGAAGTCGATCAGCTCGCAAAGCTCCGGAGACGCGTTCCAGAGACGGATCCGCGAGCCTCGACGGAGTGCAACGAGCTGCAACCGGGCGAGCGCCTCGACCACCGATGCATCCGGCCGGACGAGCGCGCCGACCTCGCACTCGACCACCCCGCCGCCGCTCTCCTCGAGCACCAGGGCGAGGGCGGCGCAGAGCCCCGGGATGTCGGTGCGGGTGACGCGGCCTACGACGGCGAACGCGATCGAGCTCTGTTTCGGGGTCGAGCTCTTCTTGGGGGTGGGCAGCGTGGGGCTCCTTCTAGCGCGGACGAAGAATGGACCGTCGCCGTCGCCGATACTCATCGCCGCCGAGAACGACGAAGGGGGCCCCGGTTCGGAGCCCCCTTCCTTCAGCGCGGAGCGCGTGCTCTTTACTTCTGGAGGAGCGCGCTCGCGAGCTCCTGGCCCTTCTTCGTCTTCGGGCCGGGCATGCCGTTCTTCAGCGCGGCGGCCGGGAATGCCTTGACGACGACCTTGGTCGGCTCGTCCGCCGTGACCTGCTTCGGCGGCGCGTCAGGGTCGAATGGGTTCCGGATCAAATCGCCCTTCTTGCGGCCCGCCTTCGCGCGCGGCTCGAACCGGCCGACGCCTGCGATGCTGACCTTGAAGCCGTCCGCCAGCGCGCCCTGAAGCTCCTCCGCCACGGCGCCGAGCACCTTGCGGACGTCGGTCTTGGTGTACTCGCCGTCGAGCCGGTTGGCGATGTCCTCGATGAACTGTGTTGCCGTCATTGCTTGTGCTGCCATCTCCACTCCCTCTTTGCTCTCGCGTTCGTTTTTCGGATTCGAGTCTCGTCGTCGCGTTCGATGACGACGCCGCAGCTTAGGGAATGCGTCGGACCTCTTGTGCGCCGAGGGGCGAGAATCAGGCGAAATACCGCAGTTTTCAGGTGATTTTTCGTCTCGTTCAGACCGTGACGGTGTCGACCGACGTCTCTCCGACCCAGGCGGGCGCGTAGGCCTACGGGTGATCGAACGCGTCGAGTGCGGAGCCCGGAGCGACCGGGAGCCGGAAGCTGATGTTGCTTCGCTCGTCGGTGACGTCGATCGAGACCTCGTTGGACTGGGCGTCCCTAGCTCAGCCGCCCGCGAGCTTGACGCGGTAGCCCTGCGCTTCGAGCCGGCCGGCGATCTTCTCGCGGTGGTCGCCCTGGATCTCGACGACGCCCGCTTTTGCGGCGCCGCCGCTCCCGCAGAGCCGTTTGAGCTCGCTTGCGACCGCGGGCGCGTCCGCCGCCGGGAGCCCACGGACGACGGTGACGATCTTTCCGCCGCGGCCGCTCTTGTCCCGGAAGATCCGCACGACCCCGTCGTTCGGCAGCTGCGGGCCGCTGCCGGCCGAGGCTGCCTTCCGCGTCGACTGCGCCTGGCGGCGATCGCCGTCAGCGGTGGAGTAGACGAGGCGGCTGTTCGACACGACGGGGATCGTAATCGGCGCTGCGTGTGCGGCTTGGACGGGGCTCCGATCGCCACGTCCGACACCTGGTACGGGACAGGGCTTGGGCGGACGTGTCAGGTGCCTGGCACCGGACGTGGCTTCCGCGGACATGCCAGGTGCGTGGCACCGGACAGGGCTCTGCCGGACACGTCTCCGTCGCTCGGGGCGGAGGTCGGCGTGCGACGAGAACACGCCCAATGCGAGGCCTTCGGACAGGAGCGCCGCCGCGGCTACGCGAAGCGCGCAGCGCCGAGCTCGAGCAACTCGCGTACGAGGTCGACCGCGTCGCGCCGGAAGCGTTTCGCCTCTGCGCCCGACAGCTTGCGGGTGCGCGCAGCTTCGTCGACGACGTCACCAACGCTCGCGATCCCGTCGAGCGCCGCGACGACGTCGAGCAGCCATGGCTGAGCCTCGACGGCGAGATGCATTCCTTCGGCGATCTGCACCAGCGCGCCCGCATCTCGGGGCCTGCCGCCGTCCGCGTCGAGCTCGCGCTCCAGACGGATGAGGCCGGCGAGCGCCACGTGCTCGTCGAGAAGGTCGTTCGGCTTCTCCAGCGCGACGAGCCGCGCCCGTGCCTCGAACGCGCGCTTTATCTGGTCGCCCGCGTGGTCGACCACGTCGTCGTCGATGACGTCGACGCGCGCCGAGTGCGCTTCCCCGGCCCGGCGGTGGAGCAGGACGGCGCCCTCGGTCACGATCTCCACGCCGAGCTCGTCGAGATAGCTCGTCCACCGGTCGATCACCTGCCCGAAGGGCTCGGGCTGCCCCGTGAGGTGGACGTTCCAGCGCACGGCGTGGTCGAGCTGGTCGAGCGCGTAGATCGGCAGGATCCAGCTGTCGCACTCGCCTCCCGCGGCCCACTCGAGCGGTCGCGCTTCCGAGTCGTCCTCGTCCTCGGCGACCCAGCTGACGAGCAGGGTCGCGTAGCCGTCGTCGCTCAGGTGCCTGATCGCCTCCTGCACGATCAGCTCGGAGAACTGATCCGCCTCGAGCCCGCCGTCGCGATACGCCCAGCGGTTCTCCGGCGAGACGACGAACGGGGCGTTCGAGGTGATGACGTCGAACGTCTCACCCTCGACCGGCTCGAACAGGCTGCCGAGCCGGCACTCGATGTTCGTGAAGCCGTTGAGCGCCGCGTTCAGCTCGGTGAACGCGAGCGCCCGGGGATTGACGTCGGTCGCGACGACCTCGCGTGCCTGGCGCGCGGAGAGCATTGCCTGCACGCCGCTGCCCGTGCCGATGTCGAGCGCACGCTCGACCGGCCCTCTGGGAGTCAGCGCGTCGCAGAGCTTGGAGGTCGGCGTATAGGCCGCCACGAAGTCGGGCGGGTCTTTCTCGGCGTCCTCGCCCGGGAAATCGTCGGAGGTCACGAACAGGTCGCCGACCGGGACGATACGCCCATGGAGGGCGACCTCGTCGCCGACGGCTGCGAGGCCGGTCGCCTCGAGCGCCTCGACGGCCGCGCGGCCGAGCGCGTGCGCAAGGTCCTCAACCGGCACCGGCTGCTGGAGGAACAGCGCGCGGAGCACGGTGCCGAGCCGCGAGTCCGGCAGCCGGCGTTCGCCGACCGGGACGTCGTCGCGCGTGATCCCGTAGCCCTCTTCGCCGAGGAGCTCGATCACCGCCTCCTCGGTGTAGCCGACACGTCGGAGCGCGTCGCCGAGACTCCTCGCCGCGGCTCTATCCGCTATCGGGTGCCAGCTCATCGCGACGGATAATGACGACAGCGGCCGTCGGCGCGTTGAACTACTGCAAGGTCAGGCGGCGGGTGCGCACACGAAGAACTCGCGTGCGGCCTTCCGCGTCGGCCGCGCGCGCACGAATTGCGACGCGCGCACGCGCCACGGGCGACCGTCGCCGAACGAGACGATGTCGCCGATCTGAGGCGCGATTTCGAGCTGCTTCTCGTCGACGTTCCAGCTTCCGTTCGGGAACTCGAGCTTGAACGAGAAAGGCCGGCGCAGCCGCCCGTCAGGCCCGTAGGCCGCCGCGAGCGAGGCCGACGTCGTCGTCGTGTCGCGCAGCATCGTCACGTAGCTCGCCATCTGTTCGATCGCCTGCTCGTGACGCGCCCGCTCGGCCTCGTTTTCGACCTCGGCGAGGCCCACGCGCTTGTGGGCGAGCGCGTGATCAAGCTGGTCGGCGTTCAGTCGAGACTGAGGGTCGCTCTTCACTTCCCTCTGCATCGGCACGCGTTGGAAACGTGCCTCTCCCTTAACTCAGGGACACGGGCTCGCGAAAAAGCTCCCATTTGCGCCAATCACGGCTACTGTCCCTGGCTCGTGGACACTCCTCGGCGCAAGCTGTCGTTCGACAACGGCGGCGACTTCATCCTCGAGACCCGCCGAGAGGTCGACCTCTATCTGGCTTCGCGCGGGACGCGCCTCAAGGGCCATCTCGAGCTGTATGCGAAGACCGTGGTCGCGTTCGCCATCTGGGCGGCGTCCTGGGTCTCGATCGTCTTCGTGCGACCGGGCATTGCGCTCGGGTTGCTCGCCCTCGCCGGTCTCGTGCTCGGGACCGTGCTGATCGGCTTCTGCGTCCAGCACGACGCGAACCACGGGGCCTACTTCCGCTCGCGGCGCTTCAACCACCTGATGGGCTGGACCGCCGACGCGATGCTCGGGTTCTCGAGCTACGCGTGGCGGGTGAAGCACAACGTCGCCCATCACACGTACACGAACGTCGACGGCTACGACGACGACATCAGCCAGACGCCGTTCGCCCGCTTGATGCCGAGCCAGGCGCCGAAGCCGTGGTACCGGCTCCAGCACATCTACATCTGGCCGCTCTACAGCGTGATGGTGATCCGCTGGCAGACCGGCGCCGACATCGCCGCTCTGATCAGACGGCGCATCGGCAAGAGCACCGTGCGGATGCCGCGAAGCTGGGATCTCGCCGGGCTACTGGCAGGTAAGGGGATCTTCGTCTCCTGGGCCATCGTCGCGCCGTTGCTCGTGTATCCCTGGTGGGTCGTCGCCGCCGGCTACGTCGGCTTCACGATGGCGACGAGCCTCGTCACCGCGACGACGTTCCAGCTGGCCCATTGCGTCGAGGAGGCCGATTTCACCTCGGCGGAGGAGCTCGAGGCGCAGAAGAGGATCTGGGCGGTGCACGAGGTCGAGACGACCGTCGACTTCTGCCCGCGGAACGCGTTCCTGACCTGGGTGCTCGGCGGGCTCAACTACCAGATCGAGCATCACCTGTTCCCGCGCGTTCCACACACGCACTATCCGCGCATCGCGGAGATCGTCCGGCGCAACGCGGCCAAGCACGGCGTGCGTTACACCGCGCAGCCGTCGCTCTGGGTCGCGCTCCGCTCGCACCACCGGCACCTCCGCCGTCTCGGCCGGCTCGGCGTGCCGGTCGAGATCGAGATGGGCTAGACGCATCGCTCCGCTCGCTTCACGGGGGAAACCAGTTTCCCCCGTGGGCCCCCTTCTGAGGTGTCGTGTCTCGCGGCCGGGCGCGTCACTGCTCTCGCCGAACAAGTTCGGCTCCGCGACGTGGCGTAGGGCAGATCGGCTAGCCGCGTCCACGCCCCCCGACGAGCGCGACGACCACGACGATGATCAGGATCAGGAACAGGAACTTGCTGATCGCGAAGCCGCCTGCGACGGCGAGGATCAGCAGGATGAGCACGATTATCCAGATGGGCGACAACGAGGCCTCCTACGGTTTCGGGGTCAGGAGCTACGGTGAGCGCAGGCGTCATTTACGGCGGGAGTCACCCGCAAACCTGCCCGCCGAGTCGGTAGAACACGCGGAGCATGTCCACAGCCGACGACCTCCGTACGCTCCGCCTGCCGTTGCTCGCCCTGCACAAGGCGGTGCTCGGAGCCGAGCGCCGTGGTCTCGAACGGATCCACGGTGAGCTGAGCGGCACGCAGTTCCTGCAGATCGTCTCCGACCCGCTCCGCTACGGATGGTTCCAACCGTTCTCGGCGCTGATCCTGGCGATCGACGACACGCTCGACGTGAAGGACGACGACGAGACCGAGATTGCGACGCCGGAGGAGCTCTTCGAACGCGCGCGTGAGCTCCTCCTACCGCCGAAGGCCGACACGCCCTTCGGGCGACGGTATGTCTCGTTGCTGCAGAAGGAGCCGGAGCTTGTGATCGCGCACGCCGCAGTCGTCAAGCTCTTGCGCTGAACCGCTACTGCGCAGCGACCAGGGCGGCCGAGCGGACGGCGAGCACGCGATCGCGCTCGGTGATGCCGCCCTCGGAGTGCGTCGTCCAGCGCAGCGTGACCTTCTTATACGAGATCGTCACGTCCGGATGATGATCTTCCGCTTGCGCCAGCTCGGCGACCCGGTTCACGAAGGCGATCGCCTCGGGGAACGACGGCAGCTCGAAGGTTCGTTCGAGGGCGTCGTCGACCTCAACCCATCCATCCGGCACGCTCATGCAAGCAGTATGCAGGTCAATGAAGAACCGACCGGCCACGTTTGATCGTATGACGATACGTCACTCCGAGGGAAATGGGGCAACGTGAGTACGAGCACTCGATATCTGATCGTGGGCGGCGGCATGACCGCAGACGCCGCGGCCAAGGGAATCCGCGTGCACGACACCGACGGCACGATCACGCTCGTAGGAGCGGAGGAGCACCCGCCGTACGCGCGGCCGCCGCTCACGAAGAAGCTCTGGGCCGGCGGCGACGAGGCGAAGATCTGGCGCGGCACCGCCGAGCGCGACGTCGAGCTCGTGCTCGGCCGGCGGATCGTCGAGCTCGATCTCGACGGGCACCGTGCCGTCGACGATCAGGGCGACGAGTACACGTACGAGAAGCTGCTGCTCGCAACCGGTGGGCGTCCGCGCGAGCTCGACGATGCCGACGACGGCGTCGTGTACTTCCGCACGCTCGACGACTACCGGACGCTGCGTGCGCGGGCGGGCGCCGGCACGAGCTTCGTGGTCGTCGGCGGGGGGTTCATCGGCTCGGAGATCGCCGCCGCGCTGAAGGGCGCGGGCTCGTCGGTGACGATGGTCTTTCCCGACGACGCCATCGGCTCGCGCTTGTTCCCGGCCCACCTCGCGAAGTTCGTGACGGAGTACTACCGCGAGCAGGGCGTCGAGGTGCTGACGGGTGAGACGGTCACGTCGGTGCGGGACGGCCGCCTGACCACAGGCTCCGGGCGCGTACTCGAGGCCGACGTCGTCGTGGCGGGGCTCGGGATCGTTCCGGCCACCGATCTCGCAGAGGCGGCGGGACTTCCGGTCGACAACGGGATCGTCGTCGACGAGCTCGGCCGCGCAGGCGATCGAGACGACGTCTTCGCGGCGGG
>Ga0265316_10007051_pt1 | contig 10647 bp, 6 predicted proteins | sample 4522metaG_FD_202092 | JGI IMG/M metagenome (GOLD analysis project Ga0265316, IMG submission 202092) | Rhizosphere microbial communities from Carex aquatilis grown in University of Washington, Seatle, WA, United States - 4-5-22 metaG | ecosystem: Host-associated > Plants > Roots > Rhizosphere >...
CGTGAAGAAATCAACGCAGGGAGCAGCACGGTCACAATCTTTGCAACGTCGATGCTGTTTGTATTCCTGTTCCTGACGGCGTTGTACGAAAGCTGGTCCGTGCCGTTCGCCGTGTTGTTGGCCGTGCCGATCGGCGCATTCGGTGCAATTCTGACTCTTGTACTGATTCCTCAATTAAGCAACAATGTGTACGCTCAAATCGGTTTAGTCACGTTAATCGGTCTTGCTGCAAAGAATGCCATACTCATCGTTGAGTTTGCCAAAGAACGCGTCGACAGAGGCATGCCGATGATCGAAGCAACTCTCGAGGCCGTAAAGCTGCGTTTGCGGCCGATTCTTATGACATCGCTGGCCTTCATTTTTGGCGTGTCTCCGCTGGCATTTGCAACTGGTGCAGGGGCGCAAGCGAGATCGACAATCGGTTGGACAGTTCTCGGAGGCATGCTCTCCGCGACGATGCTTGCGATCTTCATCGTTCCAGTACTGTTCATCACAATCACGCGAATTGCCTATAGTAAAGAAAAGTTGGAGGAGTTACGGTTGAAGGGATTGGAAGCCGCCGGAAAAATACCCGAGGAAGATCTGTAGTATTTGTACTGACCTCGTACCATACCTGATAGATGATCTTTTACTTCACCGCCAAACGCCAGGCCCGCCTAAAATATTAGAAGCTATCTCAAAAATGGTTTTCATGCAGAAAGCAGCCGTAAATGTCATGCTGAGCGTAGCGAAGCATCCATGACAACGCAGCACCGTGCGCTCACGTAGCTTCAGTGTCGTGGATCCTCCCGAAGTTCGCTTCGCGAACTTCGGGAGCGGTGAAAGAAGGAAGACTATTTAGTTGTGCTGCTTCACTGGTTCGATTTCTTGAATGCTTCTTCCGAGATGTCTTGCTGTTCATCTCTCGAATACCCCGGGCAGAGACTGATATCATTGAGCAGCATCTTGCTGTGTTCGATATCGATTTTGTCGGTGTGCAATCGCAGCGGAAGAGCAGGAACTTTTCGTAAATATTCTTTTCCCTCCTCGATATCCGCGTTGTTTTTTGTGTCCAGCCCGCGCGTGATAAGTGCAACGCCATATTCTTTGACTATCTCTATTCTCGTGGAATCCAGTTCGTACGCCTTTTTGCAATAAAAAACCGCCTTGTCGAGGTCGCCGCTGATTCCAAATATCCATTTGAGCATGAAAAATGTAGGGCAGAGGCGATAATAGACGCCTAGTGCCACGCAACTCGATGCTTGAAGGTTTTCGCCGTTTGGGGTTGTATAGTCGGATTGGCGGTTTACCGAGATGAGCCAATCGTTCTCAATCTGTTTCGCTGAAAATAGTTCGGAAAATACTCCCTTCGTTGTTGCTCTTCGTGCATTGGCCAATCCGCGCATGAAGTAACATTCTCCTTTGTCGGGAGCGCAGCGTATTCCTTCTTCAGCAATCCGCACCATCGTATCGTAAATTTCAATCTTCCTGTCTTTGTCCTCCGATTGATGTGCGTCAAGTTTTTCACCTATTTCGTAATAATCGAGGCACATCATCGCGCGGATTAAGAAATCGTCAGGCTTGTACTTCAACGCCGTCATGCACTCCTGTAAAGATTCTTCAAACTCGAATTTGCCGAGATGATAATCTGCTTTTTTAAAATGGATTTTATACTGACCCTCGCTTGTCGAGTCATCGATTGCGGGTTGGTTCTTCTTCTGCGGAAATGAAAGATCGTTAATTAGAATGATCAACATAAAAATGTGGAAAAGAAACCTGTTCACTGAAGGGGGCTTCATCTACTCCTCATTGGAATGCAGTTTGGAAATGTACACGCATAGATCCCCGCACCGGGAACGCCACACGCTGTCATTTTGCAAAATCAACTTTAGGGATGAAGGAGAAAATGGAAGGGAAGAAGAACACCACAGATTGGCCCTCCACGTCTCCTTTTGGCGACGGATATATAATAAATTGTTTTCTAAGGCGCAAGGCAATTGAATGCCGCCAACATGACGTTGAAAAAAAAAGGCTATTGTCCGACATTCTTGTCTAGCAAAGAGCAGCTTAATCAAATGATAAGACGGAATTTTTGACGCCGTCTGTTCTCGGAGAAAAAGAATTCTATTTATGTAGAAGAATTCAACATCCGTGTGAGAGGAAATGAGAACTCATGATTCCCTTGGCGCATCTTTTTATTTACATCACCTGGTTTAAGTGATTTCGAGAACTATTTAGACAAGGTAGCTTTTTTTACAAGTTAATAGATGCTATAAGAGTTCTTATTTCAGTAAGATCATTTTCTTTTGCAGATGAACATCTCCGGCTGTAAGCCGGTAGAAGTAGATTCCGCTGGCAAGGCTTTGACCGGACCATGGATATTCGTAATTTCCCGGCAGCTGTTTTGTGTTGACGAGAGTTGCGACTTCGCGCCCCAACACATCATAAATTTTAAGTGTCACGTTTGCAGAATGGGAAAGCTGATATTTTATGGTCGTTCCTGCATTGAACGGGTTAGGATAGTTTTGTTCAAGCGAATAGTTCGACGGGGGAAAATCTGAGGCGGGGTACGCGAGCTTAAGTGTCCATCCGTCGGGGTCGAGAAGAACAGAGGTCGGTCGCTCCGGAAAATTTATTGCAAAACTCTGACTCTGTGCATTGTTGAATATGCTTACGGTTGTGTCTCTTCCAGGGGCGAGAATGCGTACATCGATCGGCATGATGAAGAATGGTGGATTTAGCCGGCCGGAGGGTTGTTTGAGATTGATCGTGACCGCGGATGAATCCCCCGAAGATTTCCAGTCCCACGAATATTGGTAAATCGGATAGCCTTCCCCGTAGATCCATTCCTGAAAAAAGTAGTCAAGGTTTTTCCCCGACGTGGTCTCGCATGCTGTCTGCAGATCTTTCGTCGTGGCCGTGGAATATTGCAGCGAAGGTTGGTTTGCATACGCGCGGAGGGAACTGAAAAAAACGCTGTCACCGAGCACGTGTCGAAGCATGTGCAGGACGGATGCGCCTTTTCCGTAAACCAGATTGTATTTGAAAAGAGATTGAGCGGTTGAAGTGTCGGGCGCTCCCACCTCGCCCGAGGCCGATATCGCAACGCCGGTCTGAAGATTGATAAAGTTCCAATATGAGTCAACACCGTATTTCTTTTCGAGATAGAGAGCTGTACAATACACTGCGAAACCCTCCTGCAGCCAAAGGTCCGACCACGTCCTGCATGTAATTTTGTCCCCAAACCATTGATGAGCAAGTTCGTGTGCGACGGTATTTTCATCGAATGTTCCGATGGAAGTCATGGTTTGATGTTCCATGCCCCCGGATGCGAATTCCGCATGCCCGTATTTCTCTTTGATGAATGGATACAGCCCAAAGAGGTTGGAATAAATTGAGAGCATGTCAACGACGCGTGGAAGAATTGCAATGGCGCTTGAGTAGTCTTCGGGAAGAACATAGTTGCGCACTTCCATTGAGTCGGTCTTCGAGTACCGGAACCAATTCGAGAACTGAACATAATTTGTGACGGCAATTGAAATGAGATACGACGCAATTGGGTAGCGTTCTTTCCAGTGATAGGTCGCCGTTCCATTATTATGATTAACCGTCGAAACGAGTACTCCCTCCGATGCAGTCTTGTACGTTGAATCGCAGGTTACGGAGATATCCGCGGAATCCGCTTTGTCGCTTTGTCCGTTCTTACAGGGCCACCAATCCCTCGCGCCGTACGGCTCGCTGAGCGAATACACCCACGGCACGCCTGAATGAGAACTAAATTCAAAACTCCCAAATCCGGTTGCAACCGGAACCCCCTCATAAAAAATTTCCGTCGTTAAAATTTCACCCGATTGGTACGCATGATCCAGCGTGATATCGAATGAATTGCTCCAATGGGTAAATGGACATCCTTGGCCATTGACCCGCACGGAATCTATGTGCATAGAATTCATGAGGTCGAGTGTGAGTAATTGGGAATTGTCCTGCCGGCAAATCCCGGCGATTGTGACATCTCCTTTGAGATATCCTGGATATGTGAGAAGGTTCAATTTCAGGCCGTAATATGTAACATCGAACCAGCTGCTCGCTGCCGACTCAGTCTGCAGCCGATTAAACGCGATTTTCTCGAAGTCAAATTTGTTCAGCAGTTGTTGTTCTGGTGGTGAACTAAAAGGCTGCTGGCCAAAAGCAGTTTGTCGGCAAACGCAAAGGACAAGCAGGAGTATTTGAACTTGTGTCCAAAACACCCGCTCAGATTTCATTCTATATGTCATTCTGAACCTGGACCCGTTTTTCTTCATCTACTTGAAATGTAAGCAATGAATTTGAGAGGAGAAAGGGGCCCGTTCTTGTTCAGGAACTTGGTAAAAAGAGGGCATTTAGACGCTGACATGCATTGAATCCATCGACCTGAGGAGGTCTTCCGACCGGATTTTTCCAGACAACCGAGTTTTTTTTTTGTATATTACTATAAATCAACGATGATGGTTTATTAAGGGAAACGCATACTTGTTCAGCAATTTAGTCACTAAATTTAAGTCTATCTTCTTTCGGGGAGATAGAATCCCCGGTGAAAAGCCGAAAAGCATTTCACAGCCTCCCTCAACCGCAGTCAAAGAAACGAACGAAGCCGACGCCAAACGCAAGAGAATTCCTCGCGGCCAGGCGGACGGCTCGGCGCCTCGACAAAGCCGAAAGACGGAGACCCGCGAAGAATATAACACGCGGCGGGCGAAACGTGAACCGCATAAAATTTCGGCCCCGGTTGAATTTTCATCGAAAGCATGGGACAGCTCGATCTTCGTGGTTCCTCCCGCAGAGGGAAAAAAACGATTCCATGATTTTGGCATCCCACCGGAAGTGCTTCACGCAATCTATGACCTGAAATTTCAATACTGCACTCCTGTACAGGCTGAAACGCTATCCAAAGCGCTTGCCGGCGACGATGTTACCGCCCAGGCGCAGACCGGAACGGGAAAGACGGCTGCATTTCTTATCACGATTTTCAGCCACTTCCTTAAACATCCGATTGAAGGGAAGCGGCCTCTCGGTACGCCGCGTGCGCTGATTCTCGCACCCACGCGAGAACTCGTGATGCAGATAGACAAAGATGCGCATGATCTTGGAGTGTACGTTCCATGCCGGACGCTTCCGCTGTTTGGCGGAATAGATTATGTGAAGCAGCAGAAACAATTGCAGCAGGGACCGTGCGATGTTCTCGTCTGCACGCCGGGACGCCTGATCGATTTCAAAAAAAAGAAGTTGGTTGATTTGAGCAAAGTTGAAATCCTTATTCTCGACGAAGCCGACAGGATGCTCGATATGGGCTTCATTCCGGCTGTCAGGTCAATAGTCCTCAGTACTCCGCCGAAGGCGGAACGTCAAACGATGTTCTTTTCCGCAACGATCTCCTCCGAAGTAAAGCGGCTTGCGGAATCATGGACACGGGAGGCGTTCCAGGTGACGGTTAAGCCGGAGGCAATCGCAGTGGAAAGCGTCGAACAGATTACGTACATCACAACGCGCGACGAAAAGCCGACGCTGCTGTTTAACCTTATCATGCAAAAGAAACTCGAAAGGGTATTAATTTTTGCAAACCGACGCGATGAGGCCCGCCGTTTGAAAGACCAGCTCGAGGCGTACGGCATCAGTTGCGCGCTGCTTTCCGGAGACGTGGATCAGAAACTACGGATCAATCGGCTGGAGCGGTTTCGCGAAGGGAAGATACGCGTTCTTGTTGCCACCGACGTTGCTTCGCGCGGAATTCACGTTGAAGCAATTTCACATGTCATTAATTACAATTTGCCGCTGGATGTGGAAGAGTACGTCCACCGCATCGGCCGCACCGGGCGGGCGGGAGCGAGCGGCATCTCGATCAATTTTGCGGATGAAGAGGATTCACATGAGCTGCCGAAGCTTGAAGAATTCCTCGGTAAGAAAATCGAATGCGTATTTCCGGAAGAACATCTGCTGATACCGATTCCTGAAAAATATCCAAAGCACAGCCCTGTCCATCACGAGCGAAAAGTCTCTTCTCGCCCCCGATATACTCAACGAAGAAGGAGGTAGGCTTTTTAGTTCTCCGATTGCTTCCAGCAGTCGGAGGAGTAATTACGTGCGTTCTTGCTCTTTGATTTTCCAAACCGCTTTGCCTACATTATCTGATTGCCGAAACATTGTCCTACAACATTATGAAGGAACGAGCGTTATGAAGAGTCTCATCTTTATGCCACTCTTGATTGCAGCATTTGTCGGGAGTAGTGCGGCACAGCCGATTCCGGAAAAGATCGATACGTCGGTGATTGCGAAGATCAAATATGAAGGAATGAACAATTCAAAAGTGATGGAGACTCTCAGCTTCCTCTCGGACGTATACGGTCCGCGATTAACCGGCTCTCCGGAATTTAAAGAAGCCGCAGATTGGGCGAAGAAACAATTGGAAGACATGGGATTGCAAAACGTTGCCTTTGAGACATGGAAGTTCGGCAAAGGCTGGTCGATGAAAAATTTTTCCGCGGAGATGACCGAGCCGCGCGTCCTTCCCCTTATCGCATATCCGAAAGCCTGGTCTCCCTCTACCAAAGGAACGGTTAGCGGTTATGCGGTCTATTTGGGCGCGAAGACAGACGACGAATTGCAGCAGTATAAAGGGAAACTGAAAGGGGCGATTGTTCTTACGAGTGAGCCGCGGGAGTTGAAAGCACACTTTACACCCGACGCCGATCGGTTAACCGATGAGGATCTGTTGAAGTTGGCGAACGCCGATATGCCGAGAGGGCGCGGTCGTGTCGGCAGAAGGGACACTGCCGCATTCCGTGTGCTCAGAGAACGTTTTGCCCAATCGAGAAAGAAGCTGGAATTTTGCCGGCAGGAAGGCGCGGCGATTGTGATTGAAGCGTCGCAGGGCGACGACGGAACATTATTCGTCCAGAGCGCAACGGTGCCCCAACCCGTGAACTCGCCGATTGATCGGAGAATTAATCCATATGACGAAGATGCTCCAAAAATTCCCGTTCAAATTGTTGTTGCGGCAGAACACTATAATCGCATGGTCCGCATGATTCAAAAGGGAAGCCGGGTTAAATTAGAAATGAATCTCGAAGCAAATTTTTTTGACGGCCAGCCGGGAATGAACATCGTTGGCGAGATTCCCGGAACGGATTTGAAAGACGATGTTGTTATGGTTGGCGGACACTTCGATTCATGGCATGGAGGCACCGGTGCGACAGACAACGGCACCGGCTCGGCGTCTTGTATCGAAGCGATGCGTATCTTGAAAACACTCGGCGTAAAGCCGCGCCGGACTATTCGAATTGCCTTGTGGGGTGGAGAAGAAGAAGGTCTTCTTGGTTCTAAGGAATATGTGGCCAGCCATTTCGGGGAACGAGACACAGCCCAGGGGAGCGCGTTCGGTGAGATCAAAAAGAAGCCGGAGTATGAGAAGTTGTATGTGTACTTCAACAACGACAACGGCACGGGCAAAGTGCGGGGCGTTTACATGCAGGGGAATGAGGCGACGCGGCCGATCTTCAGATCGTGGCTTGGACCGTTTACCGATATGGATGCATCGACACTGACGATTGAGAACACCGGCGGCACCGACCACCTTTCGTTTGACGCAATCGGGCTTCCCGGATTTCAATTCATTCAGGACAATATCGATTATGAGACACGGACGCACCATTCGAACATGGACGTATTCGACCGTGTCCAGGAAAACGATTTGAAACAGGCGTCGGTCATCATGGCAGCCTTTGCCTACGATGCTGCGATGCGTGAAGGAAGCTTCCCGCACAAGCCGCTCCCGCAAGCAGGCGGATCAAGACCACCGTTCTAAATTTCAAAAGGTTTAACAATCTCGCGGTAAGATGGCGGCAAAGTCATCCATTCGGGAAAAGCCGCGAAGGATTCGTTCTCTAGGACATTTTGCGCCATTGCAACTTTGCGTGAGACGCGAGTCCTGAGTTTTCAGAAGCATGATGCTTTGATCATGAAAACAATTGTCGTCTTCAGCGGCGCCGGACTTTCTGCGGAAAGTGGCATCCCGACATTCCGCGATTCCGGAGGTTTATGGGAGCAGCACCGCGTCGAGGATGTCGCATCGCCGGAAGGATGGGAACGCGACAGGCAGCTCGTTCTCAATTTTTATGAACAGCGATTTCTTCGAAGCCTTCAATGCCGGCCGAACCCTGCTCACGATGCAATCGCAAAACTCGGCTCTCGTTTCGACGTCGTGAATATTACGCAAAACATCGACACGCTCCTTGAACGCGCCGGTTCGAAAAATGTATGGCATCTTCACGGGAGAATCGATTTTCAAAAATGCGAGTTTCATTTTTCAATCCCCGCGTACCCCGATTCGTCGTATTCATGCGATTATCGGGCGCCCACAGCTTCCCCCACGAAACTCGGCGACAAATGTCCAAAATGCGGGGCCCAGCTTCGCCCAGACGTTGTCTGGTTTGGTGAAGCGGTCGACATGAAGCAGGAGTATCTCAATGAGCTTGTAAAAACGGCGGAGATTTTTATCGGCGTGGGAACATCGGCGCAAGTCTATCCGGCGGCAGGCCTGCTTCCTCTGTTCAGGGGGGCAAAGCAGAAATTTTTTATCGACCCACATCCGGCATACGAAGTACTCGACGGTTTTGATGTTCTGAAAGGAACTGCGAGCGAACAAATGCCGGCCATCGCTGCCAGGATATTTTCTGCAAACGGCGCGATATAGTGGCGTTTCTAAAAAAACTTTTTGTTTTTTTTCGACCCCTTTTCGATCTCCTCATTACAATGGGAGGAGGGTGGGGTGGAGTTGGCGAATTGTTTGATACAACGAAATTACAGGCTCGACCTTTTTTTAAAACGGCATTAGAAGCAGCCGCTTGTCACACTTATTTTCTCATCTTGTAGACGCAAAAAAGTTTTGCATACGCCCATTGACATTAAATAAAATTTTCCCGAAGATTACCCCATGGGGCAGTCATGGGAAGCACTCTTCTACTCTACTCTACTCTACTCTACTCTACCCCAAACATTTAAGATTGAGCGCTCTATCAAAATCAATCTTTGCAATTTCTCAAATCCTTGAAAGTAATAGACCCTACAAATAGGTGTTCAAAAATGACATTAACCCTGTCACCGGGTATTGCCAATTGAAAAGTAATTTTTAGGAATGATTGTATGACGAAATACATTTTTCTCGCGTTGTCGTTTCTTTGCATCTTTGCCGGTATGAGCTGCAAGAAAAACCCGGTTGGTCCGCCGCCTGACGAGAGCTTTGTATTAAAAGTCACCGATGTAAACTGCACGGAGGCATGGCTCACAATTCATGTTGGTTCCGGTTTCACAACTCACACGGCACAGCTTACGAGAGATACCGCTGTTGTGGCAAGCATAACATTAATTGGTACCGACACGACAATTTCAGACACAGGATTATCCCCCTCGCACACATATACCTACACGCTCTCTCTGCCGGGTGCAACAAACGTTACAACAAAAGCAACGTCAATGGATACGACAAGCCATAACTTTACATGGCAAATGTTTACACTTGGCGGAGCTTCAAGTAGTGCATTGTATGATGTCGCAATAATTAATGACACTCTGGCGTATGCCGTGGGCCAAATGTTTCTTAATGATTCCACAGGACAGATTGATCAGCAGCCTTATAATCTAGCAACATGGGATGGAACATCTTGGAAAATTCAGAAAGTACCATATTACTATCAAGGACAGGCATTCTACGGTCCAATTTATTCACTCGAGGCTTTTAATGCCAACGACATTTGGTTTGGTATCGGGAATATGATTCATTGGGATGGACAATCATTCAATGCAGTTGAGTTGCCAACTTCAGTTTGGGGCCCGAACAGAATCAACAAAATTTGGGGATTGTCAACCAAAAATTTTTATATCGTTGGAGACGGTGGATCAATAGCTCACTACAACGGCACAAGTTGGACGAAGATCGAGAGCGGAACGAATTTGAGTTTCAACGATGTTTTCGGATCGGGGGGCGAGATACTTGCCGTTTGCTCTCAGAACTACCCTCCGGGTCAGGGGGTTTTTAGCATTACGGGAAATTCTACTACGCAGATTTCAGCCTATCCTATCGATCCGATTGAAGAATTCTTTAGCGTCTGGTTTGTGCCAAACCAGCAGTACTACGTAGTTGGCGACGGCGTTTATCAAAAAAAATCCCTCTCTGATAGTGCTTGGAGAAATGGCCCGCTAGATATCACACACGATGCGACAACAAGAGTTCGCGGAAAAAATATCAACGATGTTTTTATCGTCGGAGCATTCGGAGAGTTCCTTCACTGGAACGGCGTGAGCTGGAGAAGTTACATAGGACAAACCGGCCTTGCCGACGGCAGCTACACAAGTGTTGCAATAGAAGGGAACCTGGTCGTCGCTGTTGGAGCAAATGATGCTCAGGCTGTCATTACTATGGGAAGGAGATAATTCATATGAAAAAGGCATCACTCATTCTATTTGTTCTTATTTCTTTCTGTGCACTCACGTGCAAAAAAAATCCCGTAACCCCGCAGCCGCCATTGGATACCACGAGCCATAATTTTACATGGACTCTGCAGACACTCGGCGGTGCTTCGGGGAGCGTGCTGTATGATGTGGCCATAATAAACGATACGCTGACATACGCGGTCGGAG
>Ga0265316_10007053_pt1 | contig 10644 bp, 8 predicted proteins | sample 4522metaG_FD_202092 | JGI IMG/M metagenome (GOLD analysis project Ga0265316, IMG submission 202092) | Rhizosphere microbial communities from Carex aquatilis grown in University of Washington, Seatle, WA, United States - 4-5-22 metaG | ecosystem: Host-associated > Plants > Roots > Rhizosphere >...
CTACCGTGCTGGTGGTCTGACTGACGGCTGTCGCTGTTTCCACGGAACCGGCAGCTATCTGTGTCGCCGCCGCCAGTATTTCAGCCGATGACGATGACAGCAGATTCACTGATTCTTTGTTTTCTCTTACCATAGTGCGCATATTATCCGTCATAATACGGAATGCCTGGAACAATGAGCCGACCTCATCATTGTCACTGACCTGTCGGATTTCCGCAGTTAGGTCGCCTTTACCGATACGAGTAGACAATACCGACAGGTCTTTTAGCGGTCTGGAGACTATTCGGGTAAGGACTATAACCGTCAATATTAAAAACAAAACTGCAAGTCCACCCAGAATTCCACATAAAACCATACTTCTGTCAATCGACCGGCTGCTTGCCAGCAGCATCCTGCTAATTTCTGTATTTTCTTCATTCGTCATTGTTATCAGGAGGGCTCTCGTGTTATCAACATTCGTTTTCTGTATTCCTAGAGCAAGTTGGGTAGCTTCGACTAGGTTCCCTGTAGAGATGTCCTCGAATATTGTAGACCTGTTAGTTGTGTTTTGAACTAATAGTTGCTTGGCCTGGTTCCAGTTGCTAATAAAATCAGCCGTTACATTTGGATCGGTCTGGGAAAACACGTCCAAACTCTGTGTAATGGTGTCATTTTGGTTGCCAAGGTCTGTTACATCCGCTTCGAGTGCCTGTTGGGCAGCCAAATTGCTGGTCAGTATTGCCTCTAGAGTTTCAGCACGCTGCCAGTTCTGGTTGGCCCGCAACGTAATCATGTTCAGGCGGGCCGCGTACTGCTCGTTATTAAGCTCGCTGGCTGTGCTCTTGGCAGCGTACAGCGACTGAAACGATATGCCGACCGCAGCAGCAAGAACCACTAATATCAACCCTAGGATGAGGATAAACTTCGAAGTTAACGACAGATTATTAAACCATTTCATATTTTTTCTCTCCTATCTTGGTAAATTCCATATTCGCATTAAAAAATAAAACTTTCGTGAATTCAATTTACCTCCGATTGGACTATGAAGTTTTTATCAGCCAGCAGTTTCTGAATATCCATTATTATCACCCCGTCTTTGGTGATACCGCTCAAATACTTCTCACGGATGCCAGCAAGTGTCGGCAGCGAAGGCTGAATGTCACCTTGCGGTATTGACCGCATGCCGAGAATAACATCTGCCCGGATTCCCAGTTCCACCTCTCCACTGCGCACGATGACAATCTTGTCGAGTTCTGTAAGCCCCTTATCAGGCAGATTAAACAATCTCTTGATATCAATGACAGACAATATCTGTCCGCGCACGCTGGTTATACCCAGGAAAAACGGTGGGGTTCCCGGGACGGGGACCAGTTCCTTTAACGGGTATACCTCGCGGATATAACTTGTTTCAATGCCGTACACTTCACCAACCAGTCGAAACTCCACAACCTCAAGATATTGTTGTCCCGCATCCTCCTGTATTATCTCTTGTGACAGCGCTTTGGCCCTTGCTTTAAGTAATCTTTTGTTATCCTCGGTGCCTGGAGTTATCACCCGTTCCAGAGTTGTGGCTGCGGCTTCAAGACGACGGTGCACTTCGACCCAGTCTGTTTGCTTCTTAATTGTCACAGGCTTTATTGGCTTCATTTTGTTTTCTCCACACTAATAGTCGAACGGATAATTTCAGCCAGTCTCCCTGCGGAAATATCTCCGCCTCCCAGCATGGCATCATCCTGATTCCGAGTGTTCAATATGGCAAGGGCATTCTCAAAGTACTTCTGCGATTTCCTGATATCGCCCTGTCGTAGAGCTATGTTCCCCATGGTAAAATAGGCCAGCACAAAGTTGGGGTCCAGATATAGTGTTTGTTTTAATGCTGTTACCGCTTCCGGAATCCGGCCGAGCTCTTGCATGATATTCGCCAGCATATAGCGGGAATTCGGGTTAAATTTATCCAACTCAATGCTCTTTTGACAATCTCGCAAAGATTCCTCAAGTTTACCTTGGTTGGCGCAAATCCTGGCGAGAAGAATCATCATCCTGGCATCAGCTTTGTCCGCAGGCACCGAATTGATTATCCTTTCTGCCCCGGCATAGTCGCCCTGCGTAAACAAGTCCAGTGCTTGCCGGTATGGACTTTTTGGTAGTTCTTGCGTTTTATTTTTTTTATTCCATACCGCCAATGGCTCCGGGATTTCAGGCGGCCTATTGATTTTGGTTGTATCTTTCTGTCCCTGAGGGAAAAATTGTTCGGAGATAACAGGAGAGTTCTCTAACCGGGTGAAGAATGGGGTTTCTCCGGGGAAAGCAGTCTCTATTTCCGGGGTGAGGTCGCCGTCTTTTCTGTACAGGATTGTGCCCGCATGGCTTACATACCGGAGACCTGGATTCGATCCCTGTGGAATGTCGCAGGGACTGACCATGAGCCAACCCCCTTCCACTAGGCATTTACTAAAGTTAGATAAAGCTATATCTGCCGTATCCCGGTTGAAATACATCAACACATTGCGGCAGAGAATAATGTCCATAGCATTCGTGTTGCTCGCCAGCGAAGGATATGGGTCAATAGCTAGATTATGGTAACAGAATGTTACCATCCGGCTAATATCGGAGGAAATCTCAAACTGTCCGTTTTTATGCCGACTGAAATATTTGTCTTTTACCGGTAGCGGGCACTCGCGGAATGACCAATTGTTATAAATGCCAAGCCTGGCTTTCTTGATAGCCTGCGGATTGATATCCGTAGCCAGTATGGAGATGTTCCAACCATCCAGATTCCCAATTAATTTTTGCAACAATATGGCCACGGAATAAGGCTCTTCCCCGGTTGCGCAGGCAGCAGACCATATCCTGAACTGCTGGTTTTTACCACGGCGCTGGCGGATTAATTCAGGCAGGATATGCTCTCCGAGAGCCTGAAATGTGGCACTATCCCTGAAGAAATAGGTTTCCCCTATGGTAAGATGACTTGCCAGCACCTCAACCTGCTTCTGGGTAAGGGGGGAGGAAACGAGCCACCGGATACACGACTCCGTATCACTGTAACCGAACTCCTTCGCTGCGGACGCTACTCCCCGCTCGAGTTCAATCTGACGCTCAAGAGGAAAATACAATCCCATGCGTATAGCGACCATGTCGTTTAATTGCTGCATAAGAGGGTTCGTTATGGTAAGCGTCATTTGACACCTTTCGTATTATTCATTATGGCTGTATCCAGAGTCTTCTCCTCTTCTAGTGAGAGGAATTTATTGAGGTCGTGGATAAGTATCATACCATCTTCCATTTTCACCACACCTTGAACGTAGTCCATACCCGGCAGGACGGTATCGGCCTTGATTACCTTATCCTCAGGTGTTTCAATGACGCCTAAAACCACGTCAACCACCAGCGCCACAGTTCGTTTTAAGGTATGCGCAATGATTAGCCGATTAGTGGGTTCGATATCTTTCTCTGAAAGTCGGAAACGCCGGCGGATATTTACAACGGGGATGATTTTTCCATGGATGTTTATGACGCCAAGCACTATATCGGGTGCCTCGGGCAGGAGAGTGATTTCAACCGTTTGAATGATCCTTTCGACAGCACTGAGATCGAGGGCATAGTGTCCTTCATCCAATGTAAAGGCTACATGCAGAAGAGTTGTATTCATTTCTTTATCACATTACAATTTTCTTTCCGCAACATGCGGTGCTTCTTGATATAAACCTTTCTGGTTTCGGCAATTATCGCGGCCAAGTTACAATGCAACCTCCGTCTTGATTCAATGTTTCTCCACGGCATGAACGGCGTATAATACTGCCAATATAACCCAAGTATGTGCCTTGTATTCCGTTGCCACAAACCTCTCGTGCGGGTATGGGATAGATATGTTAGTTACAATCGACTAATCTAATGGGTGGTAACTAATAGTGTTTGACAAGTGGGTATATAGGGAACACAATGATAGCACGAAGCTGCTACAAAGTAGTAAGTAATGGTACACCATAGTGTACCAGGGAGATGTTATACAATGGCAATGACACAACCCAAATCTGAAAAGTTAGGTGTCTTGATGATCGGTTTCAGTCCGGTTATTCGTGAGGGTTTGCAGGCTATAATGACTAAAGACGCGAGACTTAACGTGGTAGGGGACGTTCCGGATGGATATGACGGTCTTCTGTTTATTAAACGGGTACGTGCCCGGGGACAGACTATCAACGTAGTATTGACCGAGACCCGAAGCGGCGAACGGGATGGAGTGCAAGCGACGAGGCTTATCAAGGATGAATTCCCTGAGATTGCCATACTGGTACTCACAGAGAACTTGAATGATACTTATGTAATAGATGCAATTCAGGCGGGTGCAGGGGGATACATCTTCCTCAAGGATATGACACCGGAAGCGTTACTGCAGAGTATCCATCACGTAGTCGAAGGCGGCGTCCAGATGAAGACGGAATTGCTGCATAATGCTGTGGATAATCTGATTCAAAATGGCCGGAGGACACTTGCTGAACGCACGGCTCAGGCGGCTCACCTCACCGAGAGGGAAGTCGATGTACTCAGGCTCTTGGGAAACGGAGATTCAAACAAAATAATGGCCGAAACTTTGAATATTACCCTGGATACTGTTAAAAAACATGTCCGCAACGTTATCGATAAGCTGCAGGCAAGCAGCCGTACTCATGCCGCTATTATTGCGGCTCAGGCAGGCATTGTGGGCAAGCCTGTTGCTATTTTAATTGAAAAACCAACTGAACCTGCCTAGAGTAAATTGACTCAGTGCTATGCTGGGATGATTTGTAATGGTAAACGGCGCGGAAATGCGTACTGTGTATTATTGGTTGGACACATATGCCGGGGAAAGTTTATAACTTCCTATTCTCATTTGTTGGCAACCATGCGCCAAAGTGTCCACCATATAACAATTTAGTAGATTATTGGATAACATTAAGAGTTATTGTTTAACCACTGCCATTTGCGATGTTTTGACGTACAAAAATAATATTGTAATATAGTATACATTAGCTTTCTTGTTAAGATTTAATTTTCGCGGGAGGAATCATGAAAAACCCGAAACTGATTCTTTTATTTTTAACGTTGGTTATGGTAATGGTTCCATTGATAGCATGCTCATCGAAATCACCTGCTAGTTTGCCTGCGACTAGTATGCCTGCGGCGACGACATCTGCGGAAGTAAAAGGATGGGGCAGCCCTCCTGAAATGCAAATTGATACCGGCAGGCAATATACAGCCACCATTAGTACCAACCTTGGAGACATCCAAGTTCAACTTTTCGCTAATGAAGACCCGAAGACCGTCAATAACTTTATCTTCCTGGCAAACCAAGGGTTTTATAATGGGTGCAAATTTTTCCGTATTGTAAAAGGTTTTGTGATCCAGACAGGAGATCCAACCAATACCGGAACTGGTGGACCGGGTTACCAATTTGCGGATGAACCGGTAACCGGCAATTATCTTGCAGGCACTCTAGCAATGGCTAATTCAGGTCCGGATACTAATGGCAGCCAGTTTTTTATCTGCTTGGCAAATTTAACTACACTGCCAAAGAACTATACAGTTTTCGGAATGGTGACCGGTGGCATGGATGTAGTACAGTCAATAGGCAACACGCCTGTTGTGGCAAACCCGATGATGAGAGGAGAAATGTCTTCCCCTACTCAGGATGTACATATCAACTCTGTAGAAATTAGCGAAAAATAGCCATCCCTAATTTCCAATAACATATAAATTTCTTCTTTTCACTAAGCTGAAGTTATATTTTTAAACAATGCTCGTTGTGAAGTAACATTTCATCGTTTTGTTACCCGATTAATTTTAGGAATTTTGGTGTTGTGGACGTGGTGACGGGGGTGAGTCAAACTCTGCTTGAAACACGGATTTTCAGCTTCCTTTTAGACAAGCTATACTAACGAATTTTCAGGTTAGTCCTGCCTTGTATAAAATTATTTTCTTTCCTGGCATTATTCAGACGGAATGGTGCGATAGATGAGTAAGATATATTCGGCAAATCAAACTGGAGAGGTATTAGGACTCTCCCTAGACCATGTTAAGAGACTGGCCGGAGATGGGGATTTAAAAGCAGTAAAGTTAGGCCATGACTGGGTCATACTCATTTTGAATTATTAAAGAAAAAAACTAAAAGGAACTAATAAATGAAAACTGCTAAACTATTGCTAAACAAAAGCGGTGGGCCCGGCAGGTATCGAACCTGCGACCAATCGGTTATGAGCCGACCGCTCTACCACTGAGCTACGGACCCGTAGAATTCATTATATCTTTACTTCTGTAAATTGGTCAATTGACATTATTATGTAAAGTTTTCCAGCCCCTTCAATTGCTCCCGCGTCCCCATCAAAACCAGCTCGTCGCCTGCTTCGAGAATTGTTTCCGGCGGTGGATTTGCGATTAAATGTCCGTTTTTTTTCTTGATCGCCAGTATATGTGCGCCGTTAATTCGGCGCAGGCTTTCTTTCACTGAAATGCCGTCCATTGACGAGCCCTTAATGATATTCACATCTTCCAGTGTAAACTCATGCCCCTGACGGTCCATCGTCGTGTCGATAAAATCGACCACTAATGGCTTCAACGTCATCATCGCTAACCGTCGTCCCCCGATTCCGTAAGGTGACATCGTCCGGTCAGCCCCGGCCCTTTTCAGTTTCGCTTCCGATTCTTCGGCGTCGATGCGTGCTACCACAAAGATATCTGGTCTTAGGCTTTTAGCCGAGAGTGTCACATAAAGGTTGTCAGCGTCGCTGCCTAAAGCCGCCACTAAAGACTTCGCATTCATGATCCCGGCTTCTTTTAACGCTTCATCATTCGCTGCGTTCATATTCAAACACAAAAAGCCGTCGGCACTAGCTTTGGCGCAGGCCTTTTCGTCGGATTCAATGACCACAAAAGGTGTTTTTTCATCCTTAAAAACGTGCGCTACTTCTTTACCTACCTTTCCGTAACCGCATAAAATGGTATGTCCTTTCAGTTTCGCTATTTCCGTTTTCATGTGGCGCCTCCCCAGGATATTTTCCAGATTGCCTTCCAGCAGGTATTGCACGATCGCGGTTGCGGCATACAACATCGTGCCTGTGCCGCTCAGGATGAGAAATATCGTAAAATATCGGCCCGCTTCCGATAATGGATGTACCTCCGAAAAGCCCACGGTACTCAGTGTGATTACCGCCATAAAAAACGCGTCTGAAAAGGGCCATCCCTCGATAATCATGTAACCGGCGGTGCCTATGATGATGATGGCCATAATCGCCAGCACAATTAATAGCAATCGCCTTCGTTTACTCATCGCAAGTTGCCTCTTTGTCAAACTTACTATGCAGGATTGTAACCCGTTATATAAAAAATGTAAAGCATCGTAATTCACCGCTGGGCGCCAGCGCATTGACGAAAATACCATAGTATGTTATATTGGACGCATATAGTATCTTTCAGGAGTGATTTATGACTTCGGATGACCTGCCTCAGGGGATTAATTTCCCTACTGAACCGCTCCTCAAAGGTATTTTGAGTATTGCTATCATTGAGCTTGTTAAAGTCAAACCCATCCATGGCGGCGAAATTTATCAGTCTCTTAAAGAAAAATTCCAGATAGATACACCCCGCGGCATCATCTACACCATCCTCCGGAAAATGGAAGGGGAAGGACTATTGTTCTCCAAATGGGATATCCAGGAAAGCGGTCCCGCTCGAAGAATCTATCATATTACTGAAGAAGGTTTGGAATATCTGAAATATGCTATGGACAGGCTCAGGCGATCCAAACAGATAATCATGCTGCTGCTTCGTGAAGAAACTTAGATTTTTAAATCGTGGCGTTAATTAAAATTAGTTTGCGGATTAAGATTAGGATTTAGATTTAACTATGCGGATTTTGTTTCGGATACTCGTACTGCTGAAAAAGTACTGGAAATGGCTTATTCTGACATACGTTTGTCTCCTGGCGTTAACCGCCGCTACCATGATTGTGCCTATCTTCATCGGTGATGCCGTCAATAATGCCCTTCACTTTAATACAACGACTTTAAAAGTAACCGGTGATATGAAATTACTGGTGTTTTATGGTATCGCTATCATCATCCTTAGTCTGTTGCGCGGATTATTTTCGTTTGGACAATCCTATTTTGCCGAGTATGCCGGGCAGAAAGTAGCCTACGACCTCAGAAATGGTTTATACGACCGGATTCAGCGTCTCAGTTTCGCTTTTCACGATAAATCTCAAACTGGACAGTTGATGTCCCGTGCCACCCAGGATGTCGAAGGGGTCCGCTTCTTCCTGTCAATGATCGTCGTCCGTCTGGTTAATCTTGTCTTAACTTTTGTCGTCATTACTGTCATTCTTCTCCGGATGAATTGGTCGCTGACTCTTATCAGCTTTGCCTGCTTGCCTTTCATTGGGTTCTTCGCTATCAGATTCGGCGTGATGATGCTTCCTCTTTGGACAAAAATCCAGCAGAGCATGGCTTCGTTAAATACCAACCTTCAGGAAAACCTGTCGGGTGTCAGGGTCGTCAAAGCGTTCTCCCGTCAGAAACTGGAGTCACAAAAATTCGACGAACAAACAACGCTTTTATACGAACCTCAGCTCCGCGCCGCCAAAATTCAGGCATTTCGCGGCCCTTTGTTTAATGCTTTAACTGCGCTCGCCAGTGCTTTGGTTTTGTATTATGGCGGCAGGCTGGTTCTTGAAGGCAAACTTAATGTCGGTCAATTAACCGAGTTCTATCTTTATCTCGGTTTCCTGATACCCCCCATCAGAATGATCGGTCCGCAAATTAACATGACATCCCGCGCTATTGCCTCCGGCAAACGTATTTTTGAAGTTCTCGATACTGAATCGGCTGTCAAAGAAAAACTCGGCGCCGTAGTTCTCTCCGATGTCAAAGGGGATATCCAATTCAACAATGTGAATTTTCATTACGAAAGCGCCCGGTTGGATAAATCATCGGGTAATATTCTGGAGGATATCAGCATCGAAGCCAAATCCGGCGAGATGGTCGCATTATTGGGTGCCACCGGCAGCGGTAAAACCACACTCGTCAACCTCATCCCGCGGTTTTACGATGTTACCGCCGGCAGCATCACTATTGATAATATCGATATCAGGGATGTAACACTGGCTTCCTTGAGGAGACAGATCGGTATCGTCCAGCAGGATGCCTTCCTGTTTACGGGCACCATCCGTGACAATATCTCATACGGCGCCATTAATGCCACCGAAAAAGATATCATCAAAGCCTCTAAAACGGCGCATCTTCATGATTTCATCACCACACTGCCTCAGGGTTACGACACCTGGGTAGGAGAACGCGGTGTCACGCTTTCCGGCGGTCAGAAACAAAGACTGGCAATTGCGCGTACTTTGTTGATCGACCCCCGTATTCTGATACTGGATGATTCAACTTCCAGTGTCGATACGGAAACGGAATTCCTGATTCAACAGGCGCTTCGTGAATTGATGAAGGGACGCACGACATTTGTTATCGCCCAAAGGCTGCAAACGGTTAAAGACGCCCAGCAGATCTTTGTTCTGGATAAAGGTAAAATCGTGGAACGGGGCACCCATGTTCAATTACTTAGAGACAGTAAAATTTATCGGCAAATTTATGAACTTCAACTCCGTGCTCAGGAAGAAGCTCAGGGAAGCGAGGTAACAGGATAATGTATGGTGGCGGCGGTCCGGGAATGGCTGGTGGCGGGGGACTTTTTGGACGTCCCCCCGGTGGTCCGATGGGCAGCGGGTTAACGCATAGCGCTGACTTGACCGATGACATCGTTTTCGGTCATGTCTATGACCAGAAAGTAGTCGGCCGTTTTGCAGCCTATATCAAGAAATATAAAATCAGCGCTTTCTTCGCTGTATTCTCAATGATTGTCTCAACTCTTACAACTCTTTTCATGCCGCTGCTCTTCGCCGATGCTATTAATATCGTTCAAACCTCTAATGCCGCCGATATGGACTTCATCATCAGATATTTACTGCGTGTTTATGGCGTTCAGGGTAATATGAACATCCTCACTCTCATCTTTATTGTCTTTATCGTAGACAGTTTAATTTGTTGGGGCAGCCAGTACATTCAACAGTACACCATGGCTAATATCGGCTACGGCGTTGTCCGCACGTTGCGCCGGCAAATGTTTAATCACTTGCAGAAGTTATCGCTGGCATTCTACGACCGCAACGAGGTGGGCCGTATTATGTCCCGCATCCTGAACGACGTTGGTTCGCTGGAGAACCTGCTCAGCAACGGCCTGTTGCTGGTATTCGCCGATTTGATTACCCTCGTTGGCATCGTAATTATTTTAATGACGCTGAATCTGGATTTGGCGCTTATTACTATGACCGTCATTCCTCTTTTGGCCGCGGTCATGATCGTCTGGCAAAAATATTCCCGGACTGCCTTCCTGAAAGTGCGGACTGCTATTTCCATTGTCAATGCCAATCTGCAGGAAAATATTTCCGGCGCGCGGGTGATTCAGAGCTTGTCCCGTGAAGATGTCAACTTCCGGCGTTTTGACAGTATGAATGAAGCTAATTTTGATGCTAATGTCGCCGCCACCAGACTGGCCGGGGGCCTCCAGCCCATCGTCGAACTTCTCATGGGAGCTGCCGTTGCTATCGTTATCATTTACGGTGGTTCGCAAGCCATCGCC
>Ga0265316_10007054_pt1 | contig 10643 bp, 5 predicted proteins | sample 4522metaG_FD_202092 | JGI IMG/M metagenome (GOLD analysis project Ga0265316, IMG submission 202092) | Rhizosphere microbial communities from Carex aquatilis grown in University of Washington, Seatle, WA, United States - 4-5-22 metaG | ecosystem: Host-associated > Plants > Roots > Rhizosphere >...
ATAAATTCGCAGGAGTTGTTACCGGTCTGGCATGGACTGCAGCAGGAGGTGAGATTTTATATATTGAAACCAGTTTGAGTCGGGGAAAAGATAGAAAATTGACAATTACCGGAAATCTGGGCGATGTTATGAAAGAATCGGCAATTATTGCACTGGAATATATTAAGGCACATTGCAATCTGCTTAAAATTGAGCCTGAAGTTTTTGAGAATTGGAACGTTCACATTCACGTTCCTGAAGGTGCTATTCCAAAAGACGGTCCTTCAGCTGGAATAACTATGGCTACTTCAATAGCATCAGCGTTTACCCAAAGAAAAATCAGGAAGAATATTGCTTTGACAGGTGAAATAACTTTAAGAGGAAAAGTATTGCCTGTAGGTGGAATTAAAGAAAAAATTTTAGCAGCTAAACGAGCCGGGATTACAGACATTATTATTTCAAAAGATAATATGAAAGATATAAATGAAATTAATGATATTTACCTGAAAGGATTGAAATTTCATTATGTCCGTGAGATAATTGATGTCTTTAAGCTGGCGCTCATGGATGAAAAAGTAACCAATGCTATTAAATTGAATTAATTATCCTGCAACATTTAGAAAATAGTCAATCGTCTTGTCATTCCCGCAAAAGCGGGAATCTATAACAGATTCGGGTCAAGTCCGGGATAAAATTAATTAGATCAGTCATTCAGGTTTTATTTCGGATAATAGCCTGAATAACGTTGAGCAGATAATTCTTATTTTACTTTAAGATTTTCAGGTACGGCTATTCGTTTTACGGTAATGTTCTTGTTGTCGCATTTTATCAGACAAAATTCGACTCGGCGATTAAATGCTCTTCCTTCCGGATTATCGCTGCCATCAGGATTTTCATTAATTGCAATTGGACTCGATTTGCCCATACCTTTGAATGCAACCCTCCCGGAAGATATTCCCGCATCAATTAATTTATCCCTGATATTTTTTGCACGCTTTTTTGAAAGCCGGTTGTTGTAACCATCCTTCCCTTCAGAATCAGTGAAACCTAACACTTCAATCTCAATGCTTGGATTTTCTTTCATTATTGCTATTAGATTTTGTACTTCCAGCTCAGATTCTTTACTTAATTTATAATCGTCAAAGAGGAATAAGATATTAGATATAACGCCTGCTTTGTTAGAATTTACCAGGGTTTTTTCTTTTGAATTCGTATTATTTTCTGTCCTGGCAATTTTATTTTCTTTGTTTTTAGATTTGCGGTAAGCAATATAGTCATCAGAAACTCCTAATATTTCAGGTGTAAGTAAATAATTATCCTGTGGATAATCTGAAGGTATTGTAAAACTTTTACTGTTTGATTTGAAATCCCCGGACTTGAACTGCACCTGGTATATACCTGCAACCTGAACAAATTCAAAAGCACCTTTAGTGGAAGGTTTTACGCTGTCCAATACTTTATTTGATTCTGATAGAATAATAGAAGCTGAAAATTCCTCAGGTTTTGAATCTTTAAATATATCTGAAATATTTCCCTGAATGCCAAATTTAAAAGGATGTTCTTTTGAGAAAATCTCTATTCTCACAATATCCAGATCACCAGCACCATTTTTTAAATATTTTGCTTCGTAGGCAAAGTCTCCATTTTGAGCCGGTTCAAAAAATAAATCGTCGTCTGTTGTACTAATTGGGTAACCCATGTTGACAGGTTTTGTCCAATTACCTTTTTCATCTTTGGTGGAGTAAAATATATCATATCCTCCCAAACCTTCATGCCCCTGTGATGAAAAATATAGCGTTTTGCCATCAGAAGAAATAAAGGGAGCATCCTCATTAAAAGGAGTATTTATAGTATTTCCAATATTAACAGCAGGACCCCAATCGCCGTTTTTTCCTATTTCAGAAACAAAAATATCGGTGCCTCCAAGGCTTTGCGGCCTGTTACTTGTAAAATAAAGAGTCTTTCCATCCGGTGAAACACATGCATGCGACTCCCAATATTTAGTATTTATTTCTTTGTTTAAGGGTTTGGAGGGAGTCCAAGTTTTGCCATCATAATTAGAAACATAAATATCGCTGTTGTCATTGTCTTGTTTGCTTAAAAATAGGGTTTTACCATCCTGTGTAATTGAACATGGATACTGGTTCCCATCACTTTGAATATCAGGTGTAATATTTTTAGGACTTGTCCATTTATCTTTTATTTTTTTTACTTCCATGATAGCATCGTAGAATTTCTGGTGGGTAACATAAATAAGCATATCTTCATTGGCTGTTACTACCGGATCGAAATTAGCTGTACTTGTATTAATTGGCTTCGGAAGAGGTATTACTTTAATTCTTACAGGATTTAACATGGCTGTTTTTGCTCTTTTGCAGCTTTCAATCTGGGATTGTGCCCAATTCTTATTTATTTCACTTCCTTTTTCTTTAAAGGATTCAGGAAGAGAAATAAATTTTTCATAAGCTTCTATGGCTTTATCCAATTGCATATTTATTCGCAAGGCGTTTCCCAGAAATAAATAGGCATCATTCGGGGCATTTACTTCTTTAATAGAACCTTCATCATATTTATCACTTACTTTTTTTACTGCTTTTTCCAAATGACTTATAGCTTTTTCCTTTTCTGTATTGGAATTCAGATAGCATATCCCAATTCTATAGTTAATATTGGCATTATCCTGAAAGCCTCGTTTATATAATCTTAGATAAGCGGACAACGCTTCTGTATAATCTTCGGAAGCGAAAAAATATTCGGCATCTTCAAAAGTTTCTTTTTCTGAATTGTTTTGGGAAAAGCCAGAAATAGTGGATGCAAGAATAAATGAAATAAGCGTGATTGTTATCCTGGTTCTCATTGGTTTAAAATTAGGTAGATAGCAAATTTATAAAATATATCCGTTGAATAGAAATTTATTTGTTCAAAGTATAAATGATATGAAATTTATACTTTAACAGTTCATATTTAAAGGGAATACCAGCCCTGCAGGAGCGTAAACTTTGTCTGCCGTATCCAATATGAAACAGGACAGGCGCGGGAAATAAAAGTAAAATCATTATCCCGAATTGAAGCGGGACTAAATCCATGCCAGCTTGGGGAGTTTTAAATTAACCTTCTTTTTTATTTCTACGGAATGCAAAGGCAAGAATTGCAACAAGCAAAACAAAGAATACACTAAATAGCCCGATCATAAATGCAGAAAGCTGGATGCCTTTTTTTACCGGGGGTTTAAATGCGTCTGCCTTTAATAGATTTTTAGAAGCTATTTCTGAGAAAACAGTAATCAGTTCGTCACTTATTTCTTTGTCATTTATCCGGCTAAGAATGTAGTTTAACAATTCATTGGAAGAATTGATATTTTCTTTTGTAAGATCTGTTTTGTCAAGAAATTCTTTGAGATCTCCGGTAGAAAATTCTTTCAAATCATCTTCCAATTGACTAAGATAAAAGTCAGAATTTACTTTTAACAAAAGGTTGATTAAATTTCGCAAGGATATGTTGGCAGCTTTAGCCTTTTCAAAAAGCATCAATCCCAATTCAGCAGTTGAATGGATCTGCTTTTCGTTTAAATTTATTTGTTTAAGGAAATCAGAAAGTTTGCCGTCTGATTTTGAAATCATACTTTTCAACAATTCCGCTGGTGATGTTGTATAAGCCGGAATAGTTAAGAATGCTTTGTAGACATCATCATTGGAATAACCAGCAAGAGCAGAATGGGCCAACAAATAATCCAGGAATTCTTCAGGTGTATTAATATGTTCTTTATTTAGACTCAACGAATCAAGTAGCGACTTTAAATGTCCGGTTGTTACTTTCTTAAGAGCCATATAATAGTAATAAACACTACCGGCATCTGCCAGGCGAGAAGTGGCAGCCAATAAATTGAGGCGGATTTCATCACTTTCCTTGCTTTTACGGACAAGAAATTTGATAACATCATGTACAGAAAGGTTCGATTTAGAATTTACCAAAGAATCTAAAACATGTTTAAGTGAATCAGGAATAAGATAATTAATAGCATTAATAAGCAGATTCGCAGCAGCAATTTCATTCAATTTATAAATATTTACCAGGGAATCTACATCTGCTGAAGTGTAATTATTAAATTGAGCATGGCTTTTAAGATATGCGACCAATTCTTCAATGGAAGAAATATTTTCTTTATTTAGGTCTACTTTTATTAACTGATTCTTCAAATCTCCTTTAGCTATCAAACCCATCATGTTTTTTGAATAAAGTACACTTTTTTGTTTTTCAGCTAGTTTTGCGGTCAGTTCGTTCTTGGAAATTTCATTAGCAACTGGTTCGAAGATAACAATTACATCACCTTCTGCAGTTTGGTTATCAGGCGTAACAACTTTAAATTTTAAAACATTTTTCCCGGGCACCGGGATATAAGCATATTTATAATTCTTTTTGTCAATCACGAATTTTTCGGTCCGCAAAAATGTAGTATCTGAATAAACATTAACTGTTACTTTGGTTCCTTTAGGCAGATTCAAACCAATTAATAATTTCCCAGAATTATATACCTTGTAAAAGGTTTTATCGAAAATAGATTTTGCACTCAACAATTCAATTGGACTTACTTTAGCCGGTTCATTTCCTTTTTTCAATGCTTTTAGTAAAGCATTTATATCAACTTCACTATTTGGTTGATCCCCTTTAATGGTAAATTCCTCAGTATTTTTTTGAATACCATTGCCATCAATAATCAATTTATAATCTCCGGCAGTAAGTTTTGTGTCAAACCTGGCAAGTGAGGGATCAATTTTAATCAGGCTCATGGTATCATGAGTGGTCTTGTTTATAAGCAATGCAGTTAATTGAAGGCTCTTATCATTTTTCAACTCTGAAGGTATATTCACATGGCCCTTTAATATAAATTTACGAGGATGCTGACTGGAATATAGTTCTACGTGATAAATATCTGTTTTTCCATAGTTATTGGAAGGGTAATATCTGGAAATGTAAGCGAATGAACCATCATGAATGGGCACAAAGAAAATATCATCATCTGTAGTATTCATTGGATATCCCATGTTCAGAGGCACTGACCATTTTCCACTATCAAGAAGTGTGGAATAAAAAATATCGTAGCCCCCCATGTTATAATGACCGTAAGAGCTAAAAAACAATGTTTTGCCATCCTCTGAAATAAAAGGAGTCTCCTCGTTATAGGGTGTATTAATGGTAGGACCCAGATTTTTTACACTTTCCCAATTATCCAATTCAGTATTATCTCTGGTTGCTGTATAAATATCCAATCCGCCATAACCTCCTTTTCGGTTTGAAGTAAAGTAAAGTGTTTTTCCATCAGCTGATAGGCTTGCATGCGATTCCCAATATTTGGTATTAATATTTTCATTAAGTTTCTTTATTGGAGTCCATTTATTGTTTATTAAACGGCTAACATAAATATTTCCGTCAAAATTATCACTCCGGTAGATAAAGAGCTCATTACCTTTGTATGAAAGTCCTGTTGCATATACATCTCCATCGACCCCCAAATCAGGGATAATATTTAGAGGTGCCTGCCAGGTTCCGTTGACCTTTGTACTATAAAACAATGCATCGTAAAACTGCAATTTAACATTATAAACGAGAGAGCTGTCATTTCCGGATACCACCGCATTGTATTCAGAAAATCTTGAATTAATGTCGGGTCCTAAATTTTTGGCATCAAAATATATTGGGGAACTTTCAAGTTTTTTTGCCCGGTCAATGGCATTAATCTGTTCATTAACAATTTCTTCATCATATACAACAGGATCGAGCTTTTCTTTAAATTCTTTATAATATTTTAATGCCTCATCTAACTGGTTATTAATACGATATGCGTTTCCAAGGTAAAAAAATGCATCCAATGGGGCCTGATGTTCACTTATGTCGTTTACTTTATACTGGGTAGTAACATTTTTAATCGCTTTTAATAAATAGGTAATAGATTTTTCCTTTTCATAAGGAATATTGAGGTAGCACACTCCAATTTTAAAATTTAAATTATCATTTGAAGGATCAGCTTTTGAAAGCTTTAGATAAATAGGCAGTGCTTCATTAAATTCTTCATAAAGAAAATCCGATTCAGCTTCCAGCATCATATCCTTTACAGACTGTTTCTCCTGGCAATGAATTGGATTTGATAGAAAAGCAAGGATCAAAAAAATATAAAGCTGTTTCACTAGAGAATAATTTATTTATGCAAAAAAATATTAAAAATCAATTCGTGCTACAAAGAAAAATTCAATAATTTTTTAAGAAATTCTCATTAATAACTTGCGGACTGTGCTGTAAAATCAAATAATTCAAATTAAATTACAAGGAAATGAATCATTATTACGCACTTAGTCCCAAAATAATAAAGCGCAAATATAATAAATCACCCGGAAAATCAATCATTTGAATAGAGTAATAATTATTAACGGCCTATTTCAGATAAACCTCGTAAAAGAATATTTAAGTCATTGGTGAATTGATAGTTTTTTGCATACATGTAATTTAACCTTTCTTTCAATTCTTCAGGAACATTTTTCTTTTCCAGTCCATCAACTGGAGATAGGATTCCCTTTTTAACTTGAGGCAACTCATCAGTTTTTATTCCTTGATGCAAATAATATCCAATCCAGGTATTAGAACCTAACAAAACTTTGAATATATTGACAATTGCTTTCCACCGGTTTTTTACTATAAACAATAATATTGGAATAATAGCAAGCATAACTAATGAAATGATCAGGTCAAATAGTCTTTTTTCTCTTCGATTTGCGGGTTTATTTATAGTATTCAGATTTATTAGGTATAAATCACCTGAAGTATTTATGGAATTGCTTCCAATAATTGAAAGACTCTCCGGAGGTGCAATTTTATATTCAATGTCGATGTAAGATAAATTAAGCATATGATCGATAATATCCTGCGAGGTAATATCCTTTGCACAGAAAATGATCTCCTCAACTTTATATATGGAAATAATATCTTCGAGTTGCGCCAAATTGCCCAGGTAATCAGGAGCACTTAACTGTTTATTTGAAATAAATCCTATAATTTCCGGATTGGTCTGGGTTTCAATCAACAATTGTTTTACTCTGTAAACTTCTTCGGAATTTCCAACAATAACCAATCGCTTTTTTTGTATATCGCCCAACTTAAACGACTTGATATTGAGAATGTGCATAAAATAACGAAGACCCGAAATTGAAACAATACTCCAGAAAGCACCTAGAATTATTAATATTCTGGAAAATCTGAAACTGAGGGGCAATAATGCGTAAACAGATAAAATAAGTAATGTGCCTATTCCAATGCCCTTAATAATTTTACCAATTTTTACGGGTTTATCGTATGCCCCGGTGAATATCAAACACAAAAGCCAGATAATAATATACGAAGGAACTATCCAGTGTATGAATGCAGTAGGATATTTACCACCACCTTCAAATTTAATTGATTCCCACCAGGGTTTTAAAAAGAGATAGCCGCCGTATATTAAAGATCCATCCACTATTGGCATATATATCTGTTTGATAAACCTTCTCATTATGGCTACCGAGGCTCTAAGGTAAATGGCCAATCTTATGATAAAAGAGAAAAACCATAAATTGCTTTTTGAGAAATGCTTTTGAGCAAAACGAAGCATTGCATCATAAAAAACTATGACATAGTTCAAACTACCTTTTTTAGTGCTTTCTCCTTTGTAGTGAATAATAGTAGTTCCGGCAAAATAATAATTTTTATAACCAGCATTAATTATTCTGTATGATAGATCTATATCTTCACCGTACATGAAAAAGTTTTCGTCAAGCAATCCGGTTTTGTCAATTGTTTCCCTGCGAATAAACATGAAGGCACCAGACAATATTTCAACTTCATGATTTTGTTCTTTGTCTAAATTTCCAAGATGATAGCGGCCGAAAATTCTTGATCTGGGGAACAGAAAAGACAATCCCGATATTTTATAAAATGCTACAGATGGAGTAGGCAATGCACGTTTTGATTCAGGCAGAAAATTGCCTTTGCCATTAATCATTTTAACACCCAAAGCTCCAGCATCAGGATGTTCTTCCATAAAACTGATACATTTTATGAATGTATCTTCCTGAACTACTGTATCAGGATTTAGCAACAGTATATATTGTCCTTTTGATTCTTTAATGGCTATGTTGTTTGCCTTCGCGAAACCTTCATTTCTTTTATTTTCAACAAGAGTTACTTTTGGAAATTTGTCTTTAATCATTGAGCATGAACCGTCAACAGAATTATTGTCCACAACAAATACTTCTGCATCAATATCTTTTATAGCTTTAATAACAGAATGCAGACATTGTTCAATGAAGTACTTAACATTATAATTGACAATAATAACAGATAACTTCATTGACCGGACTTATTGATAGGTTTGCCAATTTTTTGAAAAAGCATAAAATTTATTTGTTCTCAACACAAGTGATAACTATCATTTTGCATGCATTTGAATTTCCCATAGAACAAGCTTTATGAAAACGTTCACATGCATTTTTAATGTCGTTTATTTTGTAGTATGCCATTCCTAAATTGAAAAAAGTAGTAGCATTATCGGAATTATTTGCCAATGATTTGGTGTAATCATCTATGGCTTCGTTATAGCTACCTTCTTCGTAATATACACGGGCGCGACTGCTATAGGCAGCTGCATTGCTTGGTGCAGCTTCTATGGATTTTGTAAAATCGTCTTTTGCAGATTTATACTCCTGAAGTGATAAATAAGTATATCCTCTGGCCATATAAACGTTGTAAGTGCTATAATCAGGATTTAATTCAATACATTTATTTAAGTCATTTAATGCTTTTTCAAATTTTTGTTTATTGTTGTAAAGCACGCCTCTGCAAAAATAAAATTCAGCAACTTTTCCGTTGTTTTCAATGGATTTGTTAACAAGTTCAAATGCTTCTTTCTCCTTATTCATTTGTGATAATGTAAGAGCTTTCTGGACAATTGCTTCATATAAATTATTGTTCAGATTCAGAGCATTCGTGAAATCAGAAATGGCATCCTCATAATGTTTAGTGGCAGTATAAATTTGACCACGAATTAAGTATGCCTCAGGTACGCTCTTATTGATTTCAATTGCTTTGTTGATATCCCGCAATGCTTCATCAAATTGAGATATGAAATATTTTGCTTCAGCCCGTCCGCGATAAGCATCTTCCATACCCGGACTTATCCGGAGCGCTTTATTAAAGTCCCTGATTGAACCCGTATAATCCTGCTGTTTCAGCTTTTCTTTTGCTGATTTTAAAACCTGCCCTGCATCAGGAGTCTGTCTGGCATAGACATTGAATAATAAGCTGATTGAAATTAAAGCGAGTATAATTTTTTTCATCACAGATGATTTATTTTTTTTCTGGTGTAAGTTACAAATTATTAATTTTTTTTCATCACCCTCATCCTTTCAATTTATCAAATATAATTTATCTGGAAATTATGTTCAAATTTCTACTTACTGGAACGGAAAAGAAAATTTTTTTCCTCTTTTGTCAGGCTTTCATAACCTCCTTTTGCTATTTTATCCAGGATTCGATCCATTTCTTTTTGATTATCTATCTTTTGCTTGTTGTAATCAAAATCGCTGAATGGTTTTTGATAGGTTACTTTCATCTTTCTCTTGAATTTAAAAAGAGATGACAATCCATCAAGGAAGGAATTAAGCCCTTTTGTCAGGTCCTTGCCATTTTTATATTGAACGGCAAAAATATATCCGAACAATGCACCGCCCAAGTGAGCAATATGTCCACCTGGATTTTCCCGGTTAATAGATATTATATCCAAAACTATATAAAATAGTGCAATATATTTCAATTTAACCGGACCGATGAATAGCATATTTAACGAATAATTTGGCACAATAGCGGAGATGGCAATTGCAACAGCCATAATAGCTGCCGAAGCGCCAAAAAGAATGCCATTAAAGTTAATGCCCGTTGCTGATTGATAAAAATTAAAAGCTATCGAAAAAACAATTGCTCCCGAAATTCCGCCTAATAGATAAACACCTACTAATTTTTTATTATCGAGATATTGAAGAAAAATTTGTCCGAACCAATAAAAGAAAATTAAGTTAAAAACAATGTGCCAGATATCCACATGATAAAACATGTAGGTTATAATTGTCCAGGGTTTTAATAAAAGCATATTCAGGTTTGACGGGAATGAAAACCATGGATTTTGAATTTGTTCCGCTAAATCCCGATTGCTGAACGAAATAAACAACAATGAAATATTGGCCAATAAAAATACACCAATATTTATGTAAATAAGTTTTATCAGGTTATTCCCCTGTTTAAAATTTTGTTTTATTTCATCTATTATCCCCATATACCGGTATTATAATATAACCCTTTGTGCGATTGAAAACTTAAAACAATGGCGGTCAGGCTGAGTTTACCGCGGCGGATTGAAGCCATACTTCGATCCGCCGCGGCGGACTCAGTATGATTTCTCAAGCAGAACTTTAACTTAGCAATCGCAAAATACATCAATATAAGCCAACAGTTTAAATAACTACAAAAATCGAAATTAATTCTACTTTGACAGATTAGGTTTTTCTGAGATTTTTCAGCTTTTTTACCCCAAACCCAAAAGGGAGAAAGCTGAAAAATCAACCAGTTCCCGTTTGGGATTAAGGGTA
>Ga0265316_10007055_pt1 | contig 10643 bp, 8 predicted proteins | sample 4522metaG_FD_202092 | JGI IMG/M metagenome (GOLD analysis project Ga0265316, IMG submission 202092) | Rhizosphere microbial communities from Carex aquatilis grown in University of Washington, Seatle, WA, United States - 4-5-22 metaG | ecosystem: Host-associated > Plants > Roots > Rhizosphere >...
CGCCCCGGTTCAAATGACATTTTCCACGTCCACCAGAGTCGCATGGGAGATCGCGGCCGGAGTTACGGCAGTTGCGGGAGTCGGGGCGATTGGTCTCTGGCTTGCATTGCGCAAGAAGCCCACAGCCCAAGAACTTGAGCGTCGGCGACGCGATTTTCTGGTTCAATCGGGGCGGCTGGTGGATGGAATACTGCTGGATTTTTACTCGGTTGATGCCGAGGATGGCCGCAAGTTGACGTTGCTGCTGTTCAATTATCGTATAGGCGGCGTGGACTACGAGTGTTCTCAGGACGTTACGGACATGGCCGAGGTGGTGGACCCAGAACGCATCCAACTTGGCCTTCCGTGCTCTGTGCGGTATCAGCCAGGCAATCCGCAGAACAGCATTGTTGTTGCCGAACGGTGGACCGGGTTGCGCGCGGGGCTGCCTGTGCTGCCAGAGTATAACGACCCCGAACCGAACGATATCAGCCATCTGCGTCCGTGAGAGCGCTGAAGTTGCAATTTGGCGGCCAGCAAAGTCGCAATTAGACTAAATGTATGCATGTCCACGCGGCGCCAACGGGCCCGGATGCAAATCGGATAACTTCGGTACTACGGTTCTCGCTGGCAGCGACGCTCGCTTATGTCCTGGTGACGCTGATCGCGGGTTTGCGCGCCCACTCGCTGGCGCTGCTTTCGGAATCGGGCCACAATGTATCGGATTTTCTGGCGCTGCTGCTGAGCTTTGCGGCTGTCTACTTTCAGTCCCGTCCGGCTGACGATGCAAGAACCTTTGGATATCAAAGAGCCGGCGTGTTGGCTGCGTTCATCAATGCCGCTACGCTGATTGTCATCGCACTCTGGATCGCTTACGAGGCAGTCCACAGGCTTTCGAATCCCGTAACAGTGCAGCCCCGGATCATGATGGTGGTAGCCGCGGCCGGCGTGGTGATGAACGGTGTCATCGCGGCGCTGCTGTGGGGTGTGGCGCGGGATGTGAATCTGCGCTCCGCATTTCTGCACATGGCCGGCGACACGCTTTCAACTGCCGCGGTGATTGCGGGTGGCGCAGGAATCCTACTGACGGGGAAGAACTGGATCGATCCGGTGCTGTCGCTGGTAATTGCGGCGCTCATTTTATGGTCGAGCGTCGGGATTGTTCGCGAAACGCTGAACATTCTTCTCGAGGGCAGGCCACGCGGTGTTTCCCTGACAGATATCCGATCTGGCATGGAAGCGGTAGATGGCGTAGTGAACGTGCACGACCTGCATGTGTGGTGCCTGGGTTCGCAGTCGAGCGCAATGGCGTGCCACGTTCAGATCGCGGATATTCCGCCGTCAGAAAGCGCATGCATCCTGGAGAACCTGAATCATGTGTTGAAGGAGCACTTTCACATCGCCCACACGACGATTCAGTTTGAGCACATTGGATGTGAGGCGCTGCATGGATGCGTTGTCCCACCTGAGGAGATGACGGGCGGCGGCCAGACTCATCACGGACACGTACACTAGAGCGCAACGAGGAGACGAGGGGATGGCCGAGACGAGCCGTTGTGCCGCGCCAGCAAGTTGGGGTGCGGCTTTGCTTTTGGTGGCGTTTTGCTTTTCTGCTCTGGATGCGGAGACCCATGGCCAGGCGAAAGACATATCGAAACTGGAAAAACTGGGCGGAGCCTATGCGAGCAGCGAGGAGCCGGACGTCCCGGTGAGTCTCTACGTGCAGAATGGCAAGCTCGTGATTGAGGCAGAGAACTCCGTGCCTATGCAGCTGACGACAATTTCTGACGTGGAGTTCGCATTTCCAGGACCAAAAGCAAGTGCGCGATTCACGACGGATGATGCTGGACGAGGAGTGAGCCTGACGTTTTCGACAGCGGCCACCACGGTTTACTCGCGGGTTGGTCCGCCGGTTCACCATACGTTTCACGATTATCGGCGCAGTGAAGCAATGATCCCCATGCGCGACGGAGTGAAGCTTCACGTGGTGATGCTGAAGCCGACGGATATCGCTGAGCCGCTGCCATTCCTGATGCAGCGAACCCCTTATGGGTGCGATGGCACTAGCCGAGAATCGTTTTTTTCTCAACGGCCGGAACTGGCGCGCGATGGATACATCTATGTTTGCGGCGATATTCGCGGTCGCTTTGAGAGCAAGGGCCAGTTCATCATGAGCCGACCCATGGCTGATCATCACAATCCGAACGCTGTGGACGAAAGTACCGATGCCTTTGATACGGTTGGGTGGCTGCTGAAAAACGTAAGCGGGAATAACGGCCGCGTGGGTGTGCTTGGAACAAGTTATCCGGGTTTTCTGGCGATGGCGGCGGGCATAGATCCGCATCCTGCGGTCAAGGCGATTTCGCCGCAAGCTCCGATGATCGACGTGTGGATGGGTGATGACTTCTTTCACAACGGAGCCTTCAGGCAGAGCTATGGCTACGACTATGTGTATGGCATGGAACGAAGCAAAGGTATGAGCAATGTGAGCTACGGCAATGATGGAAGGTCGGCGGATGGCTTCGATTATTTTTTGAAGAGAGGATCTTTCTCGGAGGACCTAAAGCAATCGGGAACGAAGCTGCTACCGACATGGAGGCTCTTTCTGGATCACCCTTCCTATGATTCGGTGTGGTCATCGCGCGGAGTTGAAAAGTGGTTGAAGGCTGTAACCGTGCCGACCCTGAGTGTTGGCGGCTATTACGACCAGGAAGATATGTGGGGGCCGCAGGAAGAGTACGCCAAACTGGAGCCGCAAGACGAGAAGCATGAGAATTTTCTTGTTCTGGGACCGTGGCGGCACGGGTACTGGTCGGCGTCGACGAGGAACTTGGGAGACCTGCAATTTGGTGAGCCAGTGGGGAAGGAATTCCGCACGCAAATCGAGTCCAAGTTCTTCTCGCATTTTTTGAAGGACGAGCCGAGTACGAATGCGTCAAAGTTCGACTTGGTGGATACGGCGAGCTTTCAGACCGGATCGAATACGTGGAAGTATTACAGTCATTTTCCGCCGCGCCAGTCGCACGTGATGCCGCTGTATCTCGAAGGGGGAGGGCTGGCGGATTGGGAAAAGCCTGCACGAGATGCCGCGATGACCTACACCAGCGATCCGACGGATCCGGTTCCCTATCGACATCGCCCGATTCAGCCAACGTACAGCCAGGGTTCAGAATGGTACCCGTGGCTGACGGAAGATCAGCGATTTGTGACTTCGCGCAAAGATGTTGCGGTATGGAAGTTGCCGGTACTTACCAAGGATCTGACACTGACGGGTGAGGTGCTAGCCGATATTTTTGCCGCGACCACCGGGACCGATAACGACTTGGTTGTGAAGCTCATTGATGAATATCCCGATGACGATCCAGATGTGAAAATGCGCGGCGATCAGCTTATGACGAACACGGAGATATTCCGCGGCCGCTATCTGGACAGTTTCCAAAAACCGGTTGCCTTGAAGGCGGGAGAGATTCGCGAATATCGATTTTCATTACACGATGTTGATCACGTATTCAAGGCTGGGCACACGGTGATGGTCGAAATCCAGAGCACCTGGTTCCCGCTGTACGATCGCAATCCACAGAAGTTTGTGCCGAACATAATGAAGGCCAAGCCGGCGGACTTCATAAAGGCGACGATTACCGTGTTTGCGGGACCGGGACATGAATCGCGACTGATGGTGCCAGTAATGAGAGGCTGCGAACAGCCTGATTGCAACTGATGCCGTTATAGCGAGCCATACCTTGCCTGATTGGGTTAGCGGCGAATTGGCATGGAGAACGCAAATTTCTCATTTCGCGGTAAAATAATGACAGGAATGATGCTGCACCAGCCCATCCCGGCCCTCCTCTAGCGGCTCCTGCCGCCTACAGCCGTTCCCTGCCCATTTCCTTACACAACTGATTCGATTGAAACCCGCAAGCCCGGAGGGCCTATATGATTGACCGCCTGGAACAAATGGAGCAGCGCTATAACGAGCTGCAAGCGCAGTTTTCGCTGCCGGATGTGATAAACGATCACGAGAAATATCAGAAGACGGCCAAGGCGCTGCGCGAAATTGAAGAGCCGGTGGAGAAGTACCGCGAGCTAAAGCAGGTGCAGCAGGGGCTTGCCGATGCACGCGCAATGATGGCTGAGAGCGACGCTGACCTGCGTGCCATGGCGCAAGAAGAGATCGCGACGTTGGAGCCGCGCGAGGAAACCCTCAACGAAGAGCTGAAGGTGATGCTGATTCCCAAGGATCCGAATGACGAGAAGAACGTAATCCTCGAAATTCGCGCCGGGACAGGTGGTGACGAAGCTTCTCTGTTTGCGGCTGAAGTATTTCGCATGTATACGCGCTTTGCCGAGCAGCATAAGTGGAAGGTTGAAGTAATGTCTGTGTCGGAGTCGGGCATTGGTGGATACAAGGAAGTGATTGCCATTATCGAAGGCGAGCGCGTGTACTCGCAGCTGAAGTGGGAGAGCGGCGTTCACCGCGTGCAGCGCGTTCCTGCAACAGAAACGCAGGGCCGCGTGCACACTTCAGCGATCACAGTGGCGGTGTTGCCTGAAGCCGAAGACGTGGACATCAAGATTGAAGCAAAGGACCTGCGCATTGACACGTTCTGCTCGTCGGGGCCAGGTGGGCAGTCGGTGAATACTACCTATTCCGCGGTGCGCATTACGCACATTCCGACCAACACGGTTGTTAGCTGCCAGGATGAAAAATCGCAGATCAAGAATCGTGAAAAAGGACTGCGCGTGCTGCGCTCGCGCCTGTACGAGCGAGAGATGGAGCGGCAGAATGCCGAGCTTGCCAAAGAGCGCAAGCAGCAGGTGGGCAGCGGCGATCGCAGCGAAAAGATTCGCACATATAACTTTCCGCAGAACCGGCTCACGGACCATCGCATCGGTCTTACACTGCACCAGCTTGATCTGGTGATGGAAGGGCGCCTGCAGCCAATTGTGGATGCGTTGATGGCGCACTACCAGGCCGAGCAGTTGAAGGCTAGCGCTACGCAGGCGGCGTAAGTTGACTTCGCTTCGAGAATGGTTGCAGCAGGGAGAGGCGCGTCTGCACGCGGGACCGCACCCGGAACGCGCGCGGCTCGACGCCGAGACCCTGATGCTGCACTTAATTGGGAAGAATCGTGCGTGGCTCCTGGCTCATCTTGAAGATGAGTTTGGCGGCTGCAAATCGATAGGATATTCGCAGCAGATTGAGCGGCGACTCGCGGGAGAGCCGATCCAGTACATTACGGGCGAGTGCGAGTTTTATGGGCTGTCATTCAGCGTGAATCGCGATGTGCTGATTCCGCGGCAAGAGACTGAGCACGTGGTGGAGAAGGTGCTTGAGCTGGCGTCTTTGTTGGTCGGTCCGCGCCTTGTGGATGTTGGCACTGGATCGGGAGCGATTGCGATTGCTTTGGCTCACGAATCGCCGGGCGCGAAGGTGACGGCGACGGATGTTTCTGATGCGGCGCTGCGTGTGGCGCGCCGAAATGCAGAACGCACCGGAGTAGCGGAACGAATTCGTTTTCTTGAGGGCGATCTGCTGAAGCCGGTCGCGGCAGAGCAATTCGAATTTGTTGTTTCGAATCCGCCTTACGTTGCCACGGATGATCGTGCATCGCTGGCTCTGGAGGTCCGCGATCATGAGCCGGATGTGGCTTTGTTTGCCGGCTCGAATGGTTTGGATATTTACAGACGGTTAGTACCCGCGGCTTACCGTGTTCTTGTTGCTGGCGGATTTGCGGTATTCGAAATCGGGTATGGGCAGGCGGAGGCCGTCGCTGAGCTATTTTCTGCAGCAGGGTTCGTAGATATCGAATTCGCAAAAGATCTGCAGGGTATCGATCGCGTGATTACAGCGCGCCGCTGAATTTGATCGAAGTAGCATCATAAACACCGTCGCAGTGCAGATTTCAGTTTTGCAGTCTCCATCGAATATTCTTGACCTAATCCCTTTCTGGAAGGAAATCCTTAATGTTGTCATCCAAAGGTTTTGCAGCGCATAGTGCGCAAACTCCGCTTGCTCCGTTTACTTTCAGCCGTCGCGCGCCCGGACCAACCGAAATTGCAATCGAGATTCTCTATTGCGGTGTGTGCCACACCGATATACACATGGCACGCAACGAATGGGGCCAGTCAATGTATCCCATGGTGCCCGGACACGAAATTGTCGGCCGCGTAACTGGAGTTGGGTCAGCGGTGAAGAAGTTCAAGGTGGGCGAGATTGCGGCCATTGGCGTGATTGTTGACTCGTGCCGCAAGTGCGAGCCGTGCGATCGCGGCGAAGAGCACTACTGCCTTGAAGGCCCAACGCTGACCTATGCGGCGAAAGATCGAGTTGACGGGACGACGACAATGGGCGGCTACTCCAACAACTATGTTGTGGATGAACGCTTTGCTCTTACGGTGCCGGCGAATCTCGATCTTGCTGGAGTGGCGCCGCTGCTGTGCGCGGGCATTACCACTTACTCGCCGCTGCGTCATTGGAAGGTGGGACCGGGCATGAAAGTCGGCATCATCGGCCTGGGCGGACTGGGCCACATGGCACTGAAGTTTGCGCACGCGTTTGGCGCGCACACGGTGCAGCTGACGACTTCGCCCAAGAAGAAGGAAGACGCGATTCGGCTTGGGGCTGACGAGGTTGTAGTTTCGACAGACGAAGAGCAGATGAAGAAGCACGCTGCGTCATTCGATTTCATCATCGACGCCGTTTCCGCTCCGCATGAGATGGCACCCTACCTTGCACTGCTCAAACAGGACGCGACGTTGACGATTGTGGGACTGCCGGAAAGGCCACCCTCGATTGATATTTTTCAATTGATTTCAAAGCGCATTGCGGTGGCGGGATCGATGATTGGCGGCATGCCGGAGACGCAGGCGATGCTGGACTACTGCGGCAAGAACGACATTACCGCTGACGTAGAAGTGATTCCGATGGAAAAGATCAACGAGGCATTTGATCGGATGTTGAAGCAGGATGTGAAGTATCGGTTTGTGGTCGATATGAGATCGCTGAAATAGGACGGGCAAAAGGTAGTGCAAACAGGCCGCTAGATGCGACCTGTCTTGTTTAGCTCGCGATAAAAGCCAAGGTCTTTGCCGCTGATGCTTTTGGCGATGTAGGCGATTTGGCCGTAGTGGAGGCCGAAGTGCTCGACGACCTGGTAAACGGCGTCGAGACCGCGCACGTGAAAGCCCTGTATTTCATAGGGCGCGAGCAGTTCTTCAGCGGAGATGCGGCTGAGAACTTTTTCGGCTTCGGCGATGGTGGCGCCGAGACGGCTGAGAAGTTCCGCTGCGGTCAGGCCGCCCTGCGCGGCGAATTCCTCTGGGCGGTTTCGCAGGTCTTCGTTCTTATTGAAAGAGGCAACGAGCCACTGGGTAATGTTGCCGTTGAGATGGAGTGTGAGATTGCCGATGCTGTTTGAGGCTTGATTTGGCCGCCACCAAATCTGCTCGACCGTCATGGACTCGACACAGGTTTTTAGGCGTGGCCAGTACTGGTTGAGGAGTTTGTTGCGGGAGAACTCGAGGAAGATCGCGGCCAGTTCAGAGTCTGGCGTGGGCATGGTGCGCCTCCTATTTGAGAATCGTGGCCTCGCCGGTCTTGACGTTCAATTGCCATGGCTGGGGAGGCGGCAAATGCATCGATCCGTTTTGCATATCGAGCGGCATCCAGAGATAGCGCGAGTCCCAAAGCTCCTTGGGTTTCCAGATGTCGCCCATGAAGATGACGGTGGACTTTCTTGAGCCAGCGACTTTGAGGAGCATGGTGGATTGCGCGTTGTAGGTGTTGGCTTCTGGCGGAGCAATGTCCTTGAATTCAGTCCAGGGTCCGGCGAGCGAAGATGCAGTTGCGAAAACGTCGGGATTGGGGCGCCAGCCGGTCATATGAGAGCCAATCACGTAGTAAAGATTGCCGTAGCGGACAATCGCTCCGCCTTCGAGCGGAGCCTGGATGAAAGCAGTTTTCTCGACACCCATATAGTCATCTGTCAGCTTCGCAATAAAAAATCCTTTGGTGGGTCGCGATTCGAAGATGAGATAGGCCGATCCGTCATCGTCAACAAATTGGCCGATGTCACGGCTTTCTTGGTCGAGTGGCCGGAAGCTCTTTACATAGTGATAGTCGCCGTCTATGCGATCGCTGACGGCGATCATTACACGGGCTAGTTTGTAGCGAGCGTCGTCGAAGTGAGCATATAAAACGAATTTGTGCGTGCGCGAATTGACGAAAACCTTGGGACGCTCGAGCACCCAGCGCGGGCCCAGGTGCTCTGGGTCAGAGAGAGCTATAACCTGGCGGCGAAACTTCCAATGGACGAGATCGCGCGAGGAAAAGCAGGCCACGTAACGCTTGTCAGGATCGTTGGTCTGGGAGCGGTCTTCGCCGAACCAGTAATATGCGCCCTTCCAAAAAGTGATGCCCCCGCCGTGGGCCTGGATCTGTTGGCCGCGATCGTCGAGCCACGGCTCACCGGGCTTGATGGTGCCGGGGACCGCGATGGAGGGGATCGCGGCCATAAGCGTGAACAGGAACAAACCGGCTAACTGAAATACGGCTTTTCTCATATCGTTCATCTCAGGCGGCCGGTGCCTGCGGGGAATACAGACCAGGTCGAAGTTAAATGAGCTCGTAGCCAGCAAACCAGTAGCCGATTTCGTAGGCTGCGGTCTCTTCGGCGTCAGAGCCGTGAATGGCGTTTTCCTGGATAGATTCGGCGAAGCGCTTGCGGATGGTGCCCGCTTCGGCGTTGGCCGGATTTGTGGCTCCCATCAGCTTGCGCAGATCGGCGATGGCATTTTCCTTTTCAAGCACCATCAGGACGAGAGGACCGGAAGACATGTATTCGGTCAATTCGCCGAAGAAGGGCTTGCTCTTATGCACGGCGTAGAAGCCCTCGGCCTCGGCTTTTGAGATGGTTTGCTTTTTGATGGCGACGATCTGAAATCCAGCCGCGTCAATGGCTGCGAGAATGGCGCCGGTGTAGCCCTTGCGGACTGCGTCTGGCTTTAAGATGCTGAAGGTGCGTTGCGGCACTGCACTGACTCCTCGAGAGATTTATTGGTCCTTTTCAATTGTAAAGGGCTTGGTGGCTGCCCATAGGCCTCAGCGCGAAAGCCGCTCAATTCTGATAAAGTGTCGCCATGTTTAAGATGGTCGCTTTGCCTAACCTTTTTTGTTGTGGCCTGTTGTTCGCAATGGCCGCCGCGCCCGCGCTTTGCCAAATGAGCCCGGCATCAGGGCCGGCAGGCGGTTCAGAATTGCGCGTGTTCGATCCCACGCTGATTGACCACACCATTGATCCGTGCGACAACTTTTATCGCTACAGCTGCAACGGCTGGTTCAAAAAGAATCCTTTGCCTCCTGACCAGGTGAGTTACGGACGATTTACTGAGTTGTTCGAGCTGAACCGTTTGCATCTGAGACAGATTCTGGAGGACGCGGCAACTCCGAAATCGGCGCGCACGGCCAACGAACAGAAGATTGGTGATGAATATGCAAGCTGCATGGATACCTCGACGGTGAACAAGCAGGGTATTGCACCGCTCGAGCCGGAACTGAATAGGATCGCGGCGCTGAAATCGGCGGCGGGATTTCCTGCGCTGCTTGGGCATCTGCACGCGATCGGCGTGGATGCATTCTTCGGCATGACATCAAGCCAGGATTTTGCCGATGCTAACTCGGTGATCAGCTACTACTATGCCGGCGGCCTGGGCTTGCCCGAGCGCGATTACTACACGCGCACCGATGACAAGAGCGCAGAGCAGCGACAGCAATATTTGGACCACGTTCACAAGATGCTGGTGCTGGCTGGAGATACAGAGGCGCAGGCAACGAGCGATGCCGATGTGGTGATGGCGATTGAGACGCGGCTGGCGAAGGCTTCGCTCACCATTACCGAGCAACGCGAACCAAAGAATCTGGATCACCCGACCGACGTGGCGAACTTCAGCAAAGAGCTGACGCATTTCTCCATGACTGAATATGTGGCGGAAGCGCATGCACCCGCGACGGGAAAGATGAACGATGCTGAACCAAAGTTCATGGCCGAGTTCAATGCGCTGCTTGCCGATACACCGTTTGAGCAGATCAAGACCTACCTTCGGTGGCACCTGATTCACGCTTATGCGAATACCAGCATGCCGGAGAGCTTTGAGGCGGAATCCTGGCGCTTCTACTCGCATGTGTTGAACGGCGCGGAAAAACAGCAGGATCGCTGGAAGCGTTGCACAAGCCGCGTGGATCGCGAAATGGGCGAGGCGTTGGGGCAGGTTTATGTGGCCAAGTATTTTCCGCCAGAAGAAAAGCAACGCGCATTGGATATGACGGTGGCAATTGAACAAGCCATGAGCAAGGACATCGACCAGTTGGACTGGATGAGCACCGGTACAAAGCTCAAGGCCAAAGCGAAACTGCACACCGTGATGAACAAGGTAGGCTATCCCGACAAGTGGCGCGACTACTCGAAGCTGAATATTGTGCGCGGCGATTCGATAGGAAATTTGGAGCGTGTGCGGCAGTTCAACTTTGCGCGCGAGCTGAACAAGATCGGCAAGCCCGTGGACAAAACCGAGTGGGACATGACCCCGGTGACCGTCAACGCCTACTACAATCCGCAGATGAACGACATCAACTTTCCCGCGGGCGTGCTGCAGCCGCCGCTCTACGA
>Ga0265316_10007059_pt1 | contig 10636 bp, 10 predicted proteins | sample 4522metaG_FD_202092 | JGI IMG/M metagenome (GOLD analysis project Ga0265316, IMG submission 202092) | Rhizosphere microbial communities from Carex aquatilis grown in University of Washington, Seatle, WA, United States - 4-5-22 metaG | ecosystem: Host-associated > Plants > Roots > Rhizosphere >...
CAGACACCTATCGTTGCCTAATCATACTAAAGGAGATGTCCTTTGGACAGACAAGGCCGACCGCCGACCACCTATCTGTGTCGGCCTTTTTTTATTCGGCGGTAGCGGTATAATCAACCCAACCAGCCTACTAACAAACTAATCAAAACAAACCCATGTCCGGTCACAATAAATTCTCCAAGATCAAGCACATCAAGGCCAAGAACGACGCCGAGAAGAGCAAATCTTACGGCAAGTTCGTCCGTCTCATCACCGTCGAAGCCAAGAAATCCGGCGGCAACTTGAGCTCACCCGGCTTGGCCGCGGCCATAGATAAGGCCCGCAAGGAGAATATGCCCAACGACACCATAGACCGCGCCGTGAAGAAGGCTACGACCGACAATAGCGCGGCGATGGAAAGCATCATCTACGAGGCATACGGCCCCGGAGGCGTGGCTATCCTCATCGAGGCCCTGACCGACAACAGGAACAAGGCCGCCCAGGAGATAAAGCACATCCTCTCGCTCCACGAGATCGCGCTCGCCGCACCTGGCAGCGCTTCATGGGCTTTCCATAAGGTCGCGAACGAATGGCAGCCAACTTCGACGATGCCTCTCGAGGATGCCGACATAGACAAGCTCTCTTCCTTGGTCGCCGACCTAGAAGCCAACGATGAGGTGCAAGACGTCTTTACGAACGCCGAATAGCATGGCTTTCACGCTCTCAATATGCGGATAATCGGCATCGATCCTGGATACGATCGCCTCGGCATCGCCGTGATCGAAAATAACGCGCTCTTATATTCGAGCTGTTTCCAAACAGCTGCGAAGGATCCGATATACGAGCGGTTCCTGCAGATAGGTACGGAGATCGGCCATGTTCTCGACAAATTCCAGCCGGAAGCGCTCGCCATAGAGAACCTTTTCATAACCAAGAATCAGAAGACCGCAATGCGGGTGGCCGAGGCCCGAGGCATCATCATGTATGAAGCACTGAAACGCGGCATCGCCATAAGCGAATACACCCCAATGGAGATAAAGCTCGCAGTGACCGGCGACGGCGGAAGCGACAAGCTCATGGTCATGAAGATGATCGGTCTCCTGATCAAAATACCGAAAAAGAAGGCAGTGGATGACGAGTATGACGCCATCGCCGTGGCGTTGACTCACGCTGCGATACGGCGCTAGCTCGGTCCAGAATTATCCACAACCCGCAGATATTGCAAAATGTCTCCAGCCTTGATACAAAATACGGACTTTAGCAATTAAAGTCGTGACGACATGGCACAGGCAAAAAAGACCAACAACAAGAGCAAGAACGCCGTCGAAGAGGTGCCTCCGATAAAGATCGCGAAGGAGCTCGATCTAGATGTCGGCGAGAATGTCATACCAGACAAGATAATAGACGACGCGGAGCTCCCGGAAGAGACCGAGGAGAGCGATGAGCCCGCCGAGGGCGCCGAGCTCGACGAGGAGGAGATAAACCCATTCAAGGACAAGTGGGAGGAGTGATCCGTGCTATAATCGCTTCAAACGCATATGAAGCGGCCGCAGCACTCACAGCATAGCCATAGGCATCACCATATGAGCCAGACCAAGGCCGCCATCGTCGTGGCGGCTTCGGCGATTCTGGTCATTGTCGGCATCACGGCGCTATGGATATCTACGATGCAGATTCCGGACGTCAATTCGTTCGCTAGCCGCAAGGTCAGCTCCTCCACGAAGATATACGACCGCACTGGGACCATACTCCTGTTCGACACCGGCTCAGAGGCCAAGCGCACTGCGATAAACCTGTCGGATATGTCCCCTTATATCCCGAAGGCCTCCATCGCCATCGAGGACACCAATTTCTATAGCAACTCGGGCATAGAGCCCTTGTCCATACTTCGCGCATTCTTGACGGATATAGTCTCCGGAGGATACGACCAAGGCGCCTCGACCATAACCCAGCAGGTCGTGAAGAATAGCCTTCTCACCACGGACAAGACCATCACCCGCAAGATAAAAGAGTGGGTCCTCGCAGTGAAGCTCACTCGGGTGATGAGCAAGGATGACATATTGAGGACATACCTCAACGAGACCTCCTATGGAGGCATAGTATTCGGGGTCGAGGAGGCCAGCCAACAATTCTTCGGCCATTCAGCCAAGGACGATACGCTCGCCGAATCGGCATATCTGGCAGCCATACCGCAGGCTCCGACATACTATTCACCATATGGTACTCACAGAAGTGCCCTGGATAACAGAGCGGCAGTAGTCCTATCGCGAATGAAAGAGCTCGGCATGATAGACGCCACGGAATACAAGGCTGCAAGCGCGGAAAAGGTCACATTCCTGTCCCGGAATTCCGGCGGGATCAGGGCCCCTCACTTCGTCATGTATGTCCGTGAATATCTGGTGAACAAATACGGCGAGGATGAAGTGGCGACCGGCGGCCTCAAGGTGATCACGACCCTGGACTATGACATGCAAGCCAAAGCCGAGAGCGTGATAACCAAATTCTCGGACACTCTGGCGAACAACTACAACGCGAGCAACACCGCCATGGTGGCCATAGATCCGAAGACCGGCGACATCTTGAGCATGGTCGGCTCCAAGGATTATTTCGACAGTTCGAATGAGGGCAACTTCAATGTGACCTTGGCCAAGCGCCAGCCAGGCTCTACATTCAAGCCGTTCGTATATGCCACGGCGTTCATGAAGGGCTTCACTCCGGAGACCGTCCTCTGGGACATAAAGACAGAATTCTCGACCCTCTGCAATCTGGACGGTACGCCCAAGAATCCGACCGACGACCCAAAGAAAGTCTGCTATTCGCCTGGGGAATATGACAACGTCTACGAAGGACCGATACCGATCCGTTGGGCCTTGGCCCAATCTCGCAATATACCGGCTGTCGAGGCGCTGTATCTTTCGGGCATACAGAGCACAGTGAACACGGCGGAAGATATGGGCCTCACCATAGACTCACCGGATCAATGCGGCCTTACATTGGTCTTGGGAGGCTGTGAGGTCAGTCTCCTAGACCTGACCAGCGCTTATGGCGTATTTGCGAATGACGGCGTCAGGAACCCCATACGCTCTATCCTGGAAGTAGACGACCAGAATGGCAATATCCTAGAGCAAGCCTCCCTGAACCCGACGCAGGCCCTGCCAAACGACATCGCGCGACAGATAACGAGCATCCTTTCTGACACCAATGTCCGTATGACGAGCTTAAAACCAATAGGAGAGAGCATAGGCAGGCCAGTCGCCATAAAGACCGGCACCACGAATGACTACCGTGACGTCTGGACGCTTGGCTACACTCCGAACTTGGTCGTAGGCGCTTGGGCTGGGAATAACGACAATACGCCCATGCAGCACAACGTGGCCGGTTTGATCATTTCGCCTCTTTGGGGCGCATTCATGTCGCAAGTCGCCAAGAATTTTCCGCCCGAGAGCTTCAATCCTGCGCCACCACCCCTGACCGATGGCAAGCCAGTGTTCCGTGGCATCTGGCAAGGCGGCGTATCCTATTGGAAAGACACCATCTCCGGAAAGGTCGCCACAGCATATACTCCGCAGCAGACCAAACAGGAGGTAGTGTTCAACAATGTGCATTCGATCCTCTACTGGGTGAACAAGGACGATCTGCAAGGGCCTCCACCAATGAGCGCTTCGAAAGACTCGCAATTCCCTTATTGGGAATATGCCGTATCAGCATGGTTCAAGACTTGGCAGTCCGCGCACCCGGAATTCCACGATCAGATGCCTGTCGCCATCCCCACAGAGACCGACGATGTCCATGTACCACAAAACTTCCCTATAGTATCGATAAAATCGCCTGGAAATGGCGCCCTAATCGACCCAAAACAGCGCCTGTCAATTTCGCTCGGAAGCGGCGGCAGATATCCGGCACAAAAGACCGACCTCTATATGAATGGCAAGTACGTCATGACTTCATACAGCAACCCTTTGGACTTTTCATTCGTGCCAAGCGACGTCGGCAACGTCGGACCATCCAACACCCTGTCTGTGACGCTGTACGACAGTGTCTACGACAAATCCCAAGCCACCAGCACCTTCGCTACCGACATGCCTCCCGTATCCGGCCAGGATCAATAGAACCGGATATCTTCTATGATGTGTGCCTGACTGGAAATATCGGCGAGTATAGCCGATTTTTTTATGTATATTTGAGACTTCGCGCTCTGGCTCAAACCCCTTAGGGCGATAACACGTCCCTTGAAAGATACGGATGATGCTTCTACGTCCACACCCGCACGCGCCTTTATCGAGTCCTGCACTGACTTTATAGCGAACAAACCTTTAGCATGCCGATTCTGTATCTTGGAGAAAAACTCGCTGATGCTCCTCATGATGTCGTTCGGGACACTAGCGGTTCATCGGCATAACCAGGTATAGGAAGGTCTGATCACCCGATACCGGCCTCATGACCAACGGCTTGTTCCGGCCGTTGAATTGGAGCGATACGCTATCGGCATCTATCGCCTGGAAGGCATCTGATATGTACTTGCCGTTGAAATTGATCTCGAGCGGTTCGCCGGTCACGGCCGCATCTAGCGAGGATTGGTTCTCGCCGACGTCGCTGTTCTTGGTCTCGATCTGGAATGCCTTCTTCTTTGGATCGATCGTGACATGTATCTGGTTGAAAGCGTCGGAAAACACCGTAGAAACTTTCAGGGTATTCACCAGGTCTTGTTTCAGCATTATTGCCTCAGTCGTATAACCCTTGGGGATGATCTGGCGGTAGTCCGGGAATACGCCGTCTATTATGCGGGACGTGATGCGCATGCCATTGGCCTCGAATGACACTAGGTTCTTGTTAGAGGCCATCGTAATGGTGGGACCTGCCGCTTCCAACAACTTGACGATCTCGACCACATTCTTGAGCGGGATAAGCATGTCCTCGATATGAGACCCTTTCGGCAAGGCGACTTTCTTCTCAGCCAACCTGAATGAATCTGTGGCAGCGAACACTGCGGTCTCGTTGTCTCTGTAGACATACACGCTGGCCAGCTCCGGCTTTACATTAGAGACTGCCGCGCTATACCACACCGATCTGAAGCCTTTTGCGAGCATCTCTGAGGGGAAAACACTCGTCTTACCATCAGATACCGTAGGTATGGCCGGGAAATCCTCTCCGGGCACGGTTTTTATGACCCCTTTAGATTTCGAAAGAGAGACGTGCAGATTTCCGGAATCGGTCTCAAGCTTGACCATCTGTTCTTTGTCGCTTACTTGGGCCAGGAACGATGAGATCGTGCGGGCTGGGATAGCGAGAGTGGCCTCGCCATCTGATTTGACCGGTAACTCTACTTCGATGCCAACGTCTAGATTAGTCGCCTTCAGGATAGCCCTTGTCTTTCTGATCTCAAGAAGCAGGCAAGATAGGACAGGCAATGTGGCATGACGCCCAGCAACCCTCTCTGTAAGAAACACAGCCTGCTTGAACTTTTCGAAGTTTATCTCGCATCTCATAAGTATGTATATTTATATAAGATAAATTTATTATTACTATTAGTCCTGTGGAAATGTGGGTATCTTTAAAATATCTTTGTATGCTCTCATCCTGTGCTTTTTTGAAAACTCAGTAACTGTTATCTTCTAATGATGGATTGTTACCATCTTATCTTAGCACTTAGTTTTGTCCGGAGTTATCCTTTTTTGTGCACGTCCACATAATGACATTTCAACAATCTATCCACAGATCACAACATAGAGCGAAGCTGGCTGATCTCCTGCGAAAGGACCTGGTCAACCTTGAGTTCCTCCTTCATCTTGTTGTAAGAATGGATGACTGTCGTGTGATCCCTTCCCCCCAGCTTTTCCCCTATCGACGGGAATGAGACGTTGAAATCCTCGCGCAAGAGATACATGACCACTTGTCGCGGCTTCACCACTTCTTTTCGTCGGGTCTTGTTATATATAGTGTCCTCCGGGAGGTTGTAGAAGTCTGAAACTGTTTTTACCACATCCTTGACCGACAGGAGCTTCTTCGGCTTGGTATTGTTCTTGAGGATATTCCTTATCTCGTTCAGGCTTAATTCCCGATTTTTGAACTGGGTCTGACAGGCGATTATGTTGACCACGCCTTCTATTTCGCGGATATTGTCCTTTATTGTGGCGGCGATATGCTCGACGATCTCATTAGACAGAGTGATATTGTAGGTATTGCACTTCGCCCTGACTATGAACATCCGTGACTCGTGGTCCGGCTCGGGTATGTCTAGCACCATGCCGGCGCTGAATCGTCCGCGCAGGCGGTCTTCTAGGCCCGGAATCACATTCGGGTGCTTATCCGAGGAAAATACGAGCTGACGGCCCATATCCACGTACATATTGAATATGTGGAAGAATTCTTCCTGGAATTTTTCCTTGCCGGAGAAGAATTGGATGTCATCCATGATGAGGACATCATATTTGCGGTATTTGTCCTTGAATTGCTGGCCCTTCCCTTCCTGTAAGGCGGATAGAAGCTCATTGCCGAACCTCTCCGAGGTCAGATAGAAGATCTTCTTCTCAGGGTACAGAGCCTTGATCTTGTTGCCGACCGACTGGATGAGGTGAGTCTTGCCGCGGCCGGTCTCGCCGTACACGAAAAGCGGATTGTAAGTGCGCCCCGGATTCTTGATCACAGTCTGGGAGGCGGCGTAGGCGAGCTCATTGAACGGGCCGATGACGAAAGTGTCGAATGTATAGCGCGGATTCAGGTTATCTTCCTTGTTTATGTAGAAATCTTGGAGCGGCATGGCCATGGTAGGTGCAGGAACGGCCTGTTTCCTAGTTGCACTGGCCTTCTCGTCCTTTACGATCACGTATTCTAGAGCTCGGACGCGGGCGTCCATCTGGCGGAGTATCCTCAAGATCGCGTTGTGGAACTTCTTTTGGAGCCATTCCTGGGTGAATGAGTTCGGCACTCCCAGATAGACCGTTCCCTCCTCTTCCCTCAAGATAGCTGTCTCTTTGAACCACGTGGAAAAGTTAGCTTGAGACACCGCAGTCTCTATCTCTACCAAAGCTGTTTGCCACATTTTCGGGAAGTCGTTCATAGATGTAGGCAAGACCAAGTATATACCTGTTCATGATTCTGCCTACTTGTGGGAGGTTAAAAAACATGTTGATAAGTTGTGGATATTGTTTTTAGAAAAAAATCATGTAAGATTCATGCATCATGTCAATCACTTACCAGCCGAAGAAGAGGAAGCGCGCGAAGTCGCACGGTTTCATGGTCCGCATGAAGACGCCGGGAGGCAAGAAGGCCTTGTCCCGCCGCCGCGCCAAGGGCAGGAAGCGCATAGCCGTATAGACGCTGAAGCGCTATGATAGGCGCATGCTCCGCCGATCGCAGAGAATGACCACTCGCCAATTCGACGAGGTCCTGAAAAGAGGGAGAGTCGTCCACTCCTCCCTTTTTATGTTGAGGATGTTGAAGGTCGATGGCCTCGGCGCGTCGCATGTCGCTGCCGTCGCGCCGGTGAAGATCGCCAAGACCTCTGTCTTGCGCCACCGCGTGCGTCGTCGAATATATGAAGCTGTACGGCCGCTCATGGGAGTGCTGGCCGAGGATCACCTCTTGATCATTTTGGCCAAACAGCCGGCGTTGGAAGCCAAAGCGCCGGAATTGAAAGAATCCATCCACGATATTTTTGTGAAAGCCGGCGTTTTGCGCTAGTATTACCGAGCTATGTATAACGAGATCATATTCCGCCCCCTCTACAACGGCCTCGTCGGCCTCATGGATATCCTTCCTTGGATAGATGTCGGCATGGCCGTCATCATATTCACGGCCATAGTCAAGGTAGTCCTCTATCCATTATCGAAGTCCGCGCTCCTCACGCAGGTCCGCATGAAGGCGGTCGAGCCGGAAGCGAACAGGATCAAGAACCAATACGCCAATGATCGCCAAGTCCAGGCCCAGAAGACGATGGAGCTCTACAAGAGCCATAATATCAAGCCTTTCTCCGGCATCCTGCTCCTCATCATCCAACTCCCTATCCTCTTAGCCCTCATCTCCGTTTTCTATAAGATCATACCCACGATAGACACAGTAGCTTTATATCCCTTTGTCCATGCTCCGTTACTGAAGACAGTTTTTTTGGGTATCATCGACCTGACCAAGCCCAGCATTGTGCTTGCCGTCATGACGGCGGTCATCCAGTTCCTCCAACTGCAGTTTTCCCTGGCCTCTGCTCAAGCTAAGAAGTTTCCGGCCGTACAAGGCAGCGGCATGGCAGGATCTATGGCGAACTCTATGAATACCCAGATGAAGTACCTGGTGCCATTGCTCGCGTTCGTGTCTATATATTGGATAATACCAGCTCGCTTCCCAGAAGCCTCCTCGATCATCGCCATTTACTGGATGACGAGTTCGCTCATGACTTTCCTGCAGGAGCTAGTTATCAGGAAGAAACACCTCAAATAGTCCTCTAGATCGCCAGAGACCACAGCGACAGATCATTCTTGTTCATGAAGAAGAGATATTTGTCCTTCGGGTCGAGATCTAATCTGAACGCGTTGATGGTCCTGTCGGCCTGATCTACGAGCGAGGCGATAAGATGGACTTCACCGGTCGCCGCGTTCACTTGCCATATCTTGTCCACACTGGAAAGGCTGCCTAGGTACCATCCATCCGGATATATCCCAGACATCTGTTGTGAAGGTACGCCGCAGAAGACCAAGTCCTTATAGAAATTACCCCAGGCGCACTTGTCCGCAAGCGTTTTGATGAGAGCGTCGGTAGATGTGCCGGAAGCTATGGAATATATACTGGTTTGGATTTCGCTATTCTTTCCCGTCGCGGAATATAGGACGTATTTGCCATCATGGCTCACCACGGCACTCAATCCGGCCATGGGCCCAAGTATCTTGCTCCACACGCCAGTCTTCGGACTCACAAGATAGAGGAATCCTGGATATGAAGCCGAGCCTTTGGTGCTTATGGCGATAGCGTTGTCGGTCGGCCATGCTACGTTTATCTGCGTAAGCGGCGTAGAGAATAACCTCGTCATGCCCTGCCCGCTGAATGAAGAGATATAACCTACTCCCATGCCGCTTTCATCCATGACCATGATGAGCTTGCTCTTGTCAGGCGAGGCGGCATAGCCTATGAGATTGCCGGGGATATTCTTGCCGCGCAGTTCATATGGGGCGAGCGAGCTCTTGGCCGGGGTAGTAGTGCCTTGGCGCACGAGCTCGGAATATACGTTCGTCGGGACTAAGTCGCCATCCTCCAAGAGCGAACCTATGAAGGCCGTCAGGTTCTTGTTCCAGATACTGTTGAATATCTTCGGGACGACCGTGTTCGATAATGTGACGATCTGGGATGAGTTGTAACTCGCCCGGTAGACATTTCCCCTACCTCGGTCCACCCACAGTACATTGGTCGTGGTGGCGGTCGTGGAGGCTCCATAGCCGCCGACCGGCGTGTCGCTAAGAAGGCGCAACGTCGGGAGTTTGGTCTTGTCCGTTGTGAGTATGTTCGTACTGCCCAACTCGCCGGTGCTCGTCGCCTGGCCGCCTTGGCCAGCTGGCGTATTGCGGTTCAATGGCTGGAAGCCCGGCTGGCCCTCCGAAGGCGTCGGGGAGACAGGTATGGCGACCGGCCCCATCATGAAGTACCAATAGGCCCAGCCGACTAGGCCGAGAATGATGACGACTGCTATGGAGATGATTATGTTCTTGGTATTCATTTATTTTTCAACAACTTATTTTTTCAAGCCGGCGATGACGGCGTCGATTTCCGCTTGGGTCGCTTGCTTCAGTTGAGGATCTGTTATTGACGCTACCATTGAGGCTGTGTAATTTTGTATGTTATTTATAGCTTGAGTCGTGTAAGTATTTTTTTTCGCTTGGTTGAGCTGATCCGTTATATTGGAAGCCGCGTTGTATGCTACGGTTCCAGCTGCTCCACCACCTACTACCGCAAGAGTTCCACCACTGACAACTCCTCCAACGACAGCACCAGTCGCGCCGCCGACTATGGTCGTGGCCCCGACGAAGCTTGTCTGTAACGCGGCTTGGAATGGTGTTATAGAAGCATTGTCGATCGCCTGGCTGACTTGGCTGTTCACATAGGCCATGGAGGCCGCATATCGGGCATAATCATTAAGCTTGCTCTGCAATGCTGGGTCGCTGCTCAAGGATCCCAATTTTTGGTCATAGTTTGTTTTGAAACCGAGGATCATATTTTGACATGTGGCAAAATCTTCACCAGCGGCGCACTTCAATATCTCGTCATTCATTACGCCGATGCCGACCTGCGTGGCGACATTTATCTGCTGCGTGTTTATTTGTTCGTTTATGGAGTAGATCTGTGTCACGAGGTCCTGTGAGAGGTTGTTTTCTGAGGCTTGTGCCAAGAGGTCATCGCAATTATTTGGATTACCTCCCAATCCCTGATTGGCCAACGCGTCGTCAAGCTCATTGCACTTAGCAATTTTTTGTCCCTCTAGGTTTGTTATCTGAGTTTGTGCCGCTGTGACATTGGCAAGAATGGTTTTGTTTGCCGCTGAAAGGCTACTCGTTTGAGTATCTAATGTGCCAAGCAACCCAGTGATCGTCGAACTTGTGGTCTTTATGTTGAGCGGTGCGACTAGGGTGCTCGGTATTGTCACCAGTCGTGGGTCGATAGTGCGCAGTATGAGATATGA
>Ga0265316_10007062_pt1 | contig 10633 bp, 7 predicted proteins | sample 4522metaG_FD_202092 | JGI IMG/M metagenome (GOLD analysis project Ga0265316, IMG submission 202092) | Rhizosphere microbial communities from Carex aquatilis grown in University of Washington, Seatle, WA, United States - 4-5-22 metaG | ecosystem: Host-associated > Plants > Roots > Rhizosphere >...
GCGAGTTACAACCAGAGTCGGTGTTCACCGGCCGCAGCCGATACGAGCTGCGCAACTACTGGTTGGCGGTTCGCCTGGACCACGCCTGGAACTCGGCCATCGACTCCTCGCTGCATGCCGGCGTTGCAAGCGGCGCGCCGACCAACAATGAGCAACTCTTTCTGACCGGCGCGAGTGACAGCTACTACACCAGGAAGTTCTCCTATCTTGCCGGCGACGCCGCGCTTTCGCTCAATGCCAAACTCGGCAAAAAAGTCTTGGTTTCCGCAGGGGGCGATTTCAACTACGAGCACGATCACGTGCTGTACTACAGCCAGACCTACCTAGCCAATGTTGGAGCGATTCAAGCCGGAACAACAGTCGACCAGACGCAACCGGGGGACCGGACCCAGGTTGATCTGCGAAACCTGGGTGCCCGCGTCCAGGTCATCGCCAATCCGCTTTCCGATCCCGAGAGGCTCAAGCTGTCGGGAAATTTCCGGCTGGATTTTCCTGCCTTTTTCCGAACGCAGTACAGTTGGCGCGCTGCCGCGGCGTATCGCTGGACCTCCAACTTGGTGAGCAAGCTGATCGTAGGTCGGGCGTTCCAGGCGCCGTCCGCGGTGCTCATGTTTGCGATTCCTGGCTTCGGAGCGGCCGCGAATATCGTTGGGAGCCAGAGGATGAGCAACGTCGCGCCGTTGGTGCCGCAGACCATTCAGAGTGCGGAGCTTGTCACGAGCTACAGTTTTGGCAAGCGGGCCGTGATCGAGCTGGCGGTTTACGTGCAGCAAGTGGACAACAAGATCGAGTTCGTTCAGCTAAGCGGAAACTTTGTGCCCATCAACCGGGGCCAGCAGCGGGGAATCGGCATGGAAGCGAGCTTCCGCTCGCACCTTGGCATTGCCTCGCCCTACCTGCAGGGCGCGCTGAGCTGGACAACACTAGACGATCCGACAAGTCCCGGTCAGGGGAACCTGTCGCTGACGCCACCGGCACTATACCCGGCGGTAAGCGGCACAGGTGGATTCAACCTGGACCTAGCGAAGTATTTTCTGCGAGGCAACGCTCAGGTGAGGGTAGTTGGCGAGCGCACAGCCTCGCAAAGCAACATTTTGCTCAACAGCAACAGCCGATATGAGCTGTCCCCCTACGCGATGATCGACGCTGCGCTGTCGAGCGCCGGCTTGCACCTGCTGGGCGCGAAGCGGGAGACCAAGTTCACCCTGTCGGTGCGCAATCTCCTGGGCACCCTGGTGTCGGATCCTGGATTCAACGGGTTCGACATCCCGCTGCCGGGCAGGACCATGCTGTTTGAGATCCGCCAGTCGCTGTAGCGATCCCCTACTCCAGCGCCTTGTCGATGTGCTTCAGTGCATCGGGACGTAGGCCGAAGTTGGCCCGAACCAGCTTGATGTCGACCACGGTCTTCACTGAAAGAGGCAGCTCCACGGGATGTGTCTCCACCTGCCAGTCGTTCTCCGATAGGTCGAATAGGAGATTGGCAGCCTGCAAGCCCAGTGCCTCATGATCGGGCACGACGGCCAGCGTTCCCAGGGGGGAGTTGGGCTCGACCAGATTGGGAACGCCAACAATGAGTGGCAGCTTGGCGTCGTTCAGTTCCAGGCGCCACGCCTCGTCGACAAACTCCGCGTCGCGCACCAGACCATTGTCATTGAGCATCCAGACGGCGTCGACTTTGTTGGTCGTGGCAAGGGTGTGAAGGGCTTCGCGCAGCCCAGCCGCTGTCACATCATTGGGCACCGAGGCAGAAATGAGATCCACGTGTTCCTTGTCCGCCAGCGACTTCTGGCGTTCCACAAACGCCCGGAATGCCGGCCGATAAACGACCCCCACTCGGCTTATCGGCGTGCTAATCACAGAGCGGAGCTGGACGAAGGCGGTGACGCCGGGAACCTCATAGGCGATGCCGGTTGCACGCCGGAGTCGAGCCTGCACTTCTTCCACCAGCGAGGCCATCAGGAGGACTGCCGGCGGCATGGCAGCAGTCGGATTGGCTGTCTGGTACTGGCGATACAGGTTCATGGTGGCGTTGTTCATCAACACCACGCACACCGGACTCACGCTTCGGATGGCCGAGGCGAGATCTGCTACGGTGGTTTCCGGCGCGACCGTGACAGTGTGAACGTTGAAGCTCTTTTGCACCTCGGATACCAGGCTCCTGCGGACCTCGACGAAATTTGGTGAGTTCGGCATAGCAATAAGGACAGTAGGCGCACCGCTTCGCGTGGGTGGATCAGCTATTGGAGGAAGGATGGCCGCGCCCGCGCCAGGCTCGCCGCCGGTTGTGGCGCAGGCAAGCAACAGCAAGAGGGGCGTCGACAGCGAGGCCATTCTCCAATTGCGGGCGTTGAAAACAGTCATTGGACACTCCAGGAATCGATGCCTAAGAGGCGCTTGGTGGGTACGTCGAGGTTCTGAAAGGATTTGACGACAAGGTCGCGGACGGTCGGATTCAACACCGCCACCGCAGGCAGACCCACTGGGCCGCCCGGGAGTTCCTTGGTCTTAATGGCAAGCCGGGTCCGTTCCAGCAGCCGGCCCAGCATGGAACTAGGAAGAACAATCCCATCGGCTGCGGAGAACTCGAGCAGGGGCAGCAGATCCTCGATCTTCGCCACTCGCTTGATTTTGATGTCCGTCGCCCTTAGCAGACCATTGACGAAGGCCTGCGTACCATCGCGGCCGAGCAGGTCGACGACGCCGATGGTCTTGCCCGCGAGTGAGCCCTCCAGTGGCTGGTTGACCGAAGCCAGCAGATACGGCTCGGTAGGTTTTCCCCCGCGCTGCCCTTGCAGCGACGCCGTCTTCCCACGCTGTTCCAACACCGGCGCAATGCTGAGTACTGCGTCGGGATGGCCGTTGCTCAATCCTTCTTCAAAGTCCCGAAAGCGCCCGAACACGACAATGCCAAGTTCGGGCAAATGCTGTTGCAGCGTCTTCTCGACGACACTCGACTTGGCATCGAGTTGGAGAAAAACGTGCACCACCGGCTTGCTGGTTTGGGCCAGCGGCCGCTGCAGCCGTGGAAAAGGATGCACCAGGCTCAAACCGACCACAAGCCATGCGATGGCCTGTGGCAAATGTCGGCGTGGGTTGGTTGGGCGGGTCATCGGGGTCGAGAAACGAGTATACGAGCGCTTCAGCGTGTACTGCTAGAAATTGACTGTCATACGAGCAAACACGCGTCGCCCTTCGGGCCTGAGAGTGCCGTTGACGTTTCCAGCATGTTCGCCGAAGGCTGGGAGATTCGGCTGCCCATTCAGCAGATTCAACGCCGAGATGCCGAACGAGACTGTATTCCAGAATCTCTTCGTGCTGGCAGTGACATCTACGAAGTAGGCATCGGCCATCGCGTCGGCTCCGGCGAGCGTCGCGTAGGGTATTCCAGTGATTGATCGCAGGTCAGCGTTGATGTTGATGGTTTTCGCGATCGCATACTCGGCGCCCACGAAACTGGTCAATGCCGGGGCGAATCGGAGCCTCTGTTGCGCATCAGCAGGCGGAGAGACGCTAGTCGTGACGCCGTCTACGGTGACCTCTCCGTGCACAGCCCGGGCTCGGTTCCAGGAGCCGTTCCAGTACAGCAAGAGCGGCGGGAGAGCGCGGTACTTGAAGTTCCATTCGATAGCCCAGGTCTGGGAGTCCCCAACGTTCTCGAATGTGTTGAAGTTGATTCCTTCGGCGCGGTTGATAATGTTGGACAGCGATTGGTAGGCAACGGTCACGTCCGCCTGGAGCGTCCTGCGGAAGCGATACATCGCGATCAGTTCGTGGGCTGACGTAAATTCTGGGCGCAGGGATGGGTTGCCGAACTTTTCGTTGTAGGCTGGGGGTCTCTTGGTCGTGTTGTAGACGTACTTGAAGGTCGTCGAGCTGTGAGGCGTGTAGATGAGACCGAGGCGCGTTGCGTTTATCAGCGTCTGCGAGTTCGAAGTCCAGGCATTGGCTGCTCCCAGTTGGCTGTTGTTGGCCTCGTCGCGAAGGTAGTCGAGACGACCTCCGGCAACGATGCTCACGTGGTCGATGATCCCTGCGCTGACTTGGGCGAAGATGTTTCGAGTGTAGGTTCTATTGGACTGGTAGGGGGTGTCGAACCAGTTGATGGCGAAGTCGTCGTTGGCCCACTTGCTCGACATCCCGTTGTCGGTGTCTGTGAAACGACTCCAGAATTCGCCGCCGAGCGAGAAACGTACCCGTTCGCTTTCAAAGAGCGCGCCGTTCAACTGTAGGCCAAGGTCATACTTGTTGTTTCGCGCTCCTGCAACGCCATCCATCCACCATCCTGTCGCCGCTCCGTTGAAGTAGACGTACGGATCGAGTGTTTTGACGAATGACAGTCTTCTGGTGATTTCTCCGGTCGGAGCATGAAGCTCAAGCCGCCAGTTGAAACCGGTCTCCCGATCGACAGGGTACGGGAATCCCCTGGCAGCCAGTGCGTCTTCCATGCCTTGCGCATCGGTGAACCAGATGTGGGGTACTGGATGTGCCGCCGACTCGTAGTAGAAAATGGCCTTGAGCGCCTTGTATTTGATACGACTGGCGAGAATGTACGAAGGATCGATTCCGTTTGAGCGCCAAATCGGGCTGCTCTGGAAGGGAGCATCTGTCTGGGTATCGAATCCCTGTTGTTCATAGTGGAAACCAACGAAGAAGTTGTCGTCCTTGCCGAGCCTCGCGCCGTACATAACATCGGTTGCTCGGCGGCCGTGGTCTCCTACCTCGATGGTTGTCTCGCCGCCGTCCAGATCATCGCGCAAGTTGTAGTTGACGAGTCCGGCCGAGGCATCGCGTCCCCAAGTGAGTCCGCTCGGACCACGGGCGACCTCGACCGACTGAAACAGGCGCGGCGCAAACACCGTGTGCCCATGGTCCTTGAAGGGCATAAGCTCGAGGCTTTGGCCGAATCTCCAGGCCGAGTATAGTCCGCGGGAAAGCGCGCCATACTGGCCATACTGATCGATGTTGTAATAGGAATACCCCGGCGTTCGCTGCAGGGTTTCCAGAATGCCGCGCGTTCCCCAACGATTGAGTTCCTCGCGGGTAACCGTATACACCGACATAGGTACCTGCCGAGCATCCTCGCGCATCTTTGAAACCCCCGAAACCTCGGGTATGCGAATCGCCATGAGATCGGCCAAGGACAGCGCGGCGAGGTCGTCAGGGATCGGCTGAACGTCAGCCCAAGGGGGCTCCGCGCCTGGAAGAGCCTCGTTGGCCGGCTGGGCCGTAGGACCAGCGCCTTGCAAAGGCTGGGATGGGATGGATTCCGGGGAGGACTGAGGCGCAGCCGCCTCAGTAGCTCCAGTGCCGCTGGCGCTTGATGCTGCCCCAGTGTCCGTCTGCCAACCAGCATCGCGGGAAGGCTGAACCGCAAGGTCCCCGGCAGGTTTGATGTTGCCAGGGCTTGGCGCTCTCTCAGTGTCCATCTGACTTCCGGAACCAGGAAACTCGGCAGCCAGAGCGAGCCCAGACAGAAGAACCGCGCACGCAAACAGTGCGCAAATCGCCACTCGGTAGAATGAGGTCAACTGTGCCTTCCCTTGATCTTCCCAAATCGCAAAATCTCTATCGTCTCATACCAGCGTCTCCCACCCTGTTCCGGGCGAAGGACCATTCGCGATCAGACGGTCCTGCGGCAATTTGCAGCGTCCTTGTTGGACCCCAACATCGTCACTCGCCCCCATGGCTTCAGTGGCAGATGCCGTGCCGCCAGCTGCTAGGCCACCTCCTCCACAGCTTCGACGCCGAAGCGCGGTCCGACCTCCGGCAAAGGGAAAACAAACCGGAAACAGGTTCCTTGGTTGGCTTTGCTGATGACCGCAATCTGGCCGCCCAAATCATCCACCTGGTGTCGGACGGCGGAAAGGCCAACGCCGCGGCCGGAAGCTGTGGTCACCTGGCCTTTGGTGCTGAGTCCCGAAGCGAACATCGCGCGAAGCAAGTCATCCTCGCTGGTGGCAGGCAATCCCATCTTGACCGCGGCGTCTTTCACATCCTGCCAATTGATGCCGCGGCCATAGTCCTCGATCTCAACCACAAGCTTGCAGCCGCTGACAATAGTCGAGAAACGCAGTTTGGGCCGCCCCGGTTTGCCCGCTTGTTCGCGCTCGGACGGCGTCTCCAGGCCGTGATCGACCGCATTGCGCACGACATGAACCAAGTCGGTCCAGAAGCCGGCCCAGGCTTTGGTCGCCAAGCGCACGCCGTGGGGTTGAATTTCGACTTCGATCTCACCTTTGCCCAGCCGGCCGGCCAGCGCCACGGCGTAGCGACTGAGGCGTTTGAGCGGCAGTTCGGAGGGCTCCAGCCACCACGATGCCAGGCGATCCAAGACATGCGCGGTGGGTGCGCCGGCGCGGATTTCTTCGGCGAGCTTTTCGATCTCCGTGATGCTGAGTTCGAGTACGTCGCGGCCTTTGTCGCCGAGAAAGGCCTTCAGCGACTCGTTCAACGTGGCCCAGCGCTGTTCCAGCGGTGCGAGCGCTTCGGCCGGTAGCGGCGTCGACCGGTCGGCCAGCTCGTCCTCGGCCTGGTGGCACAGATTGGCGACGATGGCGAAGCCCATCAGCGCGGCGTTGCCCTTCAATGTGTGCAGGATGCACTTTTGCATGAGCAGGTCGGCGCCCTGCAACTGTCTGAACAGATCGTTGGCCTCATCGATGAAGGAGAGGAACCCGGTGCGATCCTTGGTGAGCGCTTCAAACATCGCGAGAATCTCTTTGCGCTCGGCTTCCTGGCGGGCATGCAGCAGTTCCGCCGTCACGTCGTTGATGACAATCAGCAAGCCGTCGAGTTGATCGCCCTTCATGATTGCGAAGTACGAACAACGGAACTCGCGGCCGTCATGGCGGAGGCGAGCCGGCATCTGTTCCATGCACAGCTCCCGCGGAAGAACGTCCTCGATCAAAGCCTGGTAGCCTATGTCGAAGCTGGCGGCGTACATCGTGTCGACTCTTGCGATGTAGTCCACGAACTTGGTTTCGCCTTGGAACGAACCAAACCAGCGGTCGAGGATGGCCGAGCGTTCCTGCGCTAGCAGACCCGATAGCGAAACCGTTAGGAAGCCTTGGTTGACGTTGTCCAAGACCAGGCGCATGTCACGGTTGCGGTTCGCCAAGGCGCGCGTGCGTTCCTGCACCTTGATTTCCAGGGTGCGGTTCATCTGCTCCAGGCGCTGGTAGGAATCCTTCAGTTCGGCGGCCATGTTGTTGAAGGCGCTGCCGAGGATCTCCAATTCGTCGCCGCTGGCTATGTTGACCCTGATGTCGAGCTTCCCGGAGGCAAGGGTGTTCACGGCCTGGGTCAGATCGGTCACCGGCTGGGTGATGCGCGCGGCGGATCGTTGGCTGCGCAAGGCGCCCATGACCACGGCCACCGTGCCGAGTAGCAGCAGGAGGCCCACCGTGAGCAAAAGCGCGCGCCGCGAATCGGCGCGGGCTTCGCCCAGCGCCGTCTGCAAGGGACCGTCAGACATGCCGTAGAAGATCCGGCCGAGAGGCGCACCTTTGTCGTCGACCACCGCCATCGAGAATTCGAAAACATTCTGCCCCAGCGCGCGGCGATAGATGACCTGCACCCCCGGCTTGCTGGCGACACTTGCGTCGATGTCGAGCCGTTTCCAATCCTCCGGGGCCTTGGCAGCCCCTCGCCGCGTGGCAAAGCCCCAAGCCTTTTGTTCGTCGTCGAGAAAAAGACCATAGACGAGCTGTTCGTCCTTCTCCAGCGTGCGCTCGACCAAGCGAGCCACGTCGCCGAATGCGTTGTCCATGACCAGATCGCGCAAGCCCAGGGCCTGGTTGGTCACCAACCCGCTGCCTTTGTCTTCGATGCTGGCGCGCAGGTGTGCCTCGATGGTATTCAGCGTCTTGTGCGAGGCGAAGTAGTTCATCCCCGCCACCACCAGCAAGGTTGCGGTCGACACTGCGGCCAGCGTGGCGATCATCGTCCGAACTAGTTTCGCTCGTAGGCTCGTCCTCATCGCGGATCCCTGCAAGAGGTAGCGGCAGATCCGTGGCGGACCTTGAACCAGTATGGCAAGTGACGCCAGCGCGTGATTGGGGCTTCACGCGCGTCAGGTTGGCGGCCGGAGATGGCGGGTTCTCTCAAGCATCTCGCCGACCTGACGAAAAGTGGATAGGTCGGCTGAGGTTCCATGAGCAGTGGGCGTTCGGTTATTCTCATCGATCCCGATGCGGAAACGCGCGACGTTCTCGTCGAGCGTTTGCGCATGCAAGGCTATAAGGCCACGGGATTCGTTGGGCCTGTGCAAGGGGCCGATGCCGCCCTTTGCAGCCCACCCGCTGCGGTGATCGCGGACCTGTGGATGGAGGGGATATCGGGGGTGCAACTCACCCGACTCTTGCGGGCCGAACCCGCCACCGAACGTGTGCCCGTGATTTTGCGCGGCCCCGACAGTCCGCGAAACCGGTTCTGGGCCGAGCGCGCGGGAGCTGCCGCGTACGTGGTCAAAGGTCGCATGGGGGATCTGGTGCGAGCCATCGGCCGATCCGTCGTTCCGGTGGCTACCGAGGAAGACGTATTCTTCACGCAGCTCCAGGACGCCGAGTCGGCCATTCGCGATCGCATCGCGGCCTATCTGGACACAGCCCTGTTCGAATCCGTGCTCGCGGCCGAGGTGCGTGCTCTGTCGACCTGTGAAGCCTTCGACCGATTTTTCGATCAGTTCACCCAATTTGTGTCCCAAGTCATGTCTTACCGGTGGCTGGCTCTCTTGGTGAATCGGCCTTCGTACCTGGGCCTGCACGCGCACCCGGCCACGCGCAACGAGTGCGAGCTGGAAGTGCGTCAGACTCTCAATCTTCCTGCCGACGTTGTCGTGCTGAGCATCGAGGACGAGGATGCCTCGACCGATCGCCCGAGCGCCCAACCGCTGGTTCGTCCCATCCAGTTCGGCGGGGAAACCATCGCCCGCATGGTTGTCAGCCAGAAGCAGGATGGGGATCGTCAGGATGGGCGCATTCTCGACGTAGTTGCTCGCGAAATGGGCGGACCCCTGCGCATGGTGCTGCTGTTCGAGGAGATTCAGTGCGCAGCGACCACGGATCCGCTTACCGGAATCATGAACCGTCGTGCGCTGCTTCCGGCGGTTGATGTGGAACAGTCGCGTTCCGAGCGCCACGGCTATCCCATGGCACTCCTGATGATGGACGTTGATCATTTCAAATCCATCAACGACGAGCATGGACACGCGGTGGGCGATCAGGTGCTGGCCGCGCTCGGCCGGCTGCTCGCCCAGTACGCGCGCAAGACGGACATTGTCGGGCGCTGGGGCGGCGAAGAATTCGTGATGGTGCTGGCGGGAGCCAATGAGGCGGGTGCTCGCATTGCGGGCGAACGCATCCGCGGCGCCGTGGAAAAGATGGCGGTGCTGGACGAGAAGGGACGGCGCGTGCCGGTCACCATATCGATCGGGATTGCGTGCCTTGAGGTGAACGACAAGGTGGAGGTTCTCGTCGAGCGAGCCGACCACGCCATGTACGAGGCCAAAGCAAGCGGTCGCAATCGCGTAGTGGTGGCGCCCACCGTGCTGCGGCGTACGGGAACGGAGATAGCGATCCCCGAGGAGTTGCTGTGAAAAAGGGGAAACCGTGGGGGGCTTCAGCTCGTTGCAGATTCCGCCGAAGGAGACATGCAGAGGTCGTGATGCCTGGCAATTCCCAAGAAGCGCGATTGTCCGAGCTTCTCGCCCAGTGCACGGCCGAATTGCTCGGCGAATTGGGAATACAGCCCGAGCGGCTCACCGGTGGCCGGCAGCCGCCACCCGCCGGTGAGAGTATCGCGGCCTTCAGCGGGTTCGGCAGCGACGAGATTCGTGGCTCGTTCACCTTCTTGGGTCCCCGCAAGCTCTTTGCGCGGCTTTATCCCTTGCCTCCCACCGTCACGCCACGCGATTTGACCGACTGGGCCTGCGAGCTCGTGAACCAGTCCGTCGGTCGTTTTCGCAACCGGCTGTTGGCCTACGGGGTGAAGTTGGCTCTTAGCGTTCCACAGAGCGCACTGGCCGAGGAATTGTGCCTGGCCTCCAGTTTCGATCCCACTCGCAGCCCCATCTCATTCGCCATCGACAGCATGGTGTTGGAAGGCTGGCTTGAGCTTGACCTGACGCCCAGTTTTCGACTCGTGGAAGACCCGGTGGACAGGGAAAGCGCAGCCCTAAGGGAAGGTTCCGTGGTCCTTTTTTAGACCTTGCGGCGCAATGTCATGAGCAAGAAATCCGTACTCATTGTGGACGATTCCCTCACGGTTCGACAACAGGTCTCCTTGACCCTGAAGTCGGCGGGCTACCAGATTGTCGAGGCTTGTGATGGACGGGAAGGCGTGGATGCCTTGCGCGCCCATGAAGGAATCGCCATGGTTCTGTGCGACGTCAACATGCCCCGCATGAGCGGTCTCGAGTTCCTCGAAAGCATCAAAGGCGACGCGGCCGGGCCGCCGTTGCCCGTCGTAATGCTGACCACGGACGGATCGCCCGAACTCATCGCCCGGGCCAAGCGCGCCGGTGCCAAAGGCTGGATCGTAAAGCCGTTCCAGACCGACTTGCTTCTCGCGGCCGTGCGCCGCATCGCGGGCGAGCCAGGCTGATCGGCCGTGGCAGCGCAGCCCGCAACGC
>Ga0265316_10007063_pt1 | contig 10631 bp, 6 predicted proteins | sample 4522metaG_FD_202092 | JGI IMG/M metagenome (GOLD analysis project Ga0265316, IMG submission 202092) | Rhizosphere microbial communities from Carex aquatilis grown in University of Washington, Seatle, WA, United States - 4-5-22 metaG | ecosystem: Host-associated > Plants > Roots > Rhizosphere >...
CTCATCACCCTGTGCATCGATCACTTGAATGCGAGTCAGCGGCGCGCGCTCGAACACGATCTGGAGCTGGCGACGGCCATCCAGACCAGACTGCTTCCTGCCCGCGATCTCGCGTGTCACGGGTGGACCGTGCACTACCGCTACCAGGCCGCCGGTCCGGTGAGCGGCGACTTCTGCGACCTGGCCACGGACGGCGGCGAGCGCCTGTTTTTCGCCGTCGGCGATGCGTCCGGCAAAGGCGTGGCCGCGTCGCTGCTGATGTCGCATCTGCACGCGACGTTTCGCACGCTGCTCTCGCTGAGCGCGCCGGCGGCCGACATGATGGACCGCGCCAACCGGCTTTTCTGCGCCAGCACGCTGGCGTCGCACTACGCCACCGCCGCGTGCGGCTTCGCGCACCGTTCGGGCGAGATTGAGATCGCCAACGCCGGCCACTGTCCTCCGCTGGTCTTGCGCCGTGGGGGCCTCGAAACGATCCCGGCGACCGGCCTCCCGCTGGGATTGTTCTGCGATGGCAGCTACACGGCCTCACGAATCAAACTCGATCTGGGCGACGCTCTGATTCTCTACACAGACGGTGTAACGGAAGCGAGGAATCCTGCCGATCAGGAATATGGGCCAGAGCGGCTCGCGGCTCTGCTGCCGCGCTGTGCGGGGATGGCCCCCGAACGCATCGCGACCGCCTGTCTGGAGGATTTTGCGGCATTTCTCGGCGGCGCGCGCCAGGCCGATGACGTGACGCTGATGGTCATCGGGCGGCAAGGGCCGTTCCGCGCGCCAGGCCAGTTGGTGTAAGCTACATCCAGCATGGAGGGCCGGTGAGCAAGCACAAGCATAAGTCGGATTCCGCGAGTGGCGCTGCTTCGGCCGGCGCCAAGACCAAAGCGATCCACCTGAACGACGCCGAATACCTCAAGGAGCTGCGGCGGCTGCAGATCGAGTTAGTCAAGCTGCAGGAGTGGATCAAGCACGAGGGCCTGAAGGTGGTCGTGATCTTCGAGGGCCGGGACGCGGCGGGCAAGGGCGGCGTGATCAAGCGCATCACCGAAAGCCTCAACCCCCGGATCTGCCGCGTGGTCGCTCTCAGCGTCCCCACCGAGCGTGAGAAGACGCAGTGGTACTTCCAGCGCTACGTCCCCCACTTGCCGGCGGCCGGCGAAATGGTCCTCTTCGACCGGAGCTGGTACAACCGCGCCGGAGTGGAGCGCGTCATGGGGTTCTGCACCGAGGCCGAGTACCTGGAATTCATGCACTCCTGCCCGGAGTTCGAGCGCATGTTGGTGCGGTCGGGGATCGTGCTCCTCAAGTACTGGTTCTCGGTCAGCGACGAGGAGCAGGAGCGCCGCTTCCAGGCCCGCATCAAGGATCCTACCAAGCAATGGAAGCTGAGCCCGATGGACCTGGAGTCGCGCCGCCGCTGGGTGGAGTACTCCAAGGCCAAGGACGAGATGTTCGCTTACACGGACGTGAAGCAGGCGCCCTGGTATGTGGTCAACGCCGACGACAAGAACTGCGCGCGGCTGAATTGCATCCACCACCTGCTCTCGATGATTCCGTACAAGGACCTGACCCCCGAGTCGATCAAGCTGCCGGAGCGGGTCCGCAGCGCCTACGTCCGCCCTCCCATCACGGACCAGACCTTCGTGCCGGAGATCTACCGTCCCTAGGCACTTGCCGGGCCGGAGATCGCGACATCGAAAGGAGAGCCCGCGAATGACGCCAGAGATCGTCCGCATGCCGGCTTTTGCGGTGCTTGGCTTCGCCACGAGAACCACGAACGAGGTGGAGATGTCCGGCGAAGGCCGCATCGGACCGCTCTGGAGGCAGTATCTGGAAAGCGGCAGCAGCGCGATTCCGCGTGTGGCCGATCCGGCTGTGACGTTCTCGATCTATACCAACTACGAGAGCGACCACACCGGCGCCTACGATGTAATCCTCGGAAAACCCGTGAACGCTCTGGAACCGGCTTCCGGGTCGCTACGGGGCATCGCGATCCCGGCTGGGGAATATGCCGTGTTTCCAGCCGCCAGCGCCACACCGGACGGAATTCGAGCGGCATGGATGACGGTGTACGGATACTTCGGCGGGCGCACGGATCCGCGCCGCGCGTGTACGATCGACTTCGAGCGCTATTCGCCCGAAGGCGTTCAGTTGTACATCGCGGTGCGATCCTCAGTAAATCAGCTTCAGTGAAAACTGTATCTGCCGCGAAGACCCGGCGGTGCGGCTGATCTCGCCGAACCCCGGCCCGGTCACGATGTTCGAGGGCAAGCCGAAATTCACGATGTTGAACACATTGAAGAACTCGGCACGCAACTGCAGGGTGGCCAGCTCCGCGCCGCCCCGGGCGCCGAAGGGCGTGTCTTTGATCAGCGCCATATCGAGGTTCCGGAAGCCCGGCCCGCGGAAGGTGTTGCGGCCAAGCGTTCCGAACCGGCCGTGATTCGGCCCGGTTCCCCCTGGCACGTTCACCGGGATGAAGAAGAAGGAGGAGTTCCGGTCGCCGAGCCCGAAATAGTCCTCGCGCACGGTGCGGCTGGTGGAGAGCTGCGGCGTGCCGATCTGATCGGGCCGGTCCGTGCCGCCCGCTCCGGCACGGGTCTGCTGCACGCCCGAGTAGACGGTGAATGGGGCGCCGCTGAGAAGGGTTCCGATGGCCAGCAACTGCCATCCGCGAGTCAGCGTTTTGCCGAGCGGCTTCAGTAATGCCAGACGGTCGGCATGCAGATCCTGGAACAGGCTGAGCGTGAAGGCGTGCGCAATGTCGAACGACGACGGCCCCTTGTCCCGCTGCGGGTCGAACGGGTCCTGGGCCGACGTTTGGGACACCGCGCCCGACGATCCCGACACGAACCCGCCGATTACCGCGCTGGTGTCGTCGATCGACTTCGAGAACGTGTAGCTGGCCTGAAGCCCGAGGCCGGAGGCCGTCAGATCGCGCTGTGCGGACACCTGCAACGAATGGTAGGTCGAGTGCGAGCGGTTCGTCATCAAGGTGAGCGGGCCGTAGCCTCCGACCGCGCGGCCGGAAGCGTCGAACTGCGTGTAGGGCGCATACGCACCCTCCGCGCCGGTATAGCCGTTGGGGAAGTCCATTGCCGGCAGCTTGATCCCGGCCGTGCCCACATAGGCGGCGTTCAGGGTGGCCCCGCCGAATTTCCGCTCCACACCGGCGGTCCAGGAGGCCATGGTGCCATTGCGGAAGTCGCGGGAAATCCCCGCCACGCCCAGTGGCGTGATACGGTGATCGGGCGAGAGCGCCGCCAGACCCTCCTCGAAGCGCTGGACGTCCATGACCGTGTTGCCGGGCGCCTGCTTCGAATCGCCCGATGGAAATGCGGGCGAACCGGAGGTCGTGTACACGGTAGGGAGTTGCTGTGGCGTGACGGTCATGCCAAAACGGATGGGCTGCCCGGGCGCCGCGGTCAGCCGCGGATAGACCACAAAGGGCGTGCCTCCGGTCAGCGCATTGTCCTGCCAGAGGTTGGTGAGCAGGGTGGTGAGGCCTCCGCCGGCACGGACCAGCGTACTCCCAGTGGCCCGCCACTCGATCGATACGCGCGGCCCCCACCCGCTCTTGTCCCATCGGTATGCCGGTTCCGGATTGATGAGCATCTCCGATCCGGGCAGGCGGCCCTGCGACGGCGAGAGGACCGGGGCCGACGTGCGCTTGTCGGTTTCGCGGATCGGCGAATCGATTTCGTACCGCAGGCCGTAGTTGATCAGCAGGCGGTCCGACACTTTCCAACTGTCCTGCAAGTAGGCGTTGTAGGCGTCGCGGTGAATCGCGGAGTCGCCGATGCTATCGCCCTGCGCGAACATCAGGGGCGCCACCGCAATGGTATACGTGAACGCGCTGGCGGTGAGCAGGCCGCTCAGCGTATCGGGCAGAGGGCTGCCCGCGGCGATGGCGTGCGCGCCGCTGGCAGAGCGGATGTTCACAGGCGAATACGCCACGCCACCGCCGAACTGGTACTCGCCGTTGGGGCTGAGTCCGAACAGCGTGGTATCGCGGTTGGCGCGCACCTCGCCGCCGGCCTTGAAGGTGTGCTTCCCGCGAATCCAGGTGAAATTCTGCCGCGCCTGAAACAGGTTGCCGTAGGCCGCAATCACGCTTCCGGCGGAGTTATTGAACGCCTCGTAGAGACCGTCGCCGAACTTCAGGGCCGGGTCGGTGTGGTCGGAGGTGGGGAACGACGGGGTCGTGCGCGTGAAACTGATCGAGGACTCCGAGATGAAATGCGGCGAGGCCGTCCGCGTATACGTGACTGCGGCGTTACGCTGGCGGTCGATGTAGCGCGTCCCGAAACTCGGGTCGATGGCCGTCTGGCTGGGGTTCGTCACCGGCCCGTCGATGTCGTTCAGGCTGAACCGTCCAAACAGTTGCGACTTGTCGGAGATGCGGTGGTCGATGCGCAGGGAGAACTGATCCGAGACCGTGGTCACCTTCGAAGACGTCGCATACGTGCGCGGGCCGTAAGGGCCCTGCGCGTCATTGGGCAGCGGATAGCGGGCCAGCAGCTTCGCGATGGCCGGGTCCACCGGCACGTAGAGCGTATCGCCGGGGAAAGCCGTCGTATCCTGGCCGGCCCGTTCGGCTGCCGTTGGGACCGGGATCACCTGGGTTGTGCCCAGCACCTGGCGGAAGCCCTGGTACTCGACGAAGTAGAACGTCCGGTCGCGGACGATCGCTCCGCCATTGGTAAGGCCGAACTCGTTGCGGACGAAGGGCGGGATGCGGCCCGGATTCGCCTCCGAGCGGCGATCGAAGAAATTGCGCGCATCGAGCGCCGCGTTGCGCAGGAACTCGAACGCCGACCCATGCATCGCGTTCGCTCCGGACCGGGTAACGATGTTGGTGAAACCCGCCGCCCCGCGTCCGATCTCGGCCGCCATCCACCCGGAGTTGGATTGGATCTCCTGCACGGCGTCCACATTGAAATTGGAGAAGGTCGCGCCGCCCATCTCCGGATCGGAGCTATCGGCGCCGTCCATGGCGAAGACCGCCGCCGTCCCGCGCTGCCCGTTCACGGCAAACTGCTGCGTGAAATTCGCGGCGCCGTTGGTGTCGGTCATGGTGCCGGCCGCCAGCAACAGCAGTTGGCTGAAATCTCGCTTGTTGAGCGGAAGCCCGGAGACCGCCTTGCTGGACAGTTGCTCGCCGCCGGTGCTCTCCCGCGGCTTCTCTCCCGCTACGATCGACAGCTCGCCCGTGGCTGGCCATTCGAGAACGACCGCCGGGCAGTCGCCCGCAAGTTTGAACGGGAGTGTGGCGGCCGCCGAGGAGCCGTTGTGCTCGGCGGTGACCGAATACGCGCCGGGCGCGAGCGCGGCGAAGGTGAAACGGCCGTCCGGCGAGGTGTGCGCGCCGGCACGCGTGCTGCCCGACTGGACGTGCACCGTGGCATCGGCAACAGGGGCGCCGTGCGCGTCGCGCAATACGCCCGTCCACTGGCAACCGCCGGACTGCGCAGCGGCAAGTCCGCACGCTGCGATCATGGCGAGGACAAACAGTCGCGCGTTCATCTCCGTCAAGTTTAGCTTGAGTTCCTCAGCCGAGCTTGCCGGCCGCCACCTCCATCATGATGAAGAAGGCTTGGCCTTCGGTCGCAACTCCTGCATGGTCGAAGTTCGGCGCGCCGCACACTCCCTGCACGTAACCGAACGAGTCCATCTTGGCCCGTGCCGCGCTGCGCATGCGGCCGGCGGCGGCGAGATACTCCTTCGCAAGCCACCCGCCCAGCACGCCGGTATAGATCGCGAACGACAGCATCTGGGCCAGGTTGGTTTCTACGAACGTATCGGGACGGTCCACCACGTCGTGGAAGAGTCCATCCGGGCGCTGGCAGGCGAGGCAGCCGTCGATGATGTCCCTGGCGAAGGCGGCCAGCCGCTTCCGGTCTTCCGCGCGATCTTCCGGCAAGGCGCGAATCACGCGCGCCAGGCCGGCAGCCGCCCAACCATTGCCCACTCCCCAGAAGTTCTTGTCCGGGAACCGCTGCGCGCCGTCGTCCCAGATGTGCGACAGGAGCTTCTTCCCCGGATTCCAGAGCCGCTTGCGATAGCCGTCGATCTGTCGCAGGGCCTCATCGTAGTGGCCCGTGGCCGCCAGAAACGGAGGAGCGCCGTTAATGCCGTCGGACCACATCTCCGGCCGCTTGAAGGTGTGGTACAGCGTCCCATCGGGGCAGCGGGGAGAACGCACCAGGATCCACTCGAGCAGAGCGCGCGCGGCTTCCTGTATCCCGACGTCGCCCGTCATCTCGCCGGCGCGCCAGTACGCTTCGCCGCCCATCGCCGGATCCGTCGGGCTGCCTTCGATCACCACCGCCAGCCGGCCGTCGGGGACTCTCTGAACGATGGCGGCCTTGGTCAGCAGAATCACTCGTTCGCGGTCGCCGGCTTCGAGGAACGCCTGGGCCAGGATCCCCTGTTCCCAGTCGCGGCGCTGCATGGCCAGTGCCGCCTCTGTCGCTCGGGCGATCCAGCCGTGGGAAGGGGGCTGGGCGTCCGCGGCGCGGGCCAGACCGGCCAATCCGGAACTATAGAGAAAGCGGCGGCGGTTCATCGGTTGACTATTCTAGCGCCGCGACCTTCGGCGGCTCAATGTACAATGAAGTTCCAGAAGTGGGCGACAAAATCAGCTCCCCGCGGCACGCCAGCATCGACCTCGGCAAGAAGCCCGCTACGCTTCTCCGGCAGCTCGGCATCTTCAGCGCCACCGCGCTGGTGATCTCGAACATGATCGGCCAGGGCATCTTTACGAGCACCGGTTTTTTGGCGGGCGATCTCGGCGATGCCCGGCTGGTGCTGGGCATATGGGTGGTGGGCGCCCTGTTTGCACTGGCGGGAGCGTTCTGTTACTCCGAGTTGGGCATCAACTTTCCAAGCTCGGGCGGCGAATACGTCTACCTGACGCGCGCGTATGGCCCGACCTGGGGCTTCATGACCGGTTGGGTGTCGTTCTTCGCCGGGTTTTCGGCGCCCATCGCCGCCGCGTCGCTGGCCTGCGCCAGGTATCTCGGCGGCGTGCAGGAAGCGGTGCGGCATTCAGACTGGGCCTGGGCCCGGTATGTGAGCGAGTTGCTGCCCGACCTCAGGCGGACCTGGATGACCCTCAACCTGGGATGGGGCCACATCCAGTTGCAGTTCGGCCCGGCCCAACTGGTTGCCGCGGCGTTGATCGCGGTACTGACCGCAGTCAACATTTTCGGTGTGCGGCGTGTGGCGAAGCTGCAGAACCTGCTGACGGGCGTGAACCTGACCGTGATTCTGGGCTTCATCGCGCTGGGGCTGTTTGCCGGAACCGGAAGCTGGGCGCATTTCTCGGAAGGGGTGACGCGCACCTCGACGGTCCCGGTACCCGCGCAACTCGCCATCAGCCTCTTCTGGATTTATGTGTGTTACAGCGGCTGGAACGCGGCCACCTATGTGGCGGAAGAGCTCAAACTGCCGGAGCGGACGCTGCCGATGGCACTCACTTTCGGCACGCTCCTGGTAGCGGCCATCTACATCGCCCTCAACGTGGTGTTCCTCTATGCGCTGCCGCTGGCGGGGATGATGGGCGCCGACGGCAAGCCGATCGTGGAGATCGGCGCCACCGCCGCCACCGCGCTGTTCGGGCCCGCGATGGGCGGTCTCTTCGGCGCGCTGATCGCCCTGTGCCTGGTGGCCACGGTAAACGCCGAGGTGACGGTGGGGCCGCGGGTCTACTATGCGATGGCGCAGAACCGCGCGTTCTTCAAGATGGCGGCCCACGTGCATCCGCGCTGGCGCACGCCGGTGATCGCGATCCTGTGCCAGGGGCTGTGTGCGGTGCTGATGACGCTGACGCCGTTCCCCGACCTGGTGGTGTACATCGGCTTCAGCCTGACCTTCTTCGCCGTGCTCTCGGTGGCGTCGCTGTTTTTCTTCCGCAGGCGGCCGAACTGGCAGAGGCTGCGGATTGTGAGCTTTGGCTGGCCGCTCATCCCGCTGGTGTTCATCCTGGTAGGCCTGTGGACGATCGTCTATGGCGTCATGCTGAGGCCGGGTGTTTCCATCGCGGCTATTCTGACCATCGCCGCGGGCGCCGCGGTGTACCACGGGCGCATCAAGCGGGCGTAAAAGCGGTGCGATCTCCGCTCCGCCACTCGTCTCCACCCGTGATATTCTAGTGACGCTCAACCGATGCCGCCCTCGGAATCATTCCCGCGCATTGCTATCGCGCTAGGCTTTCCTACACCCGAGAAGCTGCTGGAGCACGCACGCCGCGAGGTCGAATCCGGCGAGACGTTTCTGGAATTTCGGCTGGACTGTCTGGACCAGCCGGAACAGGGCGTACCCGCGATGCGCCGCTTTCTCGGCGCGTTCCCGGACGCCACGATCCTCGCTACCTGCCGGCGCCACCAGAACCACGGCCGCTTCAACGGCAGCGTCGAGGAACAGGTTCGGATCCTCGACGCGGCCGTCGCAGCCGGCGCCCGCGCCGTGGACATCGAAATCGAAACCGCCGAGCTGGCCGCGGCCAGGCTCGACCTGTTCCGCGGCCGCGCGCGGCTGGTGCTTTCCTATCACAACTTCGAAGGCACCCCCGCCCTGGAGACGGTCCTGCGGCGGATGCTGCGCATTCCCGCGGACGCTTACAAGGTCGTCACCACCGCGCGCAAGCCGTCGGACAACCTGCGCGTGCTGGCGCTGGCCCGCTCCCACCCGCGGGTGCCGCTCATGACACTCGCGATGGGCGAAATGGGATTCCCCTCCCGCGTGCTCTCCCCGGTCTTCGGCGGCCTCTACACCTACGCCGCGCCGAGCGCAGCCGAAGGCACGGCGGCCGGGCAGGTCTCGGCGCGCCAGTTGCGGCACATGTACCGCATCGAGAAGCTGGGCCGCGACGCACGCATCTACGGCGTAATCGCGGACCCGGTGCGCCACTCCATCTCGCCGGCGGTTCACAACCGCGGTTTTCAGGCGCGCCGCATGGACGCCGTCTACCTGCCGTTTCTGGTGCAGCCGGCGCAGTTGAAGGACTTCATGACGATGGCCGAGAAACTGCCCGTGGCGGGCTTCAGCGTCACCATCCCGCACAAGCAGAAGATCGTCCGCTACCTCGACGTCGTCGAGCCTCTGGCGCGCCGCATCGGCGCCGTCAACACCGTCTGGCGCAAGGCGGGGAAATGGCGCGGCGCCAACACCGACGCGCCGGGCATCACGGTTCCGCTTTCCCGGCATCTGCGCCTGGCGCGCTCGTCGATCCTGGTGGTGGGCAACGGCGGGGCCGCCCGTAGCGCGGCATTCGCGCTGGCCGACGCCGGAGCGACGCTCGCCATCACGGGCCGCAACCCGGACCGCGTCCGCGCGCTGGCCAAGGCCTGCGGCGCCGAGCCGCTCGCGCGCGATCAGGCGGCCGGCCGCAATTTCGACGCGCTGGTCCACGCCACTTCTTTGGGCATGTGCCCCAACGTGAACGAGACTTTCTTCCCGGGCCGCATCCCGGCCGCCGTCGTTTTCGACATGGTGTACAACCCGCTCGAGACCCTGCTCATCCGTCGCGCCCGCGAACAGGGCGCCGAGGTGGTGCCGGGGATCGAGATGTTCCTCGAACAGGCGGTACGGCAGTTCGAGATATGGACCGGCGACAGCGCGCCCCGCGTGGCCATGCAGAAGGCGGCGCTCGAAGCCCTGGCCGGCTCGGGCGAGCCTATAATGAACTCGAAATGAGAATGACTCGCAGAGAACTGGCCGGGCTTGTGGCCGCGGCGCCGGCGGCCGCGCGGCGGTTGGCCACGCCGGCACACGAATCCCCCGCTCCACCGGCGCAGTCGGCGGCGGAGGACTTGCGCAAGAACGCTACCGCGGTTCGAAAGCTGGCCGTTCCGGCTCAGACCGAGCCGGCTTTCTCGTTCCGCGCCCAATAGCCATGCCCGCATTCACAGACGACGTCTTCTTCGCCACCGTAGGCGAGCTCGGCTCGCGTCTCAGAGCGCGCGACCTCTCGGCCGCCGAGCTGGTGCGCGCCTTCTCGGACCGCCTCGATCGGATCGGGCCGGAGTACAACGCGCTCGCGCTCTCGCTGCGCGCCGACGGACTCAAACAGGCTCGCGCCACCGACGACCGGATCAAGCATGGGCGGCTGCGCGGCCCGCTCGAGGGAATCCCGTACGGCGCCAAGGACCTCCTGGCGGTCGCGGACCGGCGCACCACCTGGGGCGCGCGGCCATTCGCCGCGCAAACGTTCGATCGCGACGCAACCGCCATCGGCGCGCTCGACAAGGCCGGCGCGGCGCTCATCGGCAAGCTGTCTATGATCGAGCTCGCGGGAGCGGGCGGATACCGCTCCGCCTCCGCATCGCTGTTCGGGCCGGGCCTGAATCCGTGGGACCGCTCGCGCTGGTCCGGCGGCTCGTCGAGCGGCTCGGGCAGCGCGGTCGCCGCCGGTTTGGTTCCCTTCGCACTCGGCTCGGAGACCTGGGGCTCCATCCTATTGCCCTGCGCCTACTGCGGCGTCACCGGACTGCGCCCCACTTACGGGCTGGTCAGCCGCCAGGGCGCCATGCCGGTCTCCTGGACCATGGACAAGATCGGCCCCTTGTGCCGGTCCGCCGAGGACTGCGCCCTCGTGCTGCACGCCATTTCGGGCGCCGATTCGAACG
>Ga0265316_10007065_pt1 | contig 10629 bp, 5 predicted proteins | sample 4522metaG_FD_202092 | JGI IMG/M metagenome (GOLD analysis project Ga0265316, IMG submission 202092) | Rhizosphere microbial communities from Carex aquatilis grown in University of Washington, Seatle, WA, United States - 4-5-22 metaG | ecosystem: Host-associated > Plants > Roots > Rhizosphere >...
GGGCTGTTGGGCGACTGGAAGAGCAGCATGAAATACGCGCGGGCCAGCAAGCCGTATCATCAGGTTGACCCCATCAATCGGAAGATTGAAACGCCCGACAAGGAAAATGCCATGTCGCTGGCGGCCGAGGAAGTGAAGATGACCGACGAAGACGCCGATTATCCGGCTATGATCATGGCCAATTACATCCTGGGCGGCACTTTCTCTTCGCGCCTGGAGACCCGCATCCGCCACAAGGAAGGCTTGAGCTACGGTGTGGGTTCGCAGTTCAGCGCGCCGATTAAGGAGGACGGGGCCAGCTTCCTGGCCTACGCCATCAGCAATCCGGAAAACGCGCCCAAGGTGGAAGCCAGCCTGAGAGACGAGATCTCGCTCACGGTGAAGAGCGGCTTCACTGCCGACGAACTGGCTGCCGCCAAGAAGGCCTGGCTGCAGGAGCGGGTTGTCGGACGTTCGCAGGATGCTTCCCTGGCCGGCACGTTGGCCAGCCACGAACGCTGGGGCCGCACCATGCAGTTCGATCAGGATCTGGAGAACAAAGTGGCGGCGCTCACGGTGGATCAAGTCTCCGCCGCATTGCGCAAGGCGGTGGACCCGGCAGCGTTAGTGTACGTGAAGGCCGGGGACTTCAAGAAGGCGGGAGTGTACCAGTAGGCGGCGCGGGGCGGACGCCTTCAGTGGGCGAGGCGGTCAGACCCCCTTGGCAGTTCCACCAGGTTCAATGACGTGCGCGGGCCGGGGCGGATGGCCCATTTATCGATGGCGGCGAAGAGTTCCGCGGGATCGATGGGCTTGGCGATATAGCCGTTGGCGCCGGCTGCGAGGCACTGTTCCCGGTCGCCGGCCATGGCATGGGCCGTGATGGCCACGATGGGCATATGCGCCGACCCGCCGGCTTCCTGCCGGCGAATCTGACGCATGGCTTCGAATCCGTCCATGCGCGGCATCTGCACATCCATCAGGACGATGTCGAAGGGTTGGCTCTCGAGCAGCGCCAGTAATTCCACGCCATCCGCCGCCACGGCTACCTGATGTCCCCGCTTGCGGAGCAGGCAAACCGCCAGTTTCTGATTCACGGGGTTGTCTTCCGCCAGCGCGATGCGCACGGGCTCCGCGGGCAATTTCGCGCGCGATGGCGCTTCCATCGGCCGCGGCGCAGCATGGCGCGGCGCCACCCTGTTAAGATTCACCGTGAAATAGAAAGTGCTGCCTTTTCCGAGTTCGCTCGAGAGCCAGAGCTTTCCGCCCATCATTTCCGTCAGGCGGCGGGAAATCGTCAGCCCGAGCCCGGTGCCTCCGAAGCGCCTGGTGGTGCTGGCATCGGCCTGCGTGAAAGATTCCAGAATCAGACTGTGCTTCTCGGCGGGAATGCCAATGCCGGTGTCGCGCACCGAGAATTGGAGACAGAGTTTATCCAGTTCCGTAGGTCCGCTGGGGCAATCCACACTCAACTCGATTTCGCCGGCTTCCGTGAACTTGAGCGCATTACCCAACAGGTTCGTCAGAATCTGGCGCAACCGGGCCGGGTCTCCAGCCACCCTGGCGGGCACCTCGGGAGGGATGGCGAAATGGAACCGGATTCCCTTCTTGCGCGCATCGAATTCGAAGACCTTGGCGATTTCCCGCAGCTCGCTGTGCAAATTGAACTCCAGGCACTCCAGTTCGAGTTTGCCGGCGTCCATCTTGGAGGAATCGAGAATGTCGTTGATCACCGTCAACAAACTGCGCGCCGACGTTTTGATGGTCTGCAGATAATCGCGCTGCTCGGCGGTCAGGCTGGTATCCAGGGCCAATTCGGTCATGCCGATAACCCCGTTCATGGGTGTGCGGATTTCGTGGCTCATATTGGCCAGAAACTCCGCCTTCACGGCGGCGGCGCGAGTGGCGTGCGCACAGGCTTCGTCCGCCCGCCGCCCCGCCGCGCGGATCTTGCGGTTCTGCCAGTACAGGAAGGCCAGGATAACGGCCAGCGCCGCCACCGAAAGGGTAAGCAGCAGGTTGGTCTGTTTGGCCTCTTCCATCAGGTCGATGATCAACGCATCGTTGCTGGACTGATGAACCCAGGAAAAGTAAATGCTGGGGATGGTACCGTCGCGCGCCATCTCGGTGATCTGGCGGCGCAAGGCATCGGCGGCCCGGATGGCCGTATGATTCCCGCGCAACGCGCCCACTCCCCCTCCGCCCTGGGCGTTGCGAATGTCGAGGTAGCGGAAGTGACGGCCCGCGCACACGGCGGGCGGTTCCACGGTCACGACCTGGCCCAGCCTTTCCGGTATCATGCCGGCATCCGCCTCGCCGGAGCAGACGGCGCCCAGCAATTCGGGGAGTTCCTTGCGGCGCACCATCTGGACGCCTGGCAGGTAGGCTTTGGCAATCGATTCGTTCATGCTGGGGGAACGTAGAGCCATTCGATGGCCCTCGATCTGTTCGGCCCGTGTGAACCCGCTAGCCTGGTCCACCACCAGCCAATACCGCGCCGAAGTGAACGGCCGGGTAATAGAGTAGCGCGCCCGCCGTTCCGGCAGATCGGTCAGGAGTGGCCAGAGATCCACGGCTCGGGAGTCCAGCGACCGCTCCGAGCTGAGGTTCGTCCGGACCCACTCCAGCCGAATGCCGGTTCGCCGGGCTGCCTCGCGCAGGATGTCGATGACCGGCCCGGCCGGGGAACCGTCGGCGGCGAGGAGTTGGTTCGGCGGAGAGTACTCGTATCCGATGCGAAACGTGCGGCCGGCCAGGCGCGGCTCTAGCAGGCTAACCATCGCGCACCACACAACCGGCGTTGCTGCCACCAGAGCCAGCCACCAGCGGTATCGGCGCACCAGTGGCGCGAGGCGTCTCAGCCCCATACCACCGGCAGTCGGACTAAGAAGGTCCGGTCCAGGCATCCACACGAGTTCTGCTGTGGAACATATCGGCGGACAACGCGACCTTCTTTATGGGGTGCGCGGAAAAGTGCGATTAGGGGCCGGGCGGCGCGGCGGGACCAGCGGGACCAGCGGGCGCGGGGGCGCGGCGGGACCAGGGCGCGGGGGCGCGGGGGCGCGGGGGCGCGGCGGGACCAGGGCGCAGCGAGCGCGGGGCGCGGCGGGACCAGGGCGCGGGGGCGCGGGGGTGCGGCGAGACCAGGGGCTGGACGGGCGCGGTCCGGTGCGGATCAGTGTTGCGATTCGCCCGGGTTTTCCGGAAGGCCGGGGTCGTCCAGGATCTGGACGCCGGTGGCAGGGCCGAAGTTGGCCCAGTCCTGCAACATCCACACAACCTTCTTGGCGGGCGTGACTTCGACGAGTTGCGGGCCTTTGGTGTCGCCGCCGCGGGAGCAGATGATGGTGTTGCCGTTGGCCAGGCGGGTGGCGCTCTGCGTGTTGAGGAAGCGGTACGCCTCCGGCAGGTCGGCCGGCCGGAGTTCCCACACCGTCTCCTTTTGGGGGTTGACTTCGCGGGTGAGAATATCGTGTTCGTCGGTGATCAGGGTGTTGCCGTTCTTGAGGCGGACGGCGGCCCAGGGGCTCGGAATCTCGTACTTCCAGATCTCCTTGAAATCCTTGTCGAATTCCACGACCTGGCCCATTTCCAGGCACGGAACGAGGTAGGTTCCCTGCGCGGTCAAGCGGGTGCGGCGGAACTGCGCGTGGACCGTCTTGGTGTCGGTCAGGCTCGGGGCGGGCAGGTCGTGCTGGACCTCGACCGCCTTGGTCTTGATGTTGACGATCATCAATTTGGGCGGCAAGCCGTTCTGGACGAACAGAACCTTGTCCAAGCCGATCGGCTGGCAGGTGTGGATTTCGGTTCCTTCGGGGGCGTCGTAACGCCACACCACCTGTTTGTCTGGCGTCACTTCGGCGATGTATTGCATGCGAGTGAAGAGAATATTGCCGTTGGAGAGCATCCACACGTCGTCGTATTCCCAGCCAGTGCCAGTAGAATAAGTCCAGATGATTTTGCCCTTATTGACGAGGAGTATCTTGTTGTAGCCCTCGCCAACGTAGAGCATGGGGTGCTGGGCCATCCCGTTGCCGGGCAGGCCGGGGAGGACGGTTTTGTCCCACTTCAGGGGCGGAACCTCGGTCTCGGCGGGTCCCATGGCCGGCACGGTGGACGCGGTGAAGCGGTCGAGCAGTGCCATCAGCGGCGTTGCTTTGGACGCCTTGGCTGCCTTGGCTTTGGGCGCGCTTTGGGCCACGGCCGTCGAACAGAAGCCGAATAACGCGAGACCGGCCGCAAGGATGGCCAGTGAGGGCAATCTTCTATGACGCATGATTGATTCTCTTTCTTTGTTTAATACGAGGGATATTGTACCTCCAAGCGGATATTTGAGGGCTGATTGTCCCGTGGGGGCGAGCGCGAGGGGCGAGCGCGAGGGGCGAGCGCGACGGTTGCAATACCGGCACGAATACCTTATCTTCAAAGGCATTGCACCAATAGGAGGGCCGCTCGTTGTCGCGCCTTTGGATTCTTGCCTTGTTGCCGGTCTGGTTGTTGAATGCCCAGGAAGCCACCCGCGTGTTTATGCGGAGCTGCCAGCAATGCCATTCGCCGAATAGCGGAGCGCATGCGCCGCTGCCGGAGGATATGGCCGCCATACCGTGGGAGAACATTCTCAAGTCGCTCGAGACCGGCAACATGAAAGCCCAGGGCGCGTCGCTCACGGCCGACGAGCGCAAGGCCGTGGCGCGCTACCTGGGGAAAACCGGGCCGGCGGTTCTGCCGGAGATGGGCGGGCAGTGTGCGGCCGGCGCCAAGCCGGTGGCGGGTTCGGCGTGGAATGGATGGGGAGTGGACGATTGGAACAGCCGCTTCCAACCGGCCGCGGCGGCCGGGTTGAACGCCGCGACGGTGGGCAAGCTCGAATTGAAATGGGCCTTCGGATTCCCCAACGGCACCACGGCGTTCGGCCAGCCGACCATCGTGGGGGGACGCGTCTTCACCGGCAGCAACGACGGTACGGTGTACGCCCTGGATGCGCGCAGCGGATGCATCTACTGGATGTTTCAGGCCAAGGCGCTGGTCCGCTCGGCGGTGGTGGTGGGGCCGGGACCGCGCGCGTATGTGGGCGACCTGGAATCGAATTTCTACGCTCTGAATGCCGACACAGGCAAGGCGATCTGGCAGAAGAAACTGGACGACCAGCCATTCACGCGCATCACCGGGACCCCCAAGCTCCACGACGGGCGGCTGTACGTTCCCATCGCGTCGCAGGAAGAGAATGCCGGCGCGAGCGTGCAGTACGGCTGCTGCAAGTTCCGCGGCAACGTGGTGGCGCTGGAGGCGGCCAGCGGGAAGGAGATCTGGCGAACCTACACCACGCCGGAGCCGAAGCCCACCAAGGTGGGTCCGAACGGCGTGCAATATTTCGGACCATCGGGCGCGACCATATGGTCTTCTCCGACGCTAGATTTGAAACGGAAAGTACTTTACGTTGCCACGGGCAACGGCTACTCGGATCCGCCGGTGAAGACCGCCGATGCGGTAGTGGCGATGGATCTGGAGACGGGCGCCATACGCTGGACGTCGCAGGCCACGCTCGACATGTTCAACTGGGGATGCGGGCGCAGCGGCCCGTCGGCGAACTGTCCGGCGGACGCGGGAGACGACGTGGATTTCGGCTCGTCGCCCATCCTGGTGGACGTGGCGGGCGGCAAGCAGATGCTGGTGGCGGGACAGAAATCGGGCGTGGTGCATGGATTCGATCCCGACCGGGATGGCAGGATCGTGTGGCAGACGCGCATCGGCAAGGGCGGAAAGCTGGGCGGCGTGCTGTGGGGCATGGCCGCCGCCGGCGGGCTGGTTTTCGCGCCGCTTTCGGACTCGGGCACGGCGGCGCCGGGAGGGCTCTTCGCGCTGGATGCGGCCACCGGGAAGATGGTGTGGCAGACACCGCCGCCGAAGGCGGGTTGCGCCGGGCAGAGGGGCTGCTCGGCGGCGCAACTGGCGCCGGCCTCGGCGGTGCCGGGCGCGGTGCTGTCGGGCTCGATGGATGGCCATTTGCGGGCGTACCGGATGACCGACGGCGAGATCCTCTGGGATTTCGACACGGCCCGCGAATTCCCGACCGTGAACAAGATCCCGGCGCGCGGCGGCTCGTTCAGCGCCACCGGCCCGACGGTTGCGGACGGCATGCTGTACGTGAACTCCGGCTACGCCAACACGGGCGGCATGGCGGGCAATATCCTGCTGGCGTTCGTCGTGGGGAGGTGAGGGTTAACCGCAGAGGCGCAGAGACGCGGAGAAAACCAAAACGAGTTCTTGTTCGAGTTGAGGAGGGCGCGCCTTCCTCGCGGTTGGCGCGCAGAGAAAGCAGAGAGCGCTGAGGCGCACCGTTCTCGCAGGATCGTGAAAGGTCGTCGCTTTTTATCTTTTCTTCTGTGCGCCTCGCGCCTCCGGAGAGCCCTGTTTTCGCGGAGGGTGCTTTCTCCGGGGCGATGGGGCGTTCGCGGTTGCGCGGTGAGAGGGTTCACCGAGAGAAAGGGGTGCGGAGGCGCAGAGAAAACACAAAGAAACGCGCCGTCCTTTCACGGTGCCACGGGAACGGCTCCCCTCGGCGCTCTCTGCTTTCTCCGCGCGCCAACCGCGAGGAAGGCGCGCCCTCCTCAACTCGGACAGGAACTCGTTTTGGTTTTCTCAGTGTCTCTGCGCCTCTGCGGTGAACCCTATTCTCGCGGATGGCGCGCCATCCTCGGAGCAACGCGCGCCCGCCGCGCGGGATCGCTTTGATGTATAGTGTGTCTCGATAGCTATGTTCTATTCCTCTGGAAGATCGCACTCGGGGCATGTGCACCGGACTCCGGCGCGGGTGGAAGATGCCGGGAGGGCGCGGCGAGTGCCCACGCACGAAGAAATCGCCAGGCTGGCGTACTCGTACTGGGAGGCTCGCGGCCGGCGCGGCGGATCGGCGCTGGAGGATTGGCTGCGCGCGGAACGGGAGTTGAACGCGCGGTCCGGGTCTTAGGCCGGTCCTAGGCCTAGGCCTCATCGCGGCCTGTCCCTGAATCTATAATTAAGCAAGTGTCAACGACAACTCCCGACCTGCTGGGCGTCAACGTGGCGGCTGTCACTCCGCGCGGAAAGGCGGGCGAGGTCAATTTCGGCGCCACCTTCGAGCTGATCGACTACCTCTCGGCGGCCCGCGTGGGCGGTATCGCGCTGTTCACGGCTTGGGGAGAGTACCCGGCACTGGCGGCGGACGACCGGTCGCGATTGACGTACCTGGCGGTCAAGCGCAGCCGCGTCCCGGTGCTGGCCGGGGTGGGCAGCGCCACCCTGGACGTCTCACTGGCGCTGGCCCGCGACGCGCGCGACGCCGGTGTGTCCGCACTGCTGGCGCCACCGCCGCTAGGCGCGCTGCACAACCAGCGCTACGATCAGGACGACATCCGCGAATACTACCTGCAGTTTGCGGCGCAGTTGGGCGGCGGCGTGCCTCTCTTCCTGAGCGGTGAGATCGCCAGGGAAACCGCACTGGGGCTGCTCGAAACGGGGAGCTTCGCCGGTATCGAGACGGCGGAAGCGCTCGATTCGTGGCGCGGACGGACGGTGCTGGCGGGCGACGACGGCCTGTTCGTGCGGGCGCGTTCCGCGGGGTTGGGCGTGATGTCGGCGGCAGCGTGCGCGGCGCCGGAGTTGGCCATGGCGCTGGATCGGGCCATCGCCTCCGGGGACAGCGAGAGACTGGGCCGGCTGGAGGCGATGTGGCAGGAACTCACCGGCTGGATGGCGCGGTTTCCCCAACCAGCGGGTGTCAAGACGGCGGTGTCCGTGCGCGGCGTGAAGACGGGGCCGTTGCCAGCGCCCTTGTCCCCGCGGAAACAGGCCAGCCTGGGCCAATTCCGCGAGTGGTTTGCGGGCTGGCTGCCGGATACAAGGAAGCTGACGGCCCATGGTTGATGGCGGCGCCGCCGTGTGGTTGGCGGCCGTGTCTGGCGGCGGCTGCGCTCGCGGGCCGGTGACGCAGGTGGTGACGGAAGGGCGCTGCGAGGGAAACTGGAAAGTGCTGCCCGATCGGGCGGCGCGGTTGCGTGCCGGGGATGATGACGATCCCGGCAGTGACTGGATGCGGCGAAGATCGCGGACCGGCGCCGGCCGATCGGGCGACCCGGTCGCGTGCCGGGGATGACGACGATCCCGGCAGTGACTGGATGCGGCGGAGATCGCGGACCGGCGCCGGCCGCGACGCGGCGATTGGCGCACCGCGAGTGGAAGCCTGCGCCCACGGCAGGTGGAAAGAGCGATCTGGAAATGACACCAGAGGAGTTTCGTAGACATGGGTACAAGGCGATCGATTGGGTCGCCGACTATCTGGCGCACGCGGAACGCTATCCCGTGCTTCCGCCGGTGAAGCCGGGCGAGCTTACCGACGCGCTGCCGGCGCACGGTCCGGAAAAGGGAGAGCCCATGGAGGCGATCATGGCCGATTTCGAGCGGCTGATCGTGCCGGCGTCGACGCAGTGGAACCATCCGGGGTTTCTCGCGTATTTTGCCAATTCCGCGACGCCCGAAAGCATCCTGGGAGAATTGCTGGCGGCGGCGCTGAACGGCAACGGCATGCTGTGGAAGACGTCGCCGGCGGTGACGGAGCTCGAGCAGGTAACGCTGCGCTGGCTGCGGCAATGGAGCGGGCTGCCGGAGGAGTGGTTCGGCCTGATTTACGACACGGCCTCGGTGAGCAGCATGCACGCCATCGCGGCGGCGCGCGAGGCCGCGGACCCGGAGTCGCGGGCGAAGGGGACGGCGCGCGGCCTGGTGGTGTACACGTCGGAGCAGGCGCATTCGTCGATTGAAAAGGGCGCGATCGCGGTGGGAATCGGGCAGGACAATGTGCGCAAAGTGCCGGTGGATGCGGAATTCCGCATGCGCGCGGACGCGTTGCAGGCGCTGGTCGAGCGCGACGTGGCGGCGGGGCTGCGGCCGTGCTGCGTCTCAGCCACGGTGGGCACCACATCCACCACCAGCGTGGACCCGGTGGCCGCGATCGCGGATATTTGCGCGCGGCACGGGATGTGGCTGCATGTGGATGCGGCGTACGCCGGGGCGGCCGCGCTCGTGCCGGAGTTCCGGTGGGCGTTCGAGGGCTGCGAGCGGGCCGATTCGATGGTGTGGAATCCCCACAAGTGGCTGATGGTGCCCATGGATTGCAGCGTGTTTTATACCAGCCGTCCGGAGGTGCTGCGGCGCGCGTTTTCGGTGATTCCGGAATATCTGGCGACGTCGAGCGACCCGCGGGCCGTGAACCTGATGGACTACGGGGTGCCGCTGGGACGCCGTTTCCGCGCGCTGAAACTGTGGTTCGTGCTGCGGGCGTACGGGCGCGAAGGCTTGGCCGCGGCGATCCGCGAGCACGTACGGCTGGCGCGGTGCTTCACCGGCCTGGTGGAAAACGACGCACGCTTCGAGCTGGCCGCGCCGGTCAGATTCTCGGTGGTGAACTTCCGGTATCGCGGGAGCGACGACGACAACCGGCGGATCCTGGAGCGTGTGAACGCGCCGGGAGAAGTGTTTTTGTCGAGCACGGTGCTCGACGGGAAATACACGCTGCATCTGGCGGTGGGAAACTTCCAGACACAGGAGCGGCACGTGGCGCGGGCGTGGGAGCTGGTGAGGGGAGCGGTAGAGTAGGGGTTCCGGGTACCGCGCGCCGGCGTTCGCCGAGGTGGTGGCCAGGCCAGCGGCGGCGGCCGTTGGCTGACCCGAACCGCGCCGGGCGCCTGGGCGTGCGCGCGCGAGCTCGGTGGTGAGGGCGCCAGGCTGGCCGGGAAGGCGCGGTGGATCTCTACCCCATGCAGCACTCCAGGGCATTGATGCGTTCGCCAATCCGGGCATAGATTTCATCCAGGGTTCCTGGGATGAGTGGGCGAAGCTGCAGGGGAGGGTCCGGCTCCTGTTCGGCGGTGGGCTGCTCTACGGCCGAGAATCCCAGGGTGTCGGCGAAGCTGCAACTGAACTGCACCACGCCCAGGACGTCCTGGGCTCCGGGGACCGGGGGATCGTGGTGGCGGTCGGCGACTTCGGCAAAAATGGGGGGGAGCTTCCAGTCCCGCAGCAAGGCAAATCCCGCGCGGGTGTGAGGGATGCCAAAATCCTGGCGCTCCAGGGGAAGCAAAGCGGCAGCATCCGGTTTTGCGGCATCCAGGAACTCCGAGTAACGGGCCCGCCAGGCGCTCATCATGACGAGCCGCCCGATATCGTGCAGCAGGCCGGCGGTGTAAGCGTAGTCGCGGTCCAGGTCGCACTTGGCGGCAGCTTCCTCGGCGAGGAACGCGCACGCCAGATTGTGCCGCCAGCAGCGCCGCAACGCCGATGTTGCGTCCGCCCGGCCGACCAGGTTTTTCATTGCGGCCGTGGTGACCAGCGACCGGACGCGATTCAGGCCCAGCATGGCGAGGGCATGCAGTACGCCGGTTACCGGAAAACGCGAGCCGATGAGCGCGGAGTTCGCAATACGCAGCATGTCGGCGCTGAGCGGGGCGTCGGTCCGAATGACATCGGCCACCTTTTTGAAGGCTATGTCTTCCTGCGCAACCTGTTGCAGCAAATAGGTTGCGACTAGCGAGAGCGGGGGTAGGGAACGCAACGTCCGGAGCGCTTCGTCGATGGTCGGCGGCTTCGGACCCGGGGGCGCGACAGCCGAGGGCGCCA
>Ga0265316_10007066_pt1 | contig 10629 bp, 10 predicted proteins | sample 4522metaG_FD_202092 | JGI IMG/M metagenome (GOLD analysis project Ga0265316, IMG submission 202092) | Rhizosphere microbial communities from Carex aquatilis grown in University of Washington, Seatle, WA, United States - 4-5-22 metaG | ecosystem: Host-associated > Plants > Roots > Rhizosphere >...
CAGGCGCACATGGCGCAGCACGGGGGCCACGCGCCAGACAGATTGCAGCGACAGCTGGGTTTCGGCACGCTGCAGCTTGAACCAGGGCTGGGCGCTTGGGCCCACGGCCAGGTCGCCGGCTTCCACGGCCAGCGACCAGGGGTGGATGCGCAACTCGCCCAGGCGCACCGGCGTGCCCAGGGCTTCGGTGGCCGCCGCCTCGACGCGCGGGCGCAGCCAGTCGGGCAGCCAGTGCCCCACCACCCCGGTCCACAGGCCGGCCACCACAGCAGCACCCACGGCCACCCGGCCCAGCACGCGCAAGGGTCCGCGGCCGCCTTGCCCGCCTGGGCGCTCAGGCGCGTTGGAAGGTGTGGAGGTGGTGTCAGGGGCCTGAGCGGTCATGGGGCAGCCATCCGCGAGGTGCGGGCAAAGGTGGTCAACCTTCGCATGTTAGCGGGCTGTGCCCCTGGGTGGCTTCAGCCGCCGTTCAGTTGCCAGTCAGCGCAGCGCGGGGTTGCCATCGCGCAAGTCGGCCGGGGTGTCGGCGTCGCGCAGCACGCCCAGGTCATCGACCGCCACCTGCTCGGCCGCCGACCAGTCCAGCAGGGCCTGGGCGCCACGGTCGCCGCGCAGCCCGGTCGGGCCTGGCGCGCCGGCTGATCCTGCCCCCGACACCGCATCGCCCAGCAAGGCCGGCCACACCGCACGCGGCAGCAAGCGCGGGTGGCCCAGGGCGTCACCACAACGTGGCAAGACAACGCGGCCTGTGGCCTCGAAGCGCTCGCGCAAACGCTGCAGCGTGTCGGCGCGGACCCAGGGCATGTCGGCCAGGGCCACCAAGGCAGCGGCCACCGGCTGGGCCGAGAGCGCCACGTCGGTCGATGTGTTCGCTGTGCCGGGTGCGTTCACCTCGGCCTGCAGCAACCGCAAGCCCGCCGCCAGGGTGTGACCCTGTCCCAAGACGGCGTCTGCACAGCTCACACAGCGCGCGCCATGGGCGTCGCAGACCGCTTGCGCGAAGGCATCGGCCTCACCCGCCGGGCCCAGACGGGTCAGCACCCAGACCTCGTCGAAGACCTGGCGCTGCGTGGCCACCACGGCTTCCAGCAGACTGCGGCCGTCGGGCAGCAGGGCCTGGCGCTTGTCGCTGCCAAAGCGGGTGGACGCACCCGCGGCCAGCACCAGCACCACCACGCGTGGCGAAGGCATCACGCCGCCTTCAACCGCAGCGGCAACGCGCGCAGGCGCTGCCCGGTCAAGGCGAACAGCGCGTTGGCCACGGCCGGCGCCACCGGCGGCACACCCGGCTCACCGACGCCACCGGGCGCATGGGCGTTGCGCAGGATGTGCACGTCGATGCGCGGCATGTGCGCTAGCTTGACCATGGGGTAGTCGGGGAAGCTGCTTTGCTCAACCCGCCCCTGCGCCAGCGTGACTTCGCCGAACAGCGCCGCGCTCAGGCCGAAAACGATCGAGCCCTGCACCTGTGCCTCGATGGTGTCGGGGTTGACGGTGTGGCCACAGTCGATGGCGCAGACGACGCGGTGCACACGCACCTGATCGCCCTGCACGGAGACCTCGGCCACCTGCGCGCAGATGGACCCGAACGCCTCTTGCAAGGCCACGCCACGGGCACGCCCCGCCGGCAGGGCCTGGCCCCAGCCGGCCTCCTTGGCCGCACGCTCCAGCACCGCCAGGTGGCGTGGGTGCTGGCCCAGACGCGCACGCCGCCAGGCGACGGGGTCTTGCCCGGCGGCATGGGCCAGCTCGTCGGCAAAGCTTTCGACGAAGAAGGCGTTGTACGAATGGCCCACGCTGCGCCAGTAGCCCACCGGCACATGGCCCTGGAGGCGCACCTGGCGCACGGCCAGGTGGGGGATGTCGTAGGGCAGGTCGAAGGCGCCTTCGATCTGGTTCTTGTCGGGCGAGTCGGCCGCGGCCCAGGGCAACAGGCGCTTGGTGGCGCCATAGGTCGGCGACTGCGCGGCCACGCGGTTGTGCCAGGCGATGGCCTGGCCCTGCGCGTCGAGCACGGCGCGGAAATCGGCCCAGGCGGCCGGGCGGTACAGGTCGTGGCGGGTGTCGTCCTCGCGGGTCCAGAGCAGCTTCACGGGCTGGCCGCCCACCTGCATGGCCACGGCCACGGCCTGCTCGACCATGTCCACCTCCAGGCGGCGGCCGAAGCCCCCGCCCAGCAGCGGCAGGTGCAAGGTCACGCGATCGCTGTCCACGCCGGCGATCTGGCTGGCGCGCCATTTGGCCAGGGAGGCCGACTGTGTCGAAGCCCACACGGTGACCGCGCCGTCCTTGACCTGTGCCGTGCAGTTGATGGGCTCCATGGCCGCGTGGGCCAGGTAAGGCGCGTGGTAGCGGGCCTGCAGCACGGTCTGCTTGTTGCCACCGGCCTTGTCGCCAGGCTTGGCACCGGCTTTGGCCGCGGCTTCGGCGTCTTTCAACACCTGATCGGCATCACCCCGGTTGGTGAACGAGGTGCCTGAGTTCTGCGCCAGGGCCTCGTCGGCCTGGCGAGCGATGTCGGCAGAGCTGGTCTGGTCGTGCGGCGTGGCCGTCCAGCTGACCTTCACTTGGGCGGCGGCCTGCTTGGCGCGCCACCAGCTGTCGGCCACCACGACCACCGCGTGCGGGATCTGCACCACCTGCTTGACGCCGCGCATGCGCAGGGCCTCGGCGGCATCGAACGAGGCCACGTCGGCCCCAAACACCGGCGCCTGAACGGGCACGGCGTAGAGCATGCCGGGCACCCGCACATCGACGCCGAACTGCGCCGAGCCATCGACCTTGCCCGGGATGTCCTTGCGCGGTGCGGCCTGGCCGATCAGCTTGAACTGGTCGGGCGATTTCAAAGGCACGTCGGACGGCGGCGTGAGCTTGGCGGCATCGGCCGCCACCTCGCCATAGCCCAGCTTGCGGCCCGTGGCCGTGTGGACGACCTGACCCGCCTCGGTGCGGCACTCGGCCACCGGCACCTGCCAGCGCTGCGCCGCGGCCTGCACCAGCATGGCCCGCGCCGTGGCACCGACCACGCGCAAGGGCAACCAGGCATCGCGGATGCTGCTGGAGCCGCCCGTGACCTGCAGGTGCAGGATGCGGCCCGTGCGCTGCATCACCGCGGCGGCGGTGCGTGCCAGCCAGCCGTGGTCGTCCACGCCGAAAGGCAGCGCATTGAGCATCATCGCCTCGTTGGCGTAAACCTGCGCGACGGGTGCAGGTTCGACGCGGACATCCTCCCAGCGGGCATCGAGCTCTTCGGCCAGCAGCATGGGCAGCGAGGTCATCACGCCCTGGCCCATCTCGGCGCGCGGCACGGCCACGGTCACGGTGCCATCGGGCGAGACCTTGACCCAGGCGTTGAGCGCCACCTGGTCGCCCTGCACGGGCAAATCGGCGGGCTTGCCCAGACGCTCTTGGGGCGTGGGTGCACCGCAGCCCACGAGCAGGCCACCGGTGGTGACGGCCCCGGCGATGAGGAAGCCGCGGCGGGTCAGGTTGGCTCGGGTGTCCTTGAGGTGGTTCTGGCTCATGCGGCCCCCTTGGCGTTCAGGGCGGCGCCGGCGGCCGTGTGGATGGCCGCGCGCACGCGCTGGTAGGTGCCGCAGCGGCAGATGTTGGTCATGGCCGCGTCGATGTCGGCATCGGTGGGCCGGGCGTTCTCGCGCAGCAAGGCCGTGGCCGCCATCAACATGCCGCTCTGGCAATAGCCACACTGCGGCACCTGGTGCTGCACCCAGGCCGCCTGCAGCCGCGCCAGGATGGCGTCGCTCTTTGACTCGATGGTCTGCACCGACTGCCCGGCCACCGCCGAGATCGGCACCACGCACGAGCGCACCGCGCCGCCGTTGAGGTGCACGGTGCAGGCCCCGCAGGCCGCGATGCCACACCCGAACTTCGTGCCGGTGTGGCCGAGTTCGTCCCGCAAGACCCACAGCAAGGGCATGTCGTCTTCGACATCCACCTGCACGGGCTGACCGTTGAGTTGGAATTGATGCATGGTGGACAGCGTACATCTTTCACGCGGCGCCCGTCAAGCGATGGCCATCGGGCCGGCAGGCCCCAGGCCGCGCGTTACAGTGGCGCGATGTCCTACCCGAAAAAGCTGAGCCACGAGGCCATCGTTGAAGCAGCGCTCGCGCACATCGAAGCGCACGGTCTGGACGCCCTGTCGATGCGCACCCTGGCGGCCGACCTGGGCGTGGCGCCCAACGCTCTCTACCGCTATTTCCCCAGCAAGACCGACCTCAGCTTCGCCCTGGCCGACGAGGCTGGCCGCATCCTCCTGAGCGCCCTGCAAGCGGCCGCGCAAGGCCTGACCCTGCTCGACACCGTGCGCGCCACCGCGCAAACCTACCTGCACTTCGCGCGCACGCGCCCGGCCCTCTACGCCATCAAGATGAGCCACTGCAAGTCCGGTGGCGAAGAGCCGCCCAGCCATGCGCAGGTCTGGGACTTCGTGCGCTCCTTCACCGAAGGCCTCAACACCCCGTGGGACCGCGAGGACCTGGCGCTGTCGCTGTGGGCATCGCTGCATGGCCTGGTCGAGCTGGACCGCGCCGACATGCTCGATGGCCGCGATGCCCAAGCCACCCTGAACGTGATGCTGGACGTGATGCTGGCCGGTCTGGCATCAGGTTTGGCGTCCGGCCCGGCGGCCGCCCCGACGCCACCGCCGACCTCAGCGCAGCGCCCAGCCCAGCCGCGCCAGGCCTGACCAGGCCTCGGCCTGCGCCCAGTGCGTCAGCGGCAAGGTGGTGTCGCAACGCAGCGCACGGGCCTGCTCCTGCGCGCTCAGGCCGTCCCAGCCATCGCCGTGCAGCGCCCACTGTTGCGCCAGCACGGCCTCGTCGGCCTCGGACGCATCCCCGCTCAGACGCCGCGCCGCGATGCGCTCGCGCATCACCGCCAACGGCGCCTGCACGTGCACGATGGCCCAGGGACACCCCACCCGCTCGGCGATGGCGATGGCCGCCTGGCGTTGCGCCGCGTCCAGGCAAGTGGCGTCCAGGATGACGCGCTGGCCAGCCCGCAAGGCCGCCTCGGCCAGCGTGTGCAGGCGGGCATAGACGGCAGCGACCTGCGCGGGGGCGTAGCGACCGGCCGCACCCCGGGCTGCGACGGCAGGGTCGGAGGACGCCATGCGCTGGCGCTCCACGTCCGAGCGCAAACGCACCGCGCCCCACACACCGAGCAGGCCTTGTGACACCGCCGTCTTGCCGCAGCCCGACACCCCGTGCATCAACACCAGGCCGGGCGATGGGGGCTGCAGCAGGCGCAGGCACAGTGCCAACTCGGCCAGGCCCGCCGAGCCTGCCCCGGTGCCGGCTGCGTTTTTCAGCCGGGCCACCTTGAAGCGCACCAACGCGCGCCACACCATGCACATCGGCAACAGGGGCAGCCCCGCGTGGTCGCCCGCGGCGTCGAGGTAGCGGCTGAGCGCGCGCCAGGCCAGGGCCGATGCGCCTTTCGCGTGCAGGTCCATGAGCAGGAAGGCCAGGTCGTTCATGACATCGATCGTGCGCAAGGACGCGCTGAAGTCGATGCCATCGAAGACCGTGACGCGGCCCTCGAACAGGCACACATTGCCCAGGTGCAGATCGCCATGCAGCTCGCGCACGAAGCCGGCCTCGCGGCGCGCACGGCACAGCGACGCCAATGCCTCCTCCCGCGCCTGCAGCCACGCGACGATGCGCTGCAGCTGCGCACGCTCCTGCGCACCGCGGGCCAGGGCCAGCCACTGCGCGGGCGTTTCGCCCGTGGCCGCATGCAAGTCGCTCAGCAGGCCCCAGCCTTCGTCGCGCACGACACGCGCAGCCCCATGCAGGGCCACGACCTCATCGGTCAGGGCATCAATGCGGGCGGCCCACACCGCGTTGCGCTCCGGCGTGGGGGCAAGCACAGGCGACGCCAATTCTGCAGGTGCAGGCCATGTCGCGCCGAGCAACTGGTCCAGCGTCTGTGCCGGATCGAAGCGGCGCATGCAGACGGCGAAGTCAGCGGTGTCCGGTGAAAGCGATGAGGACGCCTCAGGCAGCAAAACACCCACCTCGCTCACGCCCACCACGCCCAGGTACAGCGCCGGTGCCGTGCGGCGGTTGAGCCTCAGCTCCTCCTCGCAGGCATGGTGGCGTGCGGCCAGGCTGCGCTGATCGATGAACCCCAAGTCCACCGCCTTCTTGAGCTTGTAGGCGTGCTGTGGCGTGAGCAGCACCCAGCTGATGTGGGTTTCGATGCAGGCCACCGGCCCGCCTTCGTGCGCAGCCAGCCAGGCCTGCAAGCGCACCACCCGCGCGCACTGGTCGGCGGGGGGCGTGGGCGTCATGGCGTGGGCTGGCCTGGGCTGGCTCCACCCAGCTCAGCGGGGTCACCGACGGGCCGTCGCACAGCAGCATCCCGCACCGGCACCGGCTGCCACAGGCCCATGCCAGGCTGCCATCCCGGCGGCATGAACAGGTAGCCCAGCACGTCGCGCAGGCGGCGCGCCGAGGCCAGGTCGCGCAGCAAATCGCCCCAGGTCGTGAACCACACGCGCAGCGGGTTGTGGCTGAGGATGGGCTTGACCAGGCCGTAACGCGGCGGCACGTCGGCGCGCTCGGGCACATAGGTGCCGAACAGGCGATCGAACACCAGCAGCACGCCGCCGTAGTTGGCGTCGAGGTACTGCGGGTTGCTGGCGTGGTGCACGCGGTGCGCCGAGGGCGTGTTGAGGATGCCTTCCAGCCAGCCCAACTGCGGCAACCACGTTGCGTGGATCCAGAACTGGTAGAGCAGGTTCAGCGTCAGCGCCAGGCCCACCAGCTTGGCATCGAAGCCCAGCCACACCAGCGGCCCGAAGAACACGAAAGTGCCCGTGACCTTGCCGAAGATGCCGATGCGCACGGCCGCCGAGAGGTTGAGCTCGTTGGGCGAGTGGTGGATGGCGTGGTTGAGCCAGAACCAGCGCACGCGGTGCGAGGCGCGGTGGAACCAGTAGTAGAAGAACTCCAGGCCGACGAACAGCAGCAGGAAGGCCTGCCAGCTGTCGAGTGAGAGGTCCATGAGGCGGTGCTCGCGCGCCCAGGCCGTCACCGGGGACGACAGCGCGAAAGGCACGAAGATGTTGACGAGCAGGCGCACCACCAAGTCCAGCACCGACACGCCCGTGGCCAGCCAGTCATAGGTCTGGCGGCGCGACAGCCACCAGCCTTCCACGAGCGCGGCCAGCACGATGGCCGGGGTGATGCCGAACAGCAGGAATTGGTCGAGCGGGGTCATGGGGGCTCCGGCGTGCTGGGACGGTGGCGGGCGATCTGACCAGGCAGTGTGTCACACCTGCCGGCCGAGCACCTGCATGGCCAAGGCTTGCCCGCTCAACCAGGCCCCCTCGACCTTGCCCGCGGCCAGCCAGTCGCCACACAGGCCCAGGCCGAGTTCGGGCAGCCAGTGGCGCAGACCTGTTGGCGGCGGCAGGCTGTCGGCGTAACGCCAGCGGTGCGCCGTGCAAGCTGCGGGGCTTGGGCCACCCCAGCCTGCAAAGGCCGCCAGCAAGGCTTGTGAGGCGGCCTCGGGGGTGTCTTCGATGTGGGCTTCGCTCCACTCGGCGCTGGCGTGCAGCACCCAGGTCTCGCCGCCAAACGCCGAAGCAGACGCAGAGGCGGGCCGGCCCGGCTTGTGGCTGTCGCGCGCCATCCAGCGCAACGGTCCGGCGTTCACGAAAGCGGCGTCAAAAGGCAGGTCCACGGGCGCGTCGAAACGCAGCATCAGGGCCCAGCAGCCGCGCATGGTCACGGCCGCGGCGACGTCGGCGAGGGCTCGCGCACCGGCATGCACACCGGCATGGGTCTCGGCACCTGCACCATCCAACTCCGTCACACCCTGCCGCAGCAGCGTGTCGGCCTGGGGCGCGGGCATGGCCAGCACCAGCGCATCGAAAGCCTCGGGCAGCCATCCGTGTTCGGCCGTGCCCAGCCGCCATTGCGTGCCGTCGTGCTGCACGGACTGGACGGTGTGCCCGGTGCGCACCCCCAGGCCTTCGGCCAGCCACTGCGCCGGCGAGGTCATGCGGGGCACACCGACGTGGCGCACCAGCCCGCCCTCGCCCGGACCACCCAGTGCGCCACCCACGGCACCACCCGAGTCACCGCCCGAGACCACGCCACCCAACGATCCCCGCACATCGCGCAGCGGGTCATCGCCCCCCAGCACCGCGATGTGCGGTGTCCAGGGCGCGGCCACGCCGGCGGCCATCCAGCGCGCCACTTCGGCGGCGAAAGCCGGGTCGCGTGCCGTGAAGTACTGGGCACCATGGTCGGCCTGCCAGCCCTCGCCGCGGCGGGTGCTCATGCGACCGGCCACGCCCCGGCTCTTGTCCAGCACGGTGACCTGCAGGCCCGCGCTGCGCAAGGCCTGGGCACAGCTCAGGCCGGCCAGGCCCGCACCGACGATGGCAACGGAAGAAAAGGATGTCATGGCAGATGCCGTTCAGTAATGCGGGGGCAGCTCGTCGCGCAGGCTGCGGAAGGCGGTGGGCTGGCTGTCCGTCTGCTGCTGGCGCAAGGCGCTCAGCTCGCGCAACAGCAGGTCGATCTGGCGCTGCTGCGACACGATGGTTTCATTGAGGTGGTCGAGCAGGTCTTCGGTGAAGGCCGACTTGATCTCCAGCTCGGTGAGGCGCTGCTCGGTGCGCTCGGCTTCCGAGGCCGGCGCCGACGCCTGGGTGGCAGGCGGTGCAAGGGAGGATGAGGACATGGCCGTATTGGACAGCATCAGGACAGCATCGGCTGTCAAGGCAGGTTGAACAGGTCGCGCAGGCCCGCGGGCTGGCAGCGCAGGTACTGCGGCGGTGCGTGCACGCGCGCGCCCAGCCGGGCCGCGGCATGCCAGGGCCAGCGCGGGTTGTAGAGCATGGCCCGCGCCAGGCCCACCAGGTCGGCCTGGCCCGACGCCACCACGGCTTCGGCCTGCTCGGGCTCGGTGATCAGGCCCACGCCGATGGTCGGCATGCCGACCTCGCGCTTGAGTGCCTCGGCAAAGGGGAGCTGGTAGCCGGGCGCCAGCGTGATCTGCTGCTGGGCCGACAGCCCGCCGCTGGAAACGTGGATGAAGTCGCAGCCGCGCGCGCGCAGGGCCTGGGCGAACACCTGGCTTTGCGCCAGGTCCCAGCCACCGGGCACCCAGTCGGTCGCGGAGATGCGCACACCCACGGTCATGCTGGAAGGCACGGCTTCGCGCACCGCCTCGAACACCTCCAACGGGAACCGCATGCGCCCTTCCAGCGTGCCGCCATGGGCATCGGTGCGCGCATTGCTCAGGGGCGAGAGGAACTGGTGCAGCAGGTAGCCGTGGGCCGCGTGGATCTCGATGAGGTCCAGGCCCAGGCGGTGGGCACGACGTGCCGCATCGGCAAAAGCCTGGCGGATGCGTTTCAGCCCTGTGTCATCCAGGGCCTCGGATGCGGGGTCACTGTCACGGAATGGCACAGCCGAGGGTGCGACCGTGAGCCAACCACCATCGCCCGGCAGCACGCGCGCACCGCCCGTCCAGGGCGCGGCCACCGAGGCCTTGCGCCCCGCGTGCGCCAGCTGGATGCCCCAGCGGATGGGCGAGTGCTGGCGCGCGGCGCCCAGCACGCGGCCCAGCGCGGCCTCAGTGTCGTCTGACCACAGACCCAGGTCGAGCGGCGAGATGCGGCCCTCGGGCGTCACGGCCGTGGCCTCCAGGATGAACAGCCCCGCGCCGGACAGCGCCAGGTGGCCCCAATGCATGAGGTGCCAGTCGGTGGCCTGACCGTCGTGTGCCGAGTACTGGCACATCGGCGCGATCACGATGCGGTTGTCCAAAGGGAGCGAACCGAGGGTGAACGGCGAAAACAAATGGCTCATGGCATGCTTTCTGCAAGGTCTCTGTTGCAAAGGTCTGGCACATTGTGCCTACCCGCCTGCGGGTTTGCTGGCGCGTTCGGCATGTCCCTGCGCCACCGGTTGCCTGTCTGACCTCACCTCACCGAAAGGCCTCGCGCCATGTCCCACGCCCCCACAGACGCCCACCCGGACGCCCAGCAGCACCTGACCACGCAGGCCATCGAGCTCTCCATGGCCGCCCCTCAGGTGGTGGCACAGCGCCTCACGCGCATGGCGATGGCCGGCATCAACCCCAGCCAGGGCGACCACGACGAGCTCATGCTCATGGGCAGCGAAAAGCTGCTGGCCTTCCAGCAGTCCTGGGTGGCGATGTGGAACCAGGCCTGGCACGCCCAGGTGGCCCTGGCCGAATCGCTCACGCGCGGCTCGCTCGCCCTGGCCAGTGGCCACGACGCCCACGACGACCACCCGGCCCAGCTGCTGATGCAGATGCCGACAGAGGCGGCCAGGGTGCTGTCGGCCGGCCTCGCACCGGTGCACGGCCAGGCCATGGCCAACGCCCGGCGCCTGTCGGCCGCTGGCGCCTGAGCCCCCTCCTGCGAGGCCCCATGCACCACGGCGAACGCTTCAACACCCTCACCCACCTGCTGGGCCTGCTGCTGGCCGTGGTGGGCACGGTCTGCCTGCTGGGCCAATCCGCCGTCTGGCAAGACGCCGCCAAGTTGGCCTGCATGTCGGTGTTCTGCGCCGCCATGGTCATGCTCTACATGGCCTCGTCGGCTTTCCATGGCCTGCG
>Ga0265316_10007067_pt1 | contig 10629 bp, 5 predicted proteins | sample 4522metaG_FD_202092 | JGI IMG/M metagenome (GOLD analysis project Ga0265316, IMG submission 202092) | Rhizosphere microbial communities from Carex aquatilis grown in University of Washington, Seatle, WA, United States - 4-5-22 metaG | ecosystem: Host-associated > Plants > Roots > Rhizosphere >...
ATCCGGCCGTGCTGCCGATGACCGGCACCTGGCGTTTCAAACTCGATCACGGCATCAGTCCCTCCATCGAAGGCAAACTCTCCGCCGACCTCGCCGTGCCTGATTTTGCCATGCCCGAAACCGCTGACGCCGACTGGAAAAACATCCCGGTCCCTGCCAATTGGGAAATCGAAGGCTTCTCTACGCTCACTTACCAGGAACGCACCCGCAATCCATCTACTGACATCGGTCTTTACCGCCGCTTGGTCGAAGTCCCGGCTTCGTTCGCCGGCCAGCGTGTGCTCTGGCATTTTGATGGCGCTTACGATGGCGCCGAAGTCTTCGTCAACGGCCAGCGCTGCGGCTATCACGAGAGCGGCTTCACGGCTTTCGACATTGATATCACCAAGGCAATCAAGCCCGGCCAGCGCAATTTGATGGCCGTCCGGCTTTACAAAAACACCTCCTCCGCCAGCCTGGACCACGGCGACTTCTGGTGTCTCGGCGGCATCTACCGCGAGACCTACCTCGTGGCCTTGCCGCAGTTGCATGTGGATGACGTCACGGTCGTCACCGACTTGGATGCCAAATACAAAAATGCCACGCTCAAGTCCACCATCCGCGTCACCGGTCCAGCCGGGGCGCACTTCGTTCTAACCGGCGAACTCTATTCCCTCGATGGCACCAAGGTAGCCCTGCCCGCCATGAACAAGACCGGCGACATCGGTGCCGATGGCTACGCTACGGTTGAACTTACTGCGCCGGTGAAAGCACCCAAACTCTGGTCTGCCGAGAAGCCTAATCTCTATTATGTGTTCTACCGCCTTTCGGACGGCAACCAGACTGTCGTCGAGCGAGTCCAAGACCGCATCGGCTTTCGCAAAGTTGAACTCAAGAACGGCGTGTTTGAGGTTAATGGCGTGCCGGTCAAGTTCACCGGCGTCTGCCGGCATGAAGAATTTTCGCCTTACGGCCATGCGCTTACCGAAGAGTGCTGGAAGACGGACATCGCCCTCATGAAGGCGGACAACGTCAACGCCATTCGCACCGCACACTACAACCACGCGGAGCGATTCATGGAATTATGCGATGAAGCCGGCTTCTATGTCTTGGACGAGATACCTTCCTGCTGGGTCGCCACCGAAATCAAGGACGCTTCCCGCACATGGGCCTTCATTTTCCGCGCGAAGGAAACCCTGGCGCGCGACAAGAACCGCGCCTGCGTCGTTGCCTGGAGTTGCGGCAACGAAAGCAGTTACGGAATCAACAATCAGGCCGAGCTTGATTACGCAAAGGCCAACGATCCCACGCGCCTGGCATTCATCTCCCAAATGAACCTCCGCCAGGCTCCCAAGACCGACTTTGAGGACTACCATTCTCCTCCCCTCGCAACGGTCATCGCGACGGCCACCAACCGTGACCGCGCCAAAATCCCCGTCATCCTTACCGAATACCATCCCGGCGCTGGCGGCCACGACGGCGGCGAGGATCGCAACTGGACGGTCATTTGGGCCACCGACGCCATTGCCGGTGCCTTCATCTGGGAATGGCAGGAACAGGGCATGTTCGACCAGTTCCCCGAGCGTTGGAATATTCCCGCTCCCGGCGCCCGGAACGATCCCACGAACGGCTACCGCGTCTCCGGCGCCTTCGGCGTCGTCAGTGCCGAACGCCAGCCCACAATTTTATTCGATGTCCTCAAGCCGCTTTACAGCCCGGTGAACACCACCGCCACCACGATTACTCCGGCGGGCGGCCAATGCATTGTGCCACTCCTGAATCGCTACTCGTTCACCGACCTTTCCGAACTAACCTGCCACTGGCAGGCGCTGGCCAGCGGGAAGGTGCTCGCCAGCGGCGAAAGCCACGTTGCCGCCAAACCGCGCTCGTCCGTCAATGCAAAATTTCCAGCCGCTCCGGGCATGGACACCTTGCGGCTGGAATTCATCCACCCCGACGGGCGGAGCCTCTTCGTGACCTCGCTGCACACCAAGGATTACCAAGGTCTCGTGCCCGCCCCGATCCTCGCCCCGGCGGCCAGGCCGCCCAGATAAGGTTGCAGAACGTAATGACATACCTTCCAAAATTGGAAACTTAAACGATGAAACCAACAACTTTGCTTTGTCACCTTCTCGCTTGCATCATCTGGTTTAACTCTGCGTTCGCGAATGAGTCCACAGAAATCCCCCATTTGGAAAAACGTGACGGCATGACCAAGCTGATCGTGGATGGCCGGCCCTTCATTTGTGTCGCGGGCGAACTCGCCAATTCCAGTTCCTCGGATGTCGAGACCATGAAATCGGCCTGGCCGCGTCTGGCCCAGATGAATCTCAACACCATTCTAACCGTTATCTCTTGGGATTTAATTGAGCCGGAAGAAGGCAAGTTTGACTTCTCGATGATTGACTATCAGATCGCGGCTGCCCGCACCAATAATCTGCGCCTGATATTCCTCTGGATGGCAAGCTGGAAGAACGGGATGTCCACTTATCCGCCGCGCTGGGTGAAGGCCGATCAGGATCGCTTCCCGCGCGCGATGGATGCCGAAGGTCACTCGCTGGAAGTGCTCTCGACGCTTGGCCAGGCCACCCGCGATGCGGATGCCAAAGCCTTCGCCGCCGTGATGAAACATATCCGGCAGGTTGATGCCAAGGAACATACAGTCATTGCCATGCAGGTTGAAAATGAAGTCGGCTTGATCTCCAGTTCGCGCGATCACCTGGCGGCAGCCAACGAAGCGTATGCCAAGCCGGTGCCTCGCGAGTTGACAGATTATCTAAAACGGAACCAGGATCACCTGCTTCCGGAATTGAAGAAGATATGGGTTGCCGCCGGCTGCAAGACTTCGGGAAACTGGGAAGACGTCTTCGGCAAAAATGTTGCGTCGCCGACACCGCCACGGCCCGCCGATGGCATCAGTCCCAGCCGGGCAGCCGATGCGGAATTGTTCAACCACACGGACGAAATTTTCATGGCGTGGAGCTATGCCCGTTACATCGGCTACGTCGCCGCGCAGGGCAAAAAGGAATATCCGCTGCCGATGTTCGTCAACGCCTGGCTCGTGAATCCCGGAGATCATGGCCCGGGCGACTATCCCAGCGGCGGACCGCTGCCGCTCGTGCATGACATCTGGCGGGCCGGCGGGCCGGCGATTGACATTCTGGCGCCGGACATCTACCAGTCAGAGTATTCCAAGATCATGCAGACCTTCGCCCGCAATGGCAACCCGGCCTTCAATCCCGAAACGCGGCAGGTCGCGGACAATTGCTGGAACGCCTTCACGAAGCTCAACGCCCTTTGTTTCTCACACATGGGGATAGACAATTTCAACAATTGGTTTCCCGAAAGTCCCTTTGCCCGGACGCTCAGCCTCATCGGCCAGATCTCCGGTGCCATTGCTGAAGCTCAAGGCAAGAAGGACTCCATCAAGCTGATCACGCTGGCGCCGGGCGAAAATCCCGGCAAAGTCGAAATGGGCGACTACCTGTTCGATTTCACATCCGCTCCCGGTTCCCGCGCCAGTGACGCCGCCGCCGCGCCGGCCGCCGCCGGTGCCGGCGCGCGCACTTTTCTGGACGGCCCTTTTGTGCTCATCATCCACACCGCTGCCGACGAGTATTACTTCGCAACCGATGGCAACTTCCCCTTCCGGGTTTCCACCAAAATTCCCGGCACCAACACGGTCGCAGCGGCCACGATTGATCGCGGCTATTTCCAAAATGGGAAATGGGTTCTAGCGCACCGGCTCAGCGGCGATGACATCCTAACCACTAGCGACCTGACCGCCGCGGCGGCCAGACATCAATCCGGCAGCGTCATTCCCCTTGGCTCACGCGGCCGCTGGAACATTCCGTTTGCGCCACCCGGCGGATTTTCGCAGACGCCAACCATCTGGCATGTCACGTTTTATCAGTATCATTGATTAGTTTGTCCTGTTTTGAAAACGGCGCGGCAGACGGTTGTTTCTGACTTGCATGGTTTCGCCATTTTTGTTATTGAAATAATCGTTCCCAATGAACCTGTCTCGCTTTCAATGAACCCGTTAATAGAAAGGAAATCCATGTCCAACCCACACTTTGAAAATGCGCAAACGATCTGCCGCCGCTTGCTGAGTTTTTTGATTGTCGCCCTGGCCATTCCGGTCTCGGTCTTCGCCGCTCCGGTCCCCGTCGCTGGCGACAAGCCCGTGGCTGTTGACCACCTGCGTCCCGGCAATCCCGCCATTTTCCCAATGACCGGCACGTGGCGCTTCAAGCTCGATCACGGCACCAGCCCTGCCGTCGAAGGCAAACTCCCCGCCGACATCGCCGTGCCTGATTTTGCAATGCCCGAAGCTGCTGATGCCGACTGGAAAAACATTCTCGTCCCCGCCAATTGGGAAATCGAAGGCTTCTCCACGCTCACTTATCAGGAACGCCCCGTCACCTCCCATGACATCGGCCTCTACCGCCGCTTGGTGACTATCCCGTCCTCCTTTGCCGGCAAGACGGTCCTCTGGCATTTCGACGGCGCTTACGACGGCGCGGAAATTTTCGTCAACGGCCAGCGCTGCGGCTACCATGAAAGCGGCTTCACGGCCTTTGACATTGACGTCACCAAGGCTCTCAAGCCCGGTAAGCCCAATCTCATGGCCGTCCGACTTTACAAGGACACCTCCTCGGCCAGCCTGGATCATGGCGACTTCTGGTGTCTCGGCGGCATTTACCGCGAGACCTACCTCGTGGCGCTGCCGCAACTCCACCTGGACGACGTCACCGTCGTCGCCGACTTGGATGCCAAATACAAGAATGCCACGCTCAAGTCCACTGTCCGCGTCACCGGCCCGGTTGGGGCGCACTTCGTTCTATCCGGCGAACTCTATTCCCTCGATGGCGCGAAGGTTGCCCTGCCTGCCATGAACAAAGCCGGCGACATCGGCGCTGACGGCTCCGCCACTGTCGAACTCACGGCACCGGTGACCGCTCCCAAACTCTGGTCAGCCGAGAAGCCAAATCTCTACTATGTGTTCTACCGTCTGTCGGACGGCAACCAGACCGTTGTCGAGCGCGTCCAGGATCGTATCGGTTTCCGCAAAGTTGAACTCAAGAACGGCGTGTTCATGGTCAATGGCGTGCCGGTCAAATTCACCGGCACCTGCCGCCACGAGGAATTCTCACCCTACGGCCACGCCCTCACCGAAGAGTGCTGGAAAACCGACATCGCCCTCATGAAGGCATGCAACATTAATTCCATTCGCACCAGTCACTACAACGACGCGGCCCGATTTTTGGAGTTGTGCGACGAAGCCGGCTTCTACGTTTTGGACGAGGTGCCATCCTGCTGGGTGGCCAGCGAAATCCACAACACCAACCGCACTTGGGCCTACGTTTTTCGCTCGAAGGAAACTCTTGATCGCGACAAGAACCGCGCCTGCGTCGTCATTTGGAGTTGCGGCAATGAAAGCAGCTACGGCGTCAATAACCAGGCCGAGTTCGACTATGTGAAAGCCCATGACCCGACGCGACTTGCCTTGATCTCCCAGGTAAATCTCGGCCAGAGTCCTGGGGTGGATTTTGAGGATTACCATTTGTATCCGTTCCCATCTCCGCAAGAAATGAGCAACCACATCGCCAGCCCCAACCGCGCCAAAGTTCCCATCATCCTCACCGAATACGGTTCGGGCGGCGACCGGGGACTGGCCAACACATGGAATATCATCTGGTCCACCGACGCCGTTGTTGGTGCCACCATCTGGGAATGGCAGGCACAGGGAATGTATGACAAGTTTCCCGAGCGCTGGTCAGTCCCCAGCCCCGGCGCGCGAACCGATCTCCAGACCGGATACCGCACCTCCGGCGGCAACGGCCCCGTCACCGCCGATCGCCAGATCACACCCATGTATTGGAACCTGAAAATGGTCCATAGCCCGGTCAACATCGCCGCACGCGAGATTGAACCGGCGGCGGGCCGGTGCGTCGTGCAGCTCCAAAACCGCTACTCATTTACCGACCTTGCCGAACTGACGTGTCAGTGGCAGGCGATGGCAGGCGAGAAGGTCCTCGCCAGCGGTGAAAGTCACATTGCCGCCAAACCACGCTCTTCAGTGAATGCAACTTTTCCCGCCACTCCCGGCATGGACACCTTGCGGCTGGAATTTTTTGACCCCTATGGCGTCAGCGTCTATGTCACCCGTTTGCATACCAAAGCCTACGAAGGCCCGCCCGCTCCTGCCGCTTTGGCCGCCGTTGGGCCGGTCCGCCTTTCCGAGACAGACCAGAACGTGACCGTGCAAACCGCCGGAACGCAATTGATTCTCGACAAACATACCGGCCAGATCACCTCTTGGCGGGCCAACGATCAGGATGTCATCCTTGCCGGGCCTATCTTGAATCTAGGGGAACCTCCCGCTGCTGGTCGCCGTGGTGGTGGCGGTGGTGGCGGCGGTCGCCGTGGTGGCCCCACTTTCGTCAACACCACCCAGGCGCCTCAATACAGAAATGCTGCCGTGACCGCCAAAATGGACGGCCCCACCGCCAGAATTGCAGTAACCGCCGACGTGTATCTGAACGCCACCAACGAATCCAGCGCTCTGCTCACCTACACGCTCGCCATTGGACCCGATGCCCAGGCCGATCTCACTTGGAATCTTGCCTGGAAAGCCGCTGACGTTTCCGCCCGGGAAGCCGGACTCAAGTTCCTGCTCCCCGGCACCATTGACCGCATGTCATGGTTCAGGGACAGCGTTTGGACCGAATATCCGGCTGGCCACGTTGATGGCCCCCAAGGCTCCGCCACCAGCAGGGACGCCTCCTTCAGTTCTGTGAATCGCGACGTCCACTGGATGAGCCTCTCCGGCGCGGGTAATTACGGCGTCGTCGCGCTGGCCAACGGCCGACCCCTGCATCTGCACGGCCGCGTCGAGAACAATAACTTCACGCTGTTTCTTAGCAGCGCCGCCGCCTCCAACGGGGACACACCCGGCGACGACATTCGGCTGACCCAAGCCACTCCACTTAACGGCGGTTTCCGCCTCCGCGTGGCGGCCAACGGAAAATAAAAGAAACAAACAGGCAGGCGGGCGACGAGTTGAAGCCGCGCGCTTTCGGGAGAAGCCGGTTGGAACTGGACAACCTCCAGCGGTTGCGACATTCTACGGGCGTGAACAAAATCCGCGGACAGATTCATTTTTGTTCGCCGGATTTTCTTCGTTATCCGGCGGTTTTCGCGCGGCTTTGCGGTTGTGGAAAATAATTGGTTTATGGAACAGGCTCCCCCAATCATGCCGCCGCCCGCATCATCCCTGGCGGCGCGGTTGACCAATATTTTTGTTTCGCCGGGCGAGGTTTTCGACGAAGTGAAAGCCGGCGCGCCAGCGGTGAAGAACTGGCTGGTGCCGGTTCTGATTCTCGCGCTCGTTGGGGCGGTTTCCGCGTTCGTCATTTTTTCGCAGCCGGCGATGATCCAGCAGATTCGCGAGCAGCAGGCGAAAGCGTTCGACCAGCAGGTCAAATCGGGCAAGATGACCCAGGCGCAGGCCGACCAGGCAATGGCCGTGGCCGAAAAATTTTCCGGCCCGGCCATGTTGAAAATCACCGGCAGCATCGGCGCGGTGATTTCGAGCTTCGCGGGCGTCTTTTGGCGGGCGCTGGTTTTGTGGCTGCTCGGCATGTTGATCCTGAAAGCGAGGTTTGATTATCTCAAGGCGCTGGAAGTGGCGGGCCTAGCCACGATGATCAGTGTTTTGGGAACCGTTGTCACCATGTTGCTGACGGTGATTTTCGGCAAGGCTACCGCGCCGAGCCTCGCGCTGTTGGTCGGCCAGTTTGACCCCAAAAATCCGGTTCATCTGCTGGCGGCGGCAGTCAATGTCTTTACGTTCTGGCAGCTTGGCGTGATGGCCGCCGGTCTGGCGCGGCTCGCCACGTCGTCGTTTGCCAGGGCGTTTGCATCGCTGCTGATCGTCTGGCTGGTGTTGCAGACGGCGTTGATTTTGTGCAGCATAACGATTGCGCATCTCGTGACGATGGCGAAATAACATTTGAAATTCTCAATTCAACCTCATGGCTAATCCAAAAAAGCGAAAAAAAATCCTGGTCTTCTCGGTCATCGCCGTCGTGCTGGTGGCGCTGGCGCTCGTCGCGATTTTCAAAAAGAAGGAGCCACCCGTCACGGTGCAGACCGAGAAAGTCGCGCGCCGCAACATCACCGAGACGGTCGTCGCCAACGGGAAGATTTATCCCGTCGTGCAGGTCCACATCAGCCCGGAGGTGAGTGGCGAAATCACCGAGTTGCCGGTCAAGGAAGGCCAGTTCGTCCACAAGGGCGACCTGCTGTTGAAGATCAAACCAGATTTTACCCTCGCCGCGCTTAATCAGGCCAAAGCCAATTACCGTTCGTCACTCGCTTCGCAAAGCACCGCCAGCGCGAATCTGGAGAAGGCCGAGGCGGAATACAACCGGAACAAGGAATTGTTCGACCGCAAGTTGCTTTCGGATTCGGACTTCATCACGTTCAAGGTCGCGCGCGACGTGGCGCGGGCGCAGGTCGAAAACGCCAGCAATCAGGTGGCCATGGCGAGCGCCGCGGTGGACAGCGCGCAGGATTCGCTGAACAAGACCACCATCACCTCGCCGCTGGACGGCACCATCACCACGCTGAATTCGCAGCTCGGCGAGCGCGTCCTCGGCACGGTGCAGAACGCCGGCACCGACATCATGATCATCTCTGACTTGAGCCAGATCGAGGCGCGCGTGGACATCGGCGAAATGGACGTGGTGCTCATCCAGCCCGGGCAGAAGGCCAGGCTCGACGTGGATTCGTTCAAGGACAAAAAATTCACCGGCGTGGTCACGACCGTCGCCAACTCGTCGGAAGGATTGAACGCGAGTTCCGCCCTTTCAAGCAGCAGTTCATCCTCCTCGCAATCGGCGACGCAATTCCAGGTTCGCATCCGCGTCAACGAAACCGAGGCGTTCCGCCCCGGCATGTCCGTGACCACGGAAATCGAAACCCGCTCGCGCACCAACGCGTTGTCGGTGCCCATCGCCAGCGTCACCACGCGCATCATCAAATCCATGACGAATTCGAATCCGGCAACAACAAATTCCACCGCCGCAAATTCTACTCCGACGAATGCCATCCCGACCAACGCGCTCACCACAACCGGCGGCGGGACGAACATCACGAAGGGAAACTTGCAAAAGCCGGTGGAGGTCGTGTTCGTTGTCGAAGGCGACCACGTCAAGACGGTGCCGGTCAAAATCGGCATCAGCGACGACAATTACTGGGAGATCGCCGACGGCTTGAAGGAGGGCGATGAGATCGTCACCGGCGGTTATCACGCCATCAGCCACGACCTCGACGACGGCAAAAAAATTGTCATCGGCGCGGCCGTCGAACCCGCCAAACCACAGCCGTGAGCCTGATCCGACTGCACAAGATTTCGCGGCGCTACAAGATGGGCGGGGAAATCGTCCACGCCCTGCGCGAAGTTTCGCTGGACATCCAGCGTGGCGATTACGTCGCCATCATGGGGCCGAGCGGCTCCGGCAAATCCACGCTGATGAATCTCATCGGCTGCCTCGACACGCCGACCTCCGGCGAATACGAGTTGAACGGCAACCGCGTGAGCGAGATGAACGACAACCAGCTCGCCGAAATCCGCAACCGCGAAATCGGCTTCATCTTCCAGACGTTCAACCTGCTGCCGCGCTCCGACGCGCTGCGCAACGTGGAATTGCCCCTGGTCTATGCCGGTATTGCATCCCACGAACGTCGGCAAATTGCAATGGAGGCGCTGGCCAGCGTCGGCCTGGCCGACCGCGTGCATCACAAGCCGAACGAACTTTCCGGCGGCCAGCGTCAGCGCGTCGCCGTCGCCCGCGCGCTGGTCAACAAACCCGCGCTGCTGCTCGCCGACGAGCCGACGGGAAATCTCGATTCCAAGACCGGCGCGGAAATCATGGCCTTGTTCGATCAGCTTTCCCTGCACGGCAACACCATCATCGTCGTCACGCACGAGGAGGACATTGCCCGGCAGTCCCGGCGCATCATCCGCATCCGCGACGGCCTGATCGCGACCGATGAAAAAGTCCGTTAAGTTCGCATGAATTTCTTCACCGAACTGCGCGAGGGCCTGGCGATTTCGTGGAGCGCCATCCGCGCGAACAAACTGCGTTCGGCGCTGACGACGCTCGGCATCGTCATCGGCATCGTCACGGTCACGCTCATGGGCACGACGATTGAGGGCATCAACCACGCCTTTTTGAACAGCATTTCGAACATCGGCGCGGACGTGCTTTATGTGGACCGCTCCAGTTGGTTCATCCAGTCGCGCCAGGAATGGCTGGAAGCGAGGAAGCGTCCGTCCGTCTCGCTCGCCGACGTGGACGCGCTGCAACGCCAGATGACGCTCGCCGGGGCGATTGCGCCCGTCGCCTCGGACAACGTGTCCGTGAAATTCAACAAACGCGGTTCCACCAGCGTCCCGGTCATCGGCACGACAGAGCAATTCCAGATGACCAGCGGCTTGAACGTCGGAGCGGGGCGGTTCCTGTCCGCGGCGGAATGCGACGGCGGCCGGCCCGTGTGCGTCATCGGCAGCGATCTCGCCACCAATCTGTTCCCGCAAGCGCAGCCCGTCGGCCAGAAAATCACCGTTGCAAGTCATGC
>Ga0265316_10007068_pt1 | contig 10629 bp, 5 predicted proteins | sample 4522metaG_FD_202092 | JGI IMG/M metagenome (GOLD analysis project Ga0265316, IMG submission 202092) | Rhizosphere microbial communities from Carex aquatilis grown in University of Washington, Seatle, WA, United States - 4-5-22 metaG | ecosystem: Host-associated > Plants > Roots > Rhizosphere >...
CAGAGCCGATTCAAAATTCTGTGTGCGTGTGATTTTTTTCCCCTCTCCCGGCGCGGGCGACTTGCGATTGCCGGAGATGACTGTGTCCTATGAATCATGGTTTGCGCCAAATCCACCGCGGTGGAATTTCGATTGGTCCCGATGCGGCCCCTTAAACTTTCGGGGCGACCACAACCGCCGCCCGGGGAGTGGCCAATTGCGCCTTCCGGGCAAGCAACAGCCCCGCGAAAGTTCCCACGAAGGGCGACGTTGTGAAATGGAAAAAGACGGACTCATTAAACATGGTCAACAGGATGGCAGCCAATAAGCACGCCGAAAGCCCCAGCGACTCCCGGGAGATTCCGCCGAGGATTGCGAACAGAAAACCGCCAAAAGCGATTGCACCGAGTATCCCCATCTTTTGCAGAAGGTAAGCCCAGCCGTTCTCGATGAACGGGACCTGGCGGTAGCCCAATGAGGGACTGTCCCATTCGATTTCGCTCCCCATCCCCATTCCCAACAGGGGATGAGCCCGAACGGTTTCCATGGCAGCGCCGAGTTGAAGGACTCGGTCCAACAGCGTATCCGAGGCGATCGCATCCCCAGGGACTACCGCCGCAAGTTTCGAAGAATTCCCAATGTACTCCCCGACCATGCCGGCGATTCCGGGAACGTAGGCGGGTAGGGCGATAAAAATAAAAATCAGCCCGAACAGAAGACGCGCCTTGATTGTCCGAAAGTAAATCGCGCCGGCAAGCGGGAGCACCGAAAGAAACAAAAGGACGGCGCCGCGCTGGAAGAGCAACAGAGGAACACAGAGGAGCAAAATAGCCCCCGCGAAGTACGATGGCTTCCTGCGTTCGATCCCTGCGACAAAAAGGACTGCGGCCAACAAAGCGGCCTGCGTTCCCGTCGTCGTCTGTTCGCGATGAAAGCCGTACTCCGCAAAGACCCACGCGAAATAAATGAAAAACATGATTGCGCAAAGGCTCCCAAATGTCTGAATCCGCCGAAACAGCAGGTCTTCGCTGCTCGTGTGCAGGGCAATGCCAAAGTAAACAATCATCAGGAATACGCCATAAAACTGTCGCAGGACATAACTTGCCGCCACACCCTGTCTTACGCCCCAGAACGAGGCAATCATAGCGACTGCGAGAAGCGCCTTGAGGGACCAGTGACTCGCGAGCGTTTTCCATACCCCCAGCCGCGCCATGGCAGTCGCGGTGATCAGAAAAAGGCCCACGGCCCAGTAGTACATTTCCCCGCTGTTCGGGGCGTCGAAAATCAATCGCGCGCCATAGGGAAAAATCACGCTGCATGCAAACAGATATAAAACTCCGGCGGCAGGCGCCTCCTGCGGACGCACCCAAACGGCCACCGACAATCCAACGGCAAGCGCCATCATCACAACCGCCATCCCGCCAAGCAGCTCCGCGGCAGGAAGCAGTGTCGCCAGCGCCATCCAAAAAACAGTGGATAACGCCACCGCCGACACCGGTCGTTTAAGCCCTACAGGGCCGATGGGAACTGAGCTCATCGCTTTTTAGCCGGCCTTCCGGATGAAACGAATTCTTTGGATCATCGATGTTTCGTCTGTGCTCATGAGATGGTCGCTTTTTTCTCCATCGGCGATAATGCAGGCAGGCGCCAGACGATGATCGCGGCATACGTCACCAGCAACGCGGCAGCCGACGTCCAAAATCCCAGATGAAGTACTGTTCCCAGCAAGACCGCAGGAACGGCCAGCAGCACGGGGATGCCCAGGGCCTTGCCCACTTTGGGGTGAACAAGCCCCCTTGACTGCACGACGAAAATCACCAAGGCCAGGCATTGGCTAAAGAGCGCCGCAGAGGCAGCGCCCTCAATCCCCCATTTCAGGATAAAGAGCGGGCACAGAGCCAGGAGAGTTGCCGTGGAGGCCGCATATCCCCAGCGGTAGACACGGTCGCGCCTGTGGGCAACCAGCGCGCCCATGGCGTAGAGATAGCTGTACACATTGACGAGCAACACCAAAAGGAAGATCCTGAATACTCCCTCACCCTCGACATATTCCGGATTGTTGAAGAGCACCAGCATGATCTTCGGTGTGTAGAAAAATGCCCATATCGCTCCGGGGACGAATAGAAATGCCAGGTCCTCGAACGCATTTTGAAATTGACGCTCGTATTCCCGAGGCGAGTCAATGGCGGAATGACTGAGACCGGGAAATGCGCCCAAAACGTAGTAAGCCGATAGCATGGACAATGCAAGGGCCGCGCGGTTTCCCGCCGAATATAGTCCAGCCGCGTGTGGGCCCTTCAGCCACCGTACGGCGATTGTGTCCGACCAGACCAGAACCGCCGTAAACAGTGTGGCGATTCCCAGGTTTGCTCCCGCTCCGAGCACCGACTTCATGCGGCCAATATGGACCGGAAAGGTTGAAGATGACTTCGACACAAGGGCGCGCAGCCATGGCCAGCCAATCAAGGAAGCCGCCAATCCGGCGATCGCGTAGCCAAAGGCAAGCAGTACAATCGAGGAATTGGCGAACACTACGCCGAACGTAAAAATCAGCCACATGCCCTGACAGGTAATATTGAGCAACGCCCAGATATCCATGCGCCCCATGCCCTGGAACGCCCAGTCGTAGAATCCGGACATCGCCACGTTTCCGAGCCCGAACCCCGCGACCAACCCGATTTCCGGTCGAGTCGCGCCCGAGGCAAAATGCAAGATCGCCAGCGCCACCGCTGTGGTGGAAAGGCCCAGGAGAAATCGCGCCCCGGTGATCGCCTGAAGCAATCCCTTGTCCAGCCTGCCGGTCTGAGCCACTTCTCGCGCTCCGAACACCGGAAGCCCGAATTGAGAAATGACAAGAAGTATTCCGTTGATCGAGAAGGCGAACGAAAACGAGCCGAATTCGGCCGGTCCGAATGCCCTGGCAATGTAGAGAATCACGATGGCCTTGAGCAGCTGAGAGATCAGACCGCCGATGATCGCGAGCGCCGGGCTGGAAACAAAGGAACCGGCACCGCCGGGAGGCGTAAGCCTTTCCGAACAAGCACCGCTGACGGCGGCCTTTTGGTCGAGAAGCTGGGGGCGAATTTGGTCTGTATGACTCATGTAAATCGATATTCACTACAATTTTCCTGCGGCGTTAGCACGGACTTCAGCCTTTGCCGCTGCGAAACTACAGGCGATGTGGAACTGACATTTTGACGATGGTGCAGGCTTACCCGGCTCTCAGATCGTCCGCACGTCGCTCATGTCCACTTCCACCGACGCGGCCCTCAGGATCAGGTCAACCGAGATCACCACGCGGAACGCGTTTTTTTTTCGAATCAAGATTCCCTCGGTTCCCTGCATTGGACCGTTGACGATCCTTACTCTTCTTCCCTTCTTCAGGTACGGATGCGGTTCCGCCTTCAATCCCGGGATCAACACGTCTTTCAGTGCTTCGATTTCGACATCCGGGAGGGCCTCCGGATGGCCGTTAAAACTTACCAGCCGAACCACGCCGGGAACCTGCAGGACCTGCAAGCGATGAATCAGCGGAATGCGGACAAAAAGGTAGCCGGGAAACAACGGCAATTGCAGGCGAACATTGCGATCTTTCCAGCGGCGAACGGATTCGAACGCGGGAAGAAAGTGTTCCACGCGCCGAAGCAACAGTTGATCGGCAACTCGTTTCTCGTGGTTGGCGCAGGAATAAATTGCATACCACTGGGGCGTGTCGATTTCGACCGGCCAGTCGATGGTTGCTTCCGTCGGGTCCACCGAAACTCTTGGAGATAACATCGCTCGTTCTCTTCCCTGCCCGGATGCAGCTTCGCCCCGTCGCCCACAGGCGTCTTGTTCCTCTAACACCATTGCAATCTACTACTTACAGTCGATTTGGCCTGTTAGGGCTTTCTATTCGGCTGTCCCTGATGCAGCCGGTTCCAGAACCGCCTGCCGGAGGAGCCGGCACCTTCACCGTTTTGAAAAGCCCACGGAAGGTGGGCGATCGTCACGTGGTAGATTTCCAGCGCCAGAACTTTCTGAGGATCTTCCGGGTCGGTCGTTTGCCAAACTTGTTCGGCAAAAATCCAAACGAAGCTTGCGAAGACCGCCAGGAATGTGCCGAACATAACGATTTCCAGTCTTGGCGGAAACGATTTGCGTTCCGGCACGTCCGCAGGGTCAATCACTTTCACGGCCGGCGTCTCTTTGGCTTCCTCGACTTTGGCCAGCTCGTATTCCCGCGTCAGCGTCTCGTAAATCGCTTCCTCGACTTTCGTCTTTCGATAAAGGTCCGCGTAACTCACGCCGAGAATGGGCAGCTGGCGGATCGAGGGATAAATTGGTTGATTTCCCGGACCGGTTGAATCCGCGGGAGCGTCATACTTGCCGCCAAGTTTTTGAAGCTGCTGCCGCAATTCATCGACGCGGGCCTGCGTCGCCCGGACGCGCACATTTTCGGGCGTATAGATTTGTTTCATGCTCTGCAATTGCGATTGCGCGCCGACCAAATCGCCTTCCAGCGTGGCGGCGGATTCAATCATGGCTTTGCCCTGCGCCTGAATATCGATGGCGGTATTCTTGCTCGCGAATTCGCTAAAGCTTTTCTCCGCCGATTCCAGGTCCTGCCGAACCTCGACAAGCCTTCCTTCCAGGAACTCTTTTTCGCGATGAGCCGACGATGTGTTGAGCTGCGTAACGACCAGGTTGAGTTCCTCCATGTACTCCCGGCCAATGGCGGCCGCTCGTTGAGGACTCTTGTCCGTCACCTGAATCGTGATGATTCCGCTCTTGCGGTCTTCGGAGATTTCGGTATTCCGCGCGAGGTCTTCCCTCGCTGCCCTCCATGTACGGTCCCAATACACTTTCCTCAAATTAAATCGAGTGATCACGTCGTCAATTACCGTCCGGCTTTGCAGGATGCCGATAAACAGCGCGCCGGAACTCTTGAGGCCAAGGATATCGGATGCGACTCCGCCAAGACTCGACCCCAGCGAGCCTCCGGCTTGCGATGTAGCCGCCGCGAGCATCGCAGCCCCGGTACCGGATTGGTCGGGGGGCATCAGACGCGTCGTGGACTCGTAGCGCGCTGGAATCAGAAACGCGGCCGCGGTGGATAATGCCAGGCCATACACGGACAGGCGCAGGACGATGCGCCGGTTGTTCCAAAGCAGACGCAACAGGCCAGTGAATTTTTGCCGGGCCAGACGTTCCCCGTTCAGGCCGTCATACATCGGCCCGCCGTCGAAAGTGTCCACCGTCGCCCTCGACGAATGGGCGAAATCGTCCCTCATCAGGGTTTCCTGCCCATCCGCGCTCCGAGCTTTCACCGGTTCCGGGGTCATTTTTTTCTCTCCGGCGAAAACCCGATTTCCAGGATGGCGCTGAAATTGGCTTGCGGACCGCTGAACAGCAGCGGGTAACGCGAAATGCGCTCGTATTGCAGCTCGGTTTTCACGTACATCCCGCCGTGCAATTGCATTTCGTTCTTCAGGCCGTAGTCCTGCCAGTTCCCCCCGCCGGGAATGAAATCCGAACTGACCGTGCTGTGTTTATATAGGACCTGAAGCGAATCCTGCGGAGAAATCCAGTACGTGAACCAGAGCCGGATTGCCCGCCCCTCGCGGCCCACCGTGTTACCGATCAAATTCCTGCCATTTGTATTCCCATCACGATAAGTGCTGTTCCAGTAATTAAAGTACCCGCCGTTCCCGCCTCCCACGATCCCGTTTTGTTCCGTCGAAACTCCCTCGATATGAAAATCGAGTTTGGGAATTCCAGGAATGCGCGTGAGATACACGCCGGGATGCCAGGGATTTCGGGCCGGATTCTCGAGCGGCAACACGTCGTCCTCGGCATACGCGTCGCCGTACAGCACGATGTACTTCCGAACCCTGGGAACATAAAACGTCCAGTCCATTTCCGATTCGCTGTCGCCCGGCACGGAAACGTTTCCTGGAAGTTGTTTTCCGATGAAGGCGTGAAGAACATTTCTGAAGGTGACAGGATCGCCGCCCTCGCCGCCGAGGGTGGTCCTGCGCCCGAAACCAAGTTCCAGAAACGGAAAAAGCTTGAGGTTAATTTTCTGTCCAAAAACAAACGGGCGCCGAATATAGGAATCGCCTTCCAACCGCCCAACGAATTGGTCGACCCGCACCGGGCCAAGATGGCTGAGAAACCCCGGCAAATAGAATGGTTCGGGATTCACGAGACGGACCATGTGGACGGGCTCGATATTGTTCGTCCACATCATGGAATCGGGCCCCGGAGCCCACGAAAGGCTCTGATTGCCGATCGTCAATTGCCAGTTGTTTAAGTTCACGAGCGCGTAGGCGTCGAGCAGGCTGACCCGGTCGATCGCATTCACCGGGCCGGATGGAATTTGCGATGCGGCTACCCCATCCCGCATGCTGATGACACTGACAACCTCCGATGCCGGCGCCGGCGCGGCCGGGGCATGTTGGACCTCCGCGCGAACGTAGAACGCCAGAGGTCCAGCCGTTGCGCTGAACGATCCGCCGACCTGCCCATTGGTTCCGCGTTCAAACGGCCGGCCATAGTCGTAGGCGATGGTTTGCCCGAAATGATAGCCATCGGTGAGGGGCGGTCCGCTGATGGAAACGGCGCGTGCGTAAACCGAATCGAGGTTGGCCGAGAGATTGCGGCCCCCGCTCAGCAGTTCGATTTCCCGGCCGAACTCTCGTTCGAGCCGGCTTTGCAGTTGAGCCGCCTCTTCATTCAGAGCCGACCCCTGTCCCAAAGCTTCGCCCGCATCTTCCGTAAGGCGCGCGCATTCAATGCGGGTCCAGGGCTTAAGGCCCATAATGGCCGTATGGACGAGGCCCAATCCGACCAGCCGTTCCAGCGCGTCATAGACCCAACTATCCAACGGAACAAACGTTGACCCCATTTTGTGGCGATCCCTGTGGTCTTCGGTATCGTCGTTCCCCGATAACGGTTCCCAACCGCTCCCTCCCACTTCCGGATCATGATGGGTTCGGTAGACCTGCCAGCCGATCAGCCATCCAATCGCGCCGCCCACCAGCACGTCTGACGGGAAATGCTGCGCCCCGGCAACGCGCGTGGCGGAAATGGCGGTCGCCAGGCCGTACACCGCGATTTTCGTCAGCGGGCTGGGGTACTCGTGGGCAATCACGCTGGCGATCGACCACGCCATGGCGGAGTGATCGGACGGAAACGAATCTCCCCCTTGAAAGAATTTTCCGCGCCCCTGATCCTCATAGGGTCGCGCCCTACCAAACGAATATTTTAGGGCCGTATCCATTGCCAGACTATTGACCGCAGCCTCCGTTGCGAGAATGCCCGTCTCCCTTTGACGGTCGTCATGGCTGATGAATCTGCTCCACAGGTAAATTCCGCCGCCTGCGCCCGCCATGGAGTACAAACCATAGTTGGAAAAGCTGGTGTACCGGTTGAGCTTGGCAGGATCGGTTGACAACGCCGGAGGGACGGCACGATCGGTCGAGAATAAAATCGCCGTTGCCGTAGTGAGCGGAAACAACCAGGTGGCGTCGTCCCAGCGCAGATGCGCCGGGCTTGACCAGATCGCCTTTTGATCCGCCACCAGATTTTTCAAGAATGACATTCCCAACTCGTTCTCATTGCGAGACTCCACCGTCAAATCGCCTGCAGGCCCCATATCGTTCGCTGCCATGTCCTGAGACGTTTCCTGGACCGCCGCCTTCGCCGGCACTAAAACCGGCGCGTCGCCGGATGGCGGACTTTGGGCATCGGCATCACACGTCATTGACATCGAGAACAACGCTCCAGCAGCGAGAATAAGAGCATGGACCATGCCGCTTTTTCTATTTCTTCGAATCATGTGCGATTCTTGTTCATCAGTAATGCACGGCAATAATCACGGCGGAGGCGATGGAAGCCGCGGTCTGGGCGGTCAGCAACGCGGATTGCCACTGAATCCCTCCGGCGATTGCACGTTCCGGCACGACGACCGTATCTCCCGGCTCAAGCGCGGTCGCCAGCGAGTCCCCGCTCAGCAGACCGCTACTGGAAGCAATCACAGAGCCGTCGGCTCGAATAACGAAGATTCCTTTTTTATTCCCCAGCGGTCCCGGGCCGCCAGATTGGCTGAGATACCACCTTGCATTTTTGCCCGGCCGGTAGGAGACCGCGGTTGGGTTGAACACTTCTCCGGTAACCATTACGAAGCTCGGCCTCTTCGGCACGGTCAGAGTATCGCCCGCGCGCACCTCGATGTCCGCGGGCGTGTTTCTCCAGTGATCCAGTCTCGATGAAATTCGAATCGTCAGGCGGCCGAGCACGGTAGACGCGCTCAACTGGTCCAGGCTGGCTTGCGCCTGTTGCAGGGCCAGCGCTTTCGCTTCTTTTTGCTTGCTGTCATTTTCGGGGAGCAATTCAAGGCTGGTCTGCGCATCTCGAACACGCGTGATGATTTCGGCCTGCGATTTTGCTTCCAATTCCCGGACCTGTTCCCTTTGCAGAACCGCCCCGTACGGGTAGGCATCCGGCTGGAATCCCCCGGCTCGCTCCAGAATCGAACTTAGCCGCTCCCCGGGACGGATTCCGTATGTTCCCGGGTGTATCACTTCCCCTTTGAGGGTGATGGAAGCGCCAAGTTCGTTCCAGCCGGGGAGTTGGCGAATGGTAAGTACATCCCCATTTTGCATGGTTATATTCGATTTCGGATCGCCGGCCAGCGCGGCCGAAAGGGATACGACTTCCTGCTGACCGTTTAACTTGCTTTGGGACTTATCCGACCATTGATACTTGGTTAAGTCGGCGGTTTGAGTGTCCGCGCTCGGCTGCAGCCCGCCGGCAATGCGAATCAGGTCCGCTACATGCATGTTGGCCGTCAATGGAAAGCGTCCGGGCCTCGCCACTTCTCCCTGGATGTAGACGCTCGCCGGGTCCACCGCGTCCGGATTGCGGTGAATCAGCAGCCGGTCCCTCGGCTGCAGGATTATATTTTCGATCGGATCTCCGCCGAGGGCCTGGCTGAGACTGACACTAAATATTTTGAACTTGCCGTCCGGCAGGTAACGAAACACCTGAGCGTCCCCGGTCTCCGCGTCCGGAGTGATTCCCCCGGCGAGGTGGACCGCATCGGTCAAATGAATTTGTCCCGAGGTCTCGTAGGTGCCCGGCTTGCGAACGTCGCCCAGAACCGATACAGTCGGCGGATTCTCGAAATCAAAACGGCTGAAGATCCGGACGGTGTCCATGGGGTGGAGCAGGGGCGCCTGAGCGGGATTGTTCAAGGCTTCGGCCAGATCGAATCCCTCGACACTGGGATGGAAATCCGGCGCATTGAGGCGAATGATTTCCGCGTATCGTGTCGCCGGTTCCGGGAGCATATCTTTATAGGAGGAAATGACATCGGTTACGCGCATGTCCGCCCGATAGGAGTAGCGGCCCGGCCGGACGACGTGTCCTTCCACGTAGATGGCATCGGGATTGTAGGGAGCGATGGGGAAGATCCGCACACGATCGCCGTCGTGGATTTCGAACGACTCGAGCTTTTGCGTCACCGCGGCGTCGCCCTCGTTCTCGGGGATATCCAAGTTCAGCATGGTTTGCTTTTCATGAGCGACGATGCGCTGGACCTCGATGTGGCTCAGGGTCGCGGTGGGCAATAGCCCGCCCGCCAGTTCAAGCACGCTCGCGAGATTTTTTTCGTCCTTCAATTCATAGATCGCCGGCCGGCGCACCATTCCCTCGACGGTCACTTGCGGCCCAATCGGCGGCACCTGCACGGTATCTCCATTTTCAAGCCGCTGAAGGTCCGTCTTCACGCCGTGAAGGAGCAGGTCGTACATATCCACGGTTTCCACCAGTTGCGTTCCGCGATAGTGTTTCAGGATTCGCAGCGAGCCACGCGCGGTCGGTCCGCCCGCGGAGAAAAGCGCGTTCAATGGGGTGGAAAGCGAACTGATGTCATAAGCGCCGGGACTTGTCACATCGCCCACTTCGTATACCCGGATCGTTCGAAGGCGGGAAAGCGAAACATCGGCCGACACATCGCGGAACTGGGTCCTCAGGGTCTGCTGCAAGGTCTGCTGCACCGCGGCCAGGCTCTTTCCACTCACCAGTATCGGCCCCACCTCCGGCAGGGTGATTCTGCCCTCGCGATCCACTACGCGATAAAGGCGCTGCGATACTCCGCCCCATAAATCGACAGACAACCCGTCGCCCGGTCCAACCACATATTCCGGACCGACAGGAAGGTCCATCGGTATCAGCTGAGAGTCTCGAGATCCATTTTCAAAGACCTCGCTGCCAAATCTCCGGGGAGCCACGGGGCGAGGGACCGCCTGAACATACATGTCATACAGCGATGGGATATTGTTGTAGGGGCTCGTCTTTCGAACCATTTCCAGGGGCTGAGCGAAGAACGAGGTCTGCGGATGCGGATTGGAAGACGCCGCCTGACGCGACATCGAGGTTCCCTGCGTTGCGTAGGAACCGGGCGCGCGGAAATCAGTGCGGTTCGCCTCCTGCGTTGTCCCGTCCCGTGGCAGGCCCTGAGCCATTGCGCCACCATACGCCGCGAGCAATCCGTCGCCGCCATTCTCAAACCTGGAATTCCCGCGCATCGATTCACCGCCGAAGGGCGCTCTTGTTTCGCCAGCCAGCGAATCAAGCGACCCCGTGGCGCTCACATTGACTCCG
>Ga0265316_10007069_pt1 | contig 10628 bp, 9 predicted proteins | sample 4522metaG_FD_202092 | JGI IMG/M metagenome (GOLD analysis project Ga0265316, IMG submission 202092) | Rhizosphere microbial communities from Carex aquatilis grown in University of Washington, Seatle, WA, United States - 4-5-22 metaG | ecosystem: Host-associated > Plants > Roots > Rhizosphere >...
TGGTATGCCCGCGCGCCGCTCGCAATCGCTGATCTCGCGCCGGGCGGCCTCGATGCGCGACAGCAGGCCTTTCAGGCGGGCCACGATGCGATCGATCTGCTTCTTGTTGAGCCGCATCGCCTGTAGGGCATCAATCATCTCCAGCTTGATCGCCGCGACGTGATCCCGGGCCTTCTTGCGCGCGGGCTCGGTGGTGGGCTTCTTCTCCTCGGCCTTCTGCACCTCTTTGTGCAGCCGGCGCACCTTTTCGATCACCTTGCACACGCGATCGACGTGCCAGCCCTCGTCGAACTCGGCGTCATCCTCGTCCACGTCCTTGACCACTTCCCTGACCCGGATCTTCTGCTGGCGCAGCTGATCGCCGAGGGCGAGGATCTCCTCGATGGCGACGGTGGAATTGAGCACCACTTGCAGCACGCGGCGCTCGCCCTCCTCCATGCGCTTGGCGATCTCCACCTCGCCCTCGCGGGTGAGCAGAGACACCGAGCCCATTCGGCGCAAGTACAAGCGCACCGGATCGTTGGTCCTCGAGGACTCGTCCTCCTCTTCTTCCTCCCCCTCAGCATTGCGCGCGAGCTCCGGCTCGACCTCTTCCTCGGCCAGCGCTTCGACGGGAATCGACTTGTCGGTCCCGTCGTGGTGGGACGCCGACTCCACCATCTCGATGCCCTCGCCACCGAGGGTCGTCATCCAGTCGTCGATCTGGTCGGCCGAGCCGATGCCCGCCAGCATATGATCGTTGACTTCATCGTAGGTGAGGAACCCCTTGGCCTTGCCGAGGGCGATGAGATCCCGCTTCTTGCGTTCGCTGGTCAAGGCTGCTCGCTCGGACGCTGCCTTGTCGACGGTTTCCAGTTCCTCGTGGTCGGAGTTGTCGTCGTTCAATTGCTCGTCACTGTTTTCGATCATGTGGCCCGGAGCTCTTCCGTGGAAAACAAACGATCCATATCTTGTACGAATCGGGCCCGTCGGCCTGGGAAACTTCAATCAACCGCCCCGAGAACGATTTCTTCACGCAAGTATCCGAGATCATTGCAGCACTCAGTCCCCGAGCGCCAGTTTCTCAGCACTTCTTTCGCACGCCGCGAATTTCCTCAACGATTTCGCGGCACTTGCCGCCCCAATTCACACGCGTTTCTTGACCGCACGGGACAATTGCCGCCATTTCTGACGCGTAGCCCCGCGCGTCGCGAAGCAAATCGGTGCTTATGCTACTTATGTTCAGGCACGTGGCCGCCGGAGGATGAGACTACTGATGAGCGCAATGGATAGCAGCGACAACGATCAGCAGCAGCATAGGGAGCCCGTGCGGGGATTGGACAAGTTCGGCGACGATGCCCACTGGTTCAGGGATCTACTCGCCTCAAAGTGCGTGAACGTGGTGAGCGGGTCAGAAATGGACATTGCGCTGAAGGCCATGACTCGAGCTTCCGAGGCCGTGCTTCATCCCCCGAGTGGCCCCGACGTCGAAGCCAAAGCGGCACAGTTGCTTCAGACCGATGATGGTAGATTCACACTGGAACGGTTCCTTTTGGATGCGGTCGCCGGTGCCAACCTTTGTGCGCACGGTTCGTAAGGCACTTCTTGCCTCGCCTACGGTGTTCGACCAAAAATGGAATCTCTTCCGGGGTCCGGACGTGCTCGTAGCCAAGAGCGGAAAGCAAAGACTTGAGAGGGACCTCATGTGGGAGCTCTTCGTCGCGGCCGTGTGCACGCATGCGGCGGATGACGTCAAGATCGGGAAGCCCGATGTCCGGTGTAGAATTCGCGATGTCGCATGGGGAATTGAATGCAAGGTGCTCAACTCCCCGAAGCCGGCGAAGCATGTCGAGCGGGTGAAGGAGGGCGTCTGCCAGTTGCAAGACTCCGACATTGACCGTGGATTCGTCGCCGTGAATCTAACGAACGTTATTGACCACCACCGATTTGGTGAGTCCATTCGGACCTTTGGCAAGAATCTCTTCACCCAAGACGAGATCATGAGGGATCTTCGCCATCAAGTGAGGGCAGTCGCTTCGCCGTTCAACGATGTGCGGTTTCGGGAATGGCTGAGGCGATACCACAAGACTCGGGCTCTCTTCTTTCACGCCAATTCGATATGCCTCGCGGGAAAGTCGTTGTCGCTTTCCACTTTTAGTCTCTGGGTCGACGTTGGCAACCCGGACGTCACAAAATCAGGGGAACTCGATCGGCGGAACCCGCTGGATGAAGCAATGGCCATTCGATTCTTGAGGGCGGCAGAGAATCTTTAAGCTTCAATCAAACCGGAGTCCTTGCACCCGGTGCAAGTCGGCGAGATAAACACGGGCGTGCCATCATCCGTCAAGATCGCGGACCGCAAGGAACTTTCCGAGTTCGTTCGTACTCACTTGGGTCACCGGCTAACCGCCATGGTGGCGCCGGTGTGCATTCCCGGGCCGTTCTGGCACGGACGAAATGATGCGTACCGGGCAGCAAAGGAAGGCAGCTACTCGATGCTGCGCATGTTCATCGAGTTCCTGGGAGTGAAATCAAAGAGGCGGGAGGCAGCCGCGGGAATACCAAGCCCCCCGCCCACGCTTTGCCAGCCCTGTGACGAGAAGTCCGACGATATCCTTATCGATGCGTTCAGCCATTTCGGCGCCCAGAAACTCAAACCCTCGGATTTTGGCGACGACGAGGGGACCATTGCCCGAATGCACCGCGCACTTTGCAAGATCAATGCGCACTTCACGTATGACCAGAGCAAACCGAACCTCGACGATTACGATCGAATCGCCAGCCCGCACGACGTCGTAGAATGGGGAAGGGTGGTGGACATCGTTGTCCAGAAGCTGGACAAGCACTTCTATGCGGTCGTCGGGGAAGACATCGTTGTGCACAGCGACCTGGCGGCGCTATTCATCGACCACTTCAAGACTCGGCTTGGGCTCCAGAGCGCCGTGAGGGGCGACGGGCTTGGGAGACCGTAGCGGTTCGCGACGGTCTCCTTCGCAGCTTTGTCTATTGCGGTCCCGGGTATAGGGGCCGGGCATAGGGGGCATGGGGTCAACCCCTAGTTTCCCTTGATCACGGTGCCGTGGCTGATGTCGTTGCCGACCACAGGCAACGTCGTCGCGGTTGTCCAAGTCTTGAACATGTCGGTGCTGTCGCTGGATTTCTCGTGACCGCCGCCACCGGCGTCACAGAAGAGGCGCCATGTCCCGTTGCCCAGATCGATCACGGCCGGCGCTTCCTTGCAGCCCGGCCAGTAGCTGGTTCCGTCGAAGGCCCACGGGCCGTCCAGGCTGGCTGCGGTCCCATGTTGGACAAATGACCCCTTGGAGAACGAGTGGTATGTGGTTCCCACCTTGACCATGAAGGTGTCGATGACCCCAGGCCCCATCCCAATCCACGTGCCCGCGCCCCACTTGGTCAGGGTGGCGTCCGTCGGCTCATACCGATAGGTCTTCTGGTCGACGCTGACCAGGACGTGAATGGTCCCATCGGTGTCCTTGAACCATTCCGGTGCCCATACGTTGTTGGGCTTGAGCGCGCTGGCGTCTACCTGCGTGACCAGGGTCCAATCCTTGAGATTGGCGCTTGAAGCGACGGCAAAACTGGTTTGGTGACCGCAGCAACCCGTGCCCGCGGGGGGCGTGGTGAACGCCACATAGAACTTGCCGTCGGTGTGCTTCATGATGCTGGGATCGCGCAGATTCCCGGTCGGCCCACCGTACCCGGTGTCGTAGAGCACCTTGAAATTCAACGCATCGTCGGAGGTGTAGATCATCAAGGTGGAGGCTGGCGCAGAGTCATTGAAGCAGGAGAAGATATAGGGATAGCCCGGGCCGGTGCTGGTTCCACCGCCTGTCCCAGTGGCCGCCCCACCCGAACCAGATTGCCCACCACTGCCACCGACCGTGGACGCCCCACCAGAGCCAGCCCGACCCGCCACGCCGCCAGTGCTGGTCACTCCCCCTGACCTCGCCACCGCACCCGAGCCAATTGCGCCGCCCGAGCCAATTGCACCGCCCGAGCCAATTGCACCGCCTGAGCCAATTGTGCCGCCAGAGCCAATTGTGCCGCCTGAGCTAATGGCGCCGCCCGAGCCAATTGTGCCGCCTGAGCCAATTGCGCCGCCCGAGCCAATTGTGCCGCCCGAGCCAATTGCACCGCCTGAGCTGACGACACCGCCCGAATTGGGACGCCCGCCGGATGCCTCAATGCCGCCTGAGGCTGGAACACTGCCCCCGGTCGCAGCAACCGTGGCTGCCGAGCTGGTTCCGCCAAGGGCTGGCGTGCCGCCAGTTGCCGGGTTGCCGCCGCTGGCAGCATTGCCACCGGCAGCAGCGCTGCCCCCTTCATCGACCACGCCGGCTTGGGACGTGGTGCCACCATTGGCCGGGCCACCCGCAGTTGAGGAGCAGCTCGAGAGCAAAGGGCTGACCACCAATGCGGCCATTGTCAATCGTGCTATGGCCGTGAACCGACCGAGCGGCAGATCTCTGTTCATCTATCTTCCTCTGATTACGGTTCCGTGGCTGATATTGGCGCCCACAACAGGCAACGTCTGAATCTTGGACCAAGTCTGGAACACGTCAGTGCTGTCACTGTACATTTCGTGGCCAGCCGAACCAGCGTCCGTGTAAAAGCGCCAAGTCCCGTTGTCGAGTTCAATCAAACAGGGCGCCTCCTTGTGATTGCCCCATTTGGCCCAGTCGTTGCTGCCGACGAAATCCCAGGGACCATCCAGGCTGGTTGACGTCGCATGCTCGACATAGGTGACTGACTCGTGCTTGGTGAATGCGTGGTAGGTGGTGCCGATCTTGACCATGAAAGTGTCGATGTAGTCGGGGCCAATCCCGATCCAGGTTCCGCCGCTCCACTTGGTGAAAGTGTTGTCCGTCGGCTCGTAGCGGTAGGTCTTGGCGTCGATGCTGACCAGAACGTGAATGCTCCCATCCGTGTCCTTGAACCATTCCGGGGCCCATACGTTCTTCACCCCGGCGACGCCGCTTTGCACCTGGGTGATTGTGGTCCAGGTCTTCAGATCGGAGCTTGAGGCAACATTGAAACTCGACTCGGCCCCGCAACAGCCAGTGCCCGACGGGGGCGTCGTGTGCACGACATAGAACTTGCCATCGGTGTGCTTCATGATGCTGGGATCGCGCAGGTTGCCGGTTGGTCCGCCATACCCCGTGTCGTAGAGCAAGGTGAAGTTCAACGCATCGTCGGACTTGTAGATCATCAGCGTGGAAGCCGGAGCGGCGTCGTTGAAGCAGGCGAAAACATAGGGATAGCCGCCTGTGCCACTGACCGTCCCGCCTGAGCCTGGCTGTCCCCCGCTGCCAACGCTGCCCCCAGCCGCCCCGCCCGACCCAGATCGTCCCGCAGTGCCGCCGGAGCCGGCTACGCCTCCAGAGCCGGTTGTGCCGCCCGAGCCAGTCACGCCACCGGAACCGACCACGCCACCGGAAACAGTCACGCCGCCGGAAACAGTCACGCCACCGGAAACAGTCACGCCACCGGAAACAGTCACGCCACCAGAACCGGTCACGCCACCAGAACCGGTCACGCCACCAGAACCGGTCACGCCACCGGAGATCCTGTCGCCGCCTGAAGCAGCCGCGCCACCTGTGCGGATTGTGCCGCCGGAGCTAGTCGTTCCCCCAGAACTGGTCATCCCCCCGGATCTGGCCGTCCCACCCGATGCGATAGTTCCGCCGGTCGCGGAAATACTGCCACCAGTCGAATCACCCGTGGTTGCCGAACTCGTTCCACCCGAAGCCGGATTCCCGCCCGACGCAAGGCTGCCACCTGTGGTCACGCTGCCGCCCGTCGCGACGGCGCCCCCCGAAGCCACCGCCCCACCCTCGGAAGGGGAACCGCCGGTCGAGGACAGATCGGACGTACCGGAAGAACAGCCCGCGACCAGGAGGACGCATGCCCAAGCCCCGACAAGCACTGACCCTTGAGCCATGTGCGGATTGCGTCCCCGATGCCTGTTCGTCATCAACTTCTCCTGTATGTAGGTCTACTTGAGTCTCGCAGCGACACGAAACCACAACGACGATGGATCAGCCCATCAGCGCCGCGGGATGAGCTGCGTCTTTTGCATAGACAATGTTCCCGCAACGCACCCGGCAGGCTCAAGAAAATGGATCGTCCAGCCGTGACAAATAGTGCGCTTTCTTGGCCCCGGACCAAGCCGTGCCGCTATCATGAGAGTATCGGGTTTTGGACTTGGCGGGTTTCATGAGCCGGGTGCGACCAGGAACGGCACCTCAATGACAACAGACATGCGCAGCGAAAGCGAAAGCCAGGCCAGACAAGGCGCCAAAATCTTGGTCCTTCCGGCGGCAGATCTCGCGACCGCTGATGATGCGGGCCTGGTGCGGGCAACCCTGGATGGGGATCCCCGCGCGCCCCGCGTCCTGTGGAATCGCCATGCGCGTCTCGTGTACCGCATTCTGCGCCGCTCACTCGGCCAGCAAAATGAGGTCGAAGATCTGGTGCAAGAAGTCTTTCTGAACCTGTTCAAGCGGCTGCCGACCTTGCGCGAGCACAAGGCCTTGCCCGCGTTTCTGGTCACCATCACCACCCTCACCTTGCGACACGAGTTGCGTCGCCGCTGGGTGCGACGCTGCATGAGCCTTGGCGCGCGAGACGACCTCGATCCCGATCTGCGGGTGGTGCATCCCAATCCCGAAGCCCGCCAGGCCGTCTCTCGGCTCTACGCGATCCTGGATCGACTTGGCAGTGAGGACCGTATCGCCTTTGTCCTCCGCTTTATTGAAGGCATGGAATTGACTGAGGTGGCCGCAGCCCTGGGTTTGTCCCTGGCCACGACCAAGCGGCGGCTTGCTCACGCCCGCGCGCGGGTGGATCATCACATTGCAAGAGATCCAGGCCTGGCCGCCTACCTCTCGGGAATAGACGAGACATCGCCATGACAACCAGCCTAGATCCCCAAGATTCTGACCGCGCCCTTGACCATCTGTGCGAGCTAGCCCGGGCCAGCTTCACCGACGAACTGTCGGATCGCGAACAGGCTGGCTGGAATCGCCTTGAGGCGAAGCTGTCCCGACGATCTCGCCCCCGGCGCGTCCTGGTGTTCGGCCTGGGCCTGGCGGCCGTCGCGGCTGCCGCCCTGCCTCTGGCGCTCAGGCTGCGTCCGACGCCGCCCAGCCTTGGGTTCCGCGTCGTCGACGAGGGCGGCGTGGCGCAAACCGCCTCCAATCTCGCCTCTGCGGGACGCATTGAATTCTCCGACGGATCCCAGATCAACGTGGCCTCTGAGGCGCGCGCGAGTGTGACGGCCATTGATGCACGGGGCGCGCATATCCGGCTTGAACATGGGCGGCTCTCCGCACGCTTCGTACAACTGCCGAATGCAAGCTGGTCGGTGGCGGCCGGGCCCTATCAAGTTCTGGTGACAGGGACGGCTTTCGACGTCAGCTGGGCCCCCGACGCCCGTGCCCTGGAGCTTTGGCTTCGTCACGGCAGTGTGTTGGTGAAAGGCCCCAACACCGGGCAAGGCATTGCCGTGGTTGCTGGCCAACACCTCCAGGCCAGCGCGGCCACGGGGCAAATCGTGCTCGACGCGATGGCCCCCGCGCCGGTACAGCCTGCCGCGCCCACGGCCCCGGCCGACCTCGCGCCCACACCCTCTCCTCCCTCTGAGCGGCCCTCGATCCGCGAGTCCCCGCGCACGCAGCGGCCGACGCCCACGCCCCGATCAGCGATCCTCGAACCCTCGCTCACCTGGCCGCAAGCACTGGCCCGCGGCGACTTTCAGCGCATACTCGACGAGGGTGCGCGCCGAGGCCTCGACCAGGTGATTGCAAACGCGACCAGTGCCGACCTGGCGGCCTTTGCCGATGCGGCTCGCTACGGCCGCAGGAATGATCTGGCCCAACGGGCGCTCTTGGCCCAGCGCCAGCGCTTCCCGCAGACCCTGCCCGGCCGAGACGCCGCCTTCTTTCTCGGCACCATCGACGAGGCCCGTGCCGGCCGCGAGGCCCAGATGAGTGCGCTGCGATGGTACGGGCGCTACTTGGCGGAAAACCCCAGTGGAAATCTGCGAGGACAGGCCCTGGGTCGCCGCCTGGCAATCTTTGAATCCCTCCACGACCGATCCGCTGCGCGCGAAACGGCGGTTCAGTACCTGGCCCAATTCCCCGCGGGCCCGTATGCGAGCAACGCCAGGCGCATCGTCGAGTCGGGACGTTGAGATGGGAACCCTGAGAGGGTTCGCTCCGCCCTTCGGCTCCCCACCTGCCACCTCCTCCCCGCTCGCTTCGCTCGGCCTCGCCAAACCCTCCCGCGATGGTCCGCGGCGAGCTACGAGGGCGCGCGAAGCGCGGGGCGGGCAGGGGGGCTGTCCGTCCCGAAGCCCCCGAAGGGGGAGCTCGCCGACTCCCCACGCGATTGAGATGGGACCCCTCCCCGCGCGACTGAGATGGCTAGAAACTATAGTGGAACCAGTCAACATCAATGGAGCCGGTCTCGCTGGTATTGTTGTAGTTGTAGATACCAACGTAGTCGCCCCGATAGCCGCCCCATTTGAGAGCAAACGTTCCCCCAAATTGAGTGAAGTTGCTTCCATCGTAGCTGAAGTAGTAGGTGTTGCGGCTCGACTTGTCGACCCGGGACCGCAGCCAAATCGTGGTCACTGAACCGGGAACCTGCTCACCGCTGCGACTCGCCCCGTTGCTGCTGTATCTCAGGGTCCTGGTCGTCCCGGTTTGTGCAACTCCGATGCTTGCGTAGTCTGCGCCACCGTTGAAATGGGACAATCCAGCTTCCTCACCGTCCGCCATGTTGCTGATATCGATCTTGACGTCGACCTGCACTGAATCGCTCTTCACGTATCTTTGGCAGATGGTATTGCCGGCCTTGAAGAAATCTCCGTTCGCGAGCGGCTTGAACGCGGACAGGCGCAGGTATCCCGGTCGGGCCGTCAGTGACCACTTGTCAGCCCGCGGTTGATAGTTCCATTGCCAGCGCGGGTGAAGGGTCACCCCGGTAAATTCGTCGCTGCCCTGGGGAAACATCGCTGCCTGTCCGCGCACCGGCATCTCCACCCTCCAGACCGGCTCGCCAATCCCGTCGTGGTTGCTGTCAGCCCCGGCCATCGGCCAATCATCGATCCAGGTCACCGGAAACAGGCTGACGGGTCTTCCGTTCACGTATCCGGCCCCCTGGTGGGTCAGGAAATACCACTTCGATCCGTCGGGCGAGCTCACCAAAGCGCCTTGATCAAATCGGCCCGTGGTTTTACCCTCGGCGTCGCCATGGATCATGACGTAGTCAGCCGAGCCCTGCGGGGACCTGTCGTAGCTCCCGGGATTGCCCGGCCCTCCGGGCAATCCATTGGCCAGTGTCCCATAGAGGTTCTTTGAGCGCAGCATGACGGCCTTCCTGGTACCGCCGCCATTGTCATTGTGAAAGAGGTAGTAGTACCCTCTCATCTTCCAGATCTTGTTGCCCTCGCCCAGGATCGCCTGCGGATAGATATTCGTGCCCCGGTCCGTGGGATCGGAGGTTTCGAGCCGCATCTTCGCCACGGTCGCATCGAGCAATTGCGTTCCATCCGGCGCCATCTGAAACAAGATGGGGTACCAGTACTTGCCCGGTTTGCTGGCCACAAGATAGGCCTTGCCATCATCGTCCCAGAAGGGACAGGGATCGTCCCAACTGAGGCCATCCAAGGCATCCCCATTCTTGTCCTTCATAGTCTGAATGACCCACGGGCCTGCTGGATTGCTGGCGGTGGCGACGAAAAGCCCGCCGTCGGCCCAAGTCGTGACGTAGACCCAGAATCTTCCATCGTGATACCGGATGCAGGGAGCGTACACGCCGGTGTTGTAGTGGTTCATTTCAGTAAAATTGAACCGGCTATCGTTGAATTGCGCCGCAGGATTGCTGCTGACGTACCCGATTGTCTCCCAGTTCACCAAGTCCTTGGAATGCAGAATCACCACTCCGCCCGACAGTTGCAGGGTCGAGGAAACCAGGTAGTAGTCGCTTCCCACCAATATGACGTCGGGGTCACTGTAGTCCGCGGGCAGGATGGGATTGGTGTACGTGCCATTGCCTTCGTCGCCCCATGGTCCAGGGGGGCCACTATTGGCAAGTCCGGCAGCGCACGAAAGAGCACCCAGCAGCACGGCTAGCGGAGGAAGCGACTTCCTCAACGTCTCTAGTGGGTGCATGGACACCGTCAGTATAGCTAGCCACCGCGTGACTGTCGTCACCTTTTGAAGCGTCGGCGCCACACCGCCAGCCATCTCACCTCCCGTACACACTGGCCAAATCCGACTGAATCAAATCGTCGGTGGCGTCGCTGGTCATGGCCGCGATCACGACGCCCTCAGAGAATGCTCCCGAGCCCAGGTTCGATCCATCGCCGCCCTCGCCGAGCGACAGCCCGCCTTGTTGTTTCAGAGGACTGTACCCGCTTGGCAGGGCCCCATTCCAGTAGGTATTGAGCCCGCCAGTGGCAGCGTTCCCGGCCTTGAGCGCCCAGGACGTCGTCCCGTTGGTCTTGGCCAACACTGTGACAAGATTGTTGCCTGGGTAGGCGAGGGACGGGTAGTTTGGGTTGGTTCCGCCTGGGTCCTTGACCGAACCTGCGAAGAGGCCGTTCTCAAAATCGGCCATGC
>Ga0265316_10007070_pt1 | contig 10627 bp, 6 predicted proteins | sample 4522metaG_FD_202092 | JGI IMG/M metagenome (GOLD analysis project Ga0265316, IMG submission 202092) | Rhizosphere microbial communities from Carex aquatilis grown in University of Washington, Seatle, WA, United States - 4-5-22 metaG | ecosystem: Host-associated > Plants > Roots > Rhizosphere >...
GGCGAGCTGTTCTTCGTCATCGGCGGCAGCGGCTGCGGCAAGAGCACGCTGCTGCGGCACATGGTCGGATTGAATCGTCCCATGCAGGGTGAGGTCCGCTTTTTCGGACAGCGCTTCGACGATCAGGACGTCCGGGCGCGGCGCGAGGTGCTCAAGACCTTCGGCGTCCTCTACCAGAGCGGCGCGTTGTGGACGTCGCTGTCCATCCGCGAGAATGTCGCGTTGCCGCTCGAGCTGCACACCGACCTCACCAAGCGCGAGCGCGAGGAGATCGCGACCCTCAAGCTCGCCCAGGTGGGGCTTTCGGGCTTCGAGGATTATTATCCGTCGGAACTCAGCGGCGGCATGCGCAAGCGCGCCGGGCTCGCCCGCGCCCTGGCGCTCGATCCGGCCATCGTTTTCTTCGACGAGCCCTCGGCCGGGCTCGACCCCATAACCTCCCGCAAACTCGACGAGCTCATCCGGCAGATCCGCGACAACTTTGGGACGACCTGCATTGTCGTGTCGCACGAGCTCGACTCGATCTTCAGCCTGGCCGACCGCGTGATCCTGCTCGACCGCGGCGAGCAGGGGATCATCGCCGAGGGCGATCCACGCCGCCTCGCCCGCGACAGCCGCGACCCGCGCGTGACCGAGTTTCTCCGCCGCGTCGGCCCCCCCGCCATATCCACGTGAACTTTTGTTTTGTCATTCCGGTCGAAGCCCAAAATGCACATAGGAGCGCCTGCCCATGAAAACCAAGGTTAGTCCCACCGTCATTGGCCTGTTTGTCATCGGCGCGTTCGTGCTGGGCTTCATCGCGTTGATCTCCTTTGGCGGGGTGAACTTTTTCTCCCGGCCGCAGCGGTTCGTCGTCTATTTCAATGAATCGATCCACGGCCTCGACCTGGGCTCGCCGGTCAAGCTGCGTGGTGTGCGGGTGGGTCGGGTGGTCGACCTCAACGTGCGCTACGATGCCGCGCAGAACCAGTCGGTGGTGGCGGTCGTCTGCGAGCTGAGCCGTAACATCATCACCGACCGCGACGGCACCAATGTCGACGTGTCCGATCGTGACGTGCTGCAGGGATTCATCGACCACGGATTGCGGGCACAACTCGGCGTCATGGGGCTCGCCACGGGGCTCCTGTTTGTGGAGCTCGATTTCTACAACCCACACGAATATCCCCCGGACGCGAAATTGCCCGAGTCGAAATATGCCGTGATGCCGGCCGTGCCCTCGGCCATCTCCGAATACCAGGCCAGCCTTTCCGTGATTCTCTCCGATTTGCGGAAAGTGGATTTCGCCGGCCTTTCCAAGGAGCTGAAAGGCCTGCTCGCCGATACGCGCAAGCAGGTCAACACGATCGAGGTCAAGGATCTCATCGCCGAATGGACCAAGGCCGGGCAGTCGGTCAACGCCCTCGCGACGTCGCCCGAGTTCAAGCAGGCGTTCGCTCACCTCGACGCCGCCATCGCCGACCTGCGCGGTGTGCTCGCCAAACTCGATGCGCAGATCGATCCCGCGGGCGCCAAGTTCGGCGATACGCTGGCTGAGGCGAAGCGGACGCTGGAATCGTTCAACGAATCCGCCGTCACGTTGCGCCGGTTCGTCAACGCCCAGCAGAATCTCGGCGCCGACGCGGAACAGGCGTTCACCCGTCTCGCCGCCGCCGCCGACGCCGTGCAGCGCCTCGCGGATTTCCTCGAACGCAACCCGACCGCGTTGCTCTCCGGCCGCAAGCCGCCCCAGTGAGAGACGACCACGCCACACCCGAAATACACCAAAATGAATGCCGCCCTGCCGAGTTTTCGCTTCCGCTTTTTGTCGTCCGCCGTCTGCCTTCTCTTGCTTGCCGGCTGCAACGTCATCCCGCCGCCGCAGGCCGATTCGACGCGGTATTTCGCGCTGGCCAGCCCCGCACTGGACGATTCGACCGCGCGCCCGACGCTCGGCACCTTGCGGCTGGGCCTCAAGGCCGTGGACGTCGCGCCGTATTTGAAAAAAGGCCTGATCGTCGTGCGCCGGGGCGAAAATGAACTCGTTTACAACGAGTTCGCCCGTTGGGCCGAACCGCTGGAAGCGAGCATCGCCCGGGCGTTGCGCGCCCGTCTGTTGGCCGACGCGAAAACCGGCCGGGTCTTTGCCTATCCCTTCCCGTTCGACCAGGAGCGCGATTTCGACGTCGCGATCGGCATCGTGCGCTGCGAAGGCGTGCAACTGAGTGGCGGCGGCGCGGCCGCGCGTTTCGTGGCGACGCTGGAGATCACGTCGGCCGGCGCCAGCTCCGAGGTGGTGGTCCGCAAAACCATTGCGATGCCCGACGTGGTTTGGGACGGCAAAGACTATGCCGCGCTGGCCCGTGCCCTGAGCAACGACGTGGCCGCGCTCGGCCAGGAAGTCGCCGCCGCGTTGCCGGAAAAGAAGTGACGCCAACGCCGGTTTTGAACCGCGGCCAGCCCGGCTATTTCCCCGGTTGGGGATTGCGTTGTAGGAGCGGCTTTACGCCGCGATGAGACCGGAAATCGCGGGATAAACCCGCTCCTACAGTTCGGAGCGAGCCAGCAGAATTTTTTCCCGCTAATTGGCGCTAATTTTCGCCAATGAAAATCGGCTTTGCCACCGATTGGGCGCGAACCAGCATGCGTCCCCATGAGTCGTGTCCCCAGCTCTCCGATCACGACCGGCGCCCCCGGCTCGGCGGAAGGGTGGCGCGTGGTGGTGGTCGCCGGCATCCTGGTGCTCGCGGCGCTGGGAGCGTATTGGAACAGCTTCGACGTTCCTTTCCTGCTGGATGACAAAGTATCGATCGAAGGCAACCCGTCCATCGAGCATCTCGGGCGGATCGGGGATGTTCTTTCGCCGACGTCGCCCGCGCAAACGGTTGCGCGGCCGCTGCTCAATTTATCCCTGGCGTTGAATTACGCCGCGGATGGCATGTCCGTGCGCGGATACCACGTCGTCAATCTGCTCATTCATATCTGCGCCGGGCTCACGCTGCTGGGGATTGTGCGCCACACGCTGTTTTCGCCGGGATTGCGCCCTCGCTATGGCGAGGCGGCCCTGCCGTTGGCCGCATTCGCCGCCCTGCTCTGGACGCTGCATCCGCTGCAAACGGAAGCCGTGACGTATATCAGCCAGCGGGCCGAATCGCTGATGGGTCTGTTCTACCTGCTGACGCTGTATGGCTTCATCCGTTCGGTCGATGTAGGGCGGGGTCGCCGAACCCCGCCTCCTCGGACGGCGGGATTCGGCCGGTTCGATGGGCTCGCGGCAGGCGATCCCGCCCTACAGCAATCCGCCATCGGCGGAAGCAATCGGTGGCTCGGTCTCTCCGCGATCGCTTGCCTCTGCGGGATGGCCACGAAACAGGTCATGGTAACTGCGCCCGTGCTCGTGCTGCTCTACGACCGGGCGTTCGTCAGCGGATCGTTTCGATCTGCGTTGGCGAACCGGCGTTGGTATTACGCGAGTCTGGCGGCTACCTGGCTGTTGCTTGGTTTTCTGATGCACCATTCGTCGTTGGCGGAGATCAGCGTGGGGTTTCAGTCTGGCGTCAGTTGGCCGACTTATGCGGTGACGGAGTTGCGTGTCGTCACGGATTACCTGCGGCTCGCGTTTTGGCCGCATCCGTTGGTGTTCGATTATGGCAGTGAAGTCCTGGTGACCGACCCGCTGACGGTGGTGCCGCACGCGCTGATCGTGGCGGCGATGTTGGTCGGAGTCGCGCTCGCCTGGCGCCGGTGGCCGATGATGGGATTTCTCGGATGCTGGTTCTTTCTGATTCTGGCGCCCACCTCGACGGTCGTGCCGGTTGCGGACCAGCCGATGGCCGAGAGCCGGATGTATCTGCCGTTGGCGGCGGTGGTCGTGTTCGTGACGCTCCTGGGTTACGTGCTCGTTCGGCGCAGAGTCTTTGTCGTCCTTGGCCTCGTGGCAGTCGGACTCGGCGCGTTGACCGTCCTCCGAAATCACGACTACCGCAGCGCACTGAGCATTTGGGAAGACACCGTCGCCCGGCATCCCCGCACTTCTCGCGGGCACTGCAACCTCGGCATCGCCCTGGCGCAAATGCCCGGCCGGGGTCCCGACGCCATGGCGCAATTCGAGGAGGCGCTACGTCTCAAACCCGCTTACGCAGAGGCGCACGGCAATCTCGGCCTGGCTCTGGCGCAGATGCCCGGCCGATTGCCCGATGCCATCGCGCACTACGAAGCAGCATTGCGCAGCAATCCGAACTATGCCGAGGCGCATAACAACTTGGCTGTGGCGTTGGCGCAGCTCCCCGGCCGGTTGCCCGACGCGATGGCCCACTACGAAATGGCTCTGCGGCTACACCCCACCGATGCCGGTGCGCACAACAACCTGGGCCTGGCCCTGGCGCAGATGCCCGGCCGGTTGCCCGACGCGATCGCGCAATTTGAGGAGGCGCTGCGGCTCAGGCCGGACTTCGCCAAGGCGCATAGCAACCTCGGCACGGCGCTCGCGAAAATGCCCGGACGACTGGCCGAAGCCCGTGCGCACTTCGAAACGGCGGTGCGCCTTAAGCCCGATTCCTTCGAAGCTCACTACAACCTCTCCGTGGCCCTGGCGAAAGTACCCGGTCGGTTGCCCGACGCCATCGTGCACAGCGAAACCGCCGTGCGCCTCAAGCCGGACTCCGCCGAGGCGCACCATAACCTCGCCAACGTCCTGGCGCAGATGCCCGGCCGGATGCCCGATGCGATCACTCACGACGAAGAGGCCGTGCGTCTCAATCCGAACTACGTCGATGCCCGAAACAACCTCGCCGTGCATTATGCCGAAACCGGAAGATGGGAGGATGCGATCGGTCAGTTGGAAATTGCGGCGCGCCTCAACCCGGCCGCCACGGCGATTCGCGACAATCTGGAAAAGATGAAGGCCAGGAATCGGCCGGACGCAGGCCGGTCGATTCCTTAGCAAAATGGAGTTTTCCTGCGCGCATCTTTTTGACACAGAGGTCCTAGCGCGGCGGAGCCGCAACCGAAGCAACGGAGTTGAGACACAGAGCGCACAGAGACTTAGGTCGAGGTCACAGAGGAAGGCATCTACCTCCGTGACCTCTTTCGAACTCCGTGCCCTGTGACGAAAAATCGCCAGAACACAAGATTCTGCGGGTGTGTAATATCCAGAGGCCAACAGGAGGGCACAGAGCTACAGCCTCCTGACGTCGGCTGCTACGTCCGAAACATCGTTTCGGATTGGCGGGAATTATACCAAATGCCTCAAGCCTCTGCATTTTACACGAAGGTCGCCAAGTCCGCGAAGGAGGAATTGGAAGTGGTAAACTACTTCGCGCTCTTTGCGACCTTGGTGTAAAAGCTGTAGGATTTTGGTATTAGCGGTTTCCCGCGTCCGACTCCTTGAACGACTCCACGTGGTAGATCGACACGGTCACGCCCGAGCCGCGCCAGTCTGACGCTTCGCAACCGGCTTTTTCGGCGAGGCTATTGAGGAATTCTACTTTGTCGGGGATTTGTTCCCATACTTGCGGCAGATACGTCGCCCCGCGGCCGCCGATCTGCAACACCACGCCATCTTTGCCCGGCTGGAGTTTCTGCAGGAGGTCTTTGGGCGAACTGAAGAAGAGCGGCAGGGGCTCGGTGAGCACGCTGATCTCAATCTCGAGCTGGGCGACTTCGCTGGCCGCCACCGGCGGGAAACGCGGATCGCGGAGTGCGGCGCTGCGGGCATTGTCGACGACGGCCTGGACCAGCGGCTCCTGCGCCACGATGTGCCCAATGCAGCCACGCAGCGAGCCGCGCTCGGTCAGCGTGACGAAGCAGCCCTTTTTTGTGGTGAATTTTGACGCCAGTGCTGCAGTGTTCACCGGGGGCAGCTTGCCCGTGGCGACGACTTCGCGCACGGTCTTGCGCGCCAGCTCCAGCAGATAGCGGCGCTCCTCGGCGGAGTAGGTGGCGCCAGGCGCAGGTGCGGCGCTTTCCGCGGTGGCGGCCGACGGCGCGTAGAACGCGATCGCGGCATAGCCGACCACGCCGTGCGCTTTGTCGCCGGACGTGTCGCCGCTGTTGCGGTAGTCGAGCAGACGGGTTTTCCAGCCCTTCTGTTTCGCCACGTAGATGAGGGTTTGGATCGGGATCGCCCCGCAGGCGTCGTCCGGTGCAATTCGATCCGCCTCGAGGGCGCAGATGGCCTCGACGGTGCGGCGGTCGCGCTTTTGGGCGTTGGCGTAGGTGTCGTAGTGGCTCAGGTCGGAACTGGCGATGATCAGCGTCCGGTCGTCGAGGATTTGCATGAGTGCCGTCGCGGCTTTCGCCGTATCGATGTCGCCGCAGACGACCGGCAGCAGTTGGAAGTTCTTGAGTGTTTTCTGGAGGAACGGCACCTGGACCTCGTCGGAATGCTCCCAGGTGTCGGCCGTGTCGTCGCCGAGGTCCGGGGCCGGGCACGAGGCTTGTTTCCACCACTCCGGGCGTCGCACGAAGGCTTTGGGCTCGAGGGCAAACGGCCTGAGCTTTGCCAGCGTACGCGCTTTCTTCGAGATGGGCACGTCGCCGAGCGGCGTGCGAAATACGTCGGCGCCGGAAACCGAGCCGGCCAGCACCTCGGCATAGTGGCTCGGCGCCAGCACCACGACCGTCTCATATTCGTGCCCGACCAGCAGGCGATAGCCGTAGGCGGCTACTGGTCCGGAGTAGGCATAGCCGGCGTGCGGGCAGACGAGCGCCTTGAGCTCTCCGCCGAGCGGTTCGTCCTTCGCGGCGGCGAGGTACGCTTCGATGGCCCGCGAGAGTTCGGTTTTGTCCTTCGGATAAAACAGTCCAGCCACCGCCGGTAGGCGGACTTTGATGGCGGGGGATGCGGCCTCGGCCGCGGGTGCACGGTACGCGGCGCCAACCGCGACAGCGAGGATCAGGCCAAGTACGAGTGAGCGGGGACAGTTTCGCGAGATCATGAGGCCTCCGGTTTAACGACGGCGAAAGGCTAGGGCGGTGCGTCTCGAAGCACAAGCGTCGCGACCGACGAAGAGTGAGCGGTTTTTCGGGTGTCCCGAAATCGGATTTGCCATCGATCGATTGCGGAAAAGCATGCACGCCATGAGTCGTGTCCCCAGGCGCACAATCGCCACCGGCACTCCTGGTGCGGAGGCCGGCTGGTCCGCGCTTGCGGTAGCTGCCATTCTGATACTCGCGGCGCTTGGGGCGTATGGGAATAGCTTCAATGTTCCATTCCTGCTGGATGATCAGTGGACGATTATCAACAACGCGTCCATCCGCCATCTCGGACAAATGGGCGATGTTTTGTCGCCGCCGTCGACAGGGACGACCGCCGCGCGACCATTGCTCAATCTTTCGTTTGCGTTGAATTACGCGGAAGGCGGCGTGTCCGTGCGCGGTTACCATGCGGTGAACTTGCTGATCCATGTCTGCGCCGGGCTCGCGTTGCTGGGGATCGTGCGCCGTACGCTGCTCTTGCCAGGCCTGCGCCACCGCTATGGCGGGGTCGCCCTGCCACTGGCCGCGTTCGCCGCCTTGCCTTGGACGCTGCATCCACTGCAAACGGAAGCCGTGACGTATATCAGCCAGCGGGCCGAGTCGCTGATGGGTTTGTTCTATCTGCTGACGCTTTATTGCTTCATCCGGTCCGTTCCATCGATCACCGGTTCAAATTTTACAGAAGACAACGAAGGGAACGAAGGATCTAGAGCTGTTCATGGCTCTTTGTTCTCTTCGTTACCTTCTGTAAAAACTTCAGGGCTCGAGGTAGTGAATTCACGCGTAACCGGCACGGGATGGCTCTATCTTTCCGTGGCCGCCTGCCTTTGCGGAATGGCCACGAAGCAGGTCATGGTCACCGCGCCCGTGCTGGTGCTGCTCTATGACCGGGCATTTGTCAGCGGATCGTTTCGGGCGGCGTTGGCGAACCGGCGTTGGTATTACGTGAGCCTGGCGACCACCTGGTTGCTGCTGGGTTTTCTGATGCACCGTTCGCCGCCAGCCATGACTGGCGTAGGCCTTAAGGCTGGTGTCAGTTGGCTGAGCTACGCATTGACGGAGCTGCGGGTTGTCACCGAGTACCTGAAACTGGCGTTCTGGCCGCATCCGTTGGTGTTCGATTATGGCACCGAGATCCTGGCAACCGACCCTCTGGCGGTGGCGCCGTACGCGCTCGTCATCGTCGCGATCTTGGTCGGAGTCGTGATAGCGTGGCGTCGCTCTCCGATGGCCGGATTTCTCGGCGCTTGGTTTTTTCTAATCTTGGCACCTACCTCGACAGTCGTGCCGATTGCGGACCAGCCGATGGCGGAAAGCCGGATGTATTTGCCTTTGGCGGGGGTGGTGGTGTTCGTGACGGTTGGGGGTTACGCGTTACTATCTCGAAAAATGCTCGCAAGCCGCGAAGAATTTTTGGCCACAAAGAGGCACAAAAAACCAAAAGTAAGCGCTGTAACCTGCGTCACGCCTATAGGCGCGCGGGAGTCATTGGCCGGAGTCAAAATGCGCTTTTTGCGCATTTTTGCGGCCAATCGGATCGGTCATTTCCAAAGTCTAAATTCAACAGGTAATTGGTATTATGCCGTCCTCGGCCTCGTGGCAGTCGGACTCGGGGCGCTGACCATCCAGCGAAATCACGATTACCGCAGCGAACTGAGCATTTGGGAGGATACGCTGGCCCGGCATCCTCATACCTCTCGCGGGCACAGCAGTCTCGGCATGGCATTGGCGTCGATATCCGGCCGATTGCCCGATGCCATCGCTCACTACGAAGAGGCGTTGCGCATCAATCCAACCTATGCGGATGCGCACAACAACCTGGCCAACGCCCTTGCCCAGATACCCGGCCAGTCGGCCGAGGCCATTGCGCATTACGAGGAGGCGTTGCGCCTCAAACCCAATCTTGCCGAGGCGCATAACAATCTCGCCATTGCACTCGCGGCGATGCCAGGTCGGTTGCCCGAGGCCATCGCGCATTACGAAGCGGCCTTGCGCTCCAAGTCGGACTATGCCGAGGCGCATTACAACCTCGCGATCGTGCTCGCGAAGATGCCCGGTCGGTTGGCCGAGGCCATCGCGCATTACGAAGAAGCGGCGCGCCTGAAGCCGGACTTTGCCGGGGCCCATCATAACCTCGGGATGGCCCTGGCGCAGATGCCCGGCCGATTGACCGAGGCCATCGCCCACTACGAAGAGGCGCTGCGCAACAGGCCGGATTATGCCGATGCGCATAACAACCTCGCCGTTGCCCTGGCGCAGATACCAGGGCGGTTGCCCGAGGCCATCGCGCATTACGAAGAGGCGCTGCGCCTCAAGCCGGATTATGCTGAGGCGCATAACAACCTTGCTGTGGCCTATGCCGAAACCGGGCGTCTGGAAGCTGCGATCGGTCACGCGGAAATCGCCGCCCGGCTCAACCCGGCCTCCACCGCAATTCGCGACAACCTGGAAAAACTAAAGGCCAGGAATCGGCCGGACTTCGGCCGGCCGATTCCTTAGCAAAATGGCAGTGCCATTTTGGAGAACGAAATTTCCGAGCCTTCAATTAGCGACCATTAGCGCAGATTAGCGGTTAAGCTTTTGCCGAATTTTGGATCGGTCATGCGCCAGCCGTGGCTTGCGTCGAGGCGGGCTTCGTCTTCCCGTCTCGGGGCATGATCGGCGTCTTCGATTCGGGTTTCGGCGGGCTCACCGTGCTGGCTTCCTTGCTGGAGGCATTGCCGCAGTACGATTACCTGTTTCTCGCCGACAGTGCGCGGGCGCCGTACGGAGCCCGCAGTTTCGACGTCATCTACGATTTCACCCTGGAGTCGGTGGAATGGCTCTTCGACCAGGGCTGCACGGTGGTGATCCTCGCCTGCAACACCGCCTCGACCCGCGCGCTGCGCAACATCCAGCAACTGCACCTGCCGGCGCGTCGCCCGGATCGCCGCGTGCTCGGCGTCGTGCGCCCTTCCGTCGAGGCGCTGGCCGGCCTGCCGCCCGGCGCCGTGCCCGGCGAGACGCCGCCGTCGCTCGCGACGGGCATTGTCGCCGTGCTGGGCACGGAAGGGACCGTCGCCTCCGATTCCTACGGGGTTGAACTGCGCAAACTCGCACCGCGGCTCGAACTCATCCAGCAAGCTTGTCCGCTTTGGACACCGTTGGTCGAGGCCGGGGAACTCGACGGGCCTGGCACCGAATGGTTCCTGCGGCGTTATCTCGATCCGGTGCTCAAACCGGGCCGCCGGCCGCAACGCCTGCTGCTGGCTTGCACTCATTATCCGCTGCTGCTGCCGGGCATCCGTCGGATCGTGCCGCCGGAAGTGGAAATTCTGGCGCAGGGCGAGATCGTGGCATCGCGGTTTGCGGCGTGGCTGGCGCGCCATCCCGATCAGGAGGCGCGCCTCGGGCGGAATGCGCGTCGCCGTTTCGCCACGACCGACGACCCGGCCTGGTTCGCGTTGCGCGGCGAGCGCCTGCTCGGCCGGCCCCTGCAAGCCGAACGCGTGCGCCTGCGGTAGCAGCGTGTGACTTTGTCCACACGCTGCTAAACTAAAATGGCTCCGCCATTTTGGAGTAGGCCGAAGGGAGCTGACATTTCTCCAGGTCTTCCCGAGGGGCAAAAATTGTCGTTCGCAAATGGCAGCAGCCATTTGTTTAGAAGCGTGCGGGCAAAGCCCGATGCGCTCCT
>Ga0265316_10007075_pt1 | contig 10621 bp, 4 predicted proteins | sample 4522metaG_FD_202092 | JGI IMG/M metagenome (GOLD analysis project Ga0265316, IMG submission 202092) | Rhizosphere microbial communities from Carex aquatilis grown in University of Washington, Seatle, WA, United States - 4-5-22 metaG | ecosystem: Host-associated > Plants > Roots > Rhizosphere >...
GTGTACGCGGCAGTAGGAAGAACTTTGGTATAGCCGGCAGCGGCCTTATCCGAACCGAGATCAAATTTGAAAGTAGTCGCGGCGGTCTGCGCCGCGGCGACGGCGGCGAGCGCGAGCCATAGGGTTGCAACGATTCTCGTCATGTGGTAATTTTACTCGATTCGAAACCAGTCGAAATCAGGCCAAGGGGCCGCCGTCAAAAGTCGACGCGCATATCGAACTGAATCTGCCGGGACCCTCCGTTCTGTGATGTCATTCGGCCGAAGTTCGGGTTCGTGGGGTCCAGATTGGGCGCGTTGAAGTCGGTATGGTTAGTGGCGTTCAGGAAGTCTACGGATACGCTCGTGTTCAGCCGCTCGTGAATGGTGAATCGCCGGTAGATCTTGGCGTCCCAATTGCGGATGCCGTCGGCGCGGAGGGAGTCCAGCAGGTTCGGGAAAACGCGAACCTGGTAGGTGCCGGGTTGGAACGCCGTGCGTCCTTCGAAGCCCACAAAACCGGATGGGATGGCGCCGGTCGCAACGGCAGTGGAGTTGAGCGTTGGGTTGTAGGACACGGCTGGGTTAAACCAGAGGTGAATGTCCTGAGAGTGCGCCTGATCGTGAGCCAACGCCGACTCAATCTGGTTGATGTCGCCGTAGTAGAAGAGATTGCCCCAAGAAGTGGCAGGTCCGGTCTGATATTGATAGACCCAACTCAACTGCCAACCTCCGACCAGGTGTTGGATCGGATTGTGATTCACGAAGGCCCGCCCCTTGCCAAAGGGCAGCTCCCAGATGGTGGTCCACACGAAACGGTTCGGCCGCACATTGTTGTTAGTCTCCCAGGAGAGATCCTGGTCAAACTGGTTCTTGCGGTAGGTGAGAGAGCTGTTGGCGCGGGTATACGACACCGACGATTGGAATCCATGGGAAAAGCGCTTTTCCAGTTGTAGCTCCAGGTCCCCGTACTTCGTGGTGTTGCGGTAATCCGACTGGCTGGCTCCTTGCGGAATACCGGTCAGGCCGCCCGCCTGATTCGGGTACGCCCGCAAAAGCTGCTGCGTCTGGAGGGTTGTGGCGCTGAACCAGGAAATCGTCTTGAGGTAGTTATACAGCGTCGCATTGGAGTTTTGCAGGCTGCTCAGGTTGCCGATATAGAACGGGTTGGGTACGGCGGCTGTCATGGCCGAATCGACCGCGGCATTCCGCGTAGTTCCAGTGGCCCAGTATTGCTGCGGCAGGTAGCTCAGATTGAATGTGCCGGGCGTGCTGGCATACGAGCCGTTGTATGAAGCGTCGAGCATGGTGTCGTGCGTGATCTGCCGTTGCAGGCCCACGCGCCAGCGCTGTTGCAGCGCGGGAGCGTAGTTGCGCGGAAGGAAAGAGTAGGTTTGCCCGTCCAGGATGTCCTCGCCCAGGCTGTTGCCGTAGGGTAGGCTGAAGCGAGTCCCATCGGCGCGTACGGGGAACGGGTTGAGCATAGGGTTGAGGCCGGCGGAAAGGCTGCTCGCGCTGCCCGTCCCGCAACAGAATGTCAATCCATTGTCGCTGGTGAGAGTTGTGGTGGTGGCCTGGCTGTATCCATTTTGCGCGGACCGGCTGTTGCTGGCGGACAACGAGTTAAACGTATCGCCGAACCAGCCATATCCCGTGCGTAAAACCATTTTCGAATTGATCTGGAAAACCGCGCTGACGTTGGGCAGAAACCGGTTGGTGCCATCCGTGAGGTTGCCGTTGGGCTTTCCCAGGTAGTACGCTCCGCCTGCCACTTTGAACTGGCTGGCCGGCAATTGCGCCAGCGGACTGTTGGCATAAGCTGCCTGGACGGCGTTCGCGTACGCCGGAACGTAATTGAAATCGAAGCCGCCGGCAAGCCCGCGGTTGAATCGCTCGGTGGTGCCGCCCTCGCGTTCGAATCGCAGGCCAAAACCGAATCGCAGGCGCTTGTTCACCCGGTAATCGTCCTGAAGGTAGAACGCGTGATAGCGCGTCGAGTAGTAGCCCGTGTCGTTCGTGTTCAGGGTGATGCCGGTAGGAAGCCCCATCATGAATGCGGCCCAGCCCAAACCAACGCTGCCGGCCGTGGTGGTGTTGTCGGCCTGGCGTGTGTAAGTATTGTCGAAGCTGAACTTGCCCGCGGTGTAGCCTTGGCCGCCCGACGTGTACCAGTAGCGGCGTTCATCCCAACCGTACTTCAGCGAGTGGGATCCATGGATCGTGGTCAAAGCCAGCTTGGCCTGGGCGGTGGTGCCGATGCCGCTGACATTCGGGTAAATATCGAAGGCGGTACTGACGATGTTCTGTACCCCTGAGATCGAATTGGAAGGCACATAGGTGTATGGAACGGACTTCGTATCCAGGTATGTCGGCAGACCCAGGTCGCTGGGCTTGATCGCAGTCACGACTGGGTTGTTCAAGCCCTCGTAGAAGCGCGTGAAGTTCATCCCGAAATCCAGGATTGTGGAGGAACTGATAGTGAAGATGTAATCGCCGCTGGCGCCCTTGTTGTAGCGGAGTGTGGCCGCGTCCATGACACCCCGGAGCGGAGTGTCGTAGGCCCAGTCATATGACTCCAACTGGCGGTGGTTCCAATACCACTTGCCGTAGATCCGCTGCCGGTCGCTGATGTTGTAGTCCACGCGATTAATGATGGATTTGAAATTCTCGTTGGATGGTTGACCGGCCTGGAAATAGTTGGCGGTGCCGTCCGGCTGTACGATTCCGGCAATGTTATTCGGCTCGGGAAAGAGTTGGTTCCAGAACTTGTACTCGGGGTTGAAAACGGGAACGCCTTTGTTGCCGGGGAAGGGGACTCGGGTCACGTGGCCGTTTTGCATGGAGGCGGAGCGCGGATCGTAAACCGTATACTTCACCGGGTCGACGGCAACCAGGGCCGAGAAGTCTCCCTGGCGCTCCGCGTCCGTGGGAACTGTGTTATTGGCGCCAACCGGGTTCGCCTGGTAGACGCCGTCGAATTGGAAATAAAAGAACAGTTTGTTCTTGCCGTTATAGATCTTGGGGATGCGAAAGGGGCCGCCCAGGCTGAAACCGAACTGATTCGATCGGCCGGACGGTTGCTCCGGCGAACCTGGAGCGATCTTGCCGGCGGCCAGGTTGGCATAATAAGCCAGCCGTGTGAAGTGGGGTGTGGCGTTCCACCGGTTTTGCCACATCTGGTCGAACAGAGATCCGTGATACGTGTTGGTGCCGCTCTTCGTGAAGACGTTGACTACCGCGCCGGAGGTGTGCCCGAGCGAGGAATCGAATGTCGTGGTTTCCAGGCGGAATTCGCCCACCGCTTCGGAGGATGGGGCAAACCCCACGCGGGCGCCGTTGTCTCCGGTGACGGGCGCCCCGTCGAGGAGATACTCGTTGGTCCCTACGCCTCCCATGGTGTTAAAGGAGGCCGTACCCGCATTGTCAAACACGCGTGTCAGGGAGGGCGACCCGGTCCATTGCATGCCGGCGGAGAGGCCGCTGAGCGCGAACGGGTTCATGGAGGTGAACGGCAACTGCATGACATCTTTGTTGTTGATGACGCGGCCACCCTCGGCGGAGGTGGTATCGAGCAGAGGTGCTTCCGCGGTCACCTCGACCGTCTGGTCGACCTGTCCGATTTCGAGTTCGATCCCAATATCGAGCCTGCCACCGACGCTAAGGGTGACATTGCTGCGGACGGTCTTCTTGAAGCCTGTGGCCTCCGCCGTGACGGAATAGTTGCCCGGGTTGAGAAGGTCCACCTCAAAATAGCCGTTCTGATTGGTCTGAGCCCGGCTGGTGACATTGGTTTCCGTATTCGTAATGGTGATGGCGGTGCCGGGTACGGCAGCTTTTTGAGGATCAGTGACCTGACCGGTGATACTGCCGCGCGAATCCTGAGCTTGGCACACGGCAGTGAAGAAGAAGGCAGCTAGAACAACCGATGTTCTCACGGAAAACCTCCTGGAGCTGAAATTTCCATTTTCGGCTCCTCATTTTGGACTCCCGAGCCTGTGAGTATACTGTTACAGAAATATTCGCCGAGGCAAGCGCATTGTAGGTGAAAGCCCCTGTCTCGTACAGTGATACACGCGGACTGCCTGACCCACCTGGCGGAAGTGGCTTTCTTTCAGAGCGTTAGCCTTTGCCTCACAGCAGTTCCGAGGCGCCAGCCGGAACGCGCCTGCCGAAGACAAAAATATCACTGAGCGTTACGCCTGTGATAGAGTGAAGGGCTATCTGAGGAGAAACTCCGCGTGGAGCGCCAGGCACCAGGCCGTTACGTAATCCAGTCGCTTGTGCGTGCGTCCCGGGTGATCTATGCGTTTCGCTCCGAAGGGGAAGTGCTGCGGTTGAGGGATCTGGTCGCCCGCACCGGGTTCAACAAGATGACCTGCTTTCGCCTGGTGTGCACACTGCATCAGTGCGGCTTCCTGGAAAAGGTGGCGGGGAACCAGTATCGGCCCAGGTTTTCGCTGCGCCCGCGGCAGAAGTACACCCTCGGATACGCCGCGCACGGCCAGGAAGCCTCCTTTCCAAAGGATGTGGAGGCCAGCCTGATGCGCGCCGCCGAAAAAGCTCAACTGGAACTGATCGTGGTCAACAACCGCTACGACGGCAAAACGGCGGTTCGCAACGCCGACCGCCTGGTGCGCGAAAGAGTCGATCTTGCGATCGTGTTCCAAGCCGACGAGCTGGTGGCGCCGGTCATCGCCCGGAAGTTCCTGGATGCCCGCATTCCGCTCATCGCAATTGACATTCCCCATCCTGGCGCGACTTACTTCGGAGCCGACAATTACCGTGCGGGGATCATCGCGGGACATCGCCTCGGTCACTGGGCCAACAAGAACTGGCACGGGTCGGCCGATGAAATCGTCATGCTGGAAATAGCCCGCGCCGGATCGGTGCCCCAGGCGCGCATTCGCGGAATGCTCGCCGGCATCAACGAGGTGATGCGCGATCCCGGCCATTGCCGTGTGGTTCATCTGGATGGCGACGGTACCTTCGGGCGGAGTCAGGAATGCATGCGCGCGCACCTTCGAGGTTCCAAGGCCGAGCGCACCCTGGTGGGCGCCGCTACGGATCCGAGCGCCCTGGGAGCCTTGCGGGCCTTTGAAGAGATGGGCCGGCTCACCGACTGCGTGGTCGTCGGCCAGAACGCCGATCCGGAAGGCAGGGCCGAAATTCGCAAAGCCAACACCCCCTTTATTGGTTCGGTAGCTTTTTTCCCGGAGCGTTACGGAGGCCCCATCATCGACCTGGCCCTCGATATTCTGACCCATAAGCCGACGCCTCCGGCCGTCTTCATGAAGCACCAACTTATCACCCGCGATAACGTCGACAACGTGTATCCCAACGATGGCCTGCTCGGCCCTTGATCGCTGCGAATCGCTACTGAGTGGCGGTGATCCCGCCGTCGAGGCAAATCATCTGCCCGGTGAGTTTGCCGCGCGGCCGATAGAGCCTGGAACGAACTGGGATTCGCGTAACGCGAAAGCGCGGTCGGGCTTACTCGGGAATCAATTCATACGAGCAGACAACCGGCTGTGCGGCCACCCTCTGCCGCGCGGCCAACTCTTCTTCAACGGCATCGAGACCTTCCAGGGCGGCGGACAGCCGGCTCAGGTTGTCGTCGTGCAAACCCACCTGAAGCTGCTTCCAGCGCGTTTCGTGAACATCGCCCCGCTTCAGGGTAAGCAGGTGGACGCCGAGCGACTGTTTCGCCATAGGGGTCGGCAGCCCCGCCAGGTTGAGGCCCTGTTCCAATTGCTCGCGGCTGAAAGAGCCGGCCTCGCTTCCGTTGATCTTCAGCGTGTACTTGGCCGCCTCCAGTCCGCGGACGCGCAGCGTCTGCTGGTTCAGCGCCTCCATGAAATCGGAGGACTTTATGGCCAGGTCCATCGTGGCGGCGCCTCGCCGGGTGTTTGTGGGTATCGCCGGATCCCTCAGACTGACGAGCATGGGTAGGGCCGCATCCTTTTGCGACCACGAAATGCTTGGGCCCACGGTCAGCCCCGTGACCGCCGTATTGTCGGCCCTGACCACTTGCTTGGACGCGGCGTCGATCTCTACCGCCGACACCGTGGGCGACGCACCCCAGGCTTTCAGCAACGCTTCCGCCATTACCAGGTGCCCTCCGGCCGAGGGATGAACCCGGCCCGGGATCAGGGCCTTCGCCCCGGCCGGGTCGAGAGCATCAGCTTTCTTCAACATCTCCACCATGGGGCCGTTCAGGTCGACCACCGATATCCGGTTGCGCTGCGCCAGTTCCCGCAAGAACTGGCCGTACCGGACCAGGACGGAGTTGTATCCGTCCGGAGGCTGTGGCGCCTGCGTCACATCGTCAAATGGCGAAGGCTCCAACAAAGTGACTCTGAGGTTCGGGAGGGCCTCCTTCGCCACTTGCACGATATGCTCCATACCGGCCTTATAACGGGTAAAGCGCTGCTCGTCGGAGGAGGGGGTATAGCTTCCGCCCCCTCCTCCTCCGTCGTTCATGCCCAACATCACGGTCATAACCGTGGGCTTGTGAAAAATCACGTCGCGCGTGAGCCGCAGGTCAACGGGCCCGCCATCCCCGCCGGCGACCGTCTCGCGCCCCCATCCGGAGTTCACAAACCGCACGTTGAGCTGCGGATAGCGGGTCAGTACGAAGGTTTCGACGAACGTCGTGTAGAGCCGCTGTTCCGTGATGCTGTCCCCATAGAACACCACGGTGTCCTTGTCGTGAAGGTAGAAGCGCTCTTGTGCCGCCAGCACCGCCGCGGAGGCGGCTATAAGAGCCAGCAAGACGAGTGCGGAGCGGATTCCGTGAGAAGGTAGTGGTTTCATAAGTCGCCATTATGCTCCTGTGGGCAGCCCAACCGGGGGGCCACACGTGCCCGGCCCCCTGGCGGGTGACGAACCCTCGTTCGCTTACACGCTAGAACTGGAAGCGCGCCAGCAACTGGCCGTTGCGCGAACCACCGGCCGAGGTTGCATTCATGTATCCAAACCCGGAAGTGGGCACGCCGGCGGCATTCCTGGTCTGCGTGGCTAAGGCGTTGGTGGAAGAGAAGCCGGGCAACGACAGCCGGTTGAGCACGTTGAAGTACTCCGCGCGGATTTCGAAGGAGATCCCTTCGCGGATGCGGAAGAGCCGGCCAAGGGTCACCTGTTCGTTGGGGCGGCGCCGGTTGCGGTAGTCGCTGTAGTAGGGGGCCACAAAGCCCCACTGCCCGTCGGCCGGATCGGACCACGCCTTCGGGTTCAGCGCGAAATCCGTGTTGGGATCGATGTGGCTGTTGATGTCTTTCAGGAATAGCGGCTGGCCCGGCACGCGATTGGCTAAGGTGCTTTGGAACAGCAAAGAGCTGAGATTGTTCTGCGCGGCGGGAACCTGAATGAGCGACCCGCTGGTGTACGAGAGAAGCCCGGACAGAGTCCAATCTCCGACCACCTTTCGCACCACGCGGTTGGGCCCTAGGCCGGGGACGCGGTAGGAGAAGGTGGCGACGAACACGAACGGCAGGTCGCTGACGGAGAAGGCCTTCTGGTTCTTGCGATTGTAGACGTCGTTGATGACGCCGCCTCCGGTAGAGGATTCGGCGCCCAGGTCGAGCGTTTTAGACCAGGTGAACGCGCCGGTGGCGGAGAGGTTATGCGAGTAGCGTTTGGTAACCTTCGCCTGCAGGCCGTCGTACCAGGAATTCCCCAACTGCGCGTAATGGATAGGGATGTCTCCGAACTGCGGGAAGGCCCGCAGACTCTGGGCCACGGTCAACGTGGCGGGAAATCCGGCATACGGCAGTTTGTTGAATCCGCGGGCCGCGGCGGTGGATGAATTCACGGGCGAGCGCAGCAGGGCGCGGTCGGCCGCACTGTTGATATCGAGGCCGAAGGAGGCGATCCGCTGGGGCGTCAGAGCGTTAAAGCTAATCAGGTTGTCCCCCGGAAGCCAGATGCCGCGGTTGCCTACGTAGGCAGCTTCCACGGACAGGTCCTTGTTGATCTCGCGCTGCAGCCCGATGTTCCATTCCATGATCCTGGGCGGCCGGCCGCCGTTGCGATCCTGAAAGTAGGGAGGCGAGTTGATCTGTCCGGGCGAGGGCAGCATGCCCGGGTCGAGAGTGACCTTGTACAAGTCGGCAAAGTTGTAGATCAAGCCAGTGCGCAGGACCGCGGCGGGCTCGGCGAACGACGGCGGGGTAAAGTTGATGGTGTTCCAGCCCACGCCCTGCGCGGTGCTTTCGCCGCCAATTGGCGTGGCGCCGTACTCAATGGCCCACCCACCGCGAAACACGGTCTTGTTATTGATCTGGTAGGCGAGGCCGAGCCGGGGGCCGATCGCGTAGGGATACGTGTCCGTGAACCGGCAGTTGCATCGTCCCTGTCCGTACCCTTCGTACACCATGCCACCCAGCCGGCCGCCGGCGGTTGGGTTGACGATGGTGGGTCCGAACATGCCATTGCGGTAATTGACTTCGTACGGAGCTTGCTCGAGATCCCACCGCAGGCCGTAATCCAGGGTGAGTCGGCGAGTGATTTTCCAGGTGTCTTGTATGTACAAGCCCCAGGAGTTCTTGCGGTTGTTGGGAGCGGCGAGGCTGGGGACGGAGGCGTTGTCCACCAGGCCCAGCAGGAAGCTGGCGTACGGGAGCCCGACGGCCCCGCCCCCTACGCTGGTCGCCTGGAGGTATGGAAGACCCGTCTCGGCGGCGCTGAAGGAGTAGCTGGGCGCGGCCCTCAGGTCCTTGTACACCATGGGGTCGTTTCGCCATTCCCCGCCGATTTTGTAGGTATGGCTGCCGCGAACCAGGGTGGCGTTGAGCACCACCGTGGGCTTGTCATTGTACTGTTGGGTGAATTTGCCCATGCCCAAACCATAGGAGGAGACCATGCCACCGCCGCTGGATGAGCTAAGCCCGGTAAACAACGGTGTACCCGGGGTGTAACTGCCGATCAAGCCCAAGCCCGCTACCGAATCGTAGTCGAGGGTTCCGGGCATGTACCCATCGTGATGGACATGGCGCACATAACCGAGACCGGCGTGGATCAGAAGCGTCGGCGTAACCGAATGATCGAAGTTGAGGCGCGCGGTCTTAGCTTTAGTAGTTCGGTCGCGCGTCCCGGTGATCGGTTCGGCCAAGCCATCCATGCGGGCCAGCGTGGCGTAGCGGAAGGTGGCGTAGTAGAAGGAGAGCTTGGACTTGACGCCGAGATTCTGGTCGACCTTGAAGCTGGGAACATCCTTGGTGTCGGGAGCGGAAAAGCCCTGGTGCCAGTTGAGGAGCACTCCAGCTCTGGAGGGTTGGGGAAGCATGGCCTGAATCTTCAAGGCCACTGGGTCGAGGCGGGTCTGCGGGATGACGTTGCCCGGGAAAGGCGTGCGGGTAATCTGACCGTTCACCGTTTGGTTGGTGAGCTGATCGAAGATCATGTTCTCCATGATGGATCCGCCGGCCGGGTTGGTGCCGAGAGTGCGTCCAGTCAGCGCCTCGCTAAAATCCCCAATTCGCATCTTGGCCGTGGGCACGGTTGAATAGGTGTCCGTAACCCCGAAGTTGTAGAACCAGTCGAGGTTGAGGAAGAAAAACGTCTTGTCGCGGCCGTCGTACACCTTGGGGATGTAGATGGGGCCGCCGACGGTGGCGCCCCAGTTTCTGCGACGGCTCATTGGCCTGACGTGAGTGTATGGCGACGAGGCATTCAAATCCTCGTTGCGAAGGTACATGAAGGCGCTGCCGTGTAACTTGTTGGTGCCGGATTTCGAAGTGAAGTTAAAGAGACCGCCGGTGACCTGGCCAAACTCGGCGGCGAAGTTGCTGGTTTGCAGCGTGAACTCAGAGAGGGCCTCAACGGCCGGCTGTTGGAAGACGGTCTGGGTGGCGTCCGAGAAGAGGGCGCTGGTGATATCCTGGCCATCCACCAGAATTCTCTGCATGCCGCCGGGTGAGCCGTTGACGCGAAAACTGCTGCCCGTCGAGGTGGCATCGCCGACCACGCCGGGCATGATAGTGGCAAAGGCCATGGGACTACGCACGCTCCCCGAATTCGAACTGGACGGCAGCGCGTTGACAATGTCGGTACTCAAATTGAGGCTTTGTTCGGCGCTTTCGGATTTGAGCAGAGGCGCGTCGGCATTGACGGTGACGGAATCGGCCGTCGAGCCAACCTGTAAGGCGATGTCGACACGGGCGATCTGGACCACCTGAACGCGGATGCCTTGCTGAACGTACTTGGTGAATCCGGCCGCCTCGACGGTAATTTCGTACGGGCCTGCGGGCAGCGAGGGGAGCGTGTAGCTGCCAGTCCCGGTGGTGACCGTCTTGTACTGTGCGCCGGTTTCGGTATTGGTGACGACGATATTCGCACCGGGAACCACGGCGTTGGCCGGGTCCGAAACCGTACCGGTAATCGTGCCGCGATCACTCTGCGCATACGCGGCTAGCGCCACAAGAATCCCCACTATCGCCACTAAACAAATTCGCATAAAGACCTCCTTAGACCGGAATCTCCCTTTTTGGACTTCCCGGTCGTGTAAGTATACTGTTCCAGAAATATCGCCGAGGCAAGCGCATTGTCGGTGAAAGCCCCTGTCTCGTACAGTGATACACGCGGACAGTCTGGGCCGCCGGGCGGAAACGGCTTTCTTTCAGAGAGTTGGCGTTTGCCTCCCAGCA
>Ga0265316_10007076_pt1 | contig 10619 bp, 5 predicted proteins | sample 4522metaG_FD_202092 | JGI IMG/M metagenome (GOLD analysis project Ga0265316, IMG submission 202092) | Rhizosphere microbial communities from Carex aquatilis grown in University of Washington, Seatle, WA, United States - 4-5-22 metaG | ecosystem: Host-associated > Plants > Roots > Rhizosphere >...
CCATTAGGTTCAAACTACGAAACCGACTATGCCTACGACACGCTCGACAATCTGATTTCAGTCGCGCAAGGCAGCTCCCGCAATCGGACATTTACGTACGATTCGATTGCGCGGTTGCTGTGCGCAGCGGACCCGGAGGTTCAGAACGTCACGTGTCCCGCGTCAGCAACTTCGTCCTTCCCAGCCGGATCGATTCAATACGCTTACGATGCAAATGGGAATTTGACATCCAAAACTGCGCCCTCACCGAACCAACCCAGTGTGTCCACGACTGCCACAACTAATTATTCCTATGACGCGCTCAACCGGCTGGCAGGCAAAACTTACACGAATGGCGACCCTTCGGTGAGCTATGCTTACGACGGCGTATCGCCATCGGGCTGCACCATTCCAGGTTCGTTTCCCTACAGCTATTCAAAGCCCCACCGCACCGCGATGTGCGATGCGGCAGGAAACGAAGCGTGGAGCTATGACACGATGGGACGTGTAGCCACTGACCAGCGTACGACCAACAGCCAGACGAAGATGACAACTTATGCGACAACATCCTACCCCTATAATTTTGATGGCTCAATCGCCCGAATAACGTACCCAGGTGGCAGCACAATAGCCTACACACCGAATGTCGCGGCGCAGTCCACAACGGCAGTAGATGTCACTAATAGCATCAACTATGCGTCCGGGCCAACGACTTGCCCCAATGGCCAATCTGCTTTGACTGTTGGTTCGTTAACGGGAGCCTGCTATACCCCTACGGGTTCGCTGGCGTCCCTGCAGAACGGCTCTAGCCTGATCACCACAGCGTATTACAACAATAGGTTGCAGCCATGCCGAATTACTGTGAATTACACCGGCACAGCTCCCACCACATGTACGGATACCGCCCACAACGGCAACGTGCTGGACTATTCGTATAGTTTCGATCTGTCTTCTGTGAATACTCCTTGTTCAACCAGTTTCGGTTCCCCGACGAACAACGGAGATGTTGCTGCAATCTCTAACAACAAAGCGTCGTCGTCATCGCGGAGCCAGAACTTCTGCTACGACTCTTTGAATCGAATTAGAAAGGCACAGACGACTTCGACTTATGGGACTAGTTCAGCGAACTGTTGGAGCGAGTTGTATTCCGTCGATCCATGGGGAAACCTTACCTCCATCTCGCAGCCGAGTGGCACATACCCGACAAATCCGTATGGCGGCTGCATGCAGGAAAGCGGATTTAGCATCACTGTGAATTCAAACAACCATGATACAGGCTCCTGTTACGACGCGGCTGGGAATAAAGTAGGCTCGGCGGCCGGGACGCCTCCTTCGTGTTCGCCCCTTCCGACTACATATGCGTACAATGCTGATAATGAGCTTACATCGACGGCCGGTGTGACCTACACTTACGATGGCGATGGAAGACGAGTAAAAAAGACCGCGAGCGGATCGGTGTATAAGTTGTATTGGTACGATACCAGTAGGAATGTTCTCGATGAGACCGACGGCTCTGGGAGCACATCGAACAGCAGTTTTAATGAGTATGTCTTTTTCGGAGGGAAGCGGATCGCAAAGCGAAATTCCAGCACGGTCGACTATTACTTTGACGATCACCTTGGAACCGCCCGAGTCATAGCCAATTCCACTGGGACGGTCCTCGACGACACCGATTTCTACCCATATGGCGGAGAGCGGGACGTGACGAGCCCTTCTAGTGGCAATAATTATAAATTTACCGGCAAAGAACGCGACGCCGAATCCGGACTGGATAACTTTGGCGCGAGGTACAATTCGTCGCAGTACGGCAGGTTTATGACACCGGATCCGATCGGCATATTTGTGGCTGACGCATCTAACCCGCAAACGTGGAATCAGTACAGCTATGTGCTGAATAATCCGCTAAAGTTTATCGATCCGACTGGGGAGGAGTGTGTGTGGGATGATGGGAGTTACGATTCAGCCCAGGATAACAGCACGGGAAGTAGCACTCAATGTCAAGAAGCTGGAGGAACCTATTTCGATCCAGCCCACTTCCATGCTCCCAACGGAGACTGGAGCGACCAGGCGAATACCGGTCTTGCAAATGCGGCATCGCTTAGCCAACAGGCAGATAGCGGCGGCTGTCCTTCTGGGGCCATATGCGTTACAGTTTATGACGACAATGGTAAGAATTGGTTTATGCCTTCGTCCGTACCTTCGGGCCGCAACCCTTCTGCTCCCCCCACAGACCAGCAAAAGCTGATGGCTGTCAAAGTGGCAGGAATGCAGGCCTCGCACGATCTAGGATGTATAGTAAATGCTGAAGTAGGCATGGTTCCGTTCGCCGGGCATTTCATGGATGATCCTAAAACACCCTTTGGCAAAGCAGACAGCACATTGGGCGCAATTGGCGAGGTTGGGATAGTGGCATCACAATCCGATAGAATAGGTCAAGGCCTAAGCGCCATCGAAATGCCAAATATAGGCGGAGCCGTGGCGCAATATGGCCCTGCTGTAGAAAACCTTGCCGAAAAGGCTGGACCGGTGGGAGCCGTAGTTGGTGCGGCGAATGCCATGATGAAAGCGAATGCCTGTATTAATAGCGGTGGAAGATAACAACGATGTTCGATTATGTGAATCGAAAAAGAGATCCCATCGCGCTTGCCTTCTACTGCGGATGTGTTCCTTTTGCGATTCTTTGGGTGTTGCACAATTCTCTCGTAACTGGTTTTTGGCTCGAAGCGTATTTAATCACCACGGGTGCGTTTGTGCTCAATCCATTTGAGTTGCAACCACAGAATGTCAAACAGCGGTGGTTTTGGAACGCCATGCTCCGAAGTGGTGCCATAGTTCATCCACTGTTCTTGGCCGGCCTGTGGTTCTTGGACGCGATGCATCCAGCGTTCGTCGAAGGAACGGGTACGCTCTTCTTCGTCGCCATCATGGTCGGTGCACTGGAAAGCGTTATCCTCAGTTCGATTGTTGATCGATCTCGGCCTCCAGACCAGGTTTGAAGCGGCGGTCAAAGTATCAGACATGATGGCCTCGCACTGTATGAAATGCGCGGGCAAAGCGTTTATTTCGAACGAAATTTCAATTGGCCGAGGGCCGGGCCAACGGAGAGGGATGGGTTATAAGGGGTAAGCCTGTTGAGCCGCAACCGCTTTAACCCAAGTTTGTAGCCCATGTAGCCCAACTGAGGACAGGTTTCAGAATGGCCGTCGCCCGTAGGCAACGGACAATAAGGCATTTAGATTTTCGAACCTCACAACTACGAACCAGAAGGTCGGGAGTTCGAATCTCTCCGGGCGCACCATTTCTTCAATGTTTATGCGGATTGTAGCAACGTTGGTCAAAAGGCAGAATCGCAAAAGCAGGATTATTTTAGGCTGAACAACCCTCCGAAAGACTTCGATTCAAAAATCCCATTTCATTTTAGGTTTTCATTTTAGGTTTGAGTTTCTTGTGGCAAGTCGTGTAGGGCGAATCTTGCGGATCGTTGCGCGAATCTTTACGGGCCAGCATCCCCAAAGTCAGCCACACTGCGTTGCGTTTCATAGCTGCCCGGGGTAAATTCACAACTTTCTGTTTAACGGCCCCGTGGCTGTCGCCTCGGATTCTGCCGTCTGGAATGCCGCCTGGAGGAGTAGCTGGTCTCTTGCGTTCCTCAAGTTTGGCTTGGGTTTGCCCCCCAGCCAGACACGTATCATTTTTCTTGTAGGTCCGATGCGAAACGTGATGAGTCGCCATAGCCTGTGCATCAAGCTATTGTTGGTGTCCGCCCGGCATAGGCATCAGCGTGTTACAAGAACGCGATCTCTCACTCGGCCATAATAAGGGGCGATATCTCTGTAGGAGCGGCCTCCGGCTTTTTCGCGGGGGCTACCTTTTTCACTGGTGCACGCCGCTTTCGCGTTTTCGCAGCTTTCTTCGCAGCGGCCTTCGATTTCTGCTTTCGAACTGTCTTTTTCGCTTTCGATCTTCGTTTTGTGGGCATGGGCATTTTCCTTTCGACGAGCAATACGTTGCGTCGCCCTTATATCCTTTAATTGACGTGCTTTCAAGTCACTCGATTTCGGACCCGGCAGCAATTCCTTTGACACCCGAACAAAATCGAGTATTCTTCCGCTCCCGGTAGTTTTCCTGATGTGTTGATAATTCAACCATTTTATAAGGTTAAGTCGGAGGCTTTGAAAACATGATCATCGGCGACCGTTTGCGTGCATTTCGCGAACAAAAGAATTTCTCTCAGGGTGAGATTGAAAAGCAGACCGGACTGCTCCGTTGCTATATATCCCGCGTCGAAAACGGCCACACCGTACCTGCGGTCGACACGCTGGAGAAGTTTGCTCGCGCCCTTGAAGTGCCAATGTACCAATTGTTCTACGAGGGAGAAGGACGACCCAAGCTGCCTAATCTCTCAACGCGTAAGACAGCCGCTGACATCGCATGGGGCAGCCAAGGCAAAGATGCTCGAATGCTGGCCAAGTTCTGCCAGTTGTTCACCCGCACGAAGGAAAGCGATATACGATTACTCTTTTTAGTGGCTCGAAAGATCGCCCATAGGCAGGAATCTCCACCGGAAGCCAGTCTCAAATAGACGACGGTGGAATCCCACCTCCCGTCGAGAAAATACGCGATTAACTTGCAATACATCAGGCGCTGCACTCGTCATTTACGGCTCGCAAAAAAATTATCCATACCCCAATAGTCTACAACCAATGAATAGGCATACTTCGTATCACGCTCTAATATCATGTTGCCTGCCTGATATGCACACCGTGGAGATGGCTCTTTTCCTTCCAGGTCTTTTCAGTTGGAATTACCCAGTTCCCGACTTGCTCTGAGCCCTGTAGATGGCGTGATCGAACGCTTGATCCAGCTTCGCGTTCACACCTCGGCAACCGGCGACTACAGCTATCGCCCAATCCAAATAATCACGTCGACGTTTTAGAGGCCAATCAGTCGGATGGGCGTATTTCACATCGCGAACGTTACAGATCTTGTCCGCGATCTTTAGCCGTTTTGCGCGGAACGAGAGGTTTGGTGCATGTTCAATCTGAAGCCGTTTCCGCTCCATTTTCTCTGCGGACTTGTCATCTGTCACCTCACGCACCAGCGCAGCCACCTCTGGACCGAAATGTTCCTCCAACTCACCGAACGTGGTTTGCGTATCCTCCAGTGTATCGTGTAGAGCTGCTGCGATAAGTGTCGCCTCGTCAGATACGCCTCCCTCGGCCGCCAAGACAGCGGCTACAGCAATAGGATGATTGATGTGCGGGGATGCTTCAGCATCCTGACGGCGTTAATCACGGTGTTTATTTGCGGCAAATGCAATTGCCTCTAGAAGTTGCGTGGGATTCAAATACCTGGGACCTTTCTTAGTCAAGTCGTGTTATCGGTCCGCTGCGAAGCAAAGACGAAGCGTTTTTATAGGTTCTTGGCTGTGTCGGTCCGAGTCCCTTTTTCCTTCAAAATGGATGATGTTGTAGCGTTCTCTTCGCATTCATTGGACCACATCCGTTCCTCGGCCGGGGTGCTTTTCATAGAGGATGGCGAAAGCCGCAAAGGTAAGAAAATCCATTGGTCGCAAGGCCGTGAGAGATAGACTCCCTCCGCAATGCATACCAGATTCAGCAATTTCGAATTGCTTAACCACAATTTGTAGAAGCCGCGCTCGCCGCAACGTTTTTCGGTGCAAATCTCCGAAAAACGAGGAGTCCCACTTTCTAGCCAATGGCATGCAATAAACCGTGCTTGTGGAGGTTACAGGAGAACACATCTTGCCTCCGCGGAAATGGCAAACTACTAGGTACGGAGACAATTTATTCGGTTCGACGTTCCGAGGGACCTGCCAGAGACCTTTTCTCCGCCGCCACACGCATCGTCGAGTCCCTCTGGGAGCAAATCGGTCAAGTGCTCAACTCCCTCTCCTCGATGGAGTGCGCACACTACTTCGCTTCTTCCGGATACGTGTGCACTTAAACTAAAAATGTTCTAGGTTCTCCATCATTCCTCGTAACTCCTTGAAACTACGTCATTCTCATACATTCGATCCCCACCGCCCCTACCAAATCCCTTCAAGAAGGGGGCTTTTTCAACCCGCGTGTCCCCAAAATGAGGTTTGTTCCCAATTGAGGCCAAAAGGCTGCTGGTCGCGATGGGAAAGGACGGTTCGAAGGCCCCGTTCACACGTAAACTCGATCTGGGTCTAGATTCGGTGCGAATTCGGTTTCGCCAGGATTCAGGCGTAGCGGAACAGCGCTTTGAATCCGAAATCCATGTGCTGTTGGATGTGGCAGTGAAATAGCGTTAAACCAGGCTGATCGGCCACCAGGTCCACGGTGGCTCGCCCATAGCCTGGGACGACGACTGTATCCTTCATGATTCCTGCTGTCGGATTTCCGTTGATCGCCACCAGCTCAAACGAGTGACGGTGCATGTGAAGAGGATGAGCGTCTTCACTGCGGTTTCGAAACACGATCCGGTAGCGATGGCCCTGCGTGAGGACGAATTCCCGATCATGAGGATATTGTTTGCCGTTGACGAGCCAACTGTCGAATGGTCCGGCCCCGCCCGGGATCTTTTCGAACGTCATCTCGATGATTTGGTCCGGTTTGGGTTGCGTGGTTGTCCCGCCAAAGATTGTGTAATCCCAGTCTGACTTCGGCGGCGCGACCCACTGCGGTCGCTTGTGTTGATTGGCGTATTCGACCAGTACGCCCATTCCGGAGTTGCGCGCATCGTCAGTAGTCGCGCCAAGAATCCAGACCCCGGGTTGGGTCATCTCGATGATCGCATCCACGCGTTCTCCCGGACCAAGATCGATCACATCGACGGCACGTGGTGTTGGAACAGGATTGCCGTCGAGCGCCATGATTTGAAATCGGTGCCCCGGCAACGCCACTCGCCGGTTCTTGCTCGCGCTCGCGTTTAACAGATGCATCAGAACACGGTCGCCCTGGCGTACTCGAATCGGATCTCCTGCTCCCAGAGATTTGTCATTGATCGAGAACATCTGGTAGGCCACTTCGATGCCGGACTGGCTGGCTTCGTCCTTTTTTGGCCTTTCGGGTTGCGGTCCGGGGGTACTGTCATCCGTGCCCGCGACTGCTTCTGGACTAAAAAATGGCTCCCACTCACGTAAAGCTAGAAATATTTCCTTGTCGTACTTCCCTGGATCGTTTCCCGACTCAATCATGAGGAAACCAAATTGGCCGGTGTAAGCGCCACGATGCAGGTCCGAGCCCGCCATTACGTGAGTATGGTACCAGCGAGTCCCCGCGGGCCTCGGCACGAACTGATACCGGTTTCGGCCATGCGGCGGCACCATTGGAGTAGCCTCTTCCTCCACCCCATCAACTTCCGGAGGAATGAAAAGGCCATGCCAATGGACGAATTCCGGAACATCGGTTTCATTGATTACGTCGACCGTGACGGGTCTTCCTTCCCGCATACGGAGAAGCGGTCCCGGAGATGTCCCGTTGTATCCGATGGTGCTAATTGTCCGGGTGGGGGTGAGTTCAACCAGGACCGGGGCGATTCGGAGGGTGAAATCGGCGTTGGGCGAAGCGGGTGCATTGGATTGCATTCCCAGTTGCATCTGCGACATCGCCAATCGGGCAGTTCCCAATTCGAGGGTAGCCACCCCGCCAAATTTCACAAAATCTCGTCGGTTCAAGATTCTCTCCTGCGGCAACGCCCCTGAATGAAAAATCGTCTCACGGCGAGACACCCGTTACAAGTGTCCTCTCAGTAGTCTTTGGCGCTCTGGAAACTGGTATCTGCTGGTGGTGTCTGACAGTGAAAGACAATCGCCAAGTCGGATTGACGGATAGCATCCCGGCCCGACATTCAGGGCTGAGCGAAGCAATGCGATCCATCAGGTCGCGATGGTCCCCGTATGTGGGGACGTGAAATCCTCCTTCAACTGTCTTCACAGCGAGTTACTATGCCAGCCTCGGCTCTGCGGATGCAGCATGTATCAGGGACGCAAGGTATCAGCTGAGTTCTTGGAGAATACGTCGTTTTTCAAGAGTTGCCCTCCCCAGTATCAAGAAATTAAATATCTTCAATGTGCACATTATTGCGATAACAGGACCTTGCAAGACATGCCGGTCGGTGCAAGTCACTCACGATGGGCATGTTACGGAAATGCTATACAAGAGTCGATATGGCCCCTCAAATGCCCTAGAAAATCGTTGAATCGGGCTGTATCGACTGCCTTGGGGCGAGACACTATGAAAAAACTAGTCCTGCGATTGGTCAGTTTTGCGGCTGTCTTGTTGACATTGCCCACGGCACCGGTGGGCGCTCAAAGCAGTAATCCGATTGTGCTCGAGAACCAGCAGCCTGGGACAGCCGCGTGGGACCTCGATCTCAGCAAAGTGGGGAGCGACGCTGTCGGGCAGATTAAGGGCTACGCGTCTGCCGCTAGTGTCAACAAGGGGCAAAACATCACGTTCTACGTCAGTACCAACCTGGCGCAAACTTACACAATCGACGTCTATCGTGTGGGCTGGTACCAGGGACTGGGCGGGCGCCTCATGCAGCATGTAGCTGCGCTCAACGGTATCCCGCAACCCACCTGCCCGATGGACGCGACTACGGGAATGATTGCATGCAACTGGGCGCCAGCCTATACGTTGGCCACCCTAAGCTCCTGGACCAGCGGTGTCTATCTCGCTATCCTAACGAACGCGCAAGGGTACCAGAACTACATCATGTTTACGGTCCGCGACGACACCCGGGTCGCGGCCCTGCTCTACCAATCCCCCGTAACGACCAATCAAGCCTACAACGACTATCCAGATGACGGTAAGACGGGCAAGAGCTTATACGACTTCAACAGCTATGGCGCGGTGTTAAAGGCGACTGGTTATCATTCGGCTGCGAAGGTCTCGTTCGACCGGCCGTACTCGGATTCAGGCATTGACGAGGGCTTCCGTTCAGATTATGGGGAGGTCAATTTCATCCAGTGGATGGAGCAGAATGGATTTGACGTCACGTATTCGACCGACGTAGACACGCATGCGAATGGCTCCACCCTCTTGAACTACCGCGGCATCCTCTCAATGGGACACGACGAATATTGGTCCAAGCCAATGTATGACGCCGCCGTCGCCGCCCGCGACGCAGGGGTTAATCTAGCCTTCTTTGGCGCGAACGCAGTCTACTGGCAGATACGGTTCGAGCCTTCGAGCAGCGGCGTGGCCAACCGTGTCATCGTTTGTTATCGGGATGTCAACCTTGACCCGGAGACCGACCCGACCCTGAAAACGGTCAACTGGGCCGACCCGGCGCTCAACCGTCCACAGCAGACGCTAATCGGTCTAGGGTATAACGACTACAGTTCACCGCCGCAGAATAACAAAGGCTTCTTCGTCACGTACGTGGTGAACAATAGCGCTAACTGGGTGTACGCTGGGACAGGATTCAAAGACGGCGACAGCGTGATTGGTCTAGTCGGGTACGAAGCAGATCTCTACGATAGCACGTATCCCTCGCCGATAGCAGTCAGCGGCACGTACACGCTGCTGTCAAAATCGCCCTGGGGGACTGGTGCGCATCAGTACTCTAACTCCTCCGTGTATCAAGCGCCGAGCGGAGCCTGGGTATTCGCAACCGGTACGATGGATTGGAACTGGGCACTGAGCACTTATGGGCATGGATACAACGTCGTTGACTCCCGCATCCAACAGACAACCGCGAACGTGCTCAATAAATTTGTCGCCAGCGCAGGTTCATCAGCCCCCAAACCAACCGCACCCGGCAATCTGACGGCGACGGCTGTAGGCTCGGTGGAGGCCAATCTTTCCTGGACAGCCGCCACGGAGACCGGTGGAACCATCTCCAATTATTTGATTGAGCGTTGCGCAGGGGCGGCTTGCACTACGTTCGTGCAGGTAGCGACCTCGGCGACGACCACGTACAACGACACCGGACTTACCGGCTCGACCAGTTACAGCTACCGCGTCCGCGCTACCGATGCTTCGAACAGTCTCGGTCCGTATTCCAACACCGCCTCGGCTACAACGGCGGCGCCGACGTTCACGGCCCCCTCGAATCTGACGGCCACATTCTCTAATAACAGCCAGATCAATCTTGCATGGACGGCAGCGACCGAGACGGGTGGAACCATCACCAACTACTTGATTGAGCGTTGCGCAGGGGCGGCCTGCACCACCTTCGTGCAGGTAGCGACCTCAGCAACGATCACGTACAACGACACCGGTCTGACCGCTTCGACCAGTTACAGCTACCGCGTCCGCGCCACCGACGTTTCCAACAACCTGAGTTCGTATTCCAATGCGACCTCAGCGACCACGACGGCGGTGAGCTTTACGGCTCCGTCGAACCTGACGGGCACAGCCGCTGGCAACACGCAGGTCAATCTTTCCTGGACAGCGGCGGCGGAACCCGGTGGAACCGTCACCAACTACTTGATTGAACGCTGCGCAGGTGCCGCCTGTACCAGTTTCGTGCAGGTAGCAACCTCGACGGCCATCACATACAGCGATACCGGTCTAACCGGTTCAACCAGCTATAGCTACCGCGTCCGCGCTACCGACGCTTCGAACAATCTCAGCGGGTATTCCAATACCGCCTAAGCCACAACGGCGGCGCCGACGTTCACGACCCCTTCGAACCTGACGGCC
>Ga0265316_10007078_pt1 | contig 10616 bp, 9 predicted proteins | sample 4522metaG_FD_202092 | JGI IMG/M metagenome (GOLD analysis project Ga0265316, IMG submission 202092) | Rhizosphere microbial communities from Carex aquatilis grown in University of Washington, Seatle, WA, United States - 4-5-22 metaG | ecosystem: Host-associated > Plants > Roots > Rhizosphere >...
TGCTACCCACGCTTTCGTGTCTCAGCGTCAGTTACGGTCCAGAAAGCCGTCTACACCACCGGTGTTCCTCCTGATATCTACGCATTTCACCGCTACACCAGGAATTCCACTTTCCTCTCCCGCACTCGAAGTCATTCAGTATTCGGCGCACCCTCCCAGTTGAGCCGGGAGATTTCACACCAAACTTAAACAACCGCCTACACACCCTTTACGCCCAGTAACTCCGAACAACGCTCGCTGCCTACGTATTACCGCGGCTGCTGGCACGTAGTTAGCCGCAGCTGCTTCTGCAGGTACCGTCACTATCTTCCCTGCCGAAAGAGCTTTACACCCCGAAGGGCTTCATCGCTCACGCGGCGTCGCTGCATCAGGGTTTCCCCCATTGTGCAAGATTCCCCACTGCTGCCTCCCGTAGGAGTCTGGCCCGTGTTTCAGTGCCAGTGTGGCCGTGTGCCCTCTCAGGCCGGCTACCGATCTTCGCCTTGGTAGGCTCTTACCCTGCCAACTAGCTAATCGGCCGCGGACTCCTCTTTCAGCGTCTTACGACTTTCCTCTCTCGAGCTCATGCGGTATTAGCCACGGTTTCCCATGGTTATTCCTCACTAAAAGGTAGATGATCCACGTGTTACTCACCCGTACGCCACTTTACTCACCAGATTGCTCCGGCTTTCTCGTTCGACTTGCATGTGTTAGGCGCGCCGCCAGCGTTGATTCTGAGCCGGGATCAAACTCTCATTTGAATCAATGAGTTGTATCGTTCCGGTTTACTCAGAGTACTGACGAGTTCTTCTTTACTGCATCCAACCAGATTGTCAATGATCTGCGCGAACCCCTCCGGACATCGTAATATCCGAAATGGCTGCAGGCCTCGAAACTTGCTCCGCCACGCGCCCTACGCCGAAACGCACAGACGCGCAACGAATGAAACGTAAGAATTTGAAAAGAGCCAAACAGGAAGGCCGTATTCCGCCCCGTTTCGGTGGCCCGAACGGAGTTTTGTTACCATTCCTTACTAGGAGTCAACTACGTTATACCACGTTCGCGCCGCCCCTTGCAAACCGCCGCTCAAGCGCGCAAACCCTCGTTAACCCCCAAAATCGGTGACTTGTTCAGAATACCAGGAGAAAGCGGCAGATGCAAGGGCTATCGCAAGAAAAAATCGGCGTTCCTTGTCCGAATTTTTCGTCACGCCCTTAACTTGCTTAAAAGTAAGCACTTAGATGCCAGCCGCAAATTGCGCCCGGGCGGTAGAATAGAGTCATGACCTCGGTTCCGCCGGCCGTCTTCCTGCTCTTGGGCATCTGGCCGGTTTTGGCACAGCCCTCCCCCTACCCGATCCCGTCCCGGGTGGCCGAGGAGGCCGAAGTGCTCGAACAGAATGCTCCCAAGATCGTCACCCAGGAGACCCTAGAGCAGCGCTCCGTCATGCCCCCTTCGCGCTTCCGTCCGCGTGCGGGAAGCGCCGTCGAGCAGGCCACCGGCCCGCGCTTCCGTGTCCGCGAAGTTCTCTCCGAATTCAGTTTCGGGACGCTCCGCGACTCCGCTTCGCACCCTCTCGTCGAGTTCCGCCAGGTGATTGCGGTCGACGGCCGCGCCCTGCAGACCGCCGACAGCGCCCGCCGCGCCCTCTCCCAGGGCATCCAGTCCGGCGACAACCGCACCCGTAAGGCCATGCTGGAAGAGTTCGCCCGTAACGGCCTGGTGGATATCGCCACCGACTATGCCCTCATCGTGCTCACTTTTACCAGCCGCGGCCAGCAGCAGATCGACTTTGCGCCCCTGGGCCGTGAGTTCGTAGGCGCGGACGCCGCCCTCACCCTCTCCTGGAAGCAGAAGTCCACCGAAGGCGGCGTGCTGGAGTTTCACGGCCAGCAAGCGGTGCGCCGCGCCCTGCAAGGTACCCTCTGGGTGCGCGCCTCCGACGGTCTTCCGCTGCGCGTCAACGCCTGGATGGAGTACACGGACCCCGCCAAAAACGTCATTCGCGATGACGCCACGGTGGAATACCTCATGTCCCAGCACGGATTCCTCACGCCCGCTTCGGTGGTTCACCGCCATCTGGTCAACGGCGCGGTCATGACCGAGAACCTCTATCGCTACGAGCCGTTCAGGCTGTTCAGCGCCAGCTCCGCCATCAAATTCGGCGAAGTCCCCGACACCACCCCGCCCCCGGAGCCCATCAAGAAATGACCCGCATCCTCTACCTCCACGGATTCGCTTCCGGCCCCCAATCCTCCAAAGCGCGCTACTTCCGCCAGATCCTGGAAGCCGCCGGGGCCCAGGTCGCGGTTCCCGACCTGGCCGATGGCGATTTCGAGCGCCTCACCATTACCGGCCAGCTCGCCGTCATCGCCCGCGCCGCGGACGCCGGCCCTGTGTCCCTCATCGGTTCCAGCCTCGGCGGGTACCTGGCGGCGCTCTATGCCGCGCGCCTCCCCGAAGTTCGCCGCGTGGTTTTGCTGGCGCCCGCGTTCGGCTTCGCCGAGCGCTGGCCGGAGCGTCTGGGCCCCGCGGAGGTGGCCGCCTGGCGGCGCGCCGGCACCATCGACGTGTTTCACTACGCCGAGAATCGCCACCGCAAGCTCGGCTACCAGATCCTGGCCGACGGCGAGCGCTACGAGGCCTACCCCGATTTCGCCCAGCCGGCTCTGATCTTCCATGGCGCGCACGATGACGCCGTCCCCGTCCGCTATTCCGAAGAGTTCGCCGCCGCGCACCCGAATGCCACGCTCGAAGTCCTCGACGCGGGCCATGACCTGCTCAACGTCCTCGACTACATGGCCCCGAAAATCACGCGATTCCTGGTGGGTTGACTGGCACGCGAACATCCTCCGCGCCGCGGCCGACGCCGCCTCGGCATCAGCCCGGCGTAGCACCTGAAAAGGTGCTTAAATAGTCGTAGGAAGCCCGATGCTGGATATCACCAAAGACATTCAATCGCTCACCACATTCCGCCGCCGCTCAGGGGATTTCATGAAGCAGCTCAAGAAAAGCAAGCGGCCCGTGGTGCTCACGGTGAAGGGAAAGGCCGAGGCCATCGTCCAGGATGCCGGAGCCTATCAACGCCTTCTGGATATCGCCGCCTGCGCTGACGTATACGAGGCTGTCCAGCAAGGGCTTGATGACGTTGCCTGCGGCCGAACACGCCCCGCTAAGGAAGTATTTGACGACATTCGCCGACGACATGGCATACCGCGTTGAACTCACTGATCGCGCCGCACGCGACCTGGCCAGCCTCTATGAAGAGAAGCACGCCGATGAATTCGACGCTGCCGCACGCTGGTTCAACGGCCTTGAGAAGGCCGTAGGTACGCTGGAGAACCTCCCTCGCCGCTGTCCTGCGGCCCCGGAAAGCACGAAAACCGGGCGGCCGCTTCGGCACCTGCTTTACGGCCGGAAACCGCACGTCTACCGTGTCATTTTCGAGATTGATGAAACGCAAAAAGCGGTCAGAATATTGACCATCCGCCACGGCGCGCGGCAGGAATTCAACCCCGCTGAGCTGATCTAACCACCGTCACTTTCTCAAACCCTTCCTCCACCGTCGGCGCCACCAACTTCTCCGCCATCTTCCGCAGCGCCTCCTCCGGGACCACGCGCCGCCGCTCGGCGTTCCGTTCCCGGCACACCTCCAGCGGCACGTCGAAGAACACCGCCTCCACTTCGCAGCCGTGCTGCTGGCCGATCTCCAGGTACGGCCGCCGCTCTTCCGGCCGCAGGTTGGTGGCGTCGATATACGTCACCGGCCGGCCGATCGCCAGCCGCTGGCGCAGCAGGTAGCGCAGCGTCTGAAACACGCGATCGTGGATCGTCTGGTCGGTTTCGTCATCGGCCAGCATGCCGCGAATCGCATCCGACGAGAGCCCCCGCGCGCCCATCCGCTCCAGGTACGTCGACTTCCCCGAGCCCGGCAACCCCACCAACACCACGATGTGCATCAGCGATCATCATACCTTCTGGCGCCCGGCGATAATGAAGACGTGCCGCGCAACTGGGACCAGCATTACGCCGACCCCGCCCACGCCGATTCCACAGCCGACCCGCTGTTGATCCAGGCCGCCGAGTTGCTCCCTCCCGGCCGCGCCCTCGACCTGGCTTGCGGCCCCGGCCGCCACGCTCTCTACCTGGCCCGTCTGGGCTGGCACGTCACCGCCGTGGATTCTTCCGCTGCCGCCATCGGCCGGTTGCGCGCGCAGGCCGCCGGACTCCCGCTCGACGTGCGCCACGCCGATCTGGAGCGCGGCGAGTTCGCCATCGCCCCCGGCGTCTACCACCTGATCTGCGACTTCCTGTATTTGCAGCGCAGCCTCTTCCCGCAGATCCGCGAAGGCGTGCTCCCGGGCGGCGTCTTCATCGGCGCCATGCACCTGCTCGATGGCGCTCCGGCCGCGCGCCCGCACAACCCCGATTTCCTACTGCAGGCCGGCGAGCTGCGCAGCCTCTTCGACGGCTGGAAGGTGCTCTTCTATTCGGAGGGTGTTCAGCCGAACCGTTCGCGCCCGACCGCCCGCATCATCGCGCGGCGCGCCTGAGCTTGCCCGCTTCGGCAGCCGGCTTCGCACAGCGCGGCGTGCCACTCCAGCAGGCGGCGTCGCAGCGCGTCGAAAACTACCGGTTTCCCCAGCGCCGAGACTCGATCTCGGCGGCACGGTCGATGGGATCGCATAGAGGACCTGCTATCAAGTCTCGCCAGCCGAGTCTCAGCGGTGAACGACCAGTTTGAATCAGCCGGGAATCACGCCCCAACCCGGGGAACGAAACCCGATTTCCTCTGCCATCTCTGCGCTCTCTTTGTTTTGCCTTTTCTTACTCTGCGTCTCTGCGGCTCTGCGGTGAACTCCCCTTTTAGGCCACGACGACGGTTATCTGCCCCGGACCGTGCACGCCGCGCACCAGGATCTGCTCGATGTCCGCCGTACGGCTCGGGCCGGTGATAAGCACCATCGAACTGCTCAGGTTCGCCGGGTTGGGTATGAGCGAAAACAGTTCGTCCAGGCCCGTCAGAATGCGCTCCCGCGGCACGATCGCAATGTGCGCCGGCGGCAGCAATGAGATCATGCGCGCTTCCTGCGGGGTCGAGAGCATCACCAGCGTCCCCGTGTCGGCCAGGGCGTAGTCGGCGCTGGTGATGCCGATGTCGGCTGTGGCGCACACCGCGCGCAGCTCCTCCCGGTCCGTGATCCCGGAACGCACGCCCGCGAGACTGCTGATGCCGCGCTCCGCGAGGTAAGCCGAATTCGAAGCCACCGCCGTCTTGCCCTCAATGGCATTGGCCACGAAAGCCCGCGGGTCTGCCGATTCCAACGCCTCGCCCGCCAGCGCCCGCACCCGCTCTATGAGCGACGCGACGCGCGCTTCCATAGCCACCTGTGGCACGCGGATGCGCGCCGGCGGCGGATCGGCCACCCCCTGGCCCGCGTTGCGTCCCAGCGCCGTGCGGACGCGATGCAGAATATGATCGCGGGACATCAGCGCCGCCTCCACATCTCGCGAAAACTGCGCGCCGGAAGGGGCGGCAGTTCGCGCTCGCTCAACCAGGCGCCCAACGGTCCGCGGCGGCTCTTCGGCCAGCCGATGGATCGTCCGATGCGGCCCACCATTTCGAAAATCCGCGGGTGCGTCATAAGCCACGCGAAGCCCTGGAAACCGAGTCTCTCCAGCCGGTTCTGCTTCTCCCGCGTTTCGGCTTTCTTCACCTCCGAACGCAGCTCCAGCAGAATCTTGGGGATGTCGATCTTCACCGGGCAGACCTCGCCGCAGGCGCCGCACAGGCTGGAAGCAAACGGCAGCGCTGGTGAATGCTGCACGCCCATGAACTGCGGCGTCAGGATGGCCCCGATCGGCCCCGAGTACACCCACGGGAAACTGTGCCCGCCGATCTTGCGGTATACCGGGCACGTGTTGAGGCACGCCCCGCAGCGAATGCAGTAGAGCGACTGCCGCTTGGCCTTGTCCGGCAACAGCCGCGTGCGCCCGTTGTCGAGCAGCACCACGTAGAATTCGTCCGGACCGTCGATCTCCCCGGCGCGGCGCGGGCCGGCCAGGAACGAGGTGTAGACCGAGAGCAATTGCCCCGTCGCGCTGCGCGCCAGCAGCTTCAGAAACGTCGCCAGGTCCTGCGCCCGCGGAATCACTTTCTCGATGCCCGCGACGGCGATGTGGATCTTCGGGGCCGTGGTGGTGAGCCGCGCGTTGCCCTCGTTTTCGATAATCACTACGGCGCCCGAATCCGCCACCAGGAAGTTGGCCCCGCTGATTCCGATATCGGCGGCTAGAAATTTCTGCCGCAGCACCGTGCGCGCCAGCGCCGTCTGCTTCTCGATCACCGTCTCCTGCGGCACGTCGAGACACCGCTCGAACAGGTCTGCCACCTGGTAGCGCGTCATGTGCAGCGCCGGCGCCACAATGTGGTACGGCCGCTCGTGCGCCAACTGCAGAATGTATTCGCCCAGGTCGGTCTCTACCGATTCCAGGCCGTGGTGTTCCAGCCTCTCGTTGAGGTCCACTTCCTCGGTGGTCATGGACTTCGATTTCACAATCAGGTGCGCCGCGCGCTCCCTGGCCAGCCCCAGCACGAAATCGGAGACTTCGCTGCCGTCCTTGCAGTACACCACCTTGCCGCCACGCGCCACCACATTGCGCTCGAATTCCTCCAGGTAGTGGTCCAGGTTGTCGATGGCGTGCTTCTTGATGGCATTGGCCTGGGTGCGCAGCTCCTGGTAATCGGGCAGGGCTTCGCTGGAGACAGTCTCGATGCGTTTTTCTTTCAGACGCGCGGTGGCCGTGTAGACGGCCAGTTGCAGCTTGGCATCCACCAGCGTGTCGTGAACCTTTCGATCGAATTCGCCCGTCATAGAATTAGCGGCTCGCCAGAACCTCCGCCAGGTGCATGGTGCCTACGCCCGACCCGGCACGCGCCAGCGCGCCCTGAATCTGCATCAGGCAACTGGGATCCACCGAGACCACGGTCGCGGCGCCGGTGCGCTCGATGGCCTCGATCTTGGTGCGCGCCATGGCGCCGGAGAGTTCGCTGAACTTGACGGCAAAAGTGCCGCCGAAACCGCAGCATTCCTCCGCCGGCGTCATCTCGCGCAGTTCCAGGCCGCGCACGCGGGCCAGCAGCTTTCGCGGCGCGTCCTTGACGCCCAACTCGCGCAGGGCGTGGCATCCGTCGTGAAACGTGACCACCCGCTCGAGGCGCGCGCCCACGTCTTCCACGCCGGCCACCTGCGTCAGAAACGTGGAGAACTCCCAGACACGTTGTTCCAGAGAATGCACACGCGCCAATGTTTCCGGCTCTTTGTGGAACAGCTCCGCGAAATGATGGGTGATCATGCCCGTGCAGGAACCCGACGGAACCACGATGCACTCGCTCTTCTCGAAGGTTTTCAGGAAGTGGCGCGCCACCGTCCGCGCCTCGGCGCGATATCCGCTATTGAACGCCGGTTGTCCGCAGCAGGTCTGGTTTTCCGGAAAATCCACCTGGTAGCCGAGCTGTTCGAGAACCTCTGTCATGGCCATTCCAACCTTAGGAAAGAGCTGGTCCACCATGCAGGTTACAAATAGGGAAACCCGTCTGCCCATGAAGTGAAAGATTATAGCAGCCTGAACACGGGATGAGCCATCACCTTTCAGCCGGGGTGCCGCGCGCGCAGTGCAAGGGCGTCTGAAACTGGGGGCGGTTTCCGGGGAGCGAAGCCCGCCCCTGGTGGCTGCGAGCTGAACGCTTCACAGAAATCGTTCGCCGGGCCTGAGGTGGGGCGGGCGCCCTCGCCCGCGCGCGACCCCCTGGTCGCGCTCGCACGCACGCCGGGCTTTCGTGTTAAACGGTTGGCCGGCCCCCTACCGCGCCGCGCGCATGGCGTAGGCCTTGTTCGATTGGTCGAGCAAAGACGCCGCCTTGGGCATGCTATCGATGGCCTTCAGCACTTCGGGGTCGGTCTGACGGGCAGCCTGGTCGGCGGTCTTCTTGTCGAACGCCCGGTACAGCATCTCGTAGCGCAGACGGTCGCGGATCCAGTCGCGGTTGTCGGCGAATTCCGCGTCCGTGAAGGTGGCCTTTTGGGTCTTCAGGAATTCCTTGAAGCGCTCCATGGTATCGGCGTCAGGCGTCCAATTGGCGTTCGGCAGCGCCGGTTTCTTAGTGCCGAAGTAAGCGTCGGCAAAATGGAAGAACGGGTCCTGCAGCCCCTGGCCGCCGGAACTGAGCAATCGGCGCTGGAACTGATTGGCGCGCGGCGGCGTGTACTTCTCGTCCGGCGTAATGCCTCCGCCGCCGTACACCTTGCGGCCGCTGTCGGTGGCCTTCACGTCGTCCGTGGGCGCCGGCGTGTCGCCTTTGGGCCGCGCCGTGTAATACTCCATCAGCGACGAGTGCGAATAATCGCGCTGAATCAGCCGGCCGCTGGGAGTGTAATAGTGCGCGATGGTGAGCAGGAGCGCCGCGCCTTCGCTTCCTTCGTTGATGGGGAACTGCGCCTGCACCAGGCCCTTGCCGAACGTGGTCTCGCCCAGTACCCAGGCGCGGTCATGGTCCTGCAGCGCGCCCGACACAATCTCGGACGCCGACGCGGACTCGCGATTCACCAGCACCACTATGGGATACTTCAATGCCGGATCGTTGCCGGATTTCGCCTTGGCCTTGTACACCTGGTCGGCTTCCACCCGCCCGTGCTGCGAAACCACCACCTGGCTGTCGCGCAGGAAACGTCCCGCCAGGAACACCGCTTCGTTTACCAGGCCGCCCAGGTTCCCGCGCAGGTCGAGGACCAACGCGTTGATTTTGGACTCGTCCAGTTCCTTCATCTGCGCCGTCACGTCGCGCTCGATGTTGGACGCTTCGAAGCTGCTCACCCCCAGGTATGCCGCGCCGGGCTTAAGCCAGAAAAGATCCACCACGCTGGTCTCGATGGCATCGCGCGTTACGGTCACAGTGTAAGGCTCCGTCGAACCTTCGCGCCGCACACTGACCTTCACTTGCGTATTGCGCGGCCCGCGCAACAGGTTGGCCACGTCCCCGGAACACTCGGCGAGCCGCATTTCCTTACAGTTCTCCAGCGCGCCCGTATCCTTGCCGTCCACTGCCGAGATCCAATCGCCGCGCCGCAGATCGGCCTTCCAGGCGGGCGACCCCGGGAACGGTTCCATCACGATCACCTTGTTGCCGTCCGTGGTGATCTGCATGCCCACGCCGTAGTACTGCGCGTGCTGCCGGCGCATCATCTCTTTGTACTCCGCCGGCTCGACGAAGTTGGAATGCGGGTCCAGGGCATGCAGCATCCCCGGTATGGCGCCGGAATAGAACGCCCGATCCGGGTTGACCGGTTCGGCGGCATTCTGTTCCACCAGCGCATAGGCCGACATCATTGCTTTCACGCTGGGGCCCGGATCGTCTCCTGCCGCCGGGTCCGCCGCGCGTGCCAGAATCCCCGGGCCATACAACGGCGCCAAAAGGGCCGCGGCTGCAACCACCAGGGCGGCGAGTAGTGTTTTTCTTCGTTTCATTGTTTTTTTGCCGGGCGGCGGGGACCGGAAATGCCCTCACCGTCGTCTTAGACTTTGACGGCGCCCCCTTCTGAAATGGTAGCAGATAGGAAAAGCGTGGAATTCCCTTCCGTGCTTTCTATCATACGCGCCTCGGAGCCTCTTTGCCAACCGCGGGTGCGTGCGTATGCACCCGCGTGGTGCGGACGCCCGATGTGCGGCGGGCACCCGGTGGGCCATGGTGCCGTTTGGAACAGTTTGGGCCGGTCGGTCGGCGCCGCAGCGGTGCCGGGTAGTACGAAGCTCGAAGACTTCGCGCGGCAAGGTGGAGCGGGCGGATTCCGTAGCTCCGGCGGCTGTGCGACTACTACGCGTGAGCCGGCGTTTCGGACTCCGTGGTCATCGAACCGCCGAACGATTGCCCGCGGCGGAACGAAGCGCCGGCGTGGACCGCATTCCGCGCCCGGTTGCGGAGGCCGCACGCTGAGTACTCCTGTTCCGAATTACCGCGGCGTATTGTTCGGCCGTTGAGTGGGACAGGCCGGGGTCCCCCTGGGTCCGCCTGTCATGCGCGCGGAGCGCGCCTTCGGCGCGACGACAGGCGGACCTGAGGGCGCCCCGGCCTGTCCCACCCAACGCCACAGAATACGCGGCTGTCTTTTGGAAAGGTATGCTTAGGCTGCCGGCGCGGCCGCCCTTGTACCATGGAAGCTGGCTCCCGCCGTGCCTTCCAGCGCCATCCTCGAAATCCGCGACCTCTCCTGCATCCTGGGCGGGCGGACGGTGCTGCGCCACATCTCGCTCGACGTCGCCGCGGGCGAAACCGTGGTGCTTCTGGGCCGCAGCGGCTCCGGCAAAACCACCCTGCTCAAGGCGGTCAACGGCCTGGTGCCGCCGGCCGCCGGCGAAATCCGCTTCGAAGGCCGGCCGGCCGCCGAGTGGGACCTCATCCGCATGCGCCGCCGCATGGGCTACGTCGTCCAGGACGCCGGACTGTTTCCCCACTGGACCGTGGAAGCCAACATCGGTCTGGTGCCCCGCCTGGAAAACTGGGACCCGGCGCGCATCGCCGCGCGCGTCGAGTTCCTGCTGAACGCCGTGGGCCTCGCGCCCGCCGATTTTCGCGGCCGCTA